>Ga0070693_100001347_pt1 | contig 11051 bp, 5 predicted proteins | sample KBSK1103metaG_FD_65472 | JGI IMG/M metagenome (GOLD analysis project Ga0070693, IMG submission 65472) | Corn, switchgrass and miscanthus rhizosphere microbial communities from Kellogg Biological Station, Michigan, USA - KBS K1-10-3 metaG | ecosystem: Host-associated > Plants > Roots >...
AGCACTCGATGAACCCCCACCGGGAGAGATCAAAGGCGGGAGCGACACTACCTACTTTACGATCGTCGACAAGGACGGCAACGCCGTGTCGTTCATTAACAGTCTTTTCGATTCTTTTGGATCGGGGATCGTCGCCGGCGACACTGGCATCGTACTTCAGAATCGTGGCAGCGCGTTTTCACTGGATCGATCTCACCCTAACCACCTCGAGCCGGGCAAGCGCCCTTTTCACACGATCATTCCGGCGATGGTCTTCAAAGACAACAGGCTGTTCATGTCGTTCGGCGTGATGGGTGGTGGGATTCAGCCCCAGGGACACGTTCAGGTGTTGGTCAACATCATCGATCTTGGTATGGGATTGCAGCAGGCACTTGATGCGCCGCGCTACCGTTACATCAGCGGAAAGGACGTCCTGCTCGAGGATGAAATTCCGGCAAGAGTGATTGAGAGGCTGCTGGCGCTGGGCCACGTGCGGGCTTCGCCTCCCGGATTGCTGAGATCGTCTATGGGTGGAGGCCAGGCAATCATGATCGACCCGGTGAACCGGACGCTGATGGGCGCGTCCGATTCACGCAAAGATGGATTGGCGCTCGGTTATTGATGGAGGTGGTTGTCTCTGCGGCCCTCTGCGTATCTCTGCGTACTCTGCGTTGAAATCGCCGTTAACCGCAGAGTACGCATAGATACGCAGAGGGCCGCAGAGAAAACAGCTTACTCGTAGCGCAACGCCACGAGTGGATCGACTTTCGTTGCGCGCCGCGCCGGGATGTAGCAGGCGAGCAGAGCGACAGTCAGTAGACCCGCCGTCACTAATCCGAAGGTCATAAGGTCTGTCGGCGAGACGCCAAACAAGAGACTCGCCATCAATCGTGTCAGCGCAAACGCGCCGATCAGTCCCACGGCCACACCGATCGCAGCCAGGAACATTCCGGATCCGACCACCATCTTCAGCACATCCAGTGCGCTCGCACCGAGTGCCATCCGAATGCCGATCTCCTGCGTGCGTTGCGTGACGGCAAAGGCCATTACGCCATAAATGCCGATGGACGAGAGCACCAGCGCGATCACGCCAAACAGCACCATCAGCGTGAGTGTGAATCGGCGCTGATCGAGTGATTTCGCGACGAGTTGATCGAGCGTCTGCATGTCGTAAATCGGCTGTGCTCGATCGATCTCGGCTATAGCATCGCGAACGGGCGCAGCGAGTGTCGACGGATCACTGTCTGTGCGCACAACAATCGCGAGCGACGGCGTCGACCGAACCTGCGCGACCGGCCAATACATGGTTGGCAGCGGCGGTTCTTCCAACGCGAAGCCCCGCACGTCGCCGACGACTCCCACGATGGTGCCCCACGGAAACTCAGAAGTGAGCTTACCCAGGCGGATGCGTTTTCCGATCGCGTCGCCGTTTGGGAAGAAGTGTTTGACGAATTCTTCGTTCACCACCAGCACGCGCGGCGCTTTGTTATCGTCGGAACGTTCGATAAGGCGACCGCGCACGAGCGGAATGCCCATGGCAGCGAACCATCCCGGCGTGGCTTGACGATTCTGCGCGTCTGGCATGTCAGACGCATCGCGCGGCTCGTAGCCTTCGATTTCGATTAACCGATCGGTCCCGTTCCCGTCTAGCGGAATCATGTTGGTTGCGCCGGCAGCCGTGACGCCAGGCAACTGGTTCAGTCGATCCAGCGTGCGATCGAAAAAGCTCATGAAACGATCTTCATCGGCGGGAGTGATTCGACCCTCCGGAACCGGCAGCGAGACGCGTAACGTTAGCGCATGATCCGTCCGAAATCCCGGGTTTACACTGCGCAGTAGAGAGAAGCTTCGCAGCATGAGGCCGGCGCCCACCAGCAGCATCACCGAGAGTGCGACTTCGACCACCACCAACACTTTGCGCACACCACCGCCGCCGCGCGTTGCGCCGCGTGCTCCTTCTTTGAGTGCATTGGTGAGTTCAACTCGCGGTCCCCAAAACGCCGGCACGAGGCCGAATATTATGCCGGTCGTCAATGCGATACCGGCGGTGAACGCCAGCACGCGCCAGTCGAAACCAATCTCGCGCGCGCGTGGGAGCGAATCAGGACTGAGCGCGACCAACGTAGCGGTGCCCCATGCGGCCAGGAACAGTCCGATCACTCCTGCAATAAGCGCGAGCAATATGCTTTCCGTTAAAAGCTGGCGGATAAGGTGACGGCGTCCGGCGCCGAGCGCTGTGCGGATCGCCATCTCGCGTTGACGTGGAGCCGCCTTCGCGAGTAGCAGGTTAGCGACGTTGGTGCAGGCGATGAGCAGCACGAACCCGACTGCGCCCAGGAGAATGTAGAGCGGCAGACGAACGTCGCCGACGATGTCGTCGAGATACGGCCGCGCACGAAACGCGAACCCGGTGCTCGGCGGGAACATGTCAGGAAAATTGTCGGTCTCGTACTTCGCGACCGCGTCAAGATCGGCAGCGGCGCTCTTCTCCGATACCCCGGGACGCAGACGCCCGATCGCGCGTAGGAAATGCGAGTTGCGCACGTTGACCTCCGGATCGGTCGTCGTGAGCGGCACCCACAGATCGACGGGCGCCTCGAATTGGAAGTCGCGCGGCAGGATGCCGACGATCTGATACGGGGAATTGTCGAGGTAGATCGACTTGCCGACGGCATCGTTAGCGCCACCGAACCGCCGCTGCCAGAGACCATAAGAGATCAGCGCTACGCGGTCGCGACCCTTGGTGGTTTCCTCGGGCAGAAAATTGCGGCCGCGCACTGTCTCCACTCCGAGCGTCGGCAGCAGTGACGGCATTACGATACGCAACATCACGCGCTCGGGCGTGCCGCTGTCAGACAAGTTCGCGTCACTGTCGACCCACGCACCGATGCTTTGAAAGCTCCGCGTTTGCTGGACCACGTCCGCGTACTGTGGGTAGGAGAGTGGCGCGTCGTAGCGGTTGAAAATGGCGGCGCCTCTGTGGATGGCGTAGAGCGACTTCGAGTCGGGCAGCGGTAGTGAACGCAGAAGGACGCCATTGACAACACTGAAGATGGCGCTGTTCGCACCGATACCGAGCGCCAGGGTCATCACTGCGATCAACGTGAAGCCCGGTCTCTTGATTAGTCCGCGCACGGCGAAGCGCAAATCCTGAAACAATTGTTGCATCTGTTTTTCCCTTTGGGCGACTTTAGATAGACGTCTGCGCCGTCGAATGTTGTCAAAGTGCGTGCCACGGTAAGAGTGATGGAGAAATCGAAGAATAACGCGGATCAAGACGGATCGGAGCACGGATCAGGGTTCAGTTATGGGATCACCGATCCCATTTTTACAAAAAATAAATGCGAATAATTGAACTCGTGATCCATAAGACCGAATTGCTCGTTGCTCGACACAAGTGAGCCACAGATCCCACCGGAAAAAACGGATTAAATCCGCCTTCATCTGCGTTATCTGTGGCTCGAAGAAAACGTTAACAGCCTGGCGGCACATCGGTCGCCGCATTGTGCTGATGGCCATCGTTACCCGAGGCCGAAACGCCCATGCCGTGTCGCGCGAAAACGACCCAGATGGCGCAGAAGTTCGCACCGCCATTCATGTTTTGATCTGCCTGAATAATGCCGTCGCGTGCATCGAGAAATGACGGACGGATTGGTGTGAACTTCATTCCGTTCAGCACCAGCAGATCGCTTGTGGCGGCGCCAAGCTGCGTTCTCAGATCCCAAAGCGCCGCAGCCCAAACTTCACCGTCCTTGTGAACTTCACAACCACGGAAGCAGACGTCAGCGTACGAATCGTGCACGGTCGCTGCCGGCACGCTGTAAACTGCACGACGAATACCAATGGGATTGTTCGTAACATACTCACCCACTGCGCCATCGTTGTTGATCGTGATTGCCCAGTAGTCTGACCAGCCTTCGCCCATAGCGCCTGACTGTATACCCTGAAGCGCCGTGCTGCCATTGCCAATCAAACGATTGGAAATTCCGTGACCAAACTCGTGGAACACGACGTCACCATCAACTGAACTGTCACGATCCGGATTAGGTGAAGTGAAAAGATACTGCTGCATGCGCGGTCGCTGGCCGTCGGGCGGCGTCGCGAAGTTTGCGTTGTTGGTGCCCGATCCATCCTGCGCTTCAGCGCGCACAGAGTCGTTGCCGATACCACCGCGACCGTAGTTATTAGTCTGGAAATTACCCGACGTCTCCGTGAACCCAAGGGTGTAAGAGAAGTCGTGCATGACGTTGTTGTAATAGAAAAGATTGGTCACAACTGCCGCCTGCTGTGTTCGCGGATCGACAGCCGTCGAGAACGGAAAGGTGAAGTCCTGCGTGGCCGATGAAGCATGGCCCACTGACAGACCCGAGCCGTTGTTATTGTCCGGTGCATTATCGGCGTTGGTATCGAGATAGGCCTCGACGTTGTTACCAGTGGTAACCGTCGCAGTTCCCATCCATCCGAAGCTGGTATTGATCACCGTGTCGCCGACGAACGACACGAGTTGGCGCGCGCCTTTGTCAGGCGCTTCAGTGTAAACAGTGCCTTGCGCGTCGAACACGTAGAGGTTATGTCTTAGCAGAAGCTCTCCGCTATGCGCATCGACCAATGATTCATACCACTCGTCAGGACCAATTTCAGCGTAGATGTGCCACGCCAATTTAGCCGAGTTGCCGACACGTAAAACGTTCAGCTCTGAGAGCACGTCTTCGAGTTGTGTTCCCAGCGGATTTGCAAACGATGCGCTCTCGCTCTTCTCGCCGCGGGCTCGAGTTTCGACGAGCGAAGAATCAATACTTCTCCCAACGTTGGCGAAGGCTTTGACGATGGCGTCGTTTTCACCCACGGCAGGACTTAAGTCTGCGGTCTGACCGTCGACCAGAAAACCTTCGCGTACTGACAAAACCTCTCCATTCCTGTTTACGGCAACTTGAACTCCTCCTTCGAAGACTTTCAAGCCACCGACAGTCTGCGCGTACTGCAAAAAGGTGGTTCCGCGGTCGTTGTCCTGATTGATTAGTTTGAGGTTGCTCGCGTCAGCGCTGCGCAACCCGAGTAGCGAGGTGTTTCGAGCGAGGAATCCGCGTGCGATGTTATCCGCCGTATCTGACTGCGGCTCAGAAAGCGTTGCGCCTTCAACGAACAGGTTTTTGATTGCTCCGGTCTCATTGGCTTTGGCGCGCAGCTTTTGAGCGACGTCGGAGTTCAGTCTCGATTGAAAACGAGCAACGGCGGCAGCACGAGCCTGGACGGCAACATTAAGGCCGCCAGCTCTAGCTGACGCGGAACTTAGATCGAAATCCGTAAATTCACCCTTCCCAGCAAGCCGAACGTCATAGTCCGGCAGGGGTGCAGTGCGGACGGACTGTGGGGAACCAATACCTTTATCCGGGACGGCCCGAGAGGCATTAGAGTTAGCAAACGGAAACAAGAGGGCAGTTGCCAGTGCAACAGCCAAAAGTGCGAATAGAAAAAACTTACGAGTCATCTGTACCTCCAAGTTAAGTGGGTTGAGGTTTTGGCCGGAACTCGCCAGAGGATCCACAAGCTGAATTTACCAGTCGAGAATGGTAACCACTTGTGTTGAGCTGCGGTGAGAACTGCCTACTTCTACTACTGAAGACGCGTTGTGTCGAGGAGAACGCGCGTACCTTAGCAGATCAGGAGTTGACTGTAAAACGCTGAGCGGGACTGGTAGTCCACTGATTTGCTTTTTCTCTGCGGCCCTCTGCGTATCTCTGCGTCCTCTGCGTTAAAAGAGTAATTCACGCAGAGGACGCAGAGGGCCGCAGAGCATTGTTTTTCAAATAGGGCACTACCGCGGTGCTTCTCACGTTTACACTCTGACAGCAATCTGCTACTCTGCGTCCCGCGCTCCAGGACAACCTGACAAACCTCCCGGTGTAGTTTCACCCAGCCCGTGCAACTCTCATAACCTCGTTAACAGGTGAACAGAAAGGCCTGTGTCTGATCCCACCGGCTCAGTCTCGACTGTTCTCGATATGGTTTCGATCGAAAGTTCACAGTAGTAGTTAAAAAGACAAGCTAGGGCATGTCTCACCTGATCAAAGCCATGAGGTGGGCGAAGTTTCACCTTTGTACAAGAAACGGGCGAGTGCTGCCTTACCCTCAACCAAAGCCAAAGGAGGCGCAAATGATTCGTAGGATTTTGATCTTCACAGTTCTCGCTGTGGCCGCTGCGGCTGCCATAGTCTTACCGGTATGGAAGTCAGACGCTGCACCACAGCGAACGTCAGCAGCATCCCCACAAGGATCTGCCAATCGCGCCCTGCCAAACTTCGACATTCGCCTGGCTAACCGTGGCGAGTTTAATGACATGGACCTTAGCTCAGCTCCCGGCAAGCAAGTCGCGATGCAGAACGTTCAAACTCGCTCTCGAGCTTCCGCGGTCGAGCAATTCCGTTCGTCTCTGCGAGCTGAGCACGCTAAAAATCTTCGCGCTGTAGTTAACGAAACAGGCGCAATGAAGAATTTCTTCATCGATGGTGGCACTCTTTCAGAACCACAATCCGATACTGCCGATAACGTCGCCCGCAGGTTCCTCGAGCGACATAGCGCCATCTTCGTGCTTTCAGCCGCCGGTGTCGCAGACCTAAAACTCGAAAACGAAGATAACGACCAGGGAACTACGTTCCTCAACTACACGCAGACCGTGGGTGGTCTGAAAGTATTTGAAGGACAGGTGCAAGTCGTCGTCAATCGCAATGGCGAAGTACTCAATGTCCGTGAAGGATTTCTCGTCGATGGACCACCACTCAGACGCAGAGGAGCGATGAGCGAGCAAGACGCGATCGCGAAAGCGTTTGAACACGCGGGCAGAACTGTCTCTCCATCTTTTGTGGAGAATTATTCCCGGGCGTCGGCGACGGAAATGTCTCGCTTTGCGAATCCGATCGATTTGAATTTGGAGGAAGTACTCTCAGAACAGAATGTTGTCAGAGTCGCCGGCGTGAACCGCCTGGCTTGGCACATCTTTGCGGAAGTCGGCCCCAATGAGTGGTATGAAATGCTACTCGACGCTTACACCGGAGAGCTTCTGCTTCGTCACAACCTTTATGTGTCTGAAGCGCAAGGCACGGTTTACATCGAAGCGCCTGACAAGGGCGCACGCCAACTCGTGTCATTCGTCGGCGACACCACCATCAACACGGCCGCCGGCTGGATGGGGACTTCGACCGTAACCACCGGCAACAACGTCGAGGCCTATCTCGACACCAACGCTGACAACGTGCCCGACGCTAACAACGGAACCGGGCTCTCGAACGGTCATGCTTCATCGGCCACGCAGGATTTCACTTTTCCGTTCTCGACGACCGTCGATCCGCGAACACAGCAGGCGGCAGTTGTGACGAACCTTTTCTACTACAACAACATCATGCACGACTTCTCTTACAACCTTGGGTTTACAGAGACAGCGCGCAACTTCCAGACCGATAACTTCGGCCGTGGCGGTACCGGTAACGACTCCGTTCGCGCAGAAGCGCAGGATGGATCGGGTACCAACAACGCAAACTTCTCTACACCGCCGGACGGCCAGCGACCACGCATGCAGCAGTTTCTGTTCACGGCGCCCACTCCTGATCGCGATAGTTCGGTTGACGGCGATGTTGTGTTCCATGAATACGGACACGGCATCTCAAACCGGCTGATTGGCAATGGCTCAACGGCGTTGAGCGGTACGCAGTCAGGCGCGATGGGTGAAGGTTGGTCTGACTACTGGGCCATCACGATCAACAACGATGGTGCAGTAGGTGAGTATGTTACGAACAACGCGAACGGCATTCGTCGCGCGGTTTACACCGTGCCGGCCGCAGCCGTGCACGACTCCTATGCTGACGTCGGCGCTGGAGGTTTCGAAGTTCACAACGACGGCGAAGTCTGGGCCGCGACTCTTTGGGATCTGCGAACGCAGCTTGGCGCCACGATATCCGACCGTATCGTGTTGAACGGAATGAAGTTCACACCGACTCGTCCATCATTCCTGAACGCACGCGACGGCATCATCCAGGCCGATCAGAACCTGAACGCTGGAGCAAATCGCTGCGCAATCTGGACAGTGTTTGCACGTCACGGCATGGGCGTGTCAGCAGTGGGTAACGATGGCACAACTCACGTTGCCGCGACTGACGTACCCGCGGATTGCGGAGGCACTTGTTCCTTCTCGATCAATCCAACCAGCGCGAGCTTTGCGGCGGCGGGTGGAACACAAAACGTGACGGTGACTACATCAGCGGGTTGCAATTGGACCGCTGTGAGCAACAACTCGTTCATCACTGTCACTGCGGGTGCAAGTGGTTCCGGCAGTGGCACAGTGAGCTACTCTGTTGCCGCAAACACTTTGTCAACTTCGAGAAGCGGTTCATTGACGATTGCGGGATTGACGCACAGCGTGTCACAAGCCGGCACTGGAGGCGGGTGTACAAATGCGATTGTTAACCCGGGATTCGAAACCGGTACGACGCCATGGACCATCAGTGGCCAGGTGACGCGCAGTACGGGATCATTCCCACACAGCGGAACTGCCTACATGATTCTCAACGGCGTGAATAGTACCAGTGGTACTCTGTTCCAAACGGTAACTGTTCCGACTAACGGTTGTACGAATCTGTCGTTCTGGCTAAACATCACGACCAACGAGGCGGCTGGAGATCCAGTTTTCGATCGTCTCTTCATTGAAGTACGAAGTACGGGCGGGACGTTGCTTGCAACGCTTGCGACGTTTAGTAATCAGAACAGCGGCACGGCGGGAGTGTACGTCCTGAGAGGGCCGTTCAATCTCAGCTCTTTCGCCGGACAGACAGTGCGGATTCAATTCCGCGGCACCAACGACATCACGTTGCCGACGATATTCAGAGTTGACGACGTGTCACTGCAGTAGCGCGTGTTAACCACAGATGACGCGGATTTACTACGGATTTAATCCGTACTCATCCGCGTTCATCTGTGTCTTCACTGGTCATCTTCCGCTCGATGCGTCGATCGGGAATCAGCCACGTGATGGCGATAAGGATGTAAAGAAGGCACGCGATCGACGGGCGCGCAAAGGCGAGTGGGATCGCGATCATATAGCCCACGATCGAGATTTTGCCTTTGAAGTCTGACCCGACCGCTGAGGCCAGCAATGTGTTGCCGTGTGAAGCAAGCAGCGCACGAACGAGGATGTTGTAGGCAATGCCCGCGAGTAGCAGCACGGAGCCGTAAAGTGCTACGGGCCACGTCGTAAAGTGGTTCTCACCCATCCACGCGGTCGCAAATGGAATCAACGAAAGCCAGAACAGCAGATGCAGGTTGGCCCATAGCACCGTGCCGTTCACATGTTGCGCCGCGTGGAGCAGGTGATGATGATTGCTCCAGTAAATTCCGAGAAAGATAAAGCTCAACACATAACTGCCGAGCACCGGCAGCAGCGGTCGCAATCCTGCCAGCGATGCATCGTGAGGTGGTCGCAACTCGAGCACCATGATCGTGATGATGATCGCGATTACGCCATCGCTGAATGCTTCAACTCGTGTGGTAGTCATCAGATGAATGTGCGTACGGTAACACACAATTCAATCATTGCAATTCGCTCTATGATCAGTTGCAAAAATGTTGTTGACAGAGTGAACACTCAGGAGTAGACTCCGCCACCTCTGCTAGTTGTAGCGGAAGCAGACGGACCCGACATGATTTAAATTTCGTTGCCTCAGCTTCTTCGTTACAACTGCTCGCTTTGATTACCAAGGCGCAGAGCCGTACCTGCCACTGCGGCTTCCTTAACCATATTTTCGCGCCAAGTTTTAGTCTTCAATCGAATTATGCGAAACGCGGATTCATTTGGGCGATCGCTTCTTTTTTCCATTGCTGGGCTCATCGGAGTGCTGTGTCTTACGGCGTGTCCGAAGGTGCCAAAAGCAGTTCGCTCTAAAGTTCCCGGTGCATCAGGCGAGAGCAAGCTTGAGGTGAAGGTCCATGTCTCTCCTGCGGCGAACAGCAATAATCCGGTCGCAGTTGATCTGGTGCTTGTCAAAGATAAGAAACTACTCGCTGAACTAAGGAAGATGTCGGCCAGCGACTGGTTTGAAAAGCGCCATCAGGTCGAGCTTGATTATCCGAAAGAAACAGAACTTGACGCGGGACGATGGGAATGGGTGCCGGGCCAACAGGTCCAAGTCGACCGAGTACCGGTGAACCTGGATATCGTCGGCGGAGTAGTTTTTGCGAAATATTTCACTGCCGGAACACATCGAGCGACTTTCGATCCGCGAAAAGGAATTCTGATCACGCTCGGCGACAAGAACCTCTGTGTGCAATCACTGAGAGAAGCACCGAAACCGTGTGCACCGGCAACGCCATAACAGGATAAAGTCATGAACGCTTATGAAATACCCGATGCGATTCAATGGCACGAGGGGTTGTTATTAACCCCGCAGCACTTCCAACAACTGTCTTCGCGACATGAAGCGCTGGTCCAATACGGAACGTCGTTAATCGCGCCTTTTTGTTGGGGACTTCGCCGTTTCAAACATCACGCCATCAGTCTGCCGGCAGGGAAATTCCGAGTCCTGGAACTCGAGGCGTTGATGCCCGACGGTCTCGTCGTCGTACACGGCTTTGCTAACGGGCGCGACGACGTGCTGGAAGTAGATCTCACGAAATACGCCGATCAGATGAGCTATCGCGGAGTGCTTGTACACGTAGCAGTTGCGGTGCATCAAACCGGAAAAACAAACGGTGATTCGCTGCGATATGAGTCGTTCAAAGGCAACCCGGTCGCCGACGAAGTCTCGGCAGGGAAATCACTTGCGATTCATCGCCTGAAACCGCGGCTTACGTTGCACGTTGGCGACAAGCTTCCCAACGATTACGTTGGTTTTCCAGTCGCGCGTGTTATTCAAAGAGATTCTTCATTCACGCTCGACGAAACGTTTATTCCGCCGCTGCTCGGCGTTTCAATAAAAACAATCGACGGCGACGCGTCTTCAATTGCGGGCCAGCGTTTGGGCGACATGTGTTCGCAGGTGGCCCTTCGCGTGCGCAAGCGAGCGATGTACCTGGCCGACGAAGCGCGC
>Ga0070693_100001349_pt1 | contig 11044 bp, 12 predicted proteins | sample KBSK1103metaG_FD_65472 | JGI IMG/M metagenome (GOLD analysis project Ga0070693, IMG submission 65472) | Corn, switchgrass and miscanthus rhizosphere microbial communities from Kellogg Biological Station, Michigan, USA - KBS K1-10-3 metaG | ecosystem: Host-associated > Plants > Roots >...
CTGCCGATGAAGGGCAAGGGCAACAGCGACTGGGGATACTCATGGGTGCCGGTGGTCGGCCCCCTCATCGGCGGCGTGCTCGCCGGACTGCTCGCCAACGCGTTCATCTGATCCGCGACGGGAGGATTGTCCATGCCTGATTTCGTCGGCGCCGTCGACCAGGGCACGACCAGCACGCGATTCATGATCTTCGACCACTCGGGCAACGTGAAGGGGATCCACCAGCTCGAGCACGAGCAGATCCTGCCGCAGGCGGGCTGGGTGGAGCACAACCCGACCGAGATCTGGGAACGCACCGAGACGGTGATCCGCACCGCGCTCACCAGGACCAACCTGAGCGCGTCCGACCTGGCCGCGGTGGGTATCACCAACCAGCGGGAGACGGCGGTCGTCTGGGACAAGACCACCGGCCGGCCGCTGTACAACGCGATCGTCTGGCAGGACACCCGCACCGACCGGATCGCCTCCGCGCTGGAGCGGGAGGGCAAGGGCGACGTGATCCGGCGCAAGGCCGGGCTGCCGCCGGCGACGTACTTCTCCGGCGGCAAGATCCAGTGGATCCTGGAGAACGTCGACGGTGTCCGGGAGGCGGCCGAGCGTGGTGACGCCGTCTTCGGCAACACCGACAGCTGGGTGATCTGGAACATGACCGGCGGCGCCAACGGTGGCTCGCACATCACCGACGTGACGAACGCCAGCCGGACCATGCTGATGAACCTCGAGACCCTCGACTGGGACGACGAGCTGCTCAGCTTCTTCGACATCCCCCGCTCGATGCTTCCCGAGATCCGCCCGTCGTCCGACCCGAACGGCTACGGCGTCACCCACGGTGCCGGTCCACTCGGTGGGGAGATCAGGCTCACCGGTGACCTGGGCGATCAGCAGGCGGCCACCGTCGGCCAGGTCTGCTTCGCGCCCGGCGAGGCCAAGAACACGTACGGCACGGGCAACTTCATGCTGCTCAACACCGGCACCGAGCTGGTCCGGTCGAACAGCGGCCTGCTGACGACGGTCTGCTACAAGTTCGGCGACCAGGACGTCGTGTACGCCCTGGAGGGCTCGATCGCGGTGACCGGCTCGGCCGTGCAGTGGCTGCGCGACCAGCTCGGCATCATCCGCGGTGCCGAGGAGTCCGAGACGCTCGCCCGGTCGGTGGAGGACAACGGCGGGATGTACTTCGTGCCGGCGTTCTCCGGCCTGTTCGCCCCGTACTGGCGCTCGGACGCCCGCGGGGCGATCGTCGGGCTGTCCCGGTACAACACCAGCGCGCACCTCGCCCGGGCCACGCTGGAGGCGATCTGCTACCAGTCCAAGGACGTCGTGGACGCGATGGCCAAGGACTCCGGGGTCGACCTGGACGTGCTCAAGGTCGACGGCGGCATCACCGCCAACGAGCTGTGCATGCAGATCCAGGCGGACGTGCTGGGAGTTCCGGTGAGCAAGCCGGTGGTGGCCGAGACCACCGCGCTCGGCGCGGCGTACGCCGCGGGGCTCGCGGTCGGCTTCTGGAACAACACCGACGAGCTGCGGGAGAACTGGAACGAGGACAAGCGGTGGACCCCGAACTGGAGCGATGAGCAGCGCCGGGCTGGGTACGCAGGATGGCAGAAGGCCGTACAGCGCACACTGGACTGGGTGGAGGTCGACTGACCTCCGGCTCGGGGAGGTACGCCGTGGGAACTGCCGTCGCACTGTCACCGCAGGCCAGGGCCGAGGCACTGGACCGGATGGCCGAGACCGAGCTCGACGTCCTGGTCATCGGGGGCGGGGTGGTCGGCGCCGGTTCGGCGCTGGACGCCGCGACCCGGGGACTTCGGGTCGGCCTCGTCGACGGGCGGGACCTGGCCAGCGGCACGTCGAGCCGGTCCAGCAAGCTGCTGCACGGCGGCCTGCGCTACCTGGAGATGCTCGACTTCGGGTTGGTGCACGAGGCGTTGCGGGAGCGCGGGCTCATCATCGGTGAGCTCGCGCCCCACCTCGCCCGGGCACTGCCGTTCCTCTACCCGCTGCAGCACCGGTTCTGGGAGCGGCCGTACGTCGGCTCCGGGGTGCTGCTGTACGACCTGATGGCGTTGGCGTCGCCGGCCGGCGTGCGCGGCCGGCTGCCGCGCCACCGCCACCTCACCCGGCGCGGCGCGCTGAGGATCGCGCCGTCGCTGCGCAAGGACGCCCTGGTCGGCGCGGTCCGCTACTACGACGGCCAGGTCGACGACGCCCGGCACACGATGAACATCGCCCGGACCGCGGCCCACTTCGGGGCGCTGATCGCCACCCGGACGCGGGTCATCGGGTTCCTGCGGGAGGGCGAGCGGGTCACCGGCGCGCTCGTCCGCGACCTGGAGAGCGACCGGGACATCGAGGTCAGGGCCCGGCAGGTGATCAACGCGACCGGGGTGTGGACCGACGAGACGCAGGCGATGGTCGCCGCCCGCGGGCAGTTCCACGTCCGGGCGTCCAAGGGCGTGCACCTGGTCGTGCCGAAGGACCGCATCCACTCGGACGCGGCGCTGATCCTGCGTACCGAGAAGAGCGTGCTGTTCGTCATCCCGTGGGGCCGGCACTGGATCATCGGCACCACCGACACCGACTGGCACCTGGACAAGGCGCACCCGGCCGCGACGGCGTCCGACATCGACTACATCCTCGACCACGTCAACTCGGTGCTCACCACGCCGCTGACCACCGAGGACGTCGAGGGCGTCTACGCGGGGCTGCGGCCGCTGCTGTCCGGCGAGTCGGAGTCGACCTCGGCGCTGTCCCGCGAGCACGTGGTCGGGCACGCCGCGCCCGGGCTGGTCGTCGTCGCCGGCGGGAAATACACGACATACCGGGTGATGGCCAAGGACGCGGTCGACGCGGTCGCGCACGGGCTGGACGAGAAGGTGCCGGAGTGCGTCACCGACCGGGTGCCGCTGGTCGGCGCCGCCGGGTTCGCCGCGGCCTGGAACCGGCGGTCGCTGACGGCGGCGGCGTCCGGCCTGCACGTGGCCCGGATCGAGCACCTGCTCGGCCGGTACGGGACGCTCATCGACGAGCTGCTCGAGCTGATCGCGGCCGACCCGGCGCTGGGCGAGCCGCTGGAGGGCGCGGAGGACTACCTGCGGGTCGAGGTGGTGTACGCGTGCACGCACGAGGGCGCGCGGCACCTCGACGACGTGCTGGCCCGGCGGACCCGGATCTCGATCGAGACCTGGGACCGCGGCGTGCGCGCGGCACCGGCCGCGGCGGACCTGGTGGCCGGACCGCTCGGCTGGTCCCCGGAGCAGGTGAAGAAGGAGGTCGACGCGTACCTGGCCCGGGTCGACGCCGAGCGGCGCTCCCAGCAGGTGCCCGACGACGAGACCGCGGACGAGCTGCGGCTGCGCGCCCCCGAGATCGTGCCGGTCGACCGCTGAGCGAACCCCGGCTAGGTGGCCGCTTCCTCGGCGGCCTCCCTGTCGGCGGTGGTGACGGCGGGTGGTTCCGGGAGGAGAACCGGCCGCCGCGGGCGGAGACCGCTGGCGTCACCGAGTCACGGCTCCGGCAGGAGGCGACGTTCGTGGCCGGGATGGCCTCGGCCGGGCTGCACCCGGTGCGGGCCCGGGTGCGGATCCCGGACGGGCAGGCCGACGACCCGGACCGGCCGCACATGATCATCACGTTCGGGTAGTCGAGTCCCGGTCGCACCGGTGCGGGACCAGCCCGAGCGGCGCGGTCCCGGCCAGCACTGCGAGCCCATCGGCCCAGGCGCCCGCCGCGTCGACCAGCGGCGGGGCGGTGTGGTCGCCGGCGCGCCAGCGCCCCCGGTCGTGCCGCAGCTCGCGCCAGCGCCCCCGGTCGCGGCGAGGAAGAAGCCGGCGGCCGCGCCGGCGATGCCGGCACCGACCACGAGCACGTCGCTGTCCACCGCGGCCCCGGACGTCGTGATCAGGGCGGGAAAGGCCCTCCTGCCCGGATCGTACCCGACTCTTGCGAACTGGTGTCAGGCGACCGTTCCGAGAGTGGTGCGGTTGGGCTCGTAGCGGTAGCCGACGTTGCGAACGGTGACGATGCCGGCCGCGTACCGGCCGAGCTTCACCCGCAGCCGGCGGACGTGCACGTCGACCGTGCGGCTGCCCACGTCCGCGCCGTTCCAGACCGAGCCGACCAGCTGGCGCCGGCTGAACACGCGGCCAGGGTGCTCGGCGAGGAAGGCGAGCAGCTCGAACTCGCGGTAGCTGAGCTCGACCGGGTGGCCGTCGACGCTCACCCGGTAGGCGTGCCGGTCGATGTGGAGGCCGTCGCGGGGCCCGTCCGGCCCGGGGGGCTGGGTCGGCTCGGCTGGCTGGGCCGGCTCGACTCGGTGGGCCGGCTCGATTTGGTGGGCCGGCTGGGTCGGCTCGGCCGGCTCGGCCGGCTCGGCCGGCTCGGCCGGGGAGTCGCTGATCGCGACCGCAGCGGTCACGGTGCTGCCGGGCCGATCCTCCAGCAGCAGCCGGCGGGCCTCGTCGGCCAGCCGGCTGGCCAGCTCGGTCAGCTCGGTCGTTCCGGCACCGTCGGCGACCTCCTGCACGACGATCGCGGCGACGGCGTATCTCTCACCCTGCTCGGTCGACACGGGACGCAGCTGGGTAGTGGGGCTCACGATTTCTCCAAGATCTTCCGCCGGCGTGGCGCCGGGGACGGGTGGGCGGTCGGGCAGTCGCGTCGTCAGGAGACGGGACATACCGCGGACGCGTGCCGGCGCAGGTCGAGGAAGACCCGGGACACCAGGTGGCCGCTCACGTCAGCAACGTTCGCAGCCGGTGCGGGCGGGCGTCAACCGGGTTCGGCTGCGGTTCCGATCACCGTCGCCGGGACGTCACCGCGCCGGCAACGGCGCGCGGCGCCCGCGCGACCCCAGCCACGGCCACCTTCGGCGCCCGCGCGACCCCAGCCACGGCCGCCTTCGGCGCCCGCGCGACGGTCTCCGGAGCGGCGGCGGCCGCCCGGGCGATCGCCGTCGATCCGCGGACGAGGGCCCGCGGCGCCCGCTGCCACCACGGCCGCGGCTCCGGCCAGACCTTGACCACGGTCGCGGCGAGCCCGGCGGCCACCGCATCCTCGCCCACCGCCCACGGCAGGTCGGGCGTGTGCGTGCGCGCCGGCAGGATCTTCCGGTAGTACGCCCCCGCGTACGTCCCGATCGCCGCCCCGGCGAGCCCGACCGCGCTCGCCACCCCGACCGTGCGGCGGTCGGTCGAGTTCACCGCCAGCGCGCCGACCCCGGCCCCGGCGAGCAGCCGGAAGGCCAGGCCCTGCGGCTCGAGCCGGCTCGGCGTGCTGGGCAGCTTGTCCGCGACCAGCTCCGCCGCCGCGCCGACGCCGGTGAGTCCCCGGCCCGGGGCCGAACGCAGCAGCCGCAGCGCCCGGGTGTCCTGCTTGGACGCCGGCTGCGACCAGGCGAGCACCGCCACCCCGAGCTGGCTGCGCAGCCCGGTGACGACCCCGAGGACGAGCGGGCGGAAGATGGACGCGGAGGTCATGAGCCGATCCTGCCCCCGCTCCGGGCGGATCACGCCTCCGACACGACCGCGATCGCGAACCCGTCGTATCCCTTGCCGCCGACGGTCTGCAGGGCGGTCGCGTCCAGCCGCGGCTCGCTCGAGAGCACGTCGTACGTGGCCCTGGTGCCGACCACGACGTCGCTGGTGTCGCCGGCGTCGGCGACCCGACCGCCGCGGACCACGTTGTCCACCACGATCACGCCACCGGCCCGGGTCAGCCCGACCGCCGCCCGCACGTAGTCCGGGTTGCCCTTCTTGTCGGCGTCGACGAACACGAGGTCGTACGGCCCGGTCAGGGTCGGCAGCGTGTCGATCGCCGGACCGAGGTGCACGGTCACCGAGTCGGCCACGCCGGCGCGCAGCAGGTTGACCCGGGCGACCTCGGCATGCCGCGGGTCGACCTCTAAGGTGTCGATGTGGCCGCCGAGGGCGAGACCGCGGGCCAGCCAGATCGTGCTGTACCCGCCGAGCGTGCCGATCTCGAGGATCCGCCGCGCGCCGATGATCCGGGCGAGCAGCTGGAGGAGCTTCCCTTGCGGGGCGGAGACCTGGATCGCGGGCAGGCCGGCGGCGGCGCTGTCGGCCAGCGCGGCGTCGAGAGCGGGATCGGCCCCGATCAGCCGCTCGGTCACGTACTCGTCGACCCGGTCCCAGATGTCGGCCATGCCGTCATCCAACACCAGCGCGGCTGGGCGCCGTCGAGTACCAGCCTTGGTTCACCCGGAGCGCGGTTCTTCGGTACCGTCGGACAGGTGGACCCGGGGCCCGCCAGGTGGCGGCTGACCACCGGAGAGCTGATCCTCGTGCTCTTCGGGCTCGCGATGCTCGGCTTCGGGATCGGCCTCGGCCTGGCGTGGACCGGGCTCGGCTGGGCGCTGCTGCCGGTCGCCGCCGTGCTCATCGGGTTCGCCTTCACGCTGGCCATGGCACGCACCCGCGGGCCGGCGCCGACCCGGCCCACCGTCACGATGGACTCCGCCGAGGCGATGCCGAAGCTGCAGATCGGGTCGATGCCGCAACCGCGCGCGCTGTTCTACTACCTGTCCGCGACCGGCGGCGCCGCGCTGGCACTGACCCTCGGCGCGCTCGTCATGCTCGCCCTGCCGGGCGACGCGACCGCGCTGGTGCTGCTCGTCATCGGCGTCTTCTGCTGGACCGCGGTGGTGCTGGTCTCGCTGCACTTCCAGTTGCGCCGCTGAGCCGGCCGGGCGGAATCCCGGTGACTGCTCGGCTCAGCTCCGGACGTGGTCCAAGGCAGTGGGGTGGCTGGCCAGGAACGCGTCGAGGTCCGTGGCCGGCCTACCGGTGAAGCGGGGGACGGTGTCGGTGACATCGGCGACGTCGCCGTCGGCGATCGCGACGTAGGTGCTCACCCAGGCCTCGACCTGCCAGTCGGGGGCGCCGTAGACCGCGCGGGACGCGTACGCCTCGTCCATGGTCTGGTCACGGAACTCGATCCGCTTGCCGGACGCGGCCGACATCCGGGCCGCCGCCTCGGTCATCGTGATCGCCTCGGGCCCGGTGATGTCGTGCATCTCGCCGTCGTGACCACCCTCGGCGAGCAGCGCCGCGCACACGCCGGCCACGTCGTCGCGGGTGACGAACGCGGTCCGGCCGCCGTCCGCCGGGCCCTCGATGGCGCCCGCCTCGGTCACCATCAGCGGCAGGAAGTCCAGGTAGAGGTTCATCCGGGGGAACGTCCAGACCACGCCGCTGGCCCTGACCCGCTGCTCGGTGGCCCAGTGGTCGCGGCCGAGGGTGAACGTCGAGGTCTCGGAGGCGGCGACGAACGAAAGGTAGGTGATCTTGCGGACGCCGGCGGCTGCGGCGGCGTCGACCGTGGCGAAGTGCTGCTGCAGCCGGTCGGCCGCCTCCTGCGCCGGCACCAGGAACAGCGTGTCGACGCCGTCGAGCGCCCGGCGCACGTCGTCGGCGTGCCCGTAGCCGGCGATCCGGCGCACGCTCTCCACGCCGGGCAGCTCCGGCGCCCGGGCCGGGTCGCGGACCACGAGCCGCTGCGCGATGCCGCGGGCGGCGAGCAGCTCGGCCACCTTCCCGCCGACCGCCCCGGTCGCCCCGGTCACCGCGATCAACCCGTCAGCCATGCGGCAGACCCTATACGCGGCGGCCGGCGGTCCGATCAGCCGCGCAGGGGCGAGCGGGCGGTGGGGGACAGGCGGACGATCTCGGCCCGCTCGCCGTACTCCCGGGGCCCGTCGCCGCGGTCGAGCGTCACGTAGACCGAGGCGTCGGCGCGGTGGTTCCTATCGCACGGCTACGACGATCTCGGCGGGTACCCTCGTCCGGTGGATTCCGGGACGCCGCTGCGGGTGCAGCGGGCGCAGCGGCCGCTGAGCGATCTGCGGCCGCTGGAGGCGTTCACGACCAAGGTGCTCTACGCCGTGGACGGCGCGGTCGGCGATCACTCGGTCACCACCGACCCGGAGGGCATCGCCGCCGCCGCGCGGGTCGCGGTCGCCGCCGGCGCCGGGCACGTGCTGGACGAGAGCGCGGTCGTGTTCCCCAACGGCGCGGTCACGCTGGTGCTGGTGCTGGCCGAGTCGCATCTGTCGGTACACACCTGGCCGGAGGAGGGCCTGGTCGCGGTCGACCTGTTCAGCTGCGGCAGCATCGACGGCCTCACGGTGATCGACGAGCTGGTCCGCCGGCTCGGGCTGGAGCGGGTCCGGATGCAGCGTCTCGACCGCGGCCTGGCCGCCGCGCGGTGAGCACGCCCACGACCCTCGATCCCGACGCGGTCGCCGCCGACGTCGCGGGCGCTGTCGGCCTCGCCGAGGGACCGGCCGGCGTACGGGCCGTGCTGCGGGAGATCGCCCGCGGCGCCGGCTCGACCCGGGCGGTCGGCCGGGCGACCGCACTCCCGCTGCCGGTGGTGGCGGCGATCTGCGGCGAGCTGCGCACCCGCGGCGTGCTGACGGCCGACCGCCCGGCCCGGCTCACCGTCGCCGGGCGGGCCGCCTTCGACCCCGGCGCCGCCGTCACCGGCCGGTGCCCGACCTGCGCCGGCCTGGGCGTGCTCGCACCGGCCGAGCTCGCCGCCGCGCTGGCCGAGCCGGCCGCCGCGGCGCCGCCGGTGCGGGTCGAGCTCGACCAGACCCACTGCACGCCGGAGACTAAGGCCCGCCGGGTGCTGGCCATGCACGACGCCGGCGCGCTGACCGACCGCCGGGTGCTGGTGCTCGGCGACGACGACCTGATCTCCCTGGCGCTGGCCGAGTTCGCCCGCCGGCACGGGTCCGGACCGGCCGCAGTGACCGTCGTCGAGATCGACCCGGCGGTCGTCGCGTTCCTGCGCTCCCGCCTGGCCGGCGCGCCGTTCCCGGTCGAGGTCGTCGAGCACGACCTGGCCGAGCCGCTGCCGGCCGGACTGCTGTCCACAATGGACACCGTGCAGACCGACCCGCCGTACACGGTGGCCGGCGCGGAGCTGTTCCTTACCAGGGCGGCGAGCGCGCTGCGGCCGGGCGCCGGGGCCGACGTCTTCCTGTCCCTCGGGGTGCGGCGGCCGGCGGAGACCGTGTCGCTGCAGCAGGTGCTGAGCCGGCTCGGGCTGGCGGTGCGGGCCATGGTGCCGGGCTTCAACGAGTACGGCGGGGCCGGCGTGCTCGGAGGCACCAGCGCCCTCTGGCACCTGGTGACCGCGGGGCCGTCGGCTGCGGAGCCGGGCGCGGTCTACACCGGCACCGGCCGCAACCGCCGCCGGTATGTCTGCACCGCCTGCGGCACCGCCCAGACCGTCGGCGAGGGCCGGCGCTGGCGCACGGTCGGCGAGCTCAAGCAGGCCGGCTGCCCGCGCTGCGGCGGCCGCGTGTTCCGGCCGAGGAGCCGCGGTGCCCGCTGACACGATCCGGCCGGCGACGGACGGCGACCTCGACGCGCTCGTCGACTACGAGATCGAGATCGCCCGGATCTCGTTCGGCGACGAGGCGGTCACCGACCCCGCGCTGCACCGCAGGCGGATCACCGGCTCGCTCGGCAAGCCGGACGAGGTCACGCTCGTCGCCGAGCGGGACGGCGCGGTGGTCGGCTGGGTCTGGCTGTCCGGCCGGACCAACTCGCTGACCGGCGACCGCTACGGCAACCTCCGCTCGCTGGCCACCAGCGACGTGCCCGGCCGCGGCGCGGTCGCCGAGCTGCTGCTCGACGCGGCGCTGTCGGCTGCCCGCGACCGCGGAGTGTCCGAAGTGGTCGGCAAGGTGCACATGCGCAACGTCAACATGCGCGCGGTGTACGCGAAGTTCGGCTTCGCCGCCGAGCATCTGTCGATGCGGAAGGCGCTGTGACCGCCGTGGCGACCCGGCTGGTCAAGGTCGTCGTGTGGGACCTGGACGGGACGCTGTGGCCCGGCGTCGCGCTGGAGTCCGACGGCCTGCCGGCGCCGTACCCGGCCGCGCTGGCGGCGCTGGACACGCTCGCCGCGCGCGGCATCCTGGTCAGCGTGGCCAGCCGGAACCCCGCCGAGGTCGGTGAGCTGGTCGAGCGGTCTGCGCTGGCCGGCCGGTTCGTCGCGGCGCAGTACGGCTGGGGGCGCAAGGTGGACGCGCTGCGCCGGATCGCCGCCGAGCTCGACCTCGCTCTGGACGCGCTGGCGTTCGTCGACGACGACCCGATGGAACGGGCCGACGTGGAGCGGACGCTGCCCGAGGTGACCGTGCTCGCCCCGGACGAGGTGGCGGACGCGCTGAGCTGGCCGGAGTTCGACCCAGGTCCGGTCACGGCGGCGGCGCGGTCGCGAGTGGACAGTTACCGGCAGCGGGAGCACCGGCGGGCGGCCCGCTCCGCGTTCGACGGGTCCGAGGAGGACTTCCTGCGCTGGTGCGAGCTCAGGGCCACGCTGCGACCGGCGGCGACCGGCGACCGGGACCGGCTGGTCGAGCTGGCGCGGCGGACCACGCAGTACAACTCCACCGGGGCTGAGCTTCCCGCCGGCGGCGAGGCCGTGGTGCTGTCGCTGGCCGACCGGTTCGGGGACGACGGGTTGGTCGGAATGGCGGCGGTGTCCACACCGGACGGTCCGGAGTGGACGGTCGATCTGGTCGCGGTGTCGTGCCGGGCCGGCGGCCGCGGTGCGGTGCCGGTGCTGCTGACCGGTGTGGCCCGGCTGGCCCGGTCCCGCGGTGCGCGGCGGCTGTCGGTGCTGTGCCGGCTGACCGAGCGGAACGTGCCGATCCGGCTCGGCCTCAAGCAGGCCGGCTTCACCGCCGCCGGCCGGACCGGGGACGTCGCCGCGTACACCCTCGACCTGGCCGAGACTCCGGCCTATCCGGGCTGGATCACGGTGGCGGAGCAGCGGTGAGCGTGCCCGGGATCCTCGCCGCCGTGGTCGGCGACCCGGCGGTGGCCGGGCTGCCGCGGGACACCCCGCTGCTGTCCGGCGGTCTCGGGCTCGACTCGGTGACCGTGGTCCGGCTGCTGGCCGAGATCAGGACCGCGACTGGAGTGGACGTGGCCGACCTCGACCTCGACCTGGACGCGCTGGCCACGATCGGCACGCTCACCGACTTCGTCGCCGCGCACCG
>Ga0070693_100001352_pt1 | contig 11033 bp, 11 predicted proteins | sample KBSK1103metaG_FD_65472 | JGI IMG/M metagenome (GOLD analysis project Ga0070693, IMG submission 65472) | Corn, switchgrass and miscanthus rhizosphere microbial communities from Kellogg Biological Station, Michigan, USA - KBS K1-10-3 metaG | ecosystem: Host-associated > Plants > Roots >...
TAGTGCCGCAGATTTTCGCAGATGAACGCGAATCTGATCCGCGTTCATCTGCGAAAATCTGCGGCACTAAGAAGCGCTCAATGATTTTCGGTCCTCGTAGTTGAAAATACTGCTTCTCAATCAGTGTTTTTATCCTGATGTGGTTTCCACGGCCCAACACCTCACGGATCTGGCGACAGCACTGTCTGCGAGAGGTCACGACGTAACTGTTGTCGCAAGCGATCGCGGTTACGACGATCCAACGCAGCGCTTTCCGCGGCGCGAACACTGGAACGGCATCGAAATCATCCGCATTCCTTCGCCTTCCTTAGGCAAAAGCAGCAGATGGCGGCGCGTCTTCAACTTCGGAAGCTTCATGGTGCTCTGCGCGTTGCGTCTGATCGCTCTGCAAAGATTCGATGTAGTGGTCGCACTCACATCACCGCCGTTGATCTCATTCCTCGCGGCGCTGTTTACAAAATTCAAAGGCGGAAGTTTATGCTTCTGGGTGATGGACCTCAACCCGGACGAGGCGATTGCCGCGGGTTGGCTTGACGAACACTCACTAACAACTCGTCTGCTCCAAAGAATGCTGAACTACAGCTTTCACCGCGCGACACGTGCCGTTGTGTTGGATCGTTTCATGAAAGAGCGTGTTGTTGCGAAGGGTGTGAATGCCGCGCGCGTTGCGATCGTATCGCCGTGGTCACATGACGACGTCGTCAGCTATTCAGAGGACGGAAGCGAAGCGTTTCGGCAGCGATATGATCTCGTTGACAAGTATGTAGTGATGTATTCGGGCAATCACAGTCCCTGTCACCCACTCGACACCCTTCTGAATGCAGCGCTGCGCCTCGCGGAAACGTCGGAGATCATCTTTTGCTTCGTTGGCGGCGGCAGCGAACAGGTTAAGGTCCGACGGTTTGCTTCTCATCACGAGCTGAAGAATGTGAGGTGCTTGCCTTATCAACCGCTGCGCGAGTTGTCGAGCTCTTTGTCGGCGGCCGATCTTCACGTCGTGGTGATGGGCGAAAAGTTTGTCGGGATCGTCCACCCGTGCAAGGTGTACAACGTCATGTCCATTGGCGCGCCGGTGCTCTACATCGGTCCAGAGCCAAGTCACATCACAGACATTGCTTCACAGTACGGCAACTTTTTCCTCACGCGTCACGGCGATGTCGAAGGTGTAACGGCTACGATTCTCGAAGCGATGCAGTCGAAGGAACGTCACGCCACAGGCGACGCATTCTCGAAGGAGGCGTTGCTGCCGCAGTTTATAAATCTGATCGAACAGGATGTGAAGGATTTTTCAGGATTGAAAGATGAGGTTCTTGTTGGTCCCGTGAAACCGGTCGCCGAAAGGAACGCACTTTGAAAACCTACTTCGCCCTCTTCTCACTCGCAACCATGGCCTCACTGGTTACGACGCCGCTGATCAGGCGGCTGTGTCAGCGATACAAGTTGCTCGACGTGCCGCTCGATGGCCGGCGCATTCACCGCAAAGCTGTTCCTCGATTGGGCGGGCTCGCGCTCTACGTCTCGTGCCTGGCGGCGCTATCACTGCTGCCTTTTGTCGACAACCTTCTCACGCAAACACTCAGCACTCTCAAACCCGAATTTCTAACGTTATTTGGCCCTGCGACTCTCGTGTTGCTGCTCGGCGCGTATGACGACTTGCGCGGGACAAACGCGATCGTGAAGTTTGTCGGACTCGGACTCATCGCAACGCTGTTCTACGCGATGGGCGGGCGCGTCGATGCGTTATCGATTCCACTGTTTGGTTCAGTGCAGTTGCCGCCGCTCGTGTCGTTCGTCGTGACGGTCGTTTGGGTAGTAGGTATTGCAAACGCGTTCAACTTGATCGACGGAATGGACGGGCTTGCATCGGGCGCGGCGCTCTTTTCATCTCTCGTGATCCTGGGCGTCGCGATCTCGCAGGAACGAACGTTGATGATCGTTGTGTCGCTGGTCCTGTGCGGCGCGCTCGCCGGATTCCTTCGCTACAACTTCAATCCAGCGTCGATCTTCCTCGGAGATTCTGGCGCACTGTTCACGGGTTTCATGCTGGCGGCTTTGTCTGTGTTGGGGACGCAAAAAGCCACGACAGCGGTGGCGATCGTCGTGCCGATTCTCGCGTTCGGATTTCCGGTGGTTGACACGGCAATGACGATGGCGCGGCGTCTCGTAAGCCGCAAGCCTGTGTTCAAGGGCGACAACGAACACATTCATCACATGCTGCTGGCGCTCGGCTGGTCGCAGCGGCGGGCGGCGCTGGTGCTTTATGGAGTTTGTGCACTGTTCGGATTGGCGGCGCTGATCTTTCCGGCGACGGGATCGAAGCTCACGGGGTTCATGTTGTTCGTGATTTCGGTCGCGGTAATCATCGCCGTGGGCCACCTGCGTTATCACGAGGTTGAAGAGTTACGCGCGGGTGTAAAGCGCACGGTTGCCGATCGAAGGCTTCGAGTCGCAAACAATATTCGTGTGCGGCGCGCGGCGCTGGCGTTGTCGAAGGCTTCGGATCTGGAGGAGATGTTTGAAGCGACGCGTCACTTGCTCGACTTCGGCGAATTCAGTTTCGCGAATGCGCAGGTGGGCCGAGCCGGCCGGCAAGAGTTCTGGTCGTGGTCCAGAACGAAGGGAACTCAACGTCCAAGTACTGAGTGGAGTCTTCGGTTGCCGCTGGTTAAAGATGGGGTCGAGTGGGGCTGGATCAACCTCTATCGTGGTTTTGATAATGAGCCGTTGCTCGTGGACACGAATTATTTGATTGATCTGTTCCGGCGCGAGTTCACCGATGCGGCTGCGCGGATTTTGATGCGCGAGGAGATCCGAGTTGCTTAGCAAGCTGATCTTTGGTGCGCTGGTTGGATTGATCGTGTTTACGGCGGTTCCGTATGGGACTGTTGAGGCGTGGTGGAAGGCGGCGTTTATTTGTGCGGTATTTGCCATTTGCATCGTCGGGATAGTCGATATTTTGATCAGCGGTTCAAATCGAATCGCCGGTGGACCAGTCTTGCTGCCGATGTTGACTCTGTCGGCGCTGGCGTATTTCCAAACGTTCTCCATCAGCGCGGATCCGTTTCAAACGCGCTTCTTTGCGCTCCAAATGTTGGCATTGACCGTGTTTCTCGCGTTGCTCTACCGCTACGCAAGCACAGAGCGACGACTACGCGTGTTGGTCTACACCATCCTGGGAGTCGCGGTGGCGAGTGCCGTCTTTGGAATACTGCGTCAAACAACGCAACACGGAATCGGCTTCATTCTTCCCTTGCTGAAACAAAACCAGGGGTACGGGCAGTTCATCAACAAGAACCACTTTGCGTATCTGATGGAGATGGCGTTTGGACTCGGTCTCGGAATCATTCTCTCCGGCGGCATCAAAAGAGATCGCGTGATGATCTATATCGCGTTTCTGGTGCCGATCTGGATGGGACTGGTGCTGTCGAATTCGCGTGGTGGAGTTCTCGCGATGTTGGCGCAGATCGTCGTTGCAGCGCTGTTGTTACTGAGTTTGCGAACGTTCAGTGTCGCGCGATCGGTCGCTTTGCGGGCGATACTGATCATAATTCTGGTCGGTGGCGTCCTGGCCGGAACGTTTTGGGTTGGCGGCGATCGGCTAGCCATGAATTTCGAGGCAGCGACCCGTGAAGCTACAACCACACGCGACGGCGCAAGCCGAAACGAGATCTGGCGAGCGAGTCTGAAAATGTTCGCGGCTCACCCGTTTCTGGGAGTTGGTTTAGGTGGTTACTGGATCGGGATCACGGCACACCACGAGGCCTCGGGTTTGATGACGCCCCAGGAAGCACATAACGACTATCTCGAATTACTCTCGAGCGCCGGGCTGATCGGGTTTGCGATCGGCGTCTGGTTTGCAGTGGTTGTTGTTCGCATGATGCGAAAGAATCTCTCAGCGATGAGCTTCGGTGCGGTGCTCGGGCTCACTGGTGTTGCGGCTCACAGTCTCGTGGATTTTGGTTTGCACATCATGATCAATGCGGTCGTGTTCATCACTTTGATAATGTTCTGTACACAGATGCCGCGGATTGATGCGGATTCCTGATGTTGCGGTACTTACTGATAATTTTGCTCGCGATTAATCCGCTTCAGGACATTGGCGGATCGCTGGCGTTTCAGGGGCAGGACATCATCGGGGGAGCGGCGATTATCTTTAAGGCTCCGCGGCGCGTCAGAGACATCGTCGGAGGCGCGGCAAGCATGATGGCCGTCCGGCGTCCGCCGAGAGCGAGTCGCTCGGCGACCGTCGCACGAAACAACACCACGCGACCTACGCCACAACCGACAGCTACTGACACCACCAGCGACCGAGTCGAAGCCTTCATAAACCAGGGCAACACTTACTACGACTCGGGCCAGTTCACGCAAGCTCTCGATGCATACCAAAGCGCGGTCAAACTCGCGCCGCAGGATGCCGACGCTCACAGCGCCGTCGGTGACACGTATCTTTCTCTCGGTCGTTTTGCCGAAGCAGCCGGAGCTTACGAACAAACCGTCCGCCTCGAACGCAACAACTCATCCGCATACAGCAATCTCGGTTTCGCGTACGACAAACTCGGAAAAACCTCAGAATCCATCGACGCCCTGCGCAATGCCACCACGCTGAATTCAAACGACGCCACCGCCTACAACAATCTCGGCGCAGCGTTGTACAAAGCCGGCCGCTACCAGGAAGCCATCGACGCCTTCAACAATGCTGTTCGACTACAGCCCAACGATGCTGATGCTCTGAACAATCTCGGTGCCGCGTACTACATGCTCGAACAATACGAACGCGCAGCAGGTAGTTTTCAGCGAGCGATTGCGGCGAGGGCCGATTCCGCCGACGCGCATTACAATCTCGGCAACGCGTACTACATGAGCGGCAAACACCGCGATGCCACTGTTGCTTATCGACGTGCGATTGACTTGCGACCCGATTACGTTGAAGCCCGAACCAACCTCGGCAGCTTACTCATCTCACTCGGCGAACATCGCAACGCGATCGTCGAGCTCCAGGAGTCGATCCGCCGGCGAGCAAACAATCCCGTTGCACACAACAACCTCGGCTATGCCTACGTGAAGCTTGGCGAAACGTTGGATCGTGCGGCAAACATTCAGTACCTGCGCCAGGCCATAGACTCTTACAAGGAAGCGCTGCGGTTAAAACCCGACTACGTCAAAGCGCTGAATAACCTCGGCGCTGCTTACAACAAACTCGGGCAATTCCAGGAAGCTGCGGACGTGCTCGCGCGTGCGACGCGCGCGAAGCCTGATTTTCCCGAAGCGCACTACAACCTCGGAACGGCTTTCTACAGCCGCGGCCAGTTCAAGGAAGCGGTTGCTGAATTTCAACAGGCTATTCAGCTCAGGAACGACTATACGGACGCTTACAACAGCCTCGGCACCGCGCTCTACAGAGATCAGCAATTCGAACCCGCTATCGAAGCGTACAAGAAAACTCTTTCACTAAAACCCGCAAACGCCGAGACGAACAACAATCTCGGCACCGTCTATTTCCGCACTAAACGTTATCGAGAAGCTGAAGCTTCGTTCAAAGAAGCGATCAAGCTGAAGCCTGATTACGGCGAGGCATATTTCAATCTGGCGCTGACTTACGTTGCGTTAGGCAATCGCAAAGCAGCGTTGGACCAGTACAACAAACTCAAGACAGTAGATCCGAAGTTGGCTGAAGATTTTTTCCAGCGCCACATGAAGAAGTGAGCCGGAAAATTTTGTTGACCTAAACCTACAGAAACAGTAGACTTCCGGCAACGAGCGGAGGCGCGAGGCTGTTTCTTTGAGAAGGGATAATTTGATGAACCAAAAACGACGTAATGGTTCCAGAGCAATTGCGGCGTTCCTACTTTTCTCCATTGCCCAGATCGGTCTTCAAATCGGTTTTGCTGAACCGAACGATACGACCAGCGCGACACCATTCCCACAGCAAGTCATCGCAAGATTAACGACCAGAAACAACCAGCCGATCACAGTTAACGGATTGAGCGCCAACACCGGTGCTTCGATCCTGACTGGTGCAACGATCGAAACCGGAGCAGATCAGTCGGCAACCGTTAATCTTGGATCACTGGGATCGCTCGACATTGCTCCAAACACGAAACTCATTCTCACGTACGACGACGACGGCAACGTGAAGGTCGTGGTCATCGTCGGTTGCGTGGTCCTGGCGGCAAAGAAGAAGACGAAGGGTGAGGTGGTTAACGAGCAGGGCGAGTCTAAGAAGAACGATCCGGCCGGTGGTGGTGTGCTCAATATGTGTGTTGGCGCAGCAGCACCAGCGTCAACTGGCGGAGCCGGCGGTCTGTTTGGGCTTGGACGAGCAGCGACGATCGCGATCTTTAGCGGCATCGGTGTGGTAGCGCTAACGCCGTTGTGGTTCCAGGACAATCCCAGCGGGTCAACACCGTAAAAAAGTCTTTCCACGCAAAGGCGCAAAGACGCAAAGGAACGAACTCTTCCTTTGCGTCTTTGCGCCTTTGCGTGAGAAATGATCGATGCGCATCGCTGTTTCAATCCTTGCTATTACACTGTGCTTGTTCCTCATGCAAGCCGCCGGTCGAATTGGGTTATCACGCCTGCTGGCGCGTTACGCGCTGATCGCCGATTCAATTCAAGCAGCCGACGAAGCCGCTCGCCTCAGTCCTTCTGATCCGGAGATTCACCGTGCGCGCGCAGCAGTTGCAACTCATCTGCAAATGCACGCCGAAGCTGTTAGCTCACTCGAGATCGCGTCGCGTCTGCGACAGCGCGATGACGTCCTATGGCTGGAACTCGGAAACGCGAGGGAGGAAGTTGGCGACACAAAGGGCGCGCTCGCAGCCTTGGACCAGGCTGTGCGTTGGGCGCCTTACTACGCTCACACGCATTGGCAACGCGGTAATCTCCTGCTGCGAATGGGAAGACTTGACGAAGCCTTCGCGGAGCTTCGAACCGCTGCTGCTGCTAATCGAAATTACCTGCCGAACCTGATCGATCTCGCCTGGGGAATCTCCAAAGGTGACGTCGACAGAACTGAAGAACTGATCGCACTAAAGGACGACGATCAACGAGTTGCCTTCATTCAGTTCCTCACACAAAAGCGGCAGTTTCGTGGCGCGTATAACCTCTGGTCCACTGTTGCAGACGTTCGTCAGCCACACTTATTTAACGGCGGTTTCGAGGAGCCTCTTGTTTTCGATGGCGTGGAACTGGGAAGGTGGGTGTTCGCCAACGATCACAAGAACAAGCTAGCGATCGATGTTTCGCAAAAGTTTACCGGCACAAGAAGTTTTCAAATCACGTTTGATGGCGACTGGAATCCCGGAACGCCATTGTTGTCGCAAACCGTTCTGGTCGATCCTTCGAAGACTTACCGCGTATCGTTCACTTTAAAAACAAAAGATCTCGTGACCGGCGGGCCACCGCTGTTCACCGTAAGCGACGCCACGACCAATCAGTTGCTCGGCAAGTCCGAAAACTTTCCTTCGACCGAATCGTGGCGGATGTTGAGCTTTACGTTCACCTCACTAGCAACAACCGAGGCGGCTGTCATACGATTACGGCGAAACAACTGCGACGAGTCGCCGTGTCCGATCTTCGGTGTGTTGTGGCTTGATGAGATCAACATCCAATCCGCTGATTCCTCAAATCCTGAGCGTTGAAACCGCAACGCTCGCCGGAAGTGTCGCGCTCTCACGTGGCGACGAAGTCATAGCCACACTCGCCGGAGATTCCGGGGTTTCCCACTCCAATACGCTTTTATCTGACATAGACCGAGTTCTGGCCGAAGCGCAGGTAGAGCTCGCGGACGTCGACTTGTTTGCCGTCGCGACCGGACCCGGAAGTTTTACGGGTCTGCGGATCGGAATCGCCACGGTGAAAGGTTTGGCAGCGACGTTGGACCGTCCGGCTGCGGGCGTGCCGACACTTCAGGCAGTTGCGCTCGCTGCGGGCCCGTCGCCCCGGTCGGTTGCGTTGCTGCCGGCGGGTCGCGGCGAAGTGTTTGCGCAACTTTTTTCTGTGACGAAAGATGGTCTCGTAACAGAATTGGATAAAGCGACACATATTTCTCCGACAAGATTATTGGAGAAGTACGGTTCGCTCGAGAGTGTTTTATGGTGTGGCGAAGGCGCGATCACACACCAAGCGCTCTTGAAGAATAAAGGGATGGTTGCCCCCGCTGTTACTAATCTGGCGACGCACGTCGCTAAGTTGGCTTTCACGAAGTTTCGCGACCAGCAGTTAGTGCATCCAGACGCACTCCAGGCGATATATGTTCGTCCCTCGGATGCCGAGTTAAAGGTTTGACAGGCTGATAATCCTGTCTAAAGCAAATGGCCGAACAAAGGACTGCCCCACGTACCGAAGACATCACGATCATTCGTATGTCTGAGCACGATCTGCTCGAGGTTGTCGAGATCGAGGAGCAGTCCGGTTTGAGCAGGTGGGGCTGGGCGGCGTATTACGCGGAATTGCAGGGTGTAAATCGCGATCTGATGCTGATTGCGAAGCCTGCGCGCTTTGCCATTGTCGAGTCTGGGCCAATCGCCGGTTATATCGTTGCCAGGGAAACCGCGGGCGAACTCCATATCAACAATGTTGCTGTCAGGGCTGAGTACAGGCGCAGGGGAATCGGCGGCGCGCTGCTCGGTCGTGTCCTGGACGAAGCGCGCCGGCGCAAGGCAAATGCAGCGTTTTTAGAGGTCCGGAGCGCTAATTTGGCCGCTCAGACCCTTTACCAAAAGCACGGTTTTAGGGCCATTGCGCGCCGGGCGGATTACTACTCAGAACCCCGGGAAGACGCGGTGGTTATGAGTCTTGTTTTGGGGTAAATTACCCGCTTGATTTGCCTCACTTGTTGGGCTACCATTTTGCCGTGCGACACAATCCGCTGGAGGCTATTCACCTCCGAAACCATCCTGCCAACTCCCATTCGTCTGAAAGGAGACATGCACGAACATGGACATCGCAACCACGGATAGTTTGAAAGAAGAGTTGATAAACAGAGATCCCGAGTTCAGGGAATTAGCCAGAGAACATCATAAGTACGAAGAACGCCTTAGTGAATTATCAGCTCTTTCCTATCCGAGCAGCGACGAACAATTGGAGGAAATTACACTCAAGAAGAAGAAGTTGGCCCTTAAGGATCAGATGTATTCAATGATGTTGCAATACCAGAGAAGCCAGAGCTTGAGTCACTAAAACAGTTTCTCCGAGTTTAGAGCTATTGAAGGGGACGTGGAACCAAAGTTGCGCGTCCCCTTTATCGTTAACAGAGATAACAAACGTTGAGCATAGTTAAGGAAAGCATCCCTTATATTTTGATTCCGACATTGCTCGCGGTCGCGGCGGGCGCCCTCGGCTTCTGGTACGTGTCGGCGTTTCTTATCGTTGTTGCGCTTTTTATGGCGTTCTTCTTTCGCCATCCGAAACGCGTACCGCCGACTGACACGGACGTCGTTGTATCACCCGCCGACGGGCGTGTTACGCGCATCGAACCGCAAAACGAGGGAACGTGCATCAGTATTTTCCTGTCACCGCTCGATGTTCACATCAATCGCTCACCAATTCCCGGCAAGATCGTCGACATGCTTTACTCGCGCGGCAAGTTTCTTATCGCGACGAACGAACAGGCGAGTCTTGTGAACGAGCAGAACGCGTTGACGATTCAAGGCGAGCGGATTACGGTCGTGTGCAAGCAGATAGCAGGAATCCTCGCCCGGCGAATAGTTGTTTGGAAAAGGGCAGGTGATAGTCTCGGCCTGGGAGAGCCCTTCGGCATGATCAAGTTCAGCTCGCGCACGGATGTTTTGCTGCCGGCCAACGTGAAAGTGACAGTTAAAAAAGGCGAACACGTGCGCGGCGGGACCACGGTCATTGGGAGAATCTCATGACAGATGAAGTTGAAGAACGCCCGAATCCACCGCGAAGAGGTTTGCGGAAGGGGTTGTATCTCATACCGTCGGCGTTTACAGCGGGCAATATCGGTATGGGTTTTCTTTCGGTGATGGAGTCGCTGCGCGGGTTTCAGTTGCTTGGGAGTGTGAGTCCGAATATAGCAGGGGCCACGGATCACTTCGACCGAGCGGCAGTCGCGATCGGATTTGCGCTGCTGTTCGATATGCTCGATGGTCGCATTGCGCGTCTCACTAAAACGACGACTGAGATCGGTATTCAACTCGACTCGATCGCGGATGTCGTGACGTTTGGTCTCGCGCCGGCGGTGCTCGCGTATGTCTGGGGGTATGGCGCGGCGCTCACGGAAGGGACGGATGCTCATCGTCTCGCGTGGTTTCTGTCGTTCATGTATTTGATCTGTGGAGCGTTTCGTCTGGCGCGCTTCAACGTGCAAGCCTCGCGCCCGCGAGTTCTCTCGGCAGGGACAGTCAAGGTCGATAAGAAATCGTTTGTTGGACTGCCTATCCCGGTGGCTGGTGGATTGATCGCTGCGCTGGTGCACTTTTCACCCGTGCCGATCATCTACTTCGGCGCGGAAAGAGCGCAGGTCTACGCTGTCCTCATGATGCTCCTGGTAGGATTTCTGAGCTTGATGATGGTCAGCACGTGGCGCTTTTCGAGTTTCAAGACCGTCGGGACGCGCCGTGGAAGCATGCGCACAATCATGCTTGTGCTGTGTGTGGGCGTGCTGATCTTTCTGTACTCGCGGTACGTGTTGCTGGCGATCGTGGTTAGCTACATTCTCTATGGATTACTCTCGCGAATGATCGGGATGGTCTGGCGGCGAAGTGATACCGCTGAAGCAAAGATCGAAGCGAATCCGGTGGGGCGATCGTCCGGGGGTTAAAATTTCTTAATTTGGGCAGCTTTGCCTCAAAGTCGAGAGTCACTGTTGGATACGGTCAGTACCGTAACGCGGTAGCGTCGGGTCGACGTAGCGCCTCTCAATTTTGCTAAGAATTTCGTATGTCCGAGGCTGACCCGACGCTACCGCGTTACGGTACTGACCTCCTCCAAGTCTGAATCCTGACTTTTGAGGCAAAGCCAATTTGGGCTTGGCTTTGAAATTGAGTCAGTTGGGCGCGCGAAAGCCAGCA
>Ga0070693_100001353_pt1 | contig 11032 bp, 10 predicted proteins | sample KBSK1103metaG_FD_65472 | JGI IMG/M metagenome (GOLD analysis project Ga0070693, IMG submission 65472) | Corn, switchgrass and miscanthus rhizosphere microbial communities from Kellogg Biological Station, Michigan, USA - KBS K1-10-3 metaG | ecosystem: Host-associated > Plants > Roots >...
GCGATGGCGTCGGTCATGTTGTCGGCGGTGTCGAACTGCGCCAGCGCGAGGGCGTCAGAGGCAGCATCGTCGCGCGTGGTCAGGTACGCGAGGCAGACGTTCTTCAGCGAGCGTTGCGCGACCTGCGCGGGATCCGCCGAATACGCGCCGGCGGTGCGGTGTGCAGCGAAGGCATCCTCGAAGGCGGCGCCGAGTTCTCGCGCCAGGGCTGCCATTGTCTGCGTCCGCACGCGGTGCAAAGCGTCGATATCGATCGGTGTCTGCCGATCGGCGAGGATGCTGAGGCGCGGCGGCCTGAGAGCGAGCGCGAGCAGCGCCGGATCGCTGGTTCGGTCGGCGAGCAGCGCCCTGACCACCTCGACCAGGGCCGGGGGCGCGGCGAAGGCCGCACGTTGCACCCCGCGGCCGGCAGCGCCAAGGATCGCCTGCGAAAATATCCGCTGTGCAGCGTCCCAGCGGCACACCGGGTCCGAATCGTGCGCGGCGAGCAGGACCAGTTCGGCCTCGCTGTAGTCGTAGTCGACCTTGACCGGCGCCGAGAATCCGCGCAGCAGCGAAGGCGCAGGAGGCTCGCGGACGTCGACAAAGCGAAACGATTCGCGCGGCTGCCGCACGTGCAACACCGTCGTGGTGGCCGAGCTCGCGCGCGCCTTGCCGTCGCCGTCCAGATGCAGCGGCAAATCCTTTCCGTCGCGGCCGACAAGCCCTACCGCCAGCGGAATATGTAACGCACGCTTGCCTGGCTGGCCGGGCGTCGGCGGACACGATTGCGCGACCTCGAGCACGAAAGTCTGCGCCGCAGCGTCGTAGTCGCCCTTGACCGCGAGCGTCGGCGTGCCCGCCTGGCTGTACCAGAGGCGGAACTGGGCGAGATCGATGCCCGACGCGTCCTGCATCGCCTGCACGAAATCGTCGCAGGTGACCGCCTGGCCATCGTGTCGTTCGAAGTATAGGTCCATGCCACGGCGGAAGCCTTGCTCTCCCAGCAGCGCACGCTGCATCCGGATCACTTCGGCACCCTTTTCGTAGACGGTCGCCGTGTAGAAATTGTTGATCTCGGCATAGCTGTCAGGGCGCACCGGATGAGCGGTGGGACCGGCATCCTCGGCGAATTGCTGGGCGCGCAGAAAGTCGACCGCTTCAATGCGCTCGACCGCGCGCGAGCCGACGTCGCTCGAATATTCCTGGTCGCGGAACACGGTCAGACCTTCCTTCAGCGACAGCTGGAACCAGTCCCGGCAGGTGACGCGGTTGCCGGTCCAGTTGTGAAAGTATTCGTGTGCGATGACTCCCTCGATGTTCGAATAATCGGCATCGGTCGCGGTTTCCGGATGGGCCAGCAGCAGCTTGCTGTTGAAGATGTTGAGGCCCTTGTTCTCCATCGCGCCCATGTTGAAGTCATCGGCGCAGAAGATCATGAAGGTGTCGAGGTCGTATTCGCGTCCGTAGCGTTCCTCGTCCCAGCGCATCGCGCGCTGCAGCGCCGCCATCGCGTGATGGCATTTGGCGAGATTGGGCGGCGTCGAGAAAATACGCAGTGCGACTTTGCGTCCCGACGCGGTGATGAACTCGTCGTCGAGGGACGCCAGGTCGCCGGCGACCAGCGCGAAAAGGTACGAGGGCTTCGGATACGGGTCGTGCCAGATCGCATAGTGCCTGCCCGCGTCACCCGGGACGGCGCCCCGCTCGATCAGGTTGCCGTTGGAGAGCAGCACCGGGTAGCGTTGGCTGTCGGCGACGATCGTCACCGTGTACCGCGCCAGCACGTCCGGCCGGTCTTGGAAAAAAGCAAGGCGGCGAAACCCTTCCGGCTCGCACTGTGTGCAAAACACGCCCGATGACAGGTATAAGCCTTCGAGCGCGCGATTGGCGGCCGGGTCGCATTCGGAGACGATGTGCAGTACACCGGAGTCGGGAAGTGTCCGAAAAGTGATGCCGGCAGGCGAAAGTGCGTATTCGCCCTGCGAGAGCGGCCGCCCGTCGAGGCTCACCTCGATCAGCTTCAGCTGCTCGCCGTCCAGTACCAGCGTCGCGCCAGGCTCGGTCGCCGGATTTCTACGGTAGGCGAATCGCGCCGATACCCGCGTAGCGGCAGGATCGAGCTCGAAGCGGAGCTCGATGTCGTCGACGAGGTGCGAAGGCGGGCGATAGGCGAGCCGTTGTACGACCGGCGGCACCGCGTCGCGAGGCAGCATCAGCGCTTGACGTCCAGCAGCTCGACGTCGAAGACCAGCGTCGCCCCAGGAGGAATGACGCCGCCGGCGCCGCGGCTGCCGTATCCCATGTCCGGGGGGATGATCAGCGTGCGCTGCCCGCCGACTTTCATGCCGGCCACACCTTCATCCCAACCGCGAATCACTCGCCCTCCGCCGAGCGGGAAAACGAAGGGCTCATTGCGATCGCGCGACGAGTCGAACTTGGTCCCCTTGTGGTCGGGTGCAGCAGGCGCGTACAGCCAGCCAGTGTAGTGAACAACTACCGACGCACCCTTGATTGCTTCTGCGCCGCTGCCAACCTTGTTGTCGATCTTTTGCAATTCGTTCAATTTGGCATCCATCTTGCTAGATATGGTTGAGGAGTCTGTCGTGCCCGTCTGCGCGAGCGCGAGGCAGGTTGTGAGCAGCAGCGCGGCTGCCATAAGCAAAAGCCGCATCTGCTTAATGTAAAACGCGGAAAACGCGGCGCGAAATGTAACACCAGGCACGTAGACCTCCGGGATGAGCGCGACGGACAAAATGCGCGCTACGATTTCGACGAGGCGTAAATTTTACTCCAATTCGATGCTGTTTTTTGCGCGACCGACCGATTTCGGCTATAAATCAGGGCTACTCCGCAACTCGGCAATCATGTCGACGAGGCCGCAATGAGCGCGATGTCCGGCACGGGCAGAGGGCAGAACTCAGAGCAGAGCCATCGTCGCCAAACGGGCTCAATGAAAGCGATGTTTGGATTTTTGACTCCGCACGGAAAGGATTCCGGCGATCCGCTGCAAAGCGCGAAGACCGCGGCCGCATGGCTCCGGCAGCTGCCGGCGCTCGATGTCATCGGGCGGCAGCAGCACGTGATTCAGGCTCTCGACGCGGTGCGCGGAACCCAGCGGCCGATCGACTTGAACCGCATTACCGCCATCGAATTCGTCGACGCTGCGCTCGGAGCCGATCGTCGTCAGCTGATCAAGCAGTACATCGAGAACATCGAGACCTCGCCGAAGCTGGCCGAGCGCATCTGGCAGGCGCTCTGGGAAATGACTCAGGCGTTCACCCTGGCCTATCAGCAGGCGCTCGAAAGCGCGCTGCCGCAGGCGGGCAACGCGCGCTGGCGCGCGGCGCTGCCGCTATTGTTCGTACGCTTCGTTCACTTTCACGGCACCGATGCCAAGCTTCGCGTATTCAAGTACGAGCGCTGGATTCCGGCCAAATGGATCGAGCTGCATCAGGCCTATCTACGCGCGTGCGAGATGCAATGCGATCGGCAGGCGGTGGTGCTGCCGGCCGCGGGCCAGGGCGCGCAGCAGTGGTCGGTCGAGCAGGAATACCTGTACGTGCTTCTCGTGCATCAGCTCAACACCGGCAACCTCAACCCGACCGAAATCGATTGGGCAAGCTCGCAGCTGCGAGCATGGACCCGGCGCCTCGAACTCGAGCAAATTCCCCGATCGCTGGAAGGATTTTTCGTCGATCTGGCAGGACGCGAAGGCCTGATCCGGCGAACCGGCAACGATCGCGGCTCGGTGCTTCGCTACCTCGACACGACGCCGCTGGCCGACGGTCTCGAGCGCGCGATCACCGCGCTGCGCGACGCCGAGCTCACCGATCAGGGTCCGGTCGCCGCGATCAATCAGCAACGCCTGTCGGTGCTGCGCAAGATCCAGCCCGCCGTCTCGCCGACGTCGGAGACCGAATTGCGACGCGACCCGCGTGTCGCAGTCGCCGTGTCGGCGCGCGTGCGCATCGGTCTGTCGCGGATCTGCCAGGACCTGGGCGCGCAGGCTGCGGGCGAGAACGGCGGTGAAGTCGGCACGGGAACCGAGCAGATCGAAGTCTTTGCCGTCGCGGGCGCGCCGCGCATCAGGCGCAAGGCCTCCGAGGACGATTCGCTGGCAGTGAGTCTTTCATCGTGGACCGACCCGACGTGGGAAATCAAGGACCGCAGCGTTGCCGGACTGCGCATCGCCGCGACCGGCGGCATCGGCCAGAGCCTGACGCTGGGGACCTTGGTCGCGGTGCGCCAATCCGACGCCGGCGGATGGTTGCTCGGCGTAGTCCGGCGTCTGAACAAGGTTTCCAACGAGGAAGTCGAAGCGGGCGTCAATATCATCGCCGAGCGCGTCGTCGCCGTGACCCTGGCGGCGAAACGGCGCGCGCACGAGGACATGGGCTACGTCATCAACGGACTCGACATGTCGACGATGGGCGAGCGCTTCGAGGGCCTGTACCTGCCGCCGCCTTCGCGTCCCGACAAGCCGCTGGCGATGAAGACGATAATCGTGCCGACCTCCGAATATGCGGAAGGACGCAACGTGCTGCTGACCACGGCGCGGTCCGTGTACACGGTGTCGATGCGCCACCTGGTCGAGCAGCGTCCGGACTGGAGCTGGGCGACGATCCAGCTCGTCGACAAGAAGGTGCGCGAGGAAGCGGCGTAGGCGGCGCTGAGGCCTGCGCCGCGCCGCTAATCCAGCGGCCGGAACTTGAGTGTCAGGTTGCGCTGGAACAAATCGGGTGAATCGGGACGCGGCAGCGGTGACGCCTTGATGATCGCCCGCTGCACGGCCTCGTCGTAGGCGCGATTGCCGCTGGACTTCCTGAGCTGCGCGTCGATGATCTCTCCGGTCGGCAACTGCACGACATCGAAGATCGCTTCCGGATTGCCGGCAATCTCGGGCGGCACCACCACGTTTCCCTTGACCTTGGCCTGGATCCGGCGGATGTAGTCGGCGTTCGCGCGGGCTCTCGCCGCGTCGGCGACGGTCGCCTGCTCACGTTGGGCCTGTGCCTTCAGCGCATCGGCCTCGCGCGCCTGGCGCTCGCGCACTTCGGCCAGCCGCTTTTCCTCGATCTTCTTCTTTTCGGCGTCGATACGCTCCTTTTCCTTGCGCTCTCGATCGGCCTGCTCTTTCTTGCGCTCTCGCTCCTGCTTTTCCTTCAGCGCAATCTCCGCCCGGGTCGGAGGCGGAGGCTCGGCTTTCGGGGCGGGCTTCGGCGGCTCGGGCGGTGGCTTCGGCGGCTCGGGTAGCGGCTTCGGCGGCTCCGGGGCGGGTTTCGGCGGCTCGGGCTCGGGCTTCGGCGGTTGCGGCGCCGGCGCCGCTTCGCGCGGCGGAGCATAGAGCTCGACGCTGACCGGCTCGGGCTCCTTATTCTGCCAGTTGACGCTGACGATCAGGAAGACGATGAACGCGAGATGAACACCGACAGCGAGGATCGCGGCAATCCACTTGCCGACCGACCAGCCGGGCACCGGACGCGATGGAGGCACTCGATCAGCCCGGCTGGCGGCGCGCGAGCAAGCCCACTTTGCTCACTTTGTTCCGCTGCAGCATGTCAAGCACGGCAACGACGGCTTCGTAACGAACATCGGAATCGGCGGCGATCACCACCGCCTGTTCGGGCGACTGCTTCTGGCGCGCCTGGATGCGTGCGATCAGCTCGTCGCGGGAGACACGCACAGGTGACGCGGTTCCTTCCTTGAGCATCAGCGTCGCGTCGCGCTTGATCTGTATCTGCATAGGCGCGACCGGCGTCGTCAGCACGCTTCCGACGCTGGGCAAGGTGATCTCGCCGGGCGTGATCAGCGGCGCGGTGATCATGAAGATCACCAGCAGCACCAGCATCACGTCGATATACGGAACGACGTTGATCTGGTTGATCGATTTGCGCGGGCGGCGCATAGGATCAGCCCTGCCGCTGCAGGATGTTGGAGAATTCCTCGATGAACGTCTCGAAGCGCGTCGCCAGCCGGTCGACGTCGTGCGTATACCGGTTGTACGCGACGACCGCGGGAATCGCCGCGAAAAGCCCCAATGCGGTGGCGATCAGCGCTTCGGCGATGCCCGGCGCGACCTGCGCCAGCGTCGCCTGGACGACGCTCTGCAAGCCGCGAAAGGCGTTCATGATTCCCCACACGGTGCCGAACAACCCGATGTAGGGGCTGACCGAGCCAATGGTCGCTAGGCCAGCGAGATTCGCTTCCAGCGCGTCGATTTCGCGCTGATACGATGCTCGCATCGCGCGCCGCGCGCTGTCCATTGTCGCGGCCGACGACGAGCCCTGCTTGCGGTGTTTGGAGAATTCGCGGAATCCTGCCGAGAAAACCCGCTCCAGGGCGCCACCGTCGCGCGCCTGGCCCGCGCGTTGATACAGCGCATTCAAGTCGCCGCCTTTCCAGAACTCGTCCTCGAAAGCGTCCGTGCTCGACTCGGCGCGCCGCAGCGCGAACATCTTCAGGAAGATTTGCCACCACGACCACAGCGAAAGAATCAGCAGCAACACCATCACCGCCTGCACGACGATGCTGGCGTGCGCGACCATCGCGACGAACGATAGATCCGGATGAACGTTCAAGCGTTGGGTATCCTCACGTTAAGCGCCGACCTCGTCGGGCGGGGTCGAGCGCGCCCGGCTCATTCGCTGAAAAGCTCGCCGGCCGCCGCGGGCGGCGCGAGCCCGAAATGGCGATACGACAAAGCGGTGGCGATCCGGCCGCGATTGGTCCGCTGCAGGAAACCCTGCTGGATCAGGAACGGCTCGAGCACGTCCTCGATCGTGTCGCGCTCCTCGCCGATCGCTGCCGCGAGGTTGTCGACGCCAACCGGGCCGCCGCCGAACTTGTCGAGCACGCAATGCAACAGCTTACGGTCCATTACGTCGAGTCCCATCGCGTCGACGTCGAGCATCTGCAGCGCCAGATCGGCGACTTCGCAGCTGATGTTGCCCGCCGCGCGCACCTCGGCGAAATCGCGGACACGGCGGAGCAGGCGATTGGCGATGCGCGGCGTGCCGCGAGACCGCCGCGCGATCTCGAGCGCGCCGTCGGCTTCGATCGGAATATCGAGCAGCCGTGCCGACCGGGTGACGATGCGGGTCAGCTCCTCCGGTGTGTAGAACTCGAGCCGCGCGACGATGCCGAAGCGATCGCGAAGGGGGTTGGTCAGCATGCCGGCGCGCGTGGTCGCGCCGACCAGCGTGAACGGCTGCAGGTCCAGCTTGACCGAGCGCGCCGCCGGACCTTCGCCGATCATGATGTCGATCTTGAAGTCCTCGAGCGCCGGATACAGGATTTCCTCGACGACCGGCGACAGCCGGTGAATCTCGTCGATGAACAGCACGTCGTGCGGCTCGAGGTTGGTCAGCAGCGCCGCCAAGTCGCCGGCGCGCTCGAGCACCGGCCCCGAGGTCTGTCGCAGATTGACGCCGAGCTCGTGCGCGATGATGTGCGACAGGGTCGTCTTGCCCAGGCCCGGCGGGCCGAACAGCAGCACGTGATCGAGCGCTTCCTTGCGCTTTTTCGCGGCCTCGATGAAGATCGAAAGCTGTCCCCGGATCTTTTCCTGGCCTATGTATTCTTCGAGCGCCCGCGGCCGCAGCGTGCGCTCCAGCACTTCTTCGTGCGGGCTCACCGGCGCCGCGGCGATCAGGCGATCGGTTTCGATCATGCGGCTATTATGCCTGCAGCGTCGGGGCTCTTCGCGCGCATCGGCGAGCGCATCGTCATGACTTCGCCAGCAGCTTCAGGGCCTGCCTGATGCCGTCGCCGACGGCAATGCCTTCGGGCAGTTCCCTCACGGCACGTGAGGCCTCCTTGTCGCTGTAGCCCAGCGACAGAAGCGCGTTCAGCACGTCGGAAGCCACGGGAGCCGGCCGATACACGCCAACCGCGGTCGTCAGATCGGCGCCCAGCTTGTCCTTGAGCTCGAGGAGCAGCCGCTCGGCCGTCTTCTTGCCTATGCCGGGGATCTTGGTCAGCCGGCCGCTGTCCTGCATGCTGACCGCCTGCGCGAGCTCGGCGACCGACAAACCGGACAGCACGGCAAGGGCGATGCGCGCGCCGACGCCGCTGATCCGGATCAACTGGCGGAACGCGCGGCGCTCGTTCTCCGAACCGAAACCGAACAGCAGATGCGCGTCCTCGCGCACGACCAGGTGCGTGAACAGCGTAAGCCTGTCGCCGATGTTGGGCAGGTTGTAGAACGTGCTCATCGGTACGTCGACCTCGTAGGCGACCCCCTGGACGTCGAGCAGAATCTGCGGCGGGTTCTTCTCCAGCAGCGTCCCGGCCAGGCGGCCGATCATCGCGTCGTCGCCGCCGCGATGCGCGCGCTCCGGCGCGACCGGCGTGGGGTGTCGGGAAAATCGGGCAGGTGAATGCCGCGCATGACGCGAATTATCGCACGCACCGAGGCCTGCGCCGGCGGCCGCGACTCATCGCCGGATCGCGCGCAGATGCGCGGCGACGGCGGAAAGGGAGGGCAGCACCAGCGGCGCAAGGAGAAGCAGCTCGGCGCTTGGCGGATGCAGATCGGGCACCATCACCGGCGTCATGCCCGCGGCCGCCGCGGCGATGATGCCGGGCTCCGAATCTTCCAGCACGATGCAGTCGCGGGCTGCGACGCCAAGCCGCTCGGCGGCAGCAATGAAAATGTCGGGCGCGGGCTTTCCTCGCGCGACTTCGTCGCCGCCCACCAGCGCAGCGAAGCGATGCAGCAGTCCGACCCGATCGAGCTTGACGCGCGCCCGTTCACGCCGCGTCGAGGTCGCGACCGCGGTGGCGATTCCGCGCTCGTCGAGCAGATCCAGGATGTCGTCAAGGCCGGGCTTGAGCGAGATGCCTTCGGCGGCGACGATCGCGTCGTAGTCCGCCACCCACGCGCTCGTCAATTGGTCGACCGGATAATCGGACCCGTGCCGGGCGCGGATCAGCGCGACGCAATCGCCGAAGTTTCGTCCGATCATCTGCCGGCAGAGCTCGAGGTCGAACTCGCGACCGAAGGCGCGCGCGGCACTCTCCCAGGCGCGGAGCGCCGGGCCCTCGGTGTCGAGCATCAGGCCGTCCATGTCGAAGATGACGGCTTCCGGCCAGCGCTCGATCAAAGGATGCGGCCTCTGCGCACGCGGTAGCCGCCGCGGCGCATGCCGCCGATGCCGGCGCCGCCGTGAGCGTGACAGATGGCACAGGCGAGCGCGTCGGCCGCATCGGCGGAAGGCACCGACGGCAGCGCGAGCAGGCGCCTGACCATCTCCTGTACCTGCTCCTTCGCGGCCTTGCCGTGACCGACGACCGCCTGCTTGATCTGCAGCGCCGTGTATTCGCTGACCGGTAGCTCGGCAAGCACCGCCGCAGAGATCGCCGCGCCGCGCGCCTGGCCGAGCAGCAGGGTCGACTGCGGATTGACGTTGACAAAGACTTTTTCGACCGCGACCTCGGTCGGAAGGTGCGCGCCGATGACGGTGGCGAGATCGCGCACGATCAGCTTGAGCCGATCGGGCAGCTCCCCGGAGGTGTTGCGTATGCAGCCGCTGGCGACGTACTGCAGGCGGTTGCCGGTGCAGATGATTATTCCAAACCCCGTCACGCGGAGACCGGGATCGATACCCAGTATCCGTCGCGCCAATGGGATCTGGTTCATTCGACGATGACTGCCGTCGTGTAGATGTCCTGCACGTCGTCGAGCGCTTCCAGGGCGTCGAGCAGCTTCTGCATCCGCACGGCATCCTCGCCCCTGCATTCGACTTCCACCGTGGGCTTCATCGTGACTTCGGCGAAATCGGATTTGAGGCCGGCGTCGGCCAGCAGATGCCGGACCCTTACCAGGTCGTGCGGCGCGGTGATCACTTCCGACGAGCCATCGTCATGGCTGACCACATCCTCGGCGCCTGCGTCCAGCGCGAGCTCGATCAGCCTGTTTTCGTCGGTGCCCGGCGCGAACACGATCTGGCCGCAGTGCCTGAACAGGAACGCCACCGAGCCGTCGGTGCCGAGATTGCCGCCGTTCTTGGAAAACGCATGGCGCACGTCGGCGACGGTGCGCGTGCGGTTGTCGGTCAGGCAGTCGACGATCACTGCCGCACCGTTGATGCCGTAGCCTTCGTAACGGATCTCCTCGTAGCTCGCGTCGTCGGCGCCGCCCGAGCCGCGCTTGATCGCGCGCTCGATCGTGTCCTTCGGCATGTTGTTGTCCATCGCCTTGTCGACCGCGAGCCGCAGCCGCGGATTGGTCGAGGCATCGACGCCGCCGAGCTTAGAAGAGACGGTGATTTCGCGGATCAGCCGCGTGAAGATCTTGCCGCGCTTGGCATCGGTGGCAGCCTTCTTGTGCTTTATGTTCGCCCACTTGCTGTGGCCTGCCATGATGCGTTCCCGCGATGCTGCCAGAGCGCAAAGTATAGCAGCGGGCATGCTGCGAACGACCGGCGCACGACGCAGGCAACGCCTACAGCAGATCCTGCTGCTTGAGAAATTGCGCGATCGCCTTGAGCCGCACTTCGCTGTCGTTGATCTCGAGCATGCTCTGCTTGATGTTGGCCGGCAACGGCAGGAGCTCGGCGAGCCGGTAGCCGACCCAGGAGGCGTCGTCCAGTGCCGGCTCGCCCACGAAATGCTCGCGCCCGACGCGATTGATCATCAGCTCGAGCAACCCCGCGAGCGGTTGATGGATTTCCGACAGCGGGACTCTCGGCTCCGGCGGGATCGAGGTTGCCTCCGCCAGCACGAGTCCGTCGTCGGCGGTGCGACGCGAGTGCACCTGGAATCTGCTGCCGCCCTCGGTTTTCAGCTGCAGGATGCCGAGCTGAGGCATGTCCCACGACGTGATTCTGGCCAGCGTGCCGATCAGCGCGAACTCGGACGTCTCCGGGGCGCCGCGACGCGCGACTTCCTCGCCGCGCGTCAACAGGCACACGCCGAAAGGCTTGTCGTCCTGGATGCAGCGCTTGGTCATGTCGATGTAGCGCTGCTCGAAGACCTTCAGGGGCAGCAGGCCGCCGGGATACAGTACCGCCTTCAGCGGAAACAGCGGCAGCGTCAGCGGCTCGCGCAA
>Ga0070693_100001354_pt1 | contig 11024 bp, 12 predicted proteins | sample KBSK1103metaG_FD_65472 | JGI IMG/M metagenome (GOLD analysis project Ga0070693, IMG submission 65472) | Corn, switchgrass and miscanthus rhizosphere microbial communities from Kellogg Biological Station, Michigan, USA - KBS K1-10-3 metaG | ecosystem: Host-associated > Plants > Roots >...
CCATGCGCTCGTGCTCGGGCGGCACATCGCCCGTGGCGAGCGAACGGCGGAGCCATTCCAGGCATTCAGCGCACGGAGGTTCGATGTTTCGAAGGCTGCGTGACGACGGCCTGGTCGTGACCCTCCGCGTGGACGGGCGCCTGGTCGATGCGGCCGCCGGCGACAGCGTCGCTGCCGCGATGCTGGCCGCGGGTGTAGCGCGCACGCGCGTCACCGATGTGCGCGGCGAGCCGCGCGCTCCGTATTGCGCGATCGGGGCGTGCTTCGATTGCCTCGTGACCATCGACGGTATCGGCAATCGCCGCTCGTGCATGGAGGAAGTCGCGCAGGGGATGTCGATCGAGACCCAGGGGGCGAAGCGGGAGATCACGCGTTGAGCGCCCCGCGCATCGAATGCGACGTGGCCGTCGTGGGCGCGGGCCCGGCGGGACTTGCGGCCGCGAGCGCGTGCGCGCGCTCCGGTCTCGCGACGCTGGTCCTGGACGAGGGCGCCAGTCCCGGCGGGCAGATCCATCGCGCCGTCACGCGCAGCCCGCTTCGCGATCGCTCGATCCTCGATCCCGACTACTGGCACGGCGAGCGCCTCGTCGAGGAATTCCAGTCGAGCGGCGCGTCGTACGAGCCGCGCGCGACCGTCTGGAACATCACGCCCGACCTCGAGGTCGCGTTCTCGAAGGACGGCCATACCTCGGTCGCGAGCGCCCGCAGCGTGATCCTCGCCACCGGCGCCATCGAGCGTCCGTTCCCGATTCCCGGCTGGACCCTTCCCGGCGTGATGTCGCTCGGTGCGGCGCAATCGCTGCTGAAATCCTCGGGCCTCGTCCCTTCGGGGCGCACCGTCATCGCCGGGACCGGACCGCTGCTATGGCTCGCCGCGCGCCAGATGCTCGCCGCGGGCGCCTCCATCGAGGCGATCCTCGAGACCACGACGCACGAGAACCGCACGCGCGCGCTGCGGCACATCCCCGGCTTCCTCGCCTCGCCCTACTTCCGGCGCGGGATGAAGCTCCTGGTGGCCGTCCGGGGACGCGTGCCGATCGTTCCGCACGTGACCGAGCTTCGCGCCGGGGGCAACGGGAAAGTGGAGACCGTTTCCTATCGCAACGCCGAGGAAGCCGGCCGCACGCTCGGCGTCGATACGCTCCTGCTGCACCACGGCGTGGTGCCGGAGACGCATCTCGCCATGGCAGCCGGCGTCGAGCATCGATGGGACCCGTTGCAGTTGTGCTGGGTGCCCGTCGTCGATCGCAACGGCGGGACGTCGGTACCCGGCATCCTCGTGGCGGGCGATGCCGCGGGAATCGGCGGCGCGCAGGCGGCCGCCTGGCGCGGCGTCAATGCGGCGATCGCGATCATCGAATCGCTTCGTCCGGGAAAGAAGCTTCCCCACGGCAAGCTCGCGCGCACCGCGCTCGCGCAATTCGCGCGCGGCCGGCGTTTCCTCGACACGCTCTACCAGCCGCCGCTCGCCTTTCGCGTGCCGAGCGACGACACCATCGCGTGCCGGTGCGAGGAAGTGACGGCGGGCGAGATTCGCGCCGCCGTGGACGAAGGCTGCACGGGACCCAACCAGGTGAAGGCGTTCGTTCGCTGCGGCATGGGACCGTGCCAGGGAAGGATGTGTGGCCTCACCGTCACCGAGATCGTCGCGCAACGCCGCAACGTTTCTCCCGAACAGGCAGGACATTTCACGGCCCGCTTTCCCGCCAAGCCCGTCACGCTCGCGGAAATCGCCTCGCATCCCCACGGGCAATCCGCGATCGACGCCGTCGTTCGATAGAATCGCGGCATGGACCTCCCCAAGAACAACTTCAAGCACGCCATCCGCGCCGGACGCCCGCAGATCGGCCTCTGGGTCTCCCTCGCCAATGCCTATAGCGCCGAGCTGGTCGCCGGCTCCGGCTTCGACTGGCTGGTGCTCGACGGCGAGCATTCGCCCAATGCGCCGACCACGGTCATCTCCCAGCTGCAGGCGGTGGCTGCATATCCTGTCTCCGCCATCGTGCGGCCGGCATGGAACGACAAGGTCCTCATCAAGCGCTACCTCGACATCGGCGCGCAGAGCCTGCTCATCCCGTACGTGCAGAACGCGGATGAGGCCGCGGAGGCCGTGGCCGCGATCCGCTATCCCACGCGGGGAGTGCGTGGCGTGGCGGGAGTCACGCGCGCGTCGCGCTTCGGCCGCGTGGCCGATTACGCGAAGCGCGCCGAAGAGGAGCTGTGCCTGCTGGTGCAGATCGAGACCCGCGAAGGCCTCGACAACCTGGATGCGATCGCGAAAACCGACGGCATCGACGGCGTCTTCATCGGTCCCGCGGACCTGGCGGCCGCACTCGGCCATCTCGGCAACCAGCAGCATCCGGAGGTGCAATCGGCGATCCAGGATGCGGTGAAGCGCATCCGCGGCCACGGCAAGCCTGCCGGCATCCTCGCGACCGACGAGGCGAGCACGCGCCGCTACATCGAGTGGGGCACCGTCTTCACCGCCGTGGGACTGGACGCGATGGTCCTCGCGCGCGAGACCGAAAAGCTCGCCGCGAAATTCCGCTAGCGCGGTTTCCGACCCGCGGCGAGGCCTTTCGGCCCGCCGCTCGTCGTCGTACCCGTCACGCGATCCGAAGCGTCCTTCGCCTTCGCGCCGGGCGGCAACCCGAAATCCTCGTTAGGCGGGCCGCGCACAGCCCGCGAAGTTGCCGGACGGCCCCTCGCGGGGCCGGTTCATTGCCGATTCCGGATCCTGAAAGCGCGAAGCCCGGAGGTTTCTGGGCTCCGGGCTTCGCTGGATTCGGATCGAAAATCGATTCGTCTATTCAGCGATTCTCCGGGTGGTCACGCGGACGGCGTACGGGCGTTTTACCAGCGCAATGCAGGAAACGCCGCGCCAGCTGGCGTGGTCTTGTCGGAAGTCGTTGGTCATTCGATGCATGGTCCAATGCTGCCATGCAGCATTGAAGGCGTCAAGGGTTCGTATAATCGGATTCCACTGCCGGAGATCCCATGTACCGAACCCGCCCCATCACCGCGCTTGCCGCGCTCCTCCTGGCCGTCGCCGCCGCGCCCGTTGCTTCCCGCGCCGACTGGCCCGACCGTCCCATCAAATGGGTCGTTCCCTTCACGGCGGGCGGCGCCAACGACCTCATCGCGCGCGCCGCCGCCGAAGGCGTGGCCAGGCGCCTCAAGCAACCCGTGGTCATCGAGAACAAGCCCGGCGCCGGCACCGCGGTCGGCTCCGAATACGTCGCGAAGTCGAAAGGCGACGGATACATCTTCCTCATCGGGTCGGCAGGCACGATCACCAACAGCATGATCCGCAAGGACATGCCCTACGAAGACAAGGACCTGGTGCCCGTGGGCATGATCGCGGTGGCGCCTTCGGTCATCGTGGTGAACCCGAGCGTGCCCGCGAACAACATGAAGGAATTCGTCTCGTGGGCGGCGAGCCAGGGGGCCAACGGCGTCACCTGGGCCACCGCCGGAACCGCAAGCACGCCGCATTTCGTGGCGGAGATGCTGAAGGAAGCCGGCGTGACCAACCTCGTGATCGTTCCTTACAAGAGCGGCAACGAAGGGATGACTTCCGTGATGTCGGGGAACGTGAACGGGACTTCGGAGGCGAGCATCGTCGTGCTGGAGCAGGTGAAGGCCGGCAAGCTGAAGGCGATCGCGACCACTTACGACACGCGCATCACTTCGGCCAACACGATTCCCACCACCAAGGAACAGGGATTCCCGGGCGTGAAGATCGGCCACTGGGCCGGGCTCTTCGCGCCGAGGGACACACCCAAGCCGATCCTGGAGAAGATGAACGCGGAGCTGCTCGCCGTGGTGAAGAGCAAGGAATTCCACGACAAGCTCGTGCCGCACGGCATCGAGCCCGCGCCGTATTCGCTGCCCGCCTACGTCGCATTCATCAACGCCGAACGCGAGCGCCTGGGCCGGATCGCGCGCGTCGCGAAGATGAAGGCGGAATGACACTCGCCACCCGCCGCTGACCGCCCACCGCCAACCGCTTCGATGTACTCGGTCAAGGAAATCTTCTACACGCTGCAGGGCGAAGGCGCGAACGCCGGCACGCCCGCGGTGTTCTGCCGCTTCGCGGGCTGCAACCTCTGGTCGGGCCGCGAGGAGGATCGCGCCACGGCGGTGTGCGATTTCTGCGACACGCAATTCGTGGGAACCGACGGGACGGGCGGCGGGAAATTCGCCACGGCCGCAGAGCTCGCCGACGCGGTGGCGCGCCAATGGCCCGGCGGCAAGCCGCACCGCTTCGTCGTCTGCACCGGCGGGGAGCCGCTGCTGCAGCTCGACGCGCCGGCCATCGAGGCGTTGCACGCGCGCGGCTTCCGCGTGGCGATCGAGACCAACGGCACCATCGCCCCGCCGGCGGGAATCGACTGGATCTGCGTGAGCCCCAAGGCCGATGCGCCCCTCGCGCTGGAGCGCGGCGACGAGCTGAAGCTCGTTTTCCCGCAGGCGCTCGCGCGTCCCGACCGGTTCGAGTCGCTCGCGTTCGACCATTTCTTCCTGCAGCCTATGGACGGCCCGCGGCGCGAGGCCAACACGAAGGACGCGATCGAATACTGCCTCGCGAATCCGCGCTGGCGCCTGTCGCTGCAATCGCACAAGATCGTCGGGATCCGCTAGCCGTGGAGATCTCGTACCGATTCGGCTTCGACGCCGCGCATCGCTTCGATGCGTTCCCCCCGGGACATCTTTATAGCGGGGTGCACGGCCACTCGTTCCAGGTGGAAGTCGCACTCGAAGGCGAGCCGGATCCGGCCACCGGATTCGTCGCCGACCTGGGCGAGGTGGAAAGCGAGTGCCGGCGCGTGCGCGAGGCCCTCGACCACCGCCTCCTCAACGACGTGGAGGGACTTTCGCGGCCGAGCCTGGAAAACATTTCCGTGTGGATATGGAATTTTCTATCTCCCCGCTTCGCCAACCTGGTGCGGGTCACCGTGCGGCGCGACTCCGCCGGCCAGAGCTGTTCCTACACGGGAAGAAAGTGAACTGATTTTGTAAGAGCGCGGTCGCAACATACGGGCCGCGCTTTTTTCCGGATGACCGGGTGGCCCCGAAGGCATTCGCAACGGAGCCACCATGAGGGAATCCACGACGCGAGGGGCGATCCGCACGCACCTCGGACGCAAGCGCACCGGCCCGCGAGCGCGCGCCCTGCGAGACTCGACCCTGAGGAGGATCGGCGAGGTCACGGGCGCGGAGCGCCATCGGCAGGAACAGCTTTTCGATCGCCTGCACAGCTCCTTCCAGGAGCTCCTCGCGCAAGCCGGCGAAACCACGCTCGCGACCGTCGACAAGGCGCTCGAAACCGCCTGCAGCGCCCTGGTCGCCGCGGGCGAATTCACCGCGGAGAACGGCGAAAGGCTTCGCCAGTTCATCAAGCGTGACCTGCTGCATCGCGACAATCCGGGGCTCACGTTCCGCACCGGGGACATCACCGGCGCCGGAACGCTCGCGTGCGCGGGATGCGGATGGACCATCGTGACCAACCGCACGACGGTGCTGCCGCCCTGCCCCCATTGTTCGGAAACCGCATACCGCAAGTCGGCCTGAGGCCGGGCGCGTGGGCTCCATCATCGAGGTGTTCTCCGGCGTAACGCCCGCGCTGCGCGCCGCATCGCTTCCCGGCACGGGGACGCTGCGCGTAAGGCCGGCGAAGCTCGAGGACTACGCCGCGATCCGCGCGCTGCAGCGCCAGGCCCACCCGGGCCTTGCCCCGTGGACGCTGCGGCAACTGGAAAGCCATCGCCGCGCGTTTCCCGAAGGGCAGCTCGTCGCCGATTGCGGCGGCGAAGTGGTCGGCGCCGCGAGCACCCTCATCGTCGCGTGGGACGACTTCCTCCTGGACCGCACCTGGAATCAGGTGACGGCAGACGGCTCGTTCGTCACGCACGAGCCCGCGGGTCCCACGCTGTTCGGCGCGGAATTCGTCGTGAACCTGGCGCGTCGCGGCACGGGCGCCGCGCGCGCCCTCTATCTCGCCCAACGGCGGCTCTGCCGCCGGCTCAACTTGCGTCGCGTGATCGTCGCCTCGCGCATGCCCGGCTATCGCGCTTGCGAAAACGAGATGTCTCCCGAAACCTACGCGCAGCGCGTGGTCTGGGGAGACATCGAGGACGCGCACCTGCGCTTCGCGCTGGGCCTGGGCTTCCAGTACTGCGGCGTGATCCGCGGCTACCTTCCCGAGGATCGCGAGTCCGGCGGCAACGCGGCGCTGCTGGTGTGGCTCAATCCGCTTTATTCACCCGCGGAGCCGCCCGCGAACGTGGAGCGGCCCCGCAAGTGCGCATGATCGAGGATCAGCCCTTCTCCTTGATCTTGATCTTGCCGTGCTTCTCCTTCACCTTGTACGTCTTGTCCTCGTCCCAGCGGCTCACGTAGTACTTGCCGCCCTCGTAGCGGGGCGCCACGTACACATAGCCGGTGCGTTCCGGCTCGAAGTGGCCCGAAATCCACGCGTACTGTCCATCCCTGTAGTCGTAGTAGCCCGGGACCCAGACCTGGCCCGTGACCGGCGCCGGCACCGTTTCCACGCGCAGCGCGGGGGGAGGCGCCTGCACTTCGACGTACTCGATCGCGCTCATCGCCGGCGCGGCGCTGAAGCCGATGGCGGTCGCGAGCGCTGCGATCAGTTTCGTGTTCATGTCGTTCTCCTTCGAAAAGGACTTCGTACCTTCCAGCATCGCGCGCCGCGCCCGCGACGGGAGTCGGCCGCGTCCTCAATGGGTGTGCGCCCGGGCTTGCTCCATGTCGGATGAGGACCACGCCGTTGTGATTAGAATGGCGACACCCTACGAAGGAGGTTCCGATGCCGCTCGCATTCCGAGTCCTCGCCGCCATGCTCGCCGCCGCAGCCGGCCTCGCGTGGGGCCAGGCTTATCCCACCAAGCCGGTGAAGATCATCGTGCCGTTCGCCGCCGGCGGCCCCGCGGACCTCTATGCGCGCGTCATCGCGGAAAAACTTCAGGCCTCGCTCGGCCAATCGTTCGTCGTGGAAGACAAGCCCGGCGGCGGCGCGGTGATCGGCACGGACGCCGTCGCCAAGAGCGCGCCCGACGGATACACGCTGCTCATGATGTCCAACACGCACACGGTCAACGAGTCGCTGCTGAAGGACAAGCCGTACTCGCTGCTGAGGGACCTGGTGCCCGTGGCACCGGTGAACTACTCGGACCTCCTGCTGGTGATCCACCCGTCGGTGAAGGCGAACACGCTGGCCGAATTCATCGCGCTCGCCAAGGCGAATCCGGGCAAGTTGAACTACGCCTCGTCGGGACCGGGCACGCCGTACCACATGGCCGGCGAGCTCTTCAAGGCGATGGCCGGAGTCGACATCGTCCACGTCCCGTACAAGGGAAGCGCCGGCGCGCGCACCGACATCCTGGGCGGCCAGGTGCAGATGATGTTCGACGCCATCACCACCATGGCGCCCAACGTCCGCGCGGGAAAGCTGAAGGCACTGGGCACGTCGGGCAAGGCGCGCTCGTCGGTGCTTCCGGAAGTGCCCACGGTGAGCGAGGCGGGCGTTCCCGGTTATGACGCGGTGATCTGGCTGGGCTTCATGGCGCCGGCGGGAACGCCGAAGACGATCGTCGACCGGTTGAACGCCGAGATCACGAAGGCCGCGAACGCCCCCGAGATGAAGAAGGCCTGGGCCGACCAGGGCGCGGTCTCCATGTCGATGACGCCCGACGAGTTCGGTCACTTCCTTCGCGAGGACATCGAGAAGTGGGCGCGCGTCGTGAAGATCTCGGGCGCGAAGTCGGACCAGTGACGAGATTCATCAGCGCCGGGGCCGCGCACGGACTGGTGAAGGCGGCCGCAGGCGAAGCCGGCATCGAGGTCGAGGGCAGCTTCGGCGCCGTGGGCGCCATGCTCGACAAGTTCAGGGGCGGCGAGGCCTGCGACGTGGTGATCCTCACCGATTCGCAGGTCGCGGATCTCACCGCGCGCGCCGAGGCCATTCCCGGCACGAGCGTCGACCTGGGCACCGTGCCCACCGCCATCGCGGTGCGCGAAGGGCGCGATCTTCCCGATGTGTCGAACGAGGCCGCGCTGCGCGCCGCTCTGCTCGCCGCGGGTGCGATCTACTCGCCGGATCCAGCGCGCTCCACCGCAGGCATCCATTTCGGCAAGGTGATCGACCAGCTGGGCATCCGCTCGCAGGTCGAGGCCCGGCTGCGCCACTTTCCCAGTGGCGCCGCGGCGATGAAGGCGATGGCCGAGGATGGCGGCAATCCCATCGGCTGCACCCAGGCCACCGAGATCCTCGCCACGCCGGGCGCGCGCCTGGTGCAGCCGCTGCCCAAGGGATTCGACCTGGAGACCGTGTATACGGCCGCGGTCGCCGCGCGCGCGGCGCAGGCGAAGGCCGCCGGCGAATTCGTGACGCGCCTGGCGGCCGAAGCTTCGCGCGCCGCCCGAATCCGGGCCGGATTTCGCGGCTACGTGATCCGCGCGGCAACGCACGCCGACGGCGCGGATGTCCGCGATGTCGTCCAGCAGGTGCTCACCGAATACGGCCTCGCGATGGATTCCGGCGGCGTCGATGCGGACCTCGCCGATCTCGTGGCGAGTTATTCCGCGCGCGGCGGTTGCTTCGATGTGGCCGTCGAGGGCGGCACCGGCGCCGTCGCGGGATGTTGCGGCATCTATCCCATCGACGCCCGCACCTGCGAGCTGCGCAAGATGTACGTGCTGAAGGATGCGCGCGGGCACGGATTGGGCGGCCGGTTGCTGCGCCGCTCGCTCGCGTTCGCGCGGGGCCGCGGAATGCGCCGCGTCGAGCTCGAGACCGCTTCGGCGCTGAAGGAAGCGATCGCGATCTACGCCGGCGCGGGCTTCCGGCCGATCCAGCGCGCGCATCTCGCCAACCGTTGCGACCAGGCGTTCGCCCTCGATCTCTAGCGTAAGATTTCGGGAATGCACCGACTCACGCTGTCGCTCGCGACGCTGATCCTCGCCGGTGTGGCGGCCGCGCAGCCGCAACCTCCCGCGAACACCGAAAGCGCGCAAGCCCCGCCGATGTCCAGCGCTGCCGAGCGCGTGTACGAAGCGGCACGCCCGCGCATCTTGCAGATCCGCACGCTGCTGCAGGCCGCGGGACGCCAGAGCACGATCGGCTCCGGGTTCCTGGTCGCGGCCGACGGGCTGGCCATCACGAACTACCACGTGGTGTCGCAGTTCGCGCTCGATTCGCGCACCTACAAGCTCGAGTACCTTGCGCCCGACGGCGCGCGCGGCGCGCTCCAGCTCCTCGCGATCGACGTGGCGCACGACCTTGCCGTCGTGAAGCTCGACCGCGCCGGACTGCCCTACTTCGAGTTCGATTCGCGCGCCATCGCCGGGCGGCTGCCGAAGGGCGAGCGCATCTACGCCATGGGAAACCCGCTGGACCTCGGGTTCACCATCGTCGAGGGCACCTACAACGGCCTGGTGGACAAGAGCTACGACGAGCGCATCCATTTCTCGGGCGCGATCAATCCCGGCATGAGCGGCGGTCCCGTCGCGGGAAGCGACGGGCGCGTCGTGGGAATCAACGTGGCGAAGAGCTTGGGCGGCGAATCCGTGGGCTTCCTGGTGCCGGCGAGATTCGCATCGGAGCTGGTGGAGCGCGCGCGCAAGGGGCCGGCGCTCACGCTCGACAAGGCACGCGACGAAGTGGGCCGCCAGCTCGGCGAGTGGCAGGCGGGCTTCTACGAGGCGCTGCGCTCGCAGGGATTCAAGACCACGCTGCTGGGCCCCTATCGCGGGCTCGAGAGCTCGGCACCGTGGATGAGCTGCTGGGCCTCGACGAACGCCGATGCGCTGCCCAAGGCGCGCGTGTCGGTGAACACCACGCGCTGCTCGAGCGCCACCGGCATCTTCGTCTCGGACCGCATCCTCACCGGCCGCCTGGACTTCTCCTATTCGTACTTCAAGGCGCTCGACCTCAATTCGTTCCAGTTCGCGAAGGAGGTTTCCTCGCGCGCGCGCGGCGGCGGCGGCGACAGCGACAAGCGCCTCACCGAGCAGGAGTGCCGCGACGATTTCGTCTCCACCGCGCCCGGGCGCCCGCCGCTTCGCGCCACGTGGTGCATGCGCGCCTACCGCGAGTTCGAGGGGCTGTACAACGTGACGCTCCTCGCGCTCACGCAGGACCGCGATCGCGAGGCGATGCTCGCGCAGCTCACCATGCAGGGCGTCTCCCACGCGAATGCCGTGACGGTCGGGCGCAAGTTCCTCGAGGCGATCGAATGGGCACGCTGATGTGGGTCGAGGTGCTCTCCCACCACGGCGACGTGGCCACGCGCATTCCCATCGCGAGCGACGAGGCGCGCATCGGCCGGGCTTTCGACAACGACGTGGTCGTGGACGACCCGCACATCGCGCCTCATCACCTTCGCATCTACCGCGGCGACGACGGCGAGCTCGTCGCCGAGGACGTGGGGACGCTGAACGGCCTGTACGCCGAGCACGGCGGGCAACGCGTGAAGACGCTCCCGCTCGCGAAGGACCCGGGCCTGCGGATCGGGCGCACGACGCTGCGGGTGCGCGATGCGCGCCGTCCGGTCGCGCCGGAGAAATTGCTCACGCCGCCCCGCGCGCACGCCCGCTGGGCCGGGCTCCTCGGCGCAGTGCTGATGCTGATACTGCTCGTGCTCCAGTGGCTGAACCTCACCACGCAGCCCAATGCGAACGCGGTGTTGCTGCCGCTGCTGGGATTCGTCACGGTGCTCGCGCTCTGGACCGCGGCCTGGTCGGTGCTTTCGCGCATCTTCCTGGGCCAGGCGCAGTTCGCCCTGATGCTGCGCATCGCGGTCACGGCGTGCATCGCGCTCGTGATCTGGGACCAGGTCGCCGAATACACCTCGTTCTCGCTCGCGTGGCGGGATGCCGCGGAATACTCGGGGCTCGGCGCGTGGGCGCTGCTGGGCGCCGCCTGCTACGGGCACTTGCACGCGATCGGGCCGCGCCACATGCGCGCGGCGATGGGGCTCGTGATCGCGCTCGTCGTCGCCGGC
>Ga0070693_100001359_pt1 | contig 11004 bp, 10 predicted proteins | sample KBSK1103metaG_FD_65472 | JGI IMG/M metagenome (GOLD analysis project Ga0070693, IMG submission 65472) | Corn, switchgrass and miscanthus rhizosphere microbial communities from Kellogg Biological Station, Michigan, USA - KBS K1-10-3 metaG | ecosystem: Host-associated > Plants > Roots >...
CAGCTCGCGAGCGCGTTGGTTGAGCGTATCGACCATTATGCTTGCCTTTAATCTCAGAACAGCCTCTTTCTGTTTTGGATTAGCAGGCACTTGCTGCGCCATAAGCGATGGTCCGGAATTAATCAGAAGCGCGACAAGGACGAAAACGAACGTGGTCCTCGCGATACATTGCGTGGTTTCTTTCGTCACCATATTGCCTCCTTCCTGAGCCTACTGTTTCTTCGCCGCGCAACCGGCCGGGATTTGCGAGAATCGCAGAGTGCGCCACAAGCAATTTGATTGAATCGCCATATCAACCCCTTGCCGGAGTAATTCTGGCCACGAGTATAAACGAAAACGATTCGTAATTGAAACTTTTACAACGCGGCGGCTGCTGTTGTACCCTCGACGTGGAGGCAAACGTGGATCAGATTCTCACTCAAGCGGAAGTGCGTGTCCTCGGATCGCTGATCGAAAAGGAAATCACAACGCCCGAGTACTATCCCTTGACCCTCAACTCGCTCACCAACGCTTGCAATCAGATTTCCAATCGTGATCCCGTCGTGTCATTCGATGAGAAGACGGTTGCCCGTGCGCTCGAGTCGCTGCGCGAAAAGAAGCTTGTATGGCTTGTAACCGGCGCGGGAAGCCGCGTGCCCAAGTATGAGCATCGCTTCGCCGAAGCGCTCAAGCTCGCGGCTCAGGAAATTGCGGTTATGTGCGTGCTGATGCTGCGTGGTCCTCAAACCGTCGGCGAGATTCGCGGACGGAGCGGGCGGCTTTATGAGTTCAAGGAACTCGATGAAGTCGAGATGACGATTCAGTCGCTGATGAGCGCCGATCCTGCGTTAGTGACCAGGCTTCCACGGCAGCCCGGCACAAAAGAATCGCGCTACGCACATCTACTTGCCGGAGAAGTTCACATCGAAGAGAGGGAAGCGTCTCCGCGAATCGAGCCGGCGACGCTTGAAGTGAGGCACGAGAACGAACGACTGGCGAGCCTTGAAGAAAAGGTAGCTCAGCTTCGCGGCGAATTGGAGGAACTCAAGCAGCAGTTAGTTGATTTCAAAAAACAATTTGAATAAATCGCTTCATTCTATCCGCTTAAACCTTCGCGATTTGAACTCGTAGCGGGGTAAGCTCCCACCCGAGGCCAGTTCGACATTTACTCGAATGCTGTATCGAGCTCGAAACTCATGCATCAACGCCTGCGCGATTTCTTCGAATGAACCGCCTACAGATTCGATCTTGATTGATAAATCATCCATACCCGCCACTCGACGAATGTTCACTTCATATTCGGTAATGTTTCGCAGGCCGCGAATCAAATTGTCGATCGCGCTCGGGTATAGATTCACTCCGCGCACGATGATCATATCGTCGCTTCTGCCGAGCACTCCGCCTTTGATTCGAGCGAACCGCCTGCCGCAAGGGCAAGGCTCCGCCATCAGCTCAACCAAATCGCCCGTTCGATACCGAAGCACCGGCATACACGCGCGCCCAAGGTTCGTAATCACAAGCTCACCGCGCGTGCCTTCATCGACCGGCTCGCCGGTGTGCGGATCGATGACGTCAAAGATGAACTCGGCTTCATTCAGGTGAATCGCGCCGGTCTGAGCTTCGCAATCAAACGCCCACGCGCCCGCTTCGGTCGCGCCCGCGTGATCGAAACAAGTCGCGCCCCACGCGGATTCAATCGCGCGTTTGACGTTCGGAAGACTCGCTCCGGGCTCGCCCGCGTAAATGCCGATTCGAATCGCCGACGCGCGCAGGTCGATTCCCAAACCGTTAGCGACTTCGGCCAGATGCAGCGCATAAGTCGGTGTGCACACCAGAACCGTCGCTCGATTGTCGATCACGCATTGCAACCGCTGCTCGGAGTTCATGCCTCCGCCCGAGATGCACATCGCGCCGATGTGCCACGCTCCGTGAATCGCCGTCCAGTGACTGATGTAGGGTCCAAATGAGAACGCGCAAAACACAACGTCGTCCGCCGTCACGCCGGCGGCGCGATACACGTATCCCCAGCACCGCTTCCACCACTCCCAACTCTCGGCGGTGTCCAGGACCTTGAGCGGGCGGCCTGTCGTCCCCGATGTCTGATGAAAGTAACGATAGTCTGAAAGCGGATCGGTGAGAAGTCTTCCAAATGGCGGGTGCTCAACCTGGTCAGCGACGAGTTCCTGCTTGGTTGTGAACGGCAGCGCCTGGAGGTCTTCGGCGCATTTGATCTGCGAGAGCTCAATCCCAGCCTTTCGCGTTTTTTCCCGATAGAACCGGTTGCCGGCTATCCGATCGATCAGCGAGCGGAGACGCTCGTTCTGCAACTCGCGCAGTTCCGCTCGAGTCATTGTCTCAATCGCTTGATCGTAGAAGTGTGTAGCGTTTGCCACTCGTTACCTCAAACCGACAAGTCGCCCACGAGATGTTGAATCAATGTCAAAGCGACGATCGCAGCGGTTTCGGTGCGAAGAACTCGACGGCCCAGCGTGACTGAGGTGCTGCCCGATTGCGACAACAGCTCCAGTTCGGGGTCGCTCCATCCGCCTTCCGGCCCGATTATCGCGATTATCGCCGCCGACGTTGAAATTCCAGCTAGCGCCTGCGCGACTGGCGTGCCCCCTCTTTCGTTGAACACGATCAGCCTTCGATCTGAGGACTCTGTTTCCGCGGAGAGAAACTCGGAAAGGGTACGAGGAGCCTCGATCTCGACGAGCTTGCGGCGGCCGCATTGCTTCAAGGCTTCAAGCGAGATTCGCCGCCATCTCTCCAGTCGTTTTGCGGCGGGCTGTTCCGCGAATCTGACTTCGGAGTATCGAGTGATCAGCGGCGCAATCGAGACAACGCCAAGCTCGGTCGCCTTCTGCACAATGAAGTCGAACTTCTCACCTTTGGCCAGTCCCTGGGCCAGCGTGATCCGGCGCGGAGATTCTACCGACTCATCGAGTTCGTGTTGAACATCGAGCCGTGCGCGATCTTCCTGGACCGCGCGGAACACGCATTTGTATTCACGGCCGCAGCCGTCAAAAACAAACGCTTCGTCACCGGGAGTCATCCGGAGCGCGCGTATCAGATGATGAGTCTCGTCCGGGGAAAGCGTTACGGCGGAGCCTGAGATGTCATCGGGCGATGCGTAGAATCTTCGACGCGACATTATCTGTCGGGTACCTCCAGCGTACAGTCGCTTAACTATCCCCGCTGCGCGACGAGCGCGCACCACTCACCGGCTTCCCGCCGATCAATCACTGAGAAAACGTCTGCCGCCAGCGCGCGTTCAACATCACCCTCAAACTCGGTGAGTATGCCAGACAGGATGAGCAAGCCGTTACTCGCAAGACAATCCGCGAGATCGCGGGTTAGCTCAACGATGACTTCGGTGGTCAGGTTTGCGACGACCACGTGAAAGCCGTGTTCAGCGAGATCGCGAGGCTGCATTTCCGACAATTCAATTAGATCAGCAACGTCGTTGATCGCGACATTCTCTCGCGCAACCTCGACGGCTTGCGGATCAACGTCGATTGCCAACACGCGCGAGTTCGGTTCGAGCTTGGCGGCCGCGATCGCGAGTATACCGGTTCCAGTTCCGACATCAAGAAGACTTCCACCCTTCCAGTAACGCTCGATCGCTTCGAGACAGAGCCGAGTCGTTTCGTGTGTGCCCGTACCAAAAGCCATCCCCGGGTCGATTTGAATCACAATCCGTCCATGATTGTCGCCGGGCAATTTCCACGACGGCGAAACGATAAAGCGCTCACCCACATTGACCGCCTCGAATCCTTCTTTCCACTTCTGCATCCAGTCCTGGTCCGGAACGTTGGCAACCGAAAACTCCGTTAGCGATGGTTGCTGTCCTTGTCTTGCGAATTCGGCTTCCAGAGCCTGTTTTACGTCACCGGGATCAATTCGGGATTCGAAATAAGCGCCGAGCGTCAGGTGATCTTCCGCCTCGCGCATCGTTACGATGCCTGTTGAGCCAGACTCGAACAGGAGTGTGCTCGCGAACTCTTCCATGTCGCGCGCTACTGTGAGGGTCAGCAGCCACCACCCGGAATTCCGGATTGCGGATTGCGGATTGTCGGTCGTCATCCCCGAATTCCTAACTCATCCAGCACGCGTTCATCGTCGCGCCAGTGTTCGCGCACCTTGACGAAGAGATTCAGAAACACGCGTCGTTCGAGGAGTTTCTCAATGTCCGCGCGGGCCGCGGTTCCGATCGCTTTCAGGCGGGCCCCGCCGCGGCCGATGACAATCGATTTGTGCGAAGGCCGTTCAACGAGAATCACGCAATAGATTCGCGTGATGTCTCCGGCTTCCTCCCATCGCTCGGTTACCACCGCGGTAACGTAGGGCAACTCTTCGCTGGTCATCTGAAGCACCTTCTCTCGCACAAGCTCCGCGGCAAGCAGTCGCTCGGGCTGATCGGTGAGTTCATCTTCGGGATAGAGCAATGGTCCCTCGGGCAGCGTCTCGAGGACCTTCCCGACCAACAACTCAACGCCATCACCTGTACGTGCTGACACCGGAATCACCTCGGCGAATTCCGCCTCGCTGGTGTAGCGGCCAATCAGCGGCAGCAACTTCGTTTTGTCTCGCAGCGCGTCTACTTTGTTGGGTAGCAGAAAGGCGGGTGTGCCGGAGCGCTTTACGAGGTCGAGAGTGAATTCATCGCCACGACCCATCGGCTGAGTTGCGTCAATCATCAGCAAAACAAGATCAACTGTCGAGAGTGCCTCGCTGACAATCGCCATCATCCGGCGATTCAGCTTGTAGCCCGGTTTGTGTATCCCCGGCGTGTCCAGAAAAACAATCTGACCCTCGCGTCGCGTCAACACACCGCTGATGCGGGTACGCGTCGTCTGAGGCTTATCGGAAACGATCGCGATCTTCTCGCCGATGATACGATTGAGCAGAGTTGATTTGCCGGCGTTGGGTCGGCCGATCAACGCGACTACGCCGACTTTTCGATGAGTTGCTTCGGGGCTCTGTTGTTCGTCTGACATTCTGGATGTCTTAGCGTCCTCGCGGTTCCTGGTGGCTTTGCGCGAGCTCACGTTCCTTTCACGCAGAGACGCAAAGGGAACCGCAAGGCCGCAGAAAGTCTGTCAGCTACTTAGCCAGTCTCCGAGCAGCTTGCGAGTCTGCACGATCTGCCCAAGGTGATAAGCATTGTGATCCGCGACCAGCAATATCTGACGCAGGTACGTTCGCCATTCGCCGTGCGGAATCTTCGCGGTCAGATCAATGTTGGGATCCTCGACCAGCTTGATCAACTCTTCCAGAGTGGCGAAGAACCCGTCAACCGATCCCTTCCACATGTCATCGGTGACATTCTGGTTTTTTGACGGCCAATAACCCTCGGGCCACGCCGGCGATTTCCAGTCCGGATCAATCGTGTATCGCAGGATATCTTCCTGAGCGATGCGCAAGTGCTCGAGTTCTTCCCAGATCGAATGCGCATCCGGCAACGGGCGAATGTTGCGAAGGTCAGCCCTGACATCGGCCAGCGCTTTTTCCGTTTTGATGTGCGCTTCACCGCCGCCGAGCAGCCCAACCAGTTGTTCACGCAAAACAGAATCCTGCATCTGATCACCTCGCTAATCGTCGAGTTGTTTCGGAGTAAGCCGCCACACCAGTTTTCCTTGTCCGTCATTCACGTCATCCCAGTGCTCGATCTGAAACTCTATGCATGCAAGTGCGGCGGTCGGCATGCGCTCTTGTGATCCGGTCAATCGCCCGACCAGGTCTTCGAACCCCGGGTTATGCCCGACAAGCAACGCGCAATTGGCCGCATCAGGCAAACGCCTAATTAGCTTCATCAACTCTGACGACGATGCGCCGTAGATTGCCTCATCAAACGTTACATTGAGTTCAATCTTCGCCGCCTTCATCGCCGCTTGAACTGTCGCTTTCGCGCGAGCGGCCGGCGACGCGATGATCACATCCGGCGTCACTCCGCTCTTTCGAAGCGCCTTGCCGATCCGAGGGGCGTCGCGTTCGCCTCGGTCCGCGAGCGGACGATCAAAATCCCTCAAAGAGGAATCACCCCAATCCGATTTGGCGTGCCGCAGTAACAAAAGCGTTTTCATCGTATGGACTCCCGAAACATGCTAGTGCATTCGCGGCTTTGAATGAAGCGCGCGCTCGACAATCAAAAGCGCATCGCTGACCGCACGCTCTCCCGTCTGATCCGAAGGCGCGTTCACAAGCTTGCCGTTGATCACCATCGTTGTCGAGCCGCCTCCATCAAGGTTGATCCCATCGACCGCCCCAAACTCCAGCAACAGACTCGCAAGCTCAGCCAGCGTCATTCCAACGCTCACGCCCGGTTGCCGCCCGTCGATCGTCGCGAGCAGTATCCGGCCGTCTTTCAGTTTTGCGATCGCAGTGCGGGGATGCCGGTCGCTTGCGAACCTTGCTGCGATGCCTTCAGACTCAGTTGTGATTGTTATTCGCGCATCCTTTATCAACTGAGGCCCTCCGCCAACAATAAACGAAGCGCGCTTCCAGGCTTCCGCTATTTCGCTTTCGACCGGAATCAGTTTCAACTCGATTCGAACGGGCGACCCGTTTCGCAAATGCGTGAGCGCCCAATCTCGCGCCCGGCCCGCGGCGGAAATCACAAAGCCGTATGCCGGAATGACGCTGCTTCCACCTTCGCGAATACCGATGATCCGATTTCGCTGAACGATTATTTCGAGACCATCCGGTGTCGTAAGCGTGGTGCGATGAAATTCAGGTGTGTAGACGATCAGCTCATCGGCGCCGCGAGGACGATTCACTCCGTCGATCGCGTGTCGATGCCCGCGCGCAGACTCGATGTATCCTGAAAACTTCAGATGACCAAAGATGATCCCGGTAGAGGCGGGGCTCGCGATCAATCCGAATGCGGCGCGTCCGTCGAGCGGCTCGCTCATCACCTTGCCGTCGATCGCGAGCACGCCAGCCGGCTCTCCGCGGTACGTGCCGGTGGTCCTGAAGAATCCCGCGTTCACGGCGGCGATTGCGCCCGCGCGCGCGGCTATCGAGCTAGTCGTTTCGAGTCCGACTCCTTCATCGAGCGCATGGGCGATTCGAAAATCAACCCGTGCCGGATCGACACGCAGCAGGTTGATGACCCACGGCCCGGTAGATTCGTTGTCTGATTTGTAGCCGCGAGTCATCTTGAGATACTCGACTCCGGTTGCGATTGTTTGAAAGGAAGAGCCCGCGGGTTGCTGCGAAGTCTGGGCGAGATGTGGCCGCGATCCAGGACACGTTACAACCAGCCAAAAAAGAAAAGCGGCGGACGCGGCGAACCGCTGCAGGTCAACTCTGGATTGTGACTGATTGCGCGGTTTCGCTTGAAGCATCGCGAGTGAGACTACGTGGCCCACTTTGGCGAGTCAACCGAGCGACCTTAGGTTGCCGACGGTAGAACGACAATGCTGACAGTTCTGCGCGGGAAACGAATGTCAACAAACTCAAGCCTGACACCTCCGGCTTTAGACCGCGTGAAAAGCTGTCTCGCTTGAAGTGGCATTGCGAGTCAGAACACGCGCCACGCTTTGTGAGTCAACCGACCCGTTCTTGATGGCCTGAATGATCGTCCGCCCAGGGCGCATGAACCATGCGCGTCTTGCGGAACCACGAGGCCGTCGATTAGATTGATCCAAATGATAAGCACTCAACGCGATTTCAAAGCGATTCGGAATTCGATTGGTCGATTCAAGCTGGTTGCGATCCTCTTGTTCATCGGGCTGGGTTTCTTTCTTCAAGTTCAGAAACCAGCCGCGGCGACACAGGCCCAATCAAAACGCTTATTCGAAATCATCGGGATGGATGTCCCCTTTGACCAGCGCGTTGGCATCGACGACGGCGTCCTGTTCGCGATTCATTTCGGCGGAGACACCCACGGCAACCTCGATACCTGTGGCTGAAAACCGCCCCGGTTCGGGGGGCTGGCACGGCGTGTCAGCTATCAAAAACTCTTTCGACAAAAACTTCCAACAGTTCCCGCGCTGATCGTCGACACCGGTTATTTCATGTCCGATGAGCGAAGCGCGCACGGCGAGCTTCGGCCTGATGTCGCTGTAAAAGACGACTGGATACTGAAGGCGTACGGCGAATTCCCGGTAGACGTCGTCAATGTCTCATCACACGATCTGAGATATTTCGCGAGGCTGTTCAAGCCCAAACCATCTTCGCAACACGCTTCGCCCGGCCCGATGCTCGATCGCCTTGTCTCTGCCAATATCGTGAGCGACTCCGCCGGAGTTCGCGCGCCTCACCCATTCGTTATCCGCGAATTGTCGTTGGAACAAACGAACGGACGCGCAAAGAAATTGCGAGTGGCATTCATAGGACTGACGGAAACCGACCCGGTTCCGCCTCCTGGGTTGAAGTTCACAGATGCAGTTGAAGCAGCGCGGCGTACCTTGCCCGAGGCCAGAAAGAACGCTGACCTGGTGATCGCGCTCGCGAAAGTGAGTACGGAACAGGCTGCTCGCATCGCCCGCGAGGTTCCCGGCATCGACGTAATCATCGCGGGAAACGCTGTGACTCTCGAGCAGTCATTCACTCCGCCGTTGTATGTCGGAAAGACGCTGATAGCCTTTACGCCTTTTGAAACCAAGATGCTTGGCGAGCTTCGCTTTTACCTGAACGCACAAGGAGCTTTCTCGACCAAACAGCGCTTTATCGCGTTGGATGAAGTCCTTGTTCCGTCCGACCCAGCCGCGAAAAAACTTGTGGACGCGGCGACCGCGGCCGAGAACGACGCACGCAGCCAGTCAAAGAAGCTCCTGGATCAATGGTTGGCGATCAGTCGCGCGCCTTCCGGGAGTCGAGCGCCGTCACCGGACGCTCCGGCGTATTACGTCGGTAGTAATGCATGCAGTCAGTGTCACGTCGGTCAATATATGAAGTGGGCGAACAGCTCTCACGCGCGGGCGAGTGATCCGCTGGTGCCGAGAGCATTCGAGTTTGAAATGAGTTGTCTCATTTGCCACGCGACCGGGCGCGAGGCTCGCAGCGAAGCCAATGAGTTCGCGGGGATGCAGAGCGTTCAATGCGAGCAATGCCACGGTCCCGGCGGAGCTCACGTGGCAAAGCCCGCAAAAGGGTACGGGCGAGTCGCGAACATGACGACTGCATGTGCGAGTTGTCACACATCCGAAACGAGTCCCGCATTCGACGTGCAAGCTGCGTGGACGAAGATTAAGCATTAGTAGGGGACAGGCTACAGGGGACAGGTGATAGGGGACAGAGGGGAAAAGGGGAAGAGGGGCAGAGGGGAAAGGGGAAGAGGGGCAGAGGCGCAGAGGGGGACCGCGATTCCCTCTTTTCCCCTCTGCCCCTTTTCCCCTCTGCCCCTCTTCCTCTATCCCCTATCCCCTGTCCCCTGTCCCCTGTTCCCTCACATGCATTTCTCGGAGTTTGAACTTCTGCACCTTTCCTGAGGCAGTCATCGGAAACGAATCGACAAAACGAATGTGACGGGGGATCTTGAAGCGCGCGATGCGCCCGTTGCAGAACTCGCGAATCTCATCAGCCGTCGCAGTCTCGGCTTGTGTGAGTTTTATCGCCGCGGCGACGTCTTCGCCTAATCTTTCATCCGGCACACCGTAAACGTAAACATCGGCGATCTTCGAATTGGTGCGCAGCAGGTCTTCGATTTCCTTTGGCGCGATGTTCTCGCCGCCGCGAATTATCAGGTCCTTGATGCGTCCGGTGATTCGGACGTAGCCCGCTCGGTCGAGAGTCGCCTGGTCGCCCGTGTGAAGCCAGCCGTTTCCGTCGATGGCATCAGCGGTCGCGTTTGGATTGTTGTAGTAGCCCTTCATCACGTTGTAGCCGCGGCAACACAATTCGCCCGACTGATCGGGCGCGCATTCGTCGCCGGTCGCCGGATCGACGATCTTCACTTCGACTTCGGGCAAAGCGACGCCGACGGTTTGTGTGCGCAGCTCGACGCTGTCTAGTCTCGGCGTCAATGTGATTCCCGGCGACGCCTCGGTGAGGCCATAAGCGATCGCGAGTTCGGTAAGATTCATGCGATCCATCACTCGCCGCATTAGCGGCTCAGGGCAGAGCGCGCCGGCCATGATGCCGGTTCTCAAGCTCGACATATCGAAGCTGTGTTGATCCAACTGCCCGAGCTCGGCCAGGAACATCGTCGGCACTCCATAAAGCGTTGTGCATCGCTCGCCCTCGATGTACTGAAGCACCCGGAGCGGATCAAAAGTCTCGAGCGGCACAATCGCGGAGGCGTGAGTGTACGCGCCCAACACGCCAATCACGCATCCGAAACAGTGAAAGAAGGGAACCGGCACACATAACTTATCGCTTGGAGTCAGCGCGAGTCCCTCGCCCAGCCAGTACCCGTTATTCACGATGTTGCGGTTGGTAAGCATCACCCCTTTTGGAAACCCGGTGGTGCCGGAGGTGTATTGCATATTGATAACGTCGTCGATTTGTTGGACCGACATCCGGGCATCCAACTGCGCATCGCTGACTGTTTCGGCTTTTTCAAGCAAAGAGTCGTAGCGGATCATCCCGTTCGGATGTTCGTCGCCGATGTAAATAACATTGCGGAGGAAAGGCAGCTTGATCGAGTGCAATGCTCCCGGTTCGGAGCGTCGCAACTCCGGGATTACTTCGTAAATAGTCTCGACATAGTCTACGTCGCGAACTCCGGCGACGGTGATAAGAGTGCTGGTTTCCGACTGCTTCAATAAGTATTCGATTTCGGAAGCGCGCAGACTGGTGTTTACGGTGACCAAAACCGCGCCGATCTTAGCCAGCCCGAATTGCAACACGACCCACTCGGGAACGTTGGGCGCCCACAGCGCAACGCGATCGCCGCTTTCGATGCCCAAACCGAGCAGTCCTCGGGCGACCCTGCGCGCGAGCGATTCCAGTCGACTGAAATCATATCGCAGCGCGCGATCCGGATATATCAGCGCCTCTCGATTGGGGTAATCGCGTGCAAGCAGCGCGAGCAATTCTCCGATGCAAACATCGCGATACGTGCGAGCTTGCTCCGAG
>Ga0070693_100001363_pt1 | contig 10994 bp, 11 predicted proteins | sample KBSK1103metaG_FD_65472 | JGI IMG/M metagenome (GOLD analysis project Ga0070693, IMG submission 65472) | Corn, switchgrass and miscanthus rhizosphere microbial communities from Kellogg Biological Station, Michigan, USA - KBS K1-10-3 metaG | ecosystem: Host-associated > Plants > Roots >...
AAAACCGGTGCAGGGAGGCTTAGCACTCACCTGCGACGAGTGCTAATAATAGGCCCGGCGGGCCCCTAATTCAAGTACCTGGACCGGTTAAATGAGGTTCTCAGAGGAGGCGCGCCCACGCCTTGGCGGCCGCTTCCTTGGCCCGGGCCTCCAGGCCCCGGTGTTCCCAGGCTTCCCGGGTGATTTCCCCGGAATTGGCCAGGTCGCCGGCGAGGACGCCGTTCAGCTGCCCGGCGAAATCGGCGCCCAGGACGACGACGTTGATCTCGTCGTTGTAGAGGAGGCTTCGCCAGTCGAGATTGGTCGAGCCCACCGTGGACCAGACGCCGTCGACCGTCGCGCTCTTCGCGTGGAGGATGCGGTTCTTGCGTTCGTAGATGTGGACTCCCGCCTGCAGCAGGTCGCCGTAGTAGGAACGGCCCGCGTAGTAAGCGAGCCAGCTGTCGCTGTGCCCGGGAAGGATGAGCGTCACCTCCACGCCGCGCTGCGCCGCCTCGCGCAGCGCACGGCGCAGCTCCTCGTGAGGCACGAAGTACGGGTTCATGATGCGCACCTCCTTTTCCGCGCTGTCGATGGCGGAGACGAAGGCGGCATAGACGTCGTTCACCCCTTCATCGGAGGGGGAGCCTTCCATCACGCGCAGGATGTGCGGCCCTGCGGACGCCACGGCCGGGTAGTACGCCTTGTCGGTGATGACGCTTTCCTTGCGTTGGCGGGCCCACTGCTGCAGGAAGGCGCGTTGCACCTCGGCCACGCCCGGTCCTTCGATACGCGTCTGCATGTCGCGCCAGGGGCGGTCCGCCACCGCGACGGTCTCGCCTCGTTCCCGCGTCTCGCGTCGCGCGCGCGATCCCGATGACGAGGCGCCGTAGACGTCGCTGATGTTGATTCCGCCCAGGAACGCGACGCGCCCATCCACGATGGTGACCTTGCGATGGTCGCGGTGGTTGAGCGAATCGAGCCCGCCCTTGGCCACGCCTTGCGCGGACACCGGATTGAATTCCAGCAGCTCGACGCCGCCGTCGGCCATCGCCTGGAAGAATTCCTTCGGCGTCTTGTGCGAGCCGACGGAGTCGTAGATGAGGCGCACCTTCACGCCGGCTTTCGCGCGCGCCACCAACGCCTCGGCGAACTGCCTGCCCGTGTCGTCGGCCTCGAAGATATAGGTCTCCAGGTGGACGTGATGCCGCGCCCCCGCGATCGCCGCGAGCATGGAGCGATATGTTTCGGCGCCGTCCTCGAGGAGGGTCACCTGGTTTCCGATGCTGAGCGGATTGCCGGACAACGCCTGCTCGATCGCCGCGTGGCGCTCGAGGAGTCCCGCGTCCGGGGACTGCTTGCCGAGGGATTCGAGGACCGCGCGGCTTTGCTCGTGCGAGAGGTAGCCGCGCGAGCCCTTCATTCGCGTGGGTTGCGCGCCCGCTTCCGCGCTGAGGAGATACCGGTCGATGGAAGGCGTCGCGCACGAGGCGGCGCCGAGCGCCAGCACGGCGCCGAGCGCCGCGCGGCCGAGAAGGCCTGCTATCGCGCGAGCCGCGCGCAGCGCCCGAACTGGTAGACCACCTTGCGCGAGCGGCGCCGCTGCGGGCGTGTCGGCGCGGCGAGATACGGGCACGGCGGATTGCGATAGCCGCCCTGCTCGAGCGTCGCATCCTCCGCGACCTCGGCCCACACGCCGCCGCGCACCGGCCTGAAGAGCCAATGCACGTACCCGGTGCGCGATGCGGCCGCGATCAATTCGCTCGCGTCCGGCACTTCCGCGACCACCGGCGACTGCCCGTCGATCTGCAGGGGAAGCGAGCCGAAGGCGCCCATGCACTCGAGCGACTCCTGCTCGGTGGCACCGGGGCGCACGAAGGGCGGCGCCTCCATCCTGGCGAGATCCCAGCTTCCGAGCTCCCATGCGACGTCGAGCACCTCGTTTTCGAGCTGGGCGATGGCGTCCCAGCGTTCGTTGATCTGCAGCGCCGACGAGGGCACCGGCTGGTACGCGACGATGTTGGCGTCGCTCACCTGCGCGAGCCGTGTCTCGACGAAGCCGTGCCAATGCAGGGTGAGCACGACCGGTGTGTTGGCGTAGGGCACGGCAGCCACGGTGATCGCTACAAGGGGCAGCCGGTTGGACACCAGTTGCGTCTCGATGCGGTCGAGCAGTTGCATTGCTTTGCCTCCTTCCTGAGAGGAGCGGCGCGCCTTTGGGTTCCTTTTCCCCACAACGTTTTCGAAGCAAATGGCGTGCACAAGGGCTTTTCTCATGAAATCAACGCTTCATGTTGCTAGCAGTCCTGCCCAATGGATGCCAACGCGGCTTTTTTCGCCGTTGTTAGAATGGCCGGGTGCCGCTACTGGGAAACGCCGAGAAGGCGGAGCTCGAACGACTGATCCTCGAGCGACTGACGCAATACCATGAGCAGAACGGGTCGAGCGCCCTGCTGCTCGAGGGCGTTCGCGTCGTGGTCCAGGTCGACGGGGTCAGCATCGACACCGGCGAAGCGAAGGATCCGCTCGCCGCGGTCGAGGTGCGCTCGCTCTTCACGGCGCTGTGCTACCTCACCGGGGGCTCCCCCGCCCTCCCACCCGACGCCCTCACGGCGCTGGCCACCGAGGCCACCAGCGCCACCGCCCAGCAGATCAACCGCATCGCCGCGGCGTAGCGTCATGAACAACGCCGAGATGGTCGCGCGCAGCCGGGCGGCGGTGTGGCATCCGTGCACGCAGATGAAGCTGCACGAGCGATTCCCGCTCGTTCCCATCGCGCGAGGCGAAGGCCCGTGGCTCTTCGACTTCGAGGGCAGGCGCTACCTCGACGGCGTGAGCTCGTGGTGGGTGAACCTCTTCGGCCACGCGCATCCGGCGATCAACGCGGCGATCCGCGACCAGCTCGATTCGCTCGAACACGTGATGCTCGCCGGGTTCACGCACGCGCCGGCCGTGGAGCTTGCCGAACGGCTCGCGCGCGTGGCACCCGGCAAGCTCGGCCATGCCTTCTACGCCTCCGACGGCGCGTCCGCTTCCGAGATCGCCCTGAAAATGGCGTTCCACTACTGGGCCAACCGCGGGCGCGCGGACAAGCGCCGCTTCCTCTCGCTCGAGGGCGGATACCACGGCGAGACGATGGGCGCGCTCGGCGTGACCGACGTGGAGATCTTCCGCGACGCCTATGCGCCTCTCATCCGCCCCTCGCTCGTCGCGCCTTTTCCGGCGCGCAGCCACGACGACCATCGCTTCGGCGGGATCAAGGGCGCGATCCATGCGGCCGACGCGCTCGCGAAGCTGCTCGCGGAGCACGCGAACGAGATCGCCGCCTTCATCGTCGAGCCCCTGGTGCAGGGAGCGAGCGGCATGCGCTTGCATCATCCCGAGTACCTGCGGCGCGCAAGGCAGCTCTGCACCAAGCACGACGTGCTCCTCATCGCCGACGAGATCATGACCGGCTTCGGCCGCACCGGGACCATGTTCGCGTGCGAGCAGGCTGGAGTGGCCCCGGACCTGCTCTGCCTGTCGAAGGGGATCACGGGGGGATACCTGCCGCTTTCGTGCGTGCTCGTGACCGACGAGGTATACGGGGCGTTCTACGATGACAGCGTGAGGCGCGGATTCCTGCATTCGCACTCGTACACCGGCAATCCGCTCGCGTGCCGGGCCGCGTGCGCAGTGCTTGACCTCTTCGAACGCGAGAACGTGATCGAGGTGAACGAGCGCAAGGCCGCGCGGTTCTTCGAGATGGCCTCGCCGCTCGCGCACAGCCCGCGCGTGCGCGATTTCCGCCACCTGGGAATGATCTGGGCCTTCGAGGTGGCGGGCGATGCGCCCGACTTCGCCTCGCGCGCGTTCGAGATCGCGCTCGCGCGCGGCGTGCTGCTGCGCCCGATCGGAAGGACGGTGTACTTCATGCCACCCTACGTGGCGGGCGATGCGGAATTCGCGCTGCTGGTCGAGACCGCGCTGGAAATCGTGGAGCGGCTCGGGCAATGAGGCGCGCCGTGGCGCTCCTGTGCCTGCTGCTGCCGCTCGCCGCGGCGGCCGCGCGCGAGCTGCCCGTGCCGGTGCGCGATGCGCTCGCGCGCGCGGGCGTTCCGGCTTCCGCCGTCGCCGCCGTCGTGGCACCCGTGGAGCGCGGCGCACCGCTCGTCGACCACAACGGCTCCGAGCCGATGAACCCCGCGTCCGTGATGAAGCTCGTCACCTCGTTCGCGGCGCTCGATCTGCTTGGCCCGGCGTTCACGTTCGGCACGGACTTCTACGCGACGGCGGAAATCTCCGGCGGCCTGCTCGACGGCGACCTCTTCATCCGCGGCGGCGGCGATCCGAAGCTCACCGCCGATCGCCTGTGGCTGGCCCTGCACGAGCTGCGCTCGCGGGGCGTGCGGGAAATCCGCGGCGACATCGTGATCGACCGCTCGTACTTCGCGCCCGCCGTGCACGATCCGGCCCGCTTCGACCACGATCCGCGCCGCGCGTACAACGTGGGCCCCGACGCGTTCCTCGTGAACTTCCACGCCGTCGAGTTCCGTTTCGTCCCCGAGGCGAGCGTCGTGCGCGTGGCGGCGCAACCGGACCTGCCCAACGTCGAGATCGCAAGCCGCATCCGCCCCGTCCCGGGGCCGTGCACGTGGTGGCGCGGCGACCTCAAGCACGACTTCCTCGAGAACGGCCTCGTCGCGACCGTGGTCTTCAGCGGCACCTATCCCGTCGCCTGCGGCGAGAACACATGGTCGCTCTCCGTATTCGACTCGGCCGGTTTCTCGGAATCGGTGCTGCGCTGGATCTGGAGCGAAATTGGCGGAAAGCTCACCGGGAAGGTCCGCGCGGGGAGCGTGCCCGTGAATGCGCGCCCATTGCTGCATGTGGAGAGCGAGCCGCTCGCCAACCTGGTTCGCGACATGAACAAGTACTCCAACAACGTGATGGCGCGGCAGCTCTTCCTCGCGCTTTCGGCACGGCAGGGGCCGGGCGAGGCGCAGGCGAGCGCGCAGGTCGTGCGCGAGTGGCTCGCCTCGCGCCGCATCGACGCTCCGGGATTCGCCATCGAGAACGGCGCCGGGCTTTCGCGCGCGGACCGCATCACGGCGGGCACGCTGGTCGCGCTCCTGCAGAACGCATGGGCCACGCCCCTCATGCCGGAGATCGCCGCGTCGATGCCGGTTTTCGCGACCGACGGGACGCTGAAGACGCGCCGCGGCGCCGGCGCCGCCGGCCAGGCCCACATCAAGGGCGGCACGCTCACGGGCGTGCAGAGCGTCGCAGGCTACGTGCTCGATCGCTCCGGCCGGCGCTGGGCCGTGGCGATGATGGTGAACCATCCGAAAGCCAACGATGCGCAGCCCGCGCTCGACGCGTTGATCGAGTGGGTGCATTCGCAGGGTAGCGAGCGGCGCGGTTCCCCATGAACGAAGAGGCGCTGAACCAGGTTCCTCCGCTGCAGGGCTACGACGCCTACGGCGCGGATCCATGGCTTCGGGCGGCCGTGCGGCGCGCGGGCGCCACGTGGATCGAGGGCGCGGCGCACGAGCTGGGGCGCTACGCGGGAAGCGCGGACGCGCAGGCGCACGCGGCGAGCGCGAACCGCAACACGCCCGAGCTGGTCACGCATGACCGCTTCGGCAACCGCATCGATTTCGTCGATTACCACCCTTCGTACCACGCGCTCATGGCCCGGGCGATCGGCGCCGGCGTGCATTCGCTCGCCTGGAAGCATGCGAGCGGCGGCTTCAGCGCCCGCGCCACGCTCTTCTACCTCTGGAACCAGCTCGAGCAGGGCACCGCGTGCCCGGTGACGATGACGTTCGCGTCGATCCCCGTGATGCGCCACGCACCCGACATCGAGTCGCAGTGGAAGAGCCGGGTGCTCGCCGATGCGTACGATCCGCGCCCGATTCCCGTGAGCGAGAAAGCGGGAGCCACCATCGGCATGGCGATGACCGAAAAACAGGGCGGCTCGGACCTGCGCGCCGTGCGAACGCAGGCGACGCGCGGCGACAACGGCTGGCGGCTCGACGGCCACAAGTGGTTCTGCTCGGCGCCGATGAGCGATGCGTTCTTCACGCTCGCGCGCACGGACGAAGGCGTGACCTGCTTCTTCGTGCCGCGGTCGCTGCCCGACGGGACGCGCAACGCCATCCATATCCAGCGGCTGAAGGACAAGGTGGGCAACCGCTCCAATGCGTCATCGGAAATCGAATACCAATCCACGTGGGCGTGGCTCGTGGGCGAGCCCGGGCGCGGCATCGCGACGCTCATCGAGATGGCGCACCACACGCGCTTCGACATCGTCGTGGGCGTGGCGGCAATGATGCGCGCGGCGCTGAACGAGGCCGTGAACCATGTCCGGCACCGCAGCGCCTTCGGCAAGAGGCTCGTCGAGCACCGCCTCATGCAGAACGTGGTCGCGGACCTGGCGCTGGAGGCCGAGGCGGCCCTCCTCCTCGCCTTTCGCCTCGCCGCCGCGTTCGACGCGTCGGGCGCGAGCCCGGCCGAGCGCGAGCTGCAGCGCTGCCTCACGCCCATCGCCAAGTACTGGCTGTGCCGGAGAATGACGCCCGTCGCGGTCGAGGCGATGGAGTGCCTCGGCGGCAACGGCTACGTGGAGGAATCCCCGCTCGCGCGCCTGTACCGCGAGGCGCCGCTGAACGGAATCTGGGAAGGCAGCGCCAACGTGATCTGCCTGGACGTGCTGCGCGCGCTGGCCAGGTCGCCGGATGCGCTCGATGCGTTGGCAAAGGAGGCCGGATCGGCGAAGGATGCGCGCATCGATCGCGCCATCGCGCACGCCCGCAGGATGCTCAAGGACGCCGCGGCCGAAGGCGAGGCGCGCGTGATCGTCGAGCAGCTGGCGCTTGCCGCGCAAGCCTCGCTCATGAAACGGTACGCGGATGCGAATGCGGCGGAAGCGTTCTGCGCCTCACGCCTGGAACCGCAGGCAGGCGGCCGCGCCTTCGGCACGCTTGCCGCGGGGACGGACACCGCGGCGATTGCCGCACGCGCCGCGCTCGAAACCTAGGCGGCCTTCGCCTCCTCGAGCATGTGGAGCTTGTCGCGCGCGAGCGTGAAGCGCCGGCCGATCTCGTCGAGCTGTTCCTGGTCGAACCTCTCGCCCAGCGCGGCGAAGGTGTCCTCGTGCTCGGTCTCGATGTGGCGCCTGATGAGCTCGGCGGCCACGTTCACGCGCGCATGCCACTCGAGCGTGCCCGGACGGCTGCGCGAGAGCTTGTCGAACAGGCCCTCCACCAGCTCGTGCTCGACGAAGCGCTCGTCGGCGCGCGTGTTCCTGGAATCGTTGGCCGCCTCGACGCCCTCCAGGGCGCGGTAGACCACGGTCTCCTCGGCGAGCGCGTGGGTCATCCACGAGCGCCGGAGCCGCTGCAGCATCTCGAGGCAGCGCTTCTCGTCGCAATCGGAACGCAAGGCGTCCAGCTCCGCGAGGACCGATTCATGGTCCCTGCGGAGTTGGTCGCGGATGTCGTCGCTCATTCGACGAGCTCCCGTGATGAATCTACGGGTGACGGCCTAGTAGCGCTTGTGCTCGGCGGCTTCCTGCTCCACTTTCGAACCGCCGGCCTTCACGTCCTTGCCAACGCCTTCAACGGTGTTGCAGGCGCCCAGGAAGAAGGACGCGCCGATGATCGCAGTCGCAGCGAGAAAGAGTTTCATTTGATGCCTCCAGTCAGGGCCCCTTCGGGGGGCAATGGTTGAGTTCGGGCCGCCATCGGCGTCCCTCCAGCAATGCCCATGGTCGCCGATGGGGCGCGCCCGGAGAATCAGGCAAATGCCCCTGAGGATGTGGGGTTCGTCCTACCCGGGCGTGGCTATGCGCAGGAGCCTGGAGGCGGTGGCCACGCAGGCGAGCGCCGCCAGGAGGGCGGCGGTGAAGGCGGCGAGCGTGCCCCACGCCGGAGCGGTGAGCGCCAGGGCGAAGAAGAACGCGGTGAAGCCCGTGAGCCCCACCACGAAGCCGCGCGTGAGGCGCGCGACCGAATCGGCGCCGTAGAGCGCGAGCGTGAAGGGCGGCATGATCGAACCGGTGACCGGAACCGAGAGCAGCACCCCGCTCACGACCGGTCCGAATGCATCGGCCGCCCAGAGGATGACGGCCGCCAGCACCACCGCCGCCGCGAGGCGCAGGCGCAGCTCCGCGCGCGGGATGTGCGCCGGCACGGCCGGCAGGCGCGGCTTCGGCAGGAAGATCCACGCACCGGCGAGGCCCGCCACGGCAAGGGCGAGCGCAAGCCAGGGCCCGGGATCGAGCCGGGCGATGGCGAGCGCGACGAGCGTGAAGCTCGTCCATCCGGCCGCCAACGCGAGCGGCCACGTTGCGCGACGCGCGACGTGCGCGAAGGCAAGCAAATGGGCGCCCTGGCCCAGGATCGCCGCGAGCGTCATCGTGGCCGAGCGTGCGGCGAAATCGGGACCGTGATCGAGCGCGAGATAAAGCGTGATCGGTCCACCGATGAGCGGAAAGCCGCCCAGGTAACCCGACACCGCGTGTCCCCAGCGGCGCGCCGCGAGCGTGGCGAGCCAGATCGCCGCCGGCACGAGGGCCAGCCTGAGCAGCGTCTCCGTCGTCACGGCTAGCGCCGGTTGCCGCCCGCCACCATGCGGTACTCGTACAGGCGGCACTCGAGCGCGCCGTTGAAGAGCACCGTCCGCTTTGACGCCGAAAGCCGGATCAGCTTCGCGAGCCCGGGATCCCCGGACAGGATGTACGCGGTCCACCCGGCGAAGCGTTTCTTGAGGGTGTCGCCCAGCTGCGGATAGAACTGCGCGAGGTCCTCCTTCTCGCCGAGGCGCACGCCATAGGGCGGGTTCGTGACGAGCATCCCCGTGGGAGCGGGAGCGGACAGCTCGAGCAGGTTCACCTGTTTCAACGTCACTGCGCCTTCGAGCCCCGCGTCGCGCAGGTTCATCCGCGCGTGGTCCACGGTGCGGCCATAGAGATCGGAGCCGTAGATGGGCAACGGCGCCACGGGTTTCTCGTCGCGCTGCGCCTTCGCGAGGAGCCGCTCCCATGTCGAGGCGTTGTAGCGCGCCAGGTTCTGGAATCCGAAGGCGCGCGAGCGCCCCGGCGCGCGGCCGAGCGAAATGTCGGCCGCCTCCGAGAGGAACGTTCCCGCGCCGCACATCGGGTCGAGGAGAGCGACGCCCGGATGCCATCCCGCGATGCGCAGGATGCCGGCGGCGAGGTTCTTCTTGAGGGGCGCCTCCCCCGTGAAGTCGCGCCGGCCGCGCTTGAAAAGCGGCTCGCCGCTCGTGTCCACGTAGAGCGTGCACGTCTTCGCGTCGAGGAATGCGTGCACGCGCACGTCGGGGTCCCGCGGCGAGACCGACGGCCGGCGGCCCAGCGCGCCACGGAAGTGATCCGCGATCGCGTCCTTCACGCGCAACGTCACGAAGTCGAGGCTCTTCACGGGACTGCGATGCGCATTGGTCTCGACCTTGAAGGTGCGCTCCGCGGTGAAGTATTCCTGCCAGGGCACTTCCTTGCCGCGTTCGTAGACGTCGTTCTCGTTCGCGTACGGGAACTGCGCGACCTGCCAGAGGATGCGGCTCGCGATGCGCGAATGCAGGTTCGCCGCGTAGACGAGATCGAAGGGGCCGGTGAAGGAAACGCCGGCTTCGGCCGCCTGCGGTCGCTGGGCGCCCAGGGCCCCCAGCTCGTCGGCGAGCGCCGGCGCCAGCCCGCGGGGGCACGGCGCGAAGAAATAATTTGGCGCGTTTTGCTGTTTACGCACTCAGAACGGTTTCACGACGACCAGCACCACGACCGCGAAGAGGATCGCCGTCGGGATCTCGTTCACCCAGCGGTAGTAGACGTGCGTGTGGCGGTTGGCGTCGCGCGCGAAATCGGACATCAAGGCGCGCATCCAGAAGTGAAAGACGACCAGCAGCACCACCAGGACCACCTTGGCCTCGAGCCAGCCCCCATGGAAGCCGAACCCCAGCCACAGCCACAGGCCCGTGGCGATCGTGATCACCATCGCCGGGGTCATGATGCCGCGATAAAGCTTGCGTTCCATCACCTTGAAGCGCTCGCGCGAAGCCGCATCCTCGGCCTGCGCGTGGTAGACGAAAAGGCGCGGCAGGTAGAAAAGGCCTGCGAACCAGGCGACGACGAAAACGATGTGCAGGGCCTTGATCCACAGCATGGGCCTATAATTTTACCGATGTTGAGAGCGCTCCTCCTTCTTTTCCTCGCAGCGGGCAGCGCCTTCGCCGCGCCGGTCGTGAAAACCGAGCACGTCGAGGCGGAGCTCATCGCCGAGAAAGCGGCCTTCCAGGCGGGCAAGCCGGCCACCGTGGGCCTCAGGCTTCGCATGGAGCCGCAGTGGCATACGTACTGGAAGAATCCCGGCGACTCGGGGCTTCCGACGAAGATCGAGTGGGTCCTTCCCGAAGGCTGGAAGGCGGGGCCGATCCAGTGGCCGTATCCGCAGCCGCTGCCCGTGGGACCCCTGATGAACTACGGCTACGAGGACGAAGTGGTGCTTCTCACGGAGCTCACGCCGCCCGCGAACGCCGCCGCCGGAAAAGTGCCCGTGAAGGCGCGCGCGGAGTGGCTCGTGTGCAAGGACATCTGCATCCCGGAGAAGGGCGAGCTGGACACGACGCTCACGCTCGCCGCCACGGAAGCCGCCGCCAATCCGCGCATCGAGGCGGCCATCGAGCGCGCGCGCAACAACCTGCCCGTGGACGCGCCGGGCTGGAAATTCGAGTCGTCGCTCACGAAGACCGCGCTCGTCGTTCGCTTCACACCGCCGCAGGGCGCGAGCGTGCCGGCGAAGGTGACGTTCTTCCCGGAGCGCGAAGGCCTCATCGAGCCGGCCGCGCCGCACAAGATCTCGCGCGACGGAAATGGCGTGCGCATCGAGATGAAGCTCGCCGACCCGCCGCCCGCGAACGTGAAATCGGTCTCGGGCGTGGCGGTCACCGATGCGGGCTGGCCGAACATCAAGGCCCGCGCGATCAACGTGGCCGCCGATGCGGGCACGATGGCGCCG
>Ga0070693_100001366_pt1 | contig 10987 bp, 9 predicted proteins | sample KBSK1103metaG_FD_65472 | JGI IMG/M metagenome (GOLD analysis project Ga0070693, IMG submission 65472) | Corn, switchgrass and miscanthus rhizosphere microbial communities from Kellogg Biological Station, Michigan, USA - KBS K1-10-3 metaG | ecosystem: Host-associated > Plants > Roots >...
CGCGGCCGCGCGATAGCCTCTATTCCGGCAGCGGGCCGCAAGAAGCTCGGGCCCGCAGGCGGGGATCACGCTGGCAGCGAAACGGTCAAGATTGCCGAGGGGGCGAATTCTGTTCGCCCGACACAGGCGCAGCCAGCGGCAGGATATCGCACGAAGATCGACCGTGATTGGAAGCCACAGGCCTCTTTCGATCAGGAATTCGTCGTGGCCTATCCGCGCGAGCAGGTCTGGGAAATGTTCGGCCGCGTGAAGGAAATCGCTTCCTGTTTGCCGGGCGTGACGTTGCTCAGGGAGCCGACTGCGGACCATGCCAAGGGACAAATTCGGATCAAGATCGGGCCGATCTCCACCGAGTTCCGCGGCGAGGCGGATATCGAGCGCGATGCGCGCTCTTTTTCCGGCCGCATTGTTGGAGCGGGCAGTGATGTGCGCAGCAGCTCATCGACCCGCGGCATGATCAGCTATCAGCTGTTGCCGGCCGGCGACGGCCGGTCGACATCCGTGAAGGTGACCGTCGGTTACACGCTCACGGGCATGCTGGCGCAGTTCGGGCGGAGCGGGATCGTACAGGATGTCGCCGCGCGGCTGACGCAGGCTTTTGTGCAGAATCTGGAGGCGAGGCTCGGCGGAAAATCGGATGCCGCGCCTGCGACGTCCGCTGGTCTCGATGCGGGTTCGCTCGTGTTCGGATTGATCGCCGAGAAGATCAGGGCCTTCTTCCGGCGGCTGTTCGGTTCGAAGTGAAGATTCAATGACTTAGAAAAGATATTGTTTGTCTAATAATAGTACCTTATTATTCGGGTCGCGACATTGTAGCCGAGCCAAGGAAAGATTTGCCCGATGAGCACAAAACCAAGCATCGCAATTCTGGGAGGAACCGGCGATCTCGGATCGGGTCTTGCCAAGCGTTGGCTCGCCGCCGGTTATCCGGTAATCGTCGGCTCGCGTTCGGCTGAAAAAGCGCAGGCTTTCGCCAAGGAGCTTGGCGGCAACGCGCGCGGCGCCGATAACGTCGGGGCGGCGAAGGAAGCGGAGATTGTCGTGATCGCCGTTCCGTTCGCGAGCCATGAAGCGCAACTGCGCGAAGTGAAGGACGCGGTGCGGGGGAAGATCGTCGTGGATGCTGTCGTTCCGCTGGTTCCGCCGAAGGTCTCCACGGTGCAGTTGCCTGCTGAAGGCTCGGCGGCGCAGATCGCGCAGAATTTGCTCGGCGAGGGTGTACGGGTCGTTTCGGCTTTCCACAATGTCGGGGCAACGAAGCTGCACGCAGGTGGGCGCGCCGATTGCGACATACTTGTCTTCGGAAACGATAAAGCGGCGCGCGACATCGTGATCGCGCTTGCCGGAGAAGTCGCCACCTGCGGCGTCGATGGCGGCGTGCTTGCGAATTCAGCCGCGGCCGAGGCGCTGACGTCGGTCTTGATCGGCATCAATCGCCGTTACAAGGTGCCGGGGGCGGGCATTCGAATTACGGGACTGCCTGCGGCTGCTCCGCAATGATCGCATGTGATGGCGAAAAGCGTCACATATTTCGCTGTACCGGAAATACCGCTCATCGCGCCGGGCGACGATCTTGCTGCGACTATTTTGGCCGCTCTCAAGGCAGCGAAGTATCCGCTGCAATCTCACGACGTTGTCGTGATCGCGCAGAAGATCGTTTCGAAATCCGAAGACCGTTATGTGCGGTTGAAAGACGTACGCCCTTCGGAAAAAGCGTTGAAGTTTGCCGAACAAGTCGGGAAAGATCCGCGTTATCTCGAAGTGGTGTTGAGCGAATCCGAAGAGATCGTCCGGCACAGGCCCAACATCGTAATTGCCGCGCACCGTCTCGGTTATGTCATGGCAAATGCCGGCATTGACCAATCGAACATCGAGCATCAGGACGGCGAGGAGCGGGTGTTGCTCTTGCCGCGCGATCCCGACCGGTCGGCGCGAGAGCTGAAGGTGGCTTTCGACAAAGCGTTCAGCGCTAATATCGGCGTTATCATCAACGACAGTTTTGGCCGCCCCTGGCGAAACGGTGTCGTGGGCGTCGCGCTCGGAGTCGCGGGCCTGCCGGCCTTGCTCGATAAGATCGGAGCGCCGGATATGTTCGGACGGCCGTTGCAGATTACGGAAATTGCCATCGCCGACGAGATCGCGGCCGGTGCTTCCTTGTTGATGGGGCAGGCGGCGGAAAAACTGCCCGTCGTTGTCGTCCGCGGACTGAAGTTCGACGAGGAATCACGCCCCGCGTCGGCGCTCGTGCGTCCGCGCGAACGGGACATGTTCCGATGACCGCACTGCATGCATCGATGCGCGGAAAGCCGGTTGTCGCGCTATGCGGCGGCATCGGCGGGGCGAAGCTTGCGCTTGGATTGAACCGGCTGATCGGGAAAGACCTGACCGTCATGGTGAATACCGGCGACGACTTCGAGCATCTCGGCCTGCATATCTCGCCGGATGTTGATACGGTTGTTTATACGCTCGCAGGCCTCAGCGACATCGAACGCGGATGGGGCCGGAGCGGCGAAACCTGGAATTTCATGAAAGCGTTAGAGGAGTTGGGTGGTGAGACCTGGTTTCGCTTCGGCGACCTCGATCTCGCTATGCATGTCGAGCGTACGCGCGCGCTACGGGCGGGCGTGTCGCTCACAGATTTTACGGTCGCGACGGCGCGCAAGCTTGGAATCGCCGCGAAAATTCTTCCGATGTCGGATGATCGCGTCGAAACGGTCGTGGTGACGGCGGAAGGAACTCTCCCTTTCCAGCGTTATTTTGTGGGGCTGCAGTGCGCGCCGGTCGTCAAGAAGATTGAATTCCGCAATGCCGAGCGGGCTGCTGCTTCGGCGGCGGTGCTGGCGGCGCTGCGCAACCCCGATCTTGCCGCCGTCATCATCTGTCCTTCGAATCCTTATCTCAGTGTAGATCCCATTCTCGCCGTCGCGGATATCCGTAAAGCGCTCGAAGTGGTGCGGGCCCCGATTGTTGCCGTGTCACCGCTGATTGGCGGGCAGGCAGTGAAAGGGCCGACCGCGAAAATCATGGCGGAGCTCAATGTTCCGGCGGATTCAAAAACAATCGCCCGGCATTATCCTTTCCTGACAGGCCTCATCGTCGATGAAGCCGATCGCGCGGATGCGGATCGTCTTGGCCTGCCCGCGCTCGTGACATCCACCTGGATGAAAAGTCTGGAGGATCGCGATCGATTGGCGGCCGATTGCTTGAACTTCGCCGCCCAACTTGCCGGCAGCCAGGAACAAAGAAAAAGAGGGCTAGCCCGATGATCGCCGACACCTTGCCGGATGTTTGGGCCGTACTCCCAGTGAAGCGGCTCGATCTCGCGAAGCAGAGGCTGGTTCCTGTGCTGTCCAACGCCGAGCGCATGATGCTTGCGCGTACCATGCTGCACGATGTTCTGGTGACGCTTGCTGCGACGCCGGAGTTGCGCGGCATTGTCGTCGTCAGCGGCGACCGGATGGCGGAGGAGCTTGCGAAACAGCTCGATGCTCGCGTCGCAAGCGATCTTTCGGAAACCGGCGTCAACGATGCCATCCGGCAAGGGATGAAACTTCTGCCCCCGAACGCCGCCGTCATGGTCGTGCCCGCCGACGTGCCGTTTGCGACCGTGGGCGACTTGCAGGCTGTGATCGCAAATCTGCGGCAACATCCGATAGTGCTGGCGCCGGCCTCCTCCGACGGGGGAACCAATGCGCTCGCCATGCGCTCGGCCGATTTGATCGCGCCGAGCTTTGGCGAAGACAGCTATGCGCGACATCAGGCGCAGGCGCGGCAGAAAAATCTGAGCTGCGGGATTGTCCATTCGGACGGGCTCGGACACGATATCGACCGGCCGGAAGATCTTTTTGTTCCGACGCTGCCGAAAAAAAATTCGTTGACTTCCACACTACTCGCCGAATTCGACATCGCTGCACGGCTCGATGCGCTGCAATCTTCGTAAGGCATGAATGACATGAAGGTTTCGGAACTGAAGGATTTTCCGCTGGACCGCCGCCTCACGCGCGAGGAAGCGATCGCGTTGATCGATGCCGAAAATTCGGAGCCGCTGCTCGCGGCGGCAGCGTACCGGCGCGATGCCGCGCATGGCCAGAACGTCTCTTATTCGCGCAAGGTCTTCATTCCGCTTACGCAGCTTTGCCGCGACGTCTGCCATTACTGCACTTTCGCGCAGGCCCCGCGCGTCAATCGGAAACCCTATCTTTCGATCGACGAGGTGGTGGCGATTGCGCAAGCGGGAAAAAGAGCCGGTTGCAAAGAGGCGCTCTTTACCTTGGGCGACAAGCCGGAATTACGCTACCGTGTCGCTCGCGAGGCGCTCGATAAACTCGGCCACCCGACGACAATTTCCTATCTCGTGGAAGCGGCGCAAGCCGTGTTCCGCGAAACGGGGCTGCTGCCGCACATCAATCCCGGCTTGATGACCGGCGAGGATATTGACGCGCTGCGCAAGATTTCCGTCTCGCAGGGGATCATGCTGGAGAGCATTTCCGATCGCCTCTGCGAGAAGGGCGAGGCGCATCACGGCTCGCCCGACAAGATTCCCGCCGCGCGCCTTGAAACGATGCGGCTCGCGGGGGAACGGAAGGTACCGTTCACATCGGGCATCCTGATCGGCATCGGCGAGACGCGCGAGGAACGCATCGACTCGCTGCTCGCGCTACGCGCGCTCAACGACGCTTACGGTCACATTCAGGAAATTATCATCCAGAATTTCCGCCCTAAAGCCGGCACGCGCATGGAGAAAGCGCCGGCACCGGATATTGAAGATCATCTCTGGACCATTGCGGTCGCGCGGCTGATGTTCGAGTCGGAGATGAATATTCAGGCGCCTCCGAACCTGAGCCCGGGCGCGCTGAACCGCTTGGTCGCGGCAGGGATTAATGACTGGGGTGGCGTCTCGCCGGTGACGCCGGATCATGTGAATCCGGAAGCCCCCTGGCCGCATCTTCGCGTGCTCGAAACGGCGACGAAAGCGGCGGGCAAGGGTCTCGTGGAAAGGCTTGCGATTTATCCCGCTTTCGCGCGAGAGACGGAGCGCTGGATCGATCCGGCGCTGCGGCCTTCGGTCCTCAATCACATCGACGGCGACGGTTTGGCGCGGATCGACGATTGGTGTCCTGGTCGTGTCGGACAGCCGCCTGCGCGCGAACTCAGCTGGATGGAAAAGTCGCCCGCCGTTCATTCCGCAAGCATTGGCCGCACGCTCACGAAAGCGCAGCAAGGCAAAACGCTTTCAGAGCCGGAAATTGTCGAGCTGTTCAGAGCGCGCAACGATGATTTTGCCGCGATCTGCCGTGCGGCGGACGAATTGCGCCGTGAGATGAACGGCAACGCCGTCAGCTACGTCGTCACGCGCAACATTAATTACACAAATATCTGCTCGTTCAAATGCCAGTTCTGCGCCTTCTCCAAGGGCAAGATGAGCGAGAATTTGCGCGGGCGGCCTTACGATCTCGACATGGCGGAAATCGTCGCGCGGGTGCGGGACGCGCGTGAGCGCGGCGCGTCGGAAGTCTGCAGGCAGGGCGGCATCCATCCTTCCTATACCGGCAAGAAATATCTGGAGATTTGCCGCGCGGTGAAGGAAGCAGAGCCACGCATTCATGTGCATGCGTTTTCACCGCTGGAAATCCATCAAGGCGCGCAGACGCTGGGCATTTCCGTCACCGATTTCCTGCGCGAACTGAAAGCGGCAGGCCTAGGCACCTTGCCCGGAACGGCGGCGGAAATTCTTGACGACGAAGTTCGCGCTACCCTTTGCGCCGACAAGATCCGCACGCAGCAATGGCTGGATGTGATGCGCGCGGCGCATTCGCTCGGCTTCCGCTCGACCGCCACCATCATGTTCGGCCACATGGAAGGTTATCGGCACTGGGCACGGCATCTTCTGCGCGTGCGCGAATTGCAGGTCGAAACCGGCGGGTTCACCGAATTCGTGCCGCTGCCATTCGTCCATATGGAGGCACCGATTTATCTGAAGGGCCGGGCGCGTCCTGGCCCGACATTCCGCGAGGCGATATTGATGCATGCGGTCGCGCGGCTTGTGCTGCATCCGCACATTCCGAACATCCAGGCTTCGTGGGTGAAGCTTGGTGCGGAAGGGGTGCGCCGTTGCCTCTCCGCAGGAGTGAATGATCTCGGCGGCACGCTCATGGACGAGAGCATCTCCCGCGCCGCGGGCGCTTCGCATGGCCAGGAGATGACCCCACAGGAGATGGAAAGGATTATCCGCGCGGCGGGCCGAACGCCGCGGCAACGGACGACGCTGTATGCCGATGCGGACGAAATGCTTTATCGGCGTTCTTTCGAGGCGGCTGACCGGAGGCCTTCTTCGGTGGGGAAAGGCGCGCAAATGGCCGCCGTAACGTAGGGTAAAAACGAGGCCTTGCCTCGACATTCTATTTTACTAATGTTAGTATCTTTGAAATCGAAAAGCGGGTCTCTATCGTGTCCTTGGTTGTGCAGCCTGAAGTCGCCAATCGTGATTTGAGAAGCCGGGCCATCGCCCGCGCGCGGGAGGTTGGCGTCGTCATGCCGACATTCTCGCAGCTCGCCGATCCTTCCACCATTCCAGCGGCTTACACGAAGAAGCTCGCGAATATCGCGGCCGACGAGCCGCATGCGGAAAATCTCTGGCGCGTGCATTGGTACAACGCCGCCGACCGCAAGAGCCGCGTGGACGTGCCGGGCTTTCTCGTTTTGCCGGAAGCCATCACCGGCGTGAAGGCGCCGATTGTCGTGCTGCTGGGGCGCCGTTTCCCGATGATCGGCGCGCACAAAGTATTGCCCGCCTATTCGGTGCTCGCCGCGCAGCTCGTGACGGGAAATTTCGATCCCGCGCGCCAGAAAGCGATCTGGCCTTCGACGGGGAATTATTGCCGCGGCGGCGTTTCGGTCTCGCGCATCCTGGGATGCCGCGGCGTTGCCGTTCTGCCGGCGGGAATGAGCCGCGAGCGGTTCGAGTGGCTCGAGAAGTGGGTCTCGCAGCCGGAAGATATTGTGCGCACGCCCGGCACCGAGAGTAACGTCAAGGAAATCTACGACAAGTGCGCGGAGCTGGAGCGCGATCCGCAGAACGTCATCCTCAATCAGTTCTCGGCGTTCTCCAATTACCTCATTCACTACGCCTGCACGGGCCGTGCGGCGGAAGAAGCCTTCCTTTCGTTCAAGGGCCGGGGTTCGCAGCGGCTTGCCGCTTTTGTCTCGGCGACGGGTTCGGCTGGGACGATTGCCGCGGGCGATTATCTGAAGAAGCGGCACGGGACGAAAATCGCCGCGGTCGAGGCGGTGGAATGCCCGACGATGCTGAATAACGGCTACGGCGAGCACAATATTCAGGGCATCGGCGACAAGCATATTCCGCTCATCCATAACGTGATGAATACCGACGTCGTGGTCGGTGTGTCGGATCGCGTCACCGATCAGCTCAATCTTCTGTTCGGTTCGGATATCGGTCGCCGTTATCTCGAAGCACGCAAGAAGTTCGACAAGGGTACGATCGCGTCGTTCGACGATGTCGGTATCTCGGGCTTTGCCAATATCGTCGCATCGATCAAGCTCGCGAAGCTTCTGCATTACGGGCCGGACGACGTAATCGTGACGGTCGCGACCGACAGCGCGTCGATGTATGGCAGCGAGCGCGACAACTATCGCGCCAAGCATTATCCCGGCAAATTCGACGAAGTCAGCGCGGGCGAGATTTACGGATCGACACTCGAATCGGTCTCGACCGATCACATGCTGGATCTCAACGACGCGGAGCGCCGCCGGATTTTCAATCTCGGTTACTACACCTGGGTCGAGCAGCAGGGCGTGAGCGTCGAGAATTTCGAACGCCGCCGCAGCCAGTCGTTCTGGGAGGAAATCGCGGCGAGCCTGCCCGCTTGGGACAGGATGATCGAGGAATTCAACGCCGAAGTCAGCGGCTCGAACAAGGCGGCGGCTGCGAGCTGAGTCATGAGTGCACAGCAGGATATCGTTCAGCCGTACAATACGCTTCGAGATAATCTCGCGCGCCGTGACCGCAGCCTGCGCGAGAAAGTGGTGACGCTGGAGGAGGCGGCTTCCTTCGTGAACGACGGCGCGACTGTCGGCATTGGCGGCTCGACCATGTCGCGCACGCCGATGGCGATGATCTGGCAGCTTATCCGCGCACGCAAAAAGAATCTGTCCTGCTCGCGCTGCATTATCTCGAGCGACGGCGATTTGCTGATCGGATCGGGCACGTCGAACCACATCATGTCGAGCTGGTTCGCGCAGGGAATCCTGTGGGGCCTCTCGAAAGTGATGCGCCATTACACCGAGAAGGGACTCGTTCGTTTCGACGAATGGAGCCATATGGGCATGGGCATGCGTTTTCGCGCCGGCGCGATGGGCGTGCCGTTCATGCCGATGCGTTCGATGCTCGGTTCGGACGTGGCGAGAATTCGGCCGGAAGTAAAAGAGATCGATTGCCCGTTCACCGGCGAAAAGCTTCTGCTTATCCCGGCGCTTAACCCGGACGTTGCGCTCATCCATGTGCAGCGCTGCGACGCTTACGGCAACGCGCAGATCGACGGCCTGCAATTCATGGATATCGATCTTGCGATGGCGGCGAACCGGGTGATCCTGACGACGGAGCAGATCGTTTCGAACGATCAGATCCGCCGCGCACCGGATCAGACCAAAATTCCGTTCTTCTGCGTCGATGCGGTCATCGAGGTTCCTTACGGCTCGGCGCCGCACGAATGCTACGGCGTCTATGAGCCGATGCTCGAGCACATGGAAGCCTATGTGAAGCAGGTCAACAGCGATCCGATCGGCGGCATGAAGAAATATCTCGACGAGCACGTTTACGGGCCGAAGACCTGGAACGACTTTCTTTCCAAGATCGGCCTCGACGAGATCGTGGCCGCAAGCCGCAGGGGCAGGAGCATTTTCGATGACTGAGCCTGCGCGTCATACGGCATCCGAGCTGCTCGCGATTCTCGCCTCGCGCCAGTTGAAGGAAGGCCAGGTCGTGTTCGCCGGGATCGGCGTTCCGCTGCTCGCGGCGACGCTTGCGCAGCGCTTGCGCTGTCCGGGCCTGACGATTTTGTTCGAGGGCGGCGTGATCGGCGCTTTCGTCGAGCCGGGCAAACTGCCGCCTTCGACGAACGACCAGCGCTGCACCAAGCGCGCGAACATGGTGCTTGGAAGCGCCGAGGTGCTGCTTCTTCTCCAGCGCGGCTATGTCGATGTCGGCTTCATGGGCGGCGCGCAGATCGACCAATACGGAAATCTGAACTCTTCGTTCATTGGCGATCCCGAACATCCCAAGACGCGCCTCCCGGGAACAGGCGGCGGCAACGATATTTCGAGCCTCACCAACATGATCGTCGCGATGAAGCACGAAAAGCGGCGCTTCGTGGAGAAGGTCGACTTCATTACGAGCCCCGGCTTCATCCGCGGCGGGAAGACCCGTGCTGAAAGCGGGTTGCCGCAGGGCGGAATGTTCCGGGTGGTCACCGAGCTCGCCGTCTTTTCGTTCGACGACAAATCCAAGCGCATGAAAGTGCTGGCGCTCAATCCGGGTGTCACGCGCGAGCAGGTTCAGGAGAATACCGGTTTTGAGCTGATGTTCGACGAGCGCATGGACGTCACCGAGCCGCCGACGGACCACGAACTCACGGCCTTGCGCACGCTCGATCCCGAGCGCCTTTTCACTGCATAAGAACACCGAGGAAATGATGACCATATTGTCGAACACATTCGGCATCGCCGCCCGCAACTTCACCGCCTTTCCCGAATTGCCCGATGCCAAGGGACTGATCGAATACGGCGTGAAAGTCGAACAGCTTGGCTATGACTCGCTCTGGGTCTGGGATCACATCCTGCTCGGCGTCGATCCGCATTTCCCCATTCTGGATTCGCTCACGACGCTGACAGCGATCGCTGCGCGCACCACGAAGCTCAAGCTCGGCACCGGCATTCTCGTATTGCCGCTGCGCAATCCGGTGGCGCTTGCGAAGCAGCTCTCGAGCATGGATCAGTTTTCCAACGGCCGCCTGATCATGGGCATGGCGTCGGGCTGGTACAAGCGCGAGTTCGACGCCATGGGCATTCCGTTCGACAAGCGCGGCAAGCTGATGGACGATAACCTCGAAATTCTCAACCGCATGTGGACCGAGCCGATGGTGAGCGGAAATTATATCGCTCACAATATTTCCGCCGCCGTGATGTATCCGAAGCCGGTGCAGCAGCCGCGCATGCCGATCCTGATCGGCGGCTATGTCGACCGCGTGCTGCAGCGCGCCGCAACGCGCGGCGACGGCTGGCTGACTTATTTCTACCCGCCGGAAGCGTTCGCGAAATCCTGGGCGAAGCTTCGGAATTTCGCGAAAGAGGGCGGCAAGGATCCCGACAAGCTGCTCAACGCTTCGCAATTGCCGATCATGGTCGGCCCGTCGAAGGCCGCCGTGCGCGAAGAAATGATGGAGTGGCTCAACAAGGAATGGGATTTCCCCGAGCACAGCGATTGCTCGCGCGACAGCGCGATCATGGGTTCGGTCGGCGAATGCGTCGAGCAGCTCAAGGCGCACATCGCCGTCGGCGTCCAGAAGATCATCTTCGTGCCCTACAAATACAGAATGGATCAGGTCGAGACGATCGCAAAGGAAATCATCCCAAGACTGAAGGGCAAGTAACGAACCGAAACAAAGCAATGACGGCAAGGCCGCCCGCCATGGTCAGTGTATTCGAGCTGTTCAAGATCGGAATTGGGCCGTCGGCTTCCCATACGGTTGGGCCGATGAAGGCGGCTGCTGCTTTTGTCTCTGCGCTTGACGCGGAGCAGTGCGCGGCGCTGAAACGGCTGAAGACAACTTTGTTCGGCTCGCTGGCCTGGACCGGCCGCGGCCACGATACCGATAAGGCCGTCATGCTGGGGCTTTCGGGATTGTTGCCCGAAAGCGTCGATCCCGATGACGCGGATCGCAAGGTCGATGACATCCGCGCCACGAAGCGGCTT
>Ga0070693_100001368_pt1 | contig 10985 bp, 9 predicted proteins | sample KBSK1103metaG_FD_65472 | JGI IMG/M metagenome (GOLD analysis project Ga0070693, IMG submission 65472) | Corn, switchgrass and miscanthus rhizosphere microbial communities from Kellogg Biological Station, Michigan, USA - KBS K1-10-3 metaG | ecosystem: Host-associated > Plants > Roots >...
GCCCCTCGCGCAGCTGGGCGCGGAGAAACTCGTAGGCGCCGGCCCGCTCGTCCTCGTCGACGATCCTCGTCCTCACCGGCTTGCGCCCGGAGGGCAGCTCGTGCAGCGCGGTCGTGTCGAGATCGCCGTAGGCGGTGAGCGAGAGCGTGCGCGGGATCGGCGTCGCCGTCATGTGCAGCACGTGCGGCGCCATCCCCTCCACCCCCTTCGAGTCGAGCGCCCGGCGCTGGCGCACGCCGAAGCGGTGCTGCTCGTCGACGACGCAGACGCCGAGGCGGGCGAAGCGCACGTCCGGCTCGATCAGCGCGTGGGTGCCGACGATCAGCCCCAGCTCGCCGCTCGCCAGGCGGTCGAGGTGCTCGCGGCGCCGCGCCGCCTTGGTCGATCCGGTCAGCAGCGCGAACGGCGTCGCCTCCTCGGCCAGCAGCCTTTCCAGCGTCGCCGCGTGCTGCTCGGCCAGCGTCTCGGTGGGCGCCATCAGCGCTGCCTGGAACCCCGCTTCCAGCGCCCGCAGCATCGAATACACCGCCACCACGGTCTTCCCCGACCCCACCTCCCCCATCAGCAACCGCTGCATCGGCTCTCCGGAGTCCAGGTCGGCGTCGATCTCGTCGAATGCCTCGAGCTGATCCTTCGTCGGCTCGAAAGGCAGCGAATCGAGCCACCGCCCCACCCGCTCGCCGGGCTTCCCGAGCCTCGGCGCCGGCCTCGCCACCCGGTGCGAGCGCTTCCGCGTCGCCAGGGTCGCCTGGTAGAGGAACAGCTCTTCGAAGCGCAGCCGCTCGCGAGCGACCTCGACTTCCTCGGTCGTCTCCGGGAAGTGCATCGCCCGCACCGCGTCGGCGACCCCGGCCAGCCGATACCGCACCCGCATCTCCGCCGGCAACGGCTCGGGCATGTTGCGCGCCCACTGGATCGCCGCCTCGATCCACTGACGAATACGCGCCGCTTTCAGGTCTTCGGTCGCTGGATGTATGGGGACCAGCGACGCCTCGTCCGGGGGACCCGCGAACTCGTATTCGGACACTGTGAATCCTCGCTTGCCGACCGTGCCGGTGAGCAGCAGCCGGGTCCCGACCGTCAGCTTGGTCGCCAGCCACGGCTGGTTGAACCAGGTGGCCCGCACCGACCCTGAGTCATCCCCGACTTTCGCGCTGACGATCGAGAGGCCCCGGCGGCGGAACGGTCGCCCGGCGTCGGCGAGAACCGCGACGGCGATCGTCGCCTTCTCCTTCTCCTCCAGGCCCTCAACCGGGATCACCGTCAGGTCGCGGTGCCGGCGCGGAAACCGCAGCAGGAGGTCGCCGACGGTCGCGATCCCGGCCTGAGCGGCCGCTTCAGCCGTCTTCGGACCGACGCCCTCCAATGCCTGCAACGAGACGTCGAGGACGCCGGGGCGGGGCCAGTGGACGGGCGCCTCACGCAGCCGCGCGGGCGTCAGCTCGTCGCTGCTCGCGAAGGCGTGCACTACTGCGCCGCGAGCAGCCACCAGTAATTGGGCTGGCCGCCCTCGTGGGTCTCGATCTCGACGCCGTCGGGGACGTGGGGATCGAGGTCGTCGGTCGCGATCGGCGCCTCGGCGCCAGCGATCACGGTGACGATCTCTGCGTCCGCGGAGAGCTTCTCGATCGTCGTCGCCAGGGTCGAGCCGGCGCCGCCCCAGGCGACGATCTCGCCCTCGACGAAGCCGACCGCGTCGCCCTTGCGGAAGCGCCCCTGGGCGTCGTCACGCGCGGCCGGCGCGACGCCGCCGTCGGCGACCGTGCCGAGCGCCGCCGTCAGCCGCTCGGCGTTCTCCCCGACCGAGGCCTCGGGGTCGAGCTCGACCAGCGTGAGCAGGCTTTTCTGCAGCGAGGTGGCGGCGACGACGCGGGCCGGCTTCTCGGAGAGCTTGCACGCCTCCTCGGCGGCCATCACCACGTTCGAGGAGCTGGGCAGGACGAGCACTTCCTCGGCGGCGACCTCGTGGATCCCGGCGAGCAGCTCGTAGGTGGACGGGTTGAGCGTCTCGCCGCCGGGGACGACGTGGGCGCCGAGCTCGGCGAAGAGCCTTTCCAGGCCGGCGCCGGCGGCGACCGCGAGGGCGCCGGTCCGCCCCGCCTCCAGCCGCGCCTCGCGCTCGGCGATCTGCTCGCGCATGTCGGCGACGTCGAGGTTGGTCACCTCGCCGGCGTCGCCGAAGAGCGCCACGGCCGCCTCGGGATCGTCGGTGTGGACGTGGACCTTGAGCGTCGCCTCGTCGCCGACGACCAGGACCGAGTCGCCGAGCCCCTCCAGGCGAGGCAGGAACTCGCGGCTGCTCAGCCCGGTTCCGGAGACGATGAAGTTGGTGCAGTAGCGGAAGCGACTGTCGGCGTGGTGAGGGCGGCTGGGGCGCGGGGCCTCCTGGTGCTGCACCTCGGGCACCGCGGCCCCGTCCCCTCGCAGGCCGGCGACGACCCCGGCGAGGATCAGGACCAGGCCGTAGCCGCCGGCGTCGACCACGCCCGACTCGCGCAGGACGTCGAGCTGCTCGGGGGTCCGCTCGACCGCCCGCTGCCCGTCGGCGATCGCCCGCTCGAGGATCTCGGCGAGGACGGCGTCCTGCTCGGCTTCGCTGACGCCGCGGTCGAGGCGCTGGCGGTCGGCGTCGAGGCGCGAGAGCTGGCGGGCGACCGAGTGCGCCATCTCGCGGAAGACGGTCAGCATCGTCCCCTCGGCCGGCTCGCGCACCGAGTCGTAGGCGGCGTCGGCGGCGGAGGCGAAGGCGGAGGCGACGAGGACCGGGTCGATCAGCTCGCCCGGCCGGCTCGCCAGCTCCTCGGCCGCGCCGCGCACGATCTGGCTGAGGATCACGCCGGAGTTGCCGCGGGCGCCCATCAGCGCCGCGCGCGCCAGCGCCTGGACCAGCCGCGTGCGGCCGACCTCGTCGACCTCGAGGCCGTCGAGGTGGTCGAGCTCCTCCATCACGGCCCGCATCGTCATCGCCATGTTGTCGCCGGTGTCGCCGTCGGCGACCGGGAAGACGTTGAGGTCGTTGACCTCATCGCGACGCTCCTCGAGGTGCGCGTAGGCGGAGGTGATTACGCGCCGGAAGCGCGCGATCGAGGGATCGGGCATCGCTCGAAATCTATCCTCCGGGCCGGGCCGACCGGTTCGCTACGGTGGCCCGTCGATGCGCCGCCTGGGCAACTGGACCACGACCCACCGCAAGACCGTGATCCTCGGCTGGATCGCGACCCTCCTCGTCGTCGGCTTCGCCGCCGGCTCGGCCGGCACTGCCTTCTCGGAAAACTTCAAGCTGCCGTCCTCGGACTCCCAGCGCGCGGTCGAGCTGCTGGAAAAGCGCTTCCCGGCTCAGTCCGGGGAAACGGCGACGATCGTCTTCCGCTCTCCGGTCGGGGTCGACGCGCCGCCGGTGCGACGGCGCATGTCGGCCGCCTTCGCCCAGACCGAAGAGGTGCCGCACGTGACGAGCGTCGCCAGCCCCTACGCGGGCGGCGGCAACGCAGCGGTCGCGCCCGACGGCAGGATCGCCTACGCGACGATCCAGTTCGACCAGCAGGGCGATGAGCTGGGGAAGGGGACGGTCGAGGAAGCGATGGCGCCGGCGGAAGCCGCCGACGGGCCCTACGTGCGGGTCTTCTTCGGCGGCCAGCCGATCGAGAACGTGCGCCAGGAAGAAGGCGACACCTCGTTCATGATCGGGCTCGGCGCGGCGGTCCTCATCCTGCTCTTCACCTTCGGCTCGGCGGTCGCGATGGGGCTGCCGATCCTCACCGCGCTCTTCGCGCTCGGCGTCGGCCTCAGCCTCGTCACCCTCGGCACCCACGTCTTCGACACCGCCGACTTCGCCCCGCAGCTTGCGGCGATGATCGGGCTCGGGGTCGGCATCGACTACGCGCTCTTCATCCTCACCCGCTTCCGCTACGGGCTCGACGAAGGCCTCGAGCCCCAGCCCGCCGCGGTGCGGGCGATCGACACCGCCGGGCGCGCGGTCCTCTTCGCCGGGCTGACCGTGATCATCTCGCTGCTCGGGATGCTGCTGCTCGGCGTCACCTTCCTCTACGGGGTCGCCGTCGCGGCGGCGATCGCGGTCGCGATGACGATGATCGCGGCGCTGACCCTGCTGCCGGCGCTGCTGACGATCGCCGGGCGGCGCGTCGACCGGCTGCGCATCCCTGGCCTCGGCAAGCGGCGCGGCGTCGACGAGCTGGAGAAGAGCCGCTGGTACGGGTGGAGCAGCTGGATCCAGCGCAACCCCGTGATCGCCCTGGTGCTCTCCGGCGGGTTGCTGGTGGCGCTCTGCATCCCGGCGCTCTCGCTGCGCCTCGGCTCCAGCGACGCCGGCCTCGACCCAGCGGGGACGACGACGCGCAAGGCCTACGACCTGCTCGCCGAGGGCTTCGGGCCGGGCTTCAACGGGCCGTTCCAGCTCGTCGCCAAGCTTCCCGCCAAGGGCGATGACGCCGTCCTCGTCGCCCTGCGCCACGAGGCCGAGGAAGACCCCGGAGTCGCCGCGGCGACGCCGCCGATCCTCAACCCGAGCGGCGAAGTCGGGACGATCCAGGTCTACCCGACCACCTCGCCGCAGAGCGAGGCGACGACGCGGCTGCTCGACCGGCTGCGCGACGACCTGATCCCGCCGGCCGAGACCCGCACGGGCGCGACCGTCTACGTCGGCGGCATCACCGCGGTCTTCGAGGACTTCGGCGGCGTGCTGACCGAGAAGCTGCCGCTTTTCATCGGCGTCGTCGTGCTGCTCTCGGCGCTGCTGCTGATGACCGTCTTCCGCTCGATCCTCGTGCCGCTGAAGGCGATGCTGATGAACCTGCTATCGATCGGCGCCGCCTTCGGCCTCGTCGTCGCCGTCTTCCAGTGGGGCTGGCTGGGCGGCGCGATCGGACTCGACGGCACCGGCCCGATCGAGTCCTTCCTGCCGGTCTTCCTCTTCGCGATCGTCTTCGGCCTCTCGATGGACTACGAGGTCTTCCTGATGTCGCGCATCCACGAGGAATGGGAGGCGAGCCACGACGAGCAGCGCGCCGTCACCCGCGGCCTCGCCCTCACCGGCCGCGTGATCACCGCGGCGGCGGCGATCATGGTCACCGTCTTCGCCTCCTTCATGATCGGCGAAGACCGGATCATCAAGCTCTTCGGCCTCGGCCTCTCGGCCGCCGTCCTGATCGACGCCGTCGTCATCCGCACCGTCCTGGTGCCAGCGATCATGCAGCTCTTCGGCCCCCGCGCCTGGTGGCTCCCCGCCTGGCTCGACCGTATCCTCCCCCGCATCCACGTCGAGCCCCAGGGCGAGGCGCCACCCGCCCACGAGCGGGTTCATCCCGCCCCCGAGCCGGCCCTGGGCGAGTCGGAGATCTGAGCGGGTCCCAGCGAGCGGGGAGGGCGGTGGTCCTATCTGGGAATTGACGCCCCACGCGCTTCGCGCGAGGGGCGAAATTTGGAGCGCGGCTATCGCCGGCGCAGCAACCAGATGCCGGGCGCGCTGCCTCGTGGGCGGGCCGGGCACCGAGGTAGGTAGAGCTTTCGGGAGGAGGGGCTTGGCAACGCCCTAGGCGGCCTTGATGACCTTGTTGGCCTTGAGGCAGCGCGTGCAGACGTAGGTGCGCAGCTTGCGACCTTTCTCCTCGATCCGCACCTTCTGCAGGTTCGGGTCGAAGCGCCGCTTGGTGGCGACCATCGAGTGGCTGCGGGACTGGCCGAACGCCGGCCCCTTGCCGCAGCTGTGGCATACCTTGGCCATCGGGTCGGGCATGGTAGCGTGCCGAGGAGTTAGCTAAGTAGACTAACTAAGAGACTGGCATCGAAATTCCGCCTGGAGGGGGAGAGAAATGGCCGCTGAGGACTTGGACAGCGTGAACATGCACGAGGCGAAGACGCAACTTTCGCGGCTGGTTGCCCGGGTCGAGGGCGGCGAGCAGATCATGATCACCCGCGCCGGCAAGCCGGCGGCGAAGCTGGTGCCGGTGTCCCTGGAGAAGCCCGGCAAGCGCAAGCTCGGCGGCTGGGAGGGCAAGATGCGAATCCCGACCGAAGCAGAGTGGGAGGAGATGGACCGCGAAATCGAACGAGATTTCGAGGAAAGCGAGATCTTCCCGACCGGCGACAACCTCTGGACCGGCGATTGAGACTCCTGCTCGATACCCATGTCGTGGTCTGGGCGCTAAGCGAGCCCAAGCAACTGGCCGGACGCGCCCGAAGGGCAATCGAAGATTCGAAGAACGACATCTTCGTCAGCGTCGTCAGTCCCTGGGAGCTGGCAGTGAAGGGGCCGCGCCAAGGACTGCGCACTCCGGATGACCTGGAGCTGCAGCTGGAACAACGGAGGTTCGAGGTCTTGCCCATATTGCTACGCCACACCGAGCCGATCGAATCGATGCCCCGCCATCACGGCGACCCCTTCGACCGCATGCTCGTCGCCCAGGCCGTAACCGACGGTCTGACAATCGTCACTGCCGACCGCAAGTTGACGAATTATCAGGTCTCGCTGCTGCCTGCGGCCTAGCCGTCGCGGCTGCGCCAGCTGTACGGGTTGACGTCCTGTTTGAGCAGGGCCATGCGGGCGACCGTGAGGGCGGCGTTGCGGCCCTGGTCGCGCTTGCCGCCGCCGGCGCGGGCGAGGGCCTGCTCCATCGTGTCGCAGGTGATCACGCCGAAGGCGCAGGGGACGCCGGTGATCAGCTGCACTTCCTGGATGCCGCGGGCGGCCTCGGCGCAAACGAAGTCGTAGTGATCGGTCTCGCCGCGGATCACGACCCCGAGGCAGGCGACGCCGGCGACCCGACCGGCCTCGGCGTGCAGGCGGGCGGCGAAGGGCAGCTCGTAGGCGCCGGGGACCGAGGACTCGCGGATCGAGGACGGCGGGACCCCGGCCAGCTCGAAGCCTTCGCGGGCCCCGCTCAACAGCCGCTGCGCCAGGTCCTCGTAGAAGCGGCCGACGCAGACCGCGAACTCACGCCCCGCCAGCGCCTCCCTCTCCTCCTCGCCGAACGCCTCGAGGAAGGCGCCGGACTCAGCCACCCGCCGCCTCGCTCTCGCCGGCGGCGTCGCGCTCGTCCTCGTCGCGGATCATCTCCTCGTCGAGGGCGAGGCCCTGGTGGTGCAGCGAATGGCCCATCTTGTCGCGCTTGGCGCGCAGGTAGGCCTCGTTGTGCTGGTTGGGCGCCGACTCGATCGGCACCTGCTCGCTGACCGAGAGGCCGTAGCCCTCGAGGCCGTGGATCTTCTTCGGGTTGTTGGTGAGGATGCGGATGCTGGTCAGGCCGAGGTCGACGAGGATCTGGGCGCCGATCCCGTAGTCGCGCAGGTCGGCGGGCAGGCCGAGCTTGAGGTTGGCCTCGACCGTGTCGGCTCCCTCCTCCTGCAGCCTGTAGGCCCTGAGCTTGTTGAGCAGGCCGATGCCGCGCCCCTCCTGTGAGAGGTAGAGGAGGACGCCGCGCCCCTCGCGCTCGATCTGCGTCAGGGCCGCGACCAGCTGGTCGCCGCAGTCGCAGCGCATGCTGTGGAAGACGTCGCCGGTCAGGCACTCGCTGTGGACGCGGACGAGCACGTCCTCGGCCCCGGCGACCTCTCCCTTGACCATCGCCACGTGGTGCTTGTCGTCGACCAACGAGCGGTAGCCGACGGCGGTGAAGTCGCCGAACTCGGTCGGCAGGGCGGTGTCGACCACGCGTTCGACCAGCTTCTCGGTGCGGCGCCGGTAGGCGATCAGGTCGGCGACCGTGATCATCTTCAGGCCGTGCCGCTCGCAGTAGGGGATCAGGTCCGGAACGCGGGCCATCGTCCCGTCCTCGTTCATCACCTCGCAGATGACGCCGGCCGGGTTGAGCCCGGCGAGGCGGGCGAGATCGACGGCGGCCTCGGTCTGCCCGGTGCGCTCGAGCACGCCGCCCGCCTTGGCCTTGAGCGGGAAGACGTGGCCGGGCTGGACCAGGTCGCGCGGACTGGCCCCGGGGTCGACCGCCACCTGGATCGTGCGGGCGCGGTCGGCGGCGGAGATCCCGGTCGTCACGCCCTCGCGCGCCTCGATCGCGACGGTGAAAGCGGTCTGCAGCGGCGTCTCGTTCTTCGCCGCCATCAGGTTGAGGCCGAGCTCGTCGCAGCGCTCCGGGGTGAGGGCGAGGCAGATCAGCCCGCGCGCCTCCTTGGCCATGAAGTTGATCGCCTCCGGCGTCGCGAACTGGGCCGCCATCGTCAGGTCGCCCTCGTTCTCGCGGTCCTCGTCGTCGCAGACGACGACCATCCGCCCCTGGCGGATCTCCTCGATCGCCTCCTCGATCGTCGCGAACGGGCTCTCGGTCCCGGTGCTGGTCTGCTCTGTCTTCTGCGGCTCCGTCATCTGGCTCACGACTGCTCCTTTCCACCGAATGGTGCCATCAATCGCTCCACGTACTTGGCCACCACGTCACACTCGACGTTCAGCTTGCTTCCCGGCTCGACCTCGCCGAGGTTCGTCCTCTGCAATGTCTCTGGGATCAGGGAAACCGCGGCCCAAGAATCGCCCAAATCCGCGATCGTCAGGCTGACGCCGTTCAGCGCGATCGAACCCTTGCCGATCGCGTAGCGGAGCAGCTCCGGCCCGAGCTTCACGCGCAGGCGGCGGGCGAACCCATCCTCCTCGACTGAGAGAACCTCCCCGACCCCGTCCGCATGGCCCTGCACGATGTGCCCGCCGAGGCGATCGGACGCCTTCATCGCCAGCTCGAGGTTGACGCGATCGCCCTGCTCGAGCGTGCCCAGGGCCGTGACGGTCAGCGTCTGGTTCATCGCCTCGGTCGCGAAGCCGCTTCCATCGACGGCGGTCGCGGTCAGGCAGACGCCGTTGACGGCGACGGAGTCTCCACCGCCGACCTCGGGCCCGAGCTCGGTCGTGACACGCAGCCTCGCGCCCTCGCCGCCTCTCTCGACCGACTCGACGGTCCCCACGTCCTGGATCAGCCCGGTGAACATCACCACTCCTTGAAGCGGGTCTCGATCAGCGTGTCCTCCATACCGGGGCCGACGGCGTCCACCCGGCGCGATCCGGAGAGCAGGACGGGCGCGACGAACACGCGCGCCTCGTCGATCTGGCCGGAGTCGGCAAACGCGGCGGCGAGGGTCCGACCGCCCTCGAGGAAGAGGCTGGTGACGCCACGGCGGCCGAGATCGGCGAGCGCGGCCTCGATGCCGTCGGCGACCAGGATCTCGGCCCCCGCCTCCCGCAGAGCCGCGCGTCGGAGCGAGTCGGCGTCAGGCCCAACCACCACGAGCACCGCCGACTCGTCCAGGGTCTGGAGCAATCGCGAATCGAGCGGCAGCCGCGCTCCGCGGTCGAAGACGACCCTGCCCGGCTGCCGCAGGTCGGTTCCGGTGCGCTTTATGTGGTCATGGGTCGCATAAAGCGCACCGGAAGCAGTTGTTCGGGCGGTGAGGAGGGGGTCGTCGGCGAGGACGGTGCCGATGCCGACCGCGATCGCGTCCGATTCGGCGCGCCAGCGGTGGACCAGCTCGCGAGAACGCTCGCCTGAGATCCACGGGGAGTCGCCAGGCCGCGTCGTCGTCTGACCGTCGAGCGACATCGCCAGCTTCAAGGTGACCAGGGGCAGCCCGGTGCGGGCGTGCTTGCGGAACGGCTGGTTCAGGAGCCGCGCTGCCGTCGCCTCCTCGCCGTCGGCGAACTCGACCTCGACCCCGCCGTCGCGCAGGATGCCGGGGCCGCGCCCCGACGCCTTCTCGCTCGGATCGTCCGAGCCGATCACCACGCGGGCGATTCCGGCCTCCAGGATCGCTTCCACGCACGGCGGCTGCCTGCCCGTGTGCGCGCAGGGCTCCAGCGTCACGAACATCGTCGCCCCCCTGGGGTCCTCGCCCCGCTCGGCGCAATCGGCCAGCGCCGCCCGCTCCGCATGCAGGCCCCCCAGCTCCGCATGAAACCCCTCGCCAATGACCTCACCGTCCCGCACAACCACAGCCCCGACGAGAGGATTGGGGCTGACGCGCCCCCGTCCCCCCTCCGCAAGCTCCAAAGCTCGCCGCAGGTGCTCTCGATCCGTGCCTGTGAGCTGGGCGTTCATGAAGTTGACTGACGAGTCAATCAACCCAAGCTTACCGCCCCGGGCATCGTTATCTGTGAGCTTCCTCGCGCGGGTGGCGGCGGTGTGGGGTGATCTCGCCGAGCCCGAAGGCTGCGGAGGGCGAGGCAAGAGCCCCGACTGAGGATCGGTCCCTTCGCCCGGAGCAGCGCGTAGGGCCGCCGAGAGCACCCCACGGCGCCGACAGGACCCGCGCGCCGGGAGGCGCTTGCGGACCGGCCCCCTGGATACGCTGGCCCCTCCCTGATGAAGCTGATCGTGCAGATCCCCTGCCTCGACGAGGAGGCGACCCTACCGGCGACGATCGCCGACATACCTCGCGAGATCCCGGGCATCGACGAGATCGAACTCCTCGTCGTCGATGACGGCTCGACCGACCGCACGGTCGAGGTCGCCCGCCGCGGCGGGGTCGAGCACGTCGTCCGCCTGACCAACAACAAGGGCCTCGCGGCCGGCTTCCAAGCCGGTCTCGACGCCAGCCTCAAGCTCGGCGCCGACGTGATCGTCAACACCGACGCCGACAACCAGTACAGCGGCGCCGACGTCGCGAAGCTGGTCGCGCCGATCCTCGCCGGCGAGGCCGACATGGTCGTCGGCGACCGCGGGGTGAGCGAGATCGAGCACTTCTCGGGCCCCAAGAAACGCCTGCAGCGCCTCGGCAGCTGGGTCGTGCGCCGCCTCTCGGGCACGGAGATCGCCGACACGACCTCGGGCTTCCGCGCCTACAACCGCGAGGCGGCGCTCGGCCTGCTCGTGGTCGACAACTTCACCTACACGCTGGAGAGCCTGATCCAGGCGGGCAAGCAGCTGGTCGCGGTCGAGGAGGTCGAGATCGCCACCAACCCGCGGACGCGCGAGTCGCGGCTCTTTGACTCGACCGGCGCCTACGTGCGCCGCAACGCGCTCTCGATCCTGCGC
>Ga0070693_100001369_pt1 | contig 10980 bp, 9 predicted proteins | sample KBSK1103metaG_FD_65472 | JGI IMG/M metagenome (GOLD analysis project Ga0070693, IMG submission 65472) | Corn, switchgrass and miscanthus rhizosphere microbial communities from Kellogg Biological Station, Michigan, USA - KBS K1-10-3 metaG | ecosystem: Host-associated > Plants > Roots >...
CGGGCGGGTCTTCGAAGACGTAGAGGCCGCCGCGGCTCGAGCCGCGTGCCTCCCATGTGCGCTCGTCGACGGGCTCGAACTCGAGCGCCTCGAGCAGCGCGCTGCTCGCGCCCGGGGCGCCGCTGAAGGCACAGACGGCGTGGAAGCCGCGCAGCGCGACCTCAGCCGGGACCTCGGGGTGGTCGGCGATCAGCGGCTCGTCGTCCACTTCGACCACGGCCAGCTCGTGGGCCAGCCCCTCGGGATCGGCAAAGCGCAGCGCCTCGCCGACGCGCTCGGATTCGATTCCCGCGCCTCGGAGGCGCTCCTCCCAGAAGTCGAGCGCCGCGTGCGAGGCGACGCGCCAGACGATCCGGTGCACGTCGCCCGCGCCGGCCCGGCCCGGGGGTACGCCGGGAAACTCGAAGAAGGTCAGGTCGGAGCCGGCGCTGCCCTTCTCGTCGGCGAAAAAGAGGTGGTAGACGGTCGGGTTGTCCTGGTTGACCGTCTTCTTGACCAGGCGCAAGCCCATCGTCCCCGCGTAGAAGTCGACGTTGCCCTGGGCGTCGGCGGTGATCGCGGTGATGTGGTGGATGCCCTCTAGCTTCATGTCTGACGTATAGCATCCGCTCCAAATGAGCCGCGGACGGCGACGCATCGTGAGGGTCCTGGTCGTGCTCGGCTCGCTGCTGGCTTTCCTCAGCGTCTTCGCGATCTGGACCGAACGCCAGGCGCTCAACACCGACGACTGGGTCGACACCAGCGGTCGCCTGATCCAGAACGAGACGATCCGCGAAGCGGTCGGCGACTTCCTCGTCGACCAGCTCTACGAAAACGTCGACGTCGAAAGGGAACTGGAAGAAATCCTCCCGGGCGAGACGAAGGACCTTGCCGGGCCGGTCTCGGGCGGGCTGCGTCAGGTCGCGGGGCAGGGCGCCGACCAGGTGCTGCAGAGCTCGGCCGCGCAGGAACTCTGGAAGAGCGCCAACCGGACGACGCACGAACAGCTCCTCGCCGTGCTCGAAGAAAAGGAAGGCACGGTCTCGACCGAAGAAGGAGAGGTCACGCTCAACCTCGGCGGCCTGGTCACGAACCTGGCCGACCAGGTTGGGATCGGCGCCAGCCTCGCCGAAAAGCTGCCCGAAGACGCGGGGCAGATCACGATCCTGCGCTCGGACCAGCTGAAGACCGCGCAGGACGTGGTCGTCGCCGTCAAGGGCCTGGCGCTGCTCCTCTCGCTGCTCACCCTGCTCTGCTTCGGGCTGGCGATCTACCTCTCCAGCGAGGGGCGCTGGGTGACCGTGCTCTACTGCGGCGTCGGTTTGATCGCGGCCGGCTTCGCCTCGATCGTCCTGCGCGAGGTCGCGGGGGGGATCGTCGTCGGGCAGCTGGTCGAAGAAGAGAGCGTGCGGCCGGCGGCGGAAGCGACCTGGTCGATCGCCACCTCGCTGATGACGAGCATCGCGGCAACCGTGATCGTCGTCGGCGTCCTCTTCGGCATCGCCGGCTGGCTCGCCTCGCCGACCGGCTCGGCCCGCTCCACCCGCCGCTTCCTGGCGCCGGTCCTCGACGAGCACGTCGCCTACGCCTACGCCCTGCTGGCGATCGTCGTCGGCTTCTACTTCATCTCCGCCCCGACCCAGAACCTGCGCACCTTCCTCACGACGCTGGCGATCGCCGGACTAGCCGCCTTCGGCATCCACGAGCTGCGCCGCCAGACCGCCGAGGAATTCCCCGACGCCGACTTCGGCGAGTTCTTCGGCCGCACCAGGGACAAGGTGGTCGGCGCCGTCCGCGAGGCCAACATCGGCGAGCGCGCCTCCAAAATTCGCCTACCCGAGATGCGCAAGCCCGCCGCGCCCGGGGAGGCAACCACCGAGGTCGCGCCCACCTCCGGCGACGACGCCCGCCTGGCCCGCCTCGAGCGTCTGGCGAAGCTCCACGAGCAGGGCGTCCTCACCGACGAGGAGCTGGCGGCCGAGAAGTCGCGCGTGCTGGGCGAGTAGGACGTGCCGCCGATTGGCGGCCACTATGGGTGCTCAACTCACGGCACGTCTCGGAAAGCCCGCCTCCGGGATCGAACCGGAAACCTCCTGATTACAAATCAGGTGCTCTGCCAGTTGAGCTAGGCGGGCAGCGTGCCGAATATAGAGGCCATGAGCGAGACCGGCGAGGTGGCAGACGTGCGGTTTCGCTTCCTGGGCCCCGACGAGGGCGAGATCCTCAGCGAGGCGATCCGGGTCGCCTATGGCGACAGCTACGACGTGCGCTGGGTCTACGACGCCGAGGAGGTCGAGGCGCGGCTGGCGGCGGGTACCTACGTAGCCTGCGTTGCCGAGACGCCGGAGGGAGATCTGCTCTGCCACGAGGGAATGAGCCTCTCGCTGGCCGACGACGCGGTCGGGCATTCGGGGCAGGCGGTGACGATGCCGGCGGCGCGGGGGCAGCACCTCTTCACGAGGACCAAGCGCTTCCTGATGGACTGGGCGGCCGAGCGGGAGATGGCCGGGATGTTCAGCGAGGCGACCGCCGCCCACCCCTACAGCCAGCGCGCCAACGTGGAGCTTGGCGCCCACGAGACCGGCTTCCTGCTCGGCTGGATCCCGGAATCGGTCGCCAACGACGCCGCCGGAGGGCGCCGGCGGGGGCGCCAGTCGGCGGCTCTCTTCTACACGAAGCTGAACGACGGCCACGAGCGAGCGGTCTATGCGCCCGAGCGCCACCACGAGGTCGTCGGCCGCACCCTCGAGCTCTGCGAGCTGCGCGGCACCCTGGCGGATCCCCCGGCCGACGCGGCCCCGGCGAAGCGCACCGACCTGCACGTCGAGATCGACGCCGATCACAACCTTGCCCTGATCACCGTGCGCTCCCCCGGCCTGGACCTGGAGCAGGTCGTCGGCGCCGAGCGCCGCCACCTCTTCCACCGCGCCGGCCTCGACGCGATCTACCTCGACCTGCCGCTCGACGATCCGGCGACGGCGCTGCTCGCCGACCACCTCGAGCGCCTCGGCGTCTCCTATGCCGGCGTCTTCCCCAACCACCGCTGCGACGGCGACGTGCTGCGCATGCAGTCGCTGCACCGGGTGCGAATCGAGGCCGGCGACGTAGCGGTGGCCTCAGAGCACGGCCGGGTCCTGCTCGAATACGTGCTGGCCGATCTCCCCTGAGCCCGGCGCGCTCACGCCTCGCGCGCCGCCAGGTGCGCGGCCACCTTGCGCTTGACTCGCTGCAGGGCGTTGTCGACCGTCTTCGTGTCGCACTCGAGCCGCTCGGCGGTCGCCTCGTAGGAATGGCCGTCGAGGTAGAGCGAGAGAACGCGGCTCTCCAGGTCAGACAGGACGCCCGAGACGCCCGACAGGCAGGAGACGAGGCTCTCGAGCTCTTCGGAAGCGATCACCTGGTTCACGGGGTCGTGCACGGAGGGTCCCGGCAGGATCTCGTCGAGGGTCGTGTCGGAGTCGCCGGAGGCGGCCGGGGTCTGGCTGAAGGAGACGTACTGGTTGAGCGGGGTGTGCTTGTTGCGGGTCGCCGTCTTCACCGCGGTGATGATCTGCCGCGTGATGCAGAGCTCGGCGAAGTTGCGAAAGCTCGACTCGCGGTCGGTGCGGTAATCGCGAATCGCCTTGTAGAGGCCGAGCAGGCCTTCCTGGATCAGGTCGTCGGCCTCGCCGCCGAGCAGGAAGTACGAGGAAGCCTTGAGGCGAACGAAACCGCGATAGCGACGCACGATCGCGTCGTAGGCGTCGGCGCGTCCGTCCTTTGCCAAGGCGACCAGGTAGTGGTCATCAAGCTCTGGTTGAGGGTTAGCCTCGGCCGGCCGAAGCGAGCCGTTGAGACGACCGGTGGGGAGATGCATTTCCTGCGTCGGCGAAGATAGAGCCACGGATCCTTCTCCTTGTGAGAATGAAGGGTTCGTGGCGCCGGTACCTCCCCTGAGGCGCCCTATTGACTGGTCTACCTCAGACTCAAGCTGAGGTTCAACCTTTGTTGGCCGGGTAGTTTACGTGCGAAAGGTGTTCTGTCAACCCCGCGGCGGGATTTCTTGCAATCGCCGCTGCAGGTGCTAGCCGCTATCTCCGCTGGCGCACGGCCTCGAAGAGCAGGGCCGCGGCAGCGCTCGAGACGTTGAGAGAGGCGGTCTCACCTCGTCGGGGAAGGGCGACGCGGCCGTCGCAGGCGGCAAGGACGCGGGGTCGGATGCCCTTTCCCTCAGCGCCGAGGACGAGGATCGTCGGGCCGGTGAGATCGGCGTCCCAAGGCGCCTGATCGACGCCGGCGTCCGCCGCCCAGATCCAGAACCCCGCCCGCTTCGCCGCCGCCAGCCAGTCGGCGAGGTTGCGAACCCTGGCAACCGGCAGGTGCTCGACGGCGCCGGCGGAGGCCTTGCAGGCGACCGCCGTCACCTCGGCGGCGCGGCGCTCGGGGATGACCAGCCCGGCCGCGCCAGCGGCCTCTCCCGAGCTCGCCACGGCGCCGAGGTTGCGCGGGTCCTGGACCTGGTCGAGCGCGACGATCAGCGCTCCCTGGACCGCGAGCAGCTCGACGGGGTCGGCGTACGGATACGGATCGACCTCGGCGACCACCCCCTGGTGGTCCGGCGACCCACAGAGCCGCTCCAGCTCCTCGACCGAGGTCTCAGGCGCCCGCCAGACCCGCCGCACCTCCCGCCTCCCCCGCTCGGCCTCGGCAACCGGCCGCTTCCCGTAGATCAGCTGTCGCGCATCCGACATTGACCCCGCTCGGGTGTGGTCAATGTCGGATGCGCGGCCCGAAGGCACGTCTAGCTCCTTGGCACGAGCTTCGCGCCCTCGGCCCCGTCGCGAACTTCCCAGCCAAGGGCGCCAAGCTCATCGCGAATCTCGTCGGCCCGAGCAAAGTCCTTCGCGACGCGCGCGGCCTCCCGCTCCTTGAGCAGCCTCTCCGCCTCGTCGTCGGCCTCAGCTCCCTGATCCGGCTGGGCAAGGGAGCTGAGGCCGACGAGCGCCAGCATCTCCGCCAACGCTTCAGCCGTGCCCCCCCCGGGCACGTCCCCCCGATTCGCCTCCCCCACAAGCTCAAAGACCTGGGCCATTGCTCTGGGCGTATTGAAGTCGTCGGCAAGCGCCTCGCGAAAACTCTCGCACCGCGAAGCCACCGCGTCGGAGGTGCCGGGGGAGGGTCTCCCGGAACTCCCGGCGAAGCCGGCCGGGAGACCCTCCCCCGGCACCTCCCCCCCCGCGTGCTCCCGAAAGAAGTTCCTCAGCCGCTCGACCTGCGCCACCGCTTCCTCCATCTCCCCCGGCCCAAACGCCAGCGGCTGCCGGTAGTGCCCCGAGATCAGGAAGGCGACGACCGCCTCGGCTCCGTACTGGTCGATCGCCTCGCTGAGCTGGAAGATGTTGCCCTCCGACTTCGACATCTTCTCGGCGTCGGTCTGCACCATCCCGTTGTGCATCCAGAGCCGCGCGAACGGCCGCCCGGCCCCTTGAGACTGGGCGATCTCGTTCTCGTGATGGGGAAAGATCAGGTCCGAGCCGCCGCCGTGGATCGCGAACTCGGGGCCCAGCTCCCGCTCGGCCATCACCGAGCACTCGATGTGCCAGGCTGGGCGCCCCATTCCCCAAGGCGACTCCCAGGCCGTGTCCTCGTCGGGCTTCCGCGCCTTCCAGAGGGCAAAGTCGAGCGGGTCCTCCTTCAGCGAATCCGAGCCCGCCTCCTCGCCCTGGTCCATGTCCTCGGTGCGCCGATTGGAGAGCTTGCCGTAGCCGTCGAAGCTCCTGACCCGGAAGTAGACGTCGCCGCCGGACTCGTAGGCGCGGCCCGCCTCGATCAGCTCGGCGATCAGGGAGACGATCCCCCCGATCGTCTCGGTTGCCAGCGGCTCCGCTTCGGGCCGACCCAGGCCCAGCCGGTCGGTGTCCTCGAAGTAGGCCCGCGTCATCCGCGCCGCGAACTCGGCGGACCCCTCCCCGGCCTCGCGCGCCGCCGCGTAGATCTTGTCGTTGACATCGGTGACGTTGACGACGAGCTTCGTCGCGTACCCCTCGGAGGCCAGGAACCGCCTGAGCAGGGAGAAGACGACGAAGGGCCGCGCGTTGCCGATGTGGATGCGGCTGTAGACGGTGGGCCCACAGGCGTAGATACCCACCTCGCGCCCAGGGTCGAGGGCTTGAAGCTCCCCGCTCAGCGTGTCGTGTATCCGCACCTCCCTCATCTCGGTGCCGGATGCTAAAGGGAGTTAGAGGCTAGAAGGTTCGGTAGCCCGAGCCAGATGCCGTGGGCTCGCGCCGCGACCAGCTTGGGGCCGTGGCGTCGGCGGCGGCGAGCGCCTCGCGGCGCGCCCGTTTCGCGGTCGCCCGGATCTCGTCCTCGGCGGCCTCTCGTACCCGCGCCTGACGCTGGTCGGCCTGGACCTTGATCCGCTCTGCCTCCTTCTCGAGCGCTTCCTCGGCCCGAGCCCTCGCCTTCTCTGTTGCCTCGCCTTCGACCTTCTCGACCAGGGCACGGACCCGCTCCTCAGCCTCGCGGCGCACGTCCTCCGTGCCCCGCAGGACCCGCTCCTCGATCTCGGCCTCGAGGCGGATCGCCAGCTCGCGCGACTCGTGGGAGGCGGCTTCGGCTTCGACGGCCCGCTGCTCGGCGGCGGCTACGCGCTGGTCGGCCTTCAGCGTCGCCCGTTTCAGCGCCTCGTCATGGCGCTTGGCGGCCTCCGCTTCGATCTGCCCGCGCGCCTGCTCGAAGGCGCCCTCGGACCGGTCGCGCGCCTGCTCGGCGCGCTTGGCCCGTGCCTCCGCCTCGCGCCGGCGCCCGCGCTCGGCGGCGATCCGCTCGCGGCCCTCCTCGCCAAGCTTGCGAAGGGTCGCCATCGCCCGCTCCTTCAGCTCGCCCCGCAGCGCCTCGCCGCGGGCTTCCGCCCTGGCCACGCGCTCCTCGCTCACCCGCACCCACTCGAGCGCCTGGCTCGCCGTCTCGCGCAGCTCCTCGGTCGCCGCCCCGACCGCTTTCAAGTGCCTCGCAGGCTCCCCCATGGGCACTCCAACCTACTATCGCCGCCGGAGGCTCTTCCAGCCCCGACACCGAAGCTCTGCCGCAATTAGCGGCTTCGTCTACGCCGACTGTCGCGAGTGTCGCTCGCGCAGCTCGCGCTTGAGGATCTTCCCCGTCGCGTTCCGCGGCAACTCGTCGAGGAACTCGACCTCACGGGGGGACTTGTAGGAGGCGAGGTTGGCTTTGACGTGGGCCCGCAGATCGTCCTCGGAGACCTTGACCCCCTCGGCAACGACGACGAAGGCCTTGAGGCGCTGGCCAAACTCCTCGTCCTCGACCCCGATGACCGCGACCTCGACGACCGCCTCGTGGTCGGCGAGCAGATCCTCGACCTCGCGCGGGAAGACGTTCTCGCCCCCCGAGACGATCATCTCGTCGTCGCGACCGTCGATGAACAGCCGCCCGTCGGCGTCGAGGTGGCCGACGTCGCCGCTGCAGAGCAGTCCGTCGATGACCTCCTTGCCGCCGCCGCCTGTGTAGCCGTCGAAGGACATTTCGTTGCCGACGAAGATGCGGCCCACCTCTCCGTTCGGCACCTCGTGGCCGGCGTCGTCGTAGAGCCGCACCACCGTGCCGCGGGGCGGCCTGCCGGCGGTGCCGGGCGCGGCCCGCAGATCCCCGGGGGTGGCGACGGTCGCGTAGGCGACCTCGGTCGAGCCGTAGAGGTTGTAGATCGTGTCGCCGAAGCGGTCCATCCACTCGATCGCAAGCTCTCCCGGCAGGGCCGAACCCGAGGCCGAGGTGATCCGCAGCGAGGAAAGGTCGTAGGCGCCGAGGGTCTCCGGCGGCAGGCGCAGGATGCGCTGCAACATCACCGGGACCACCGCCAGGACCTGAGCGCGGTGCTCCTCGACGGTCCGCAGCGTGGCCTCGGGGTCGAAGCGCCGCCGCAGAACCATGGTCGAGGCGGTCGGCAGGGCGACGACGAAGTGGAAGAAGCCCCACGAGTGGAAGAGCGGCGCGGCGATCACCATCTTCTCGCGCGAGCGGTAGGGGATCTTGTCGAGGATCGCCGCCATCGACATCAGCCCGTCGGGGCTGGAGCGCTGCGCCCCCTTCGGGGTCCCGGTGGTACCGGACGTGAGGACCACGAAACGGGCTTTGTCGGGCGGCGGCTTGAGGTTGGCGTCGCCGCTGGCCGCGATCAGCGACTCGAGCGAGTGCCCGTCGGGCTCACCGTCGGTCCAAGCGACGACCCGTTCCACGCGCTCCTCGACACCCTCGAGCAGATCCGCGAACTCCTCGTCGTAGACCAGCACCTTGGGGTTCTCGCGCCCCATCACGTCGACCAGCTGCGGGCCGGAGAACATCGTGTTCAGGTAGAGGGCGCTGGCCCCGAGCTTGGCGGTGGCAAGTGTCGCCTCGATGAAGCCGCGGTGGTTGCGGCACATGATCCCGACCCCGTCGCCGCAGCCGACGCCCATCGCGGAGAGCGAATGAGCCAGGGCGTTGGTGCGCCGGTGCACGCGCTCGCAGCTGAGCGAGCCGCGTTCGTCGATCAGCATCGTCTCGTGCGGATATTTGTGCGCGGCGGTGGCGACGCCGGTGGCCGGGGAGGCGCCCCAGCGCAGGAAGGTGGTGGCGACCCTGGCCACCGTGTCGGGTCGAGAGAGCCCGACCACGCCAGCCTCGTGCAGCACCCTCGCCTCGAAGGCCGCATCGGAGACGGACTGGCGTACGCCCACAGCTATGGAGCTGAGAATCCCCATGGGTCCGGGAAGCCTAGTCGCTAATCCACCGAGGCCACGGCGATGCAGGCGATGCCCTCGCCGCGCCCGATCCAGCCCATGCCCTCGTTCGTCGTCGCCTTGACGCTCACCCGCGCCGAGGTCACCTCGGCGAGGTTGCGCTCCATCTCTCCCCGAAAGGGACCGATCCGCGGCTCCTCGCAGATGAGCGTGGCGTCCAGGTTGACGATGCGCCCGCCGATCATGCCGACCACGGTGCGCAGCAGGTCGATCGAGTCGGCGTCGCGCCAGCGCTCCTCGTCGTCCGGGAAGATCGTGCCGATGTCGCCCAGTCCGGCCGCACCGAGCAGGGCGTCGATCACGGCGTGGGTGAGGACGTCGGCGTCGGAATGGCCGGCGAGTCCGCGCGAATGCTCGATCTCGACACCGCCGAGGAGGAGCCGCCTGCCCTCGGCGAAGCGGTGGCTGTCGTAGCCGATTCCGACGCTCATGACTCGGAATCGTCGCGCACAGCGGCGCCGAGCGGCTCCAGGCGCCGCCGGCGCCTCTCGAAGACGCAGATCTCACCCACGCCGAGATCGTCGAGGAGCTCGACCGCCCGCTCGTATTCGAATCCGACCTGCCGGGGCAGGTGCGCGTCGGAGGAGAGGGCGAATGGGGCGCCGGCCTCGACGCACATCTCGGCGAAGCCGCGGGCCGGGTAGATCTCGCCGACCGGCTTGCGCAGCCCCGCGGTCGAGACCTCGACCGCGATGCCGCTCTCGGCGATCGCCTCGACCGCCGGCTCGTAGTAGTGGCGCGGGTCGCGCTCGGGCAGCGGGCGGCCCGCGCCCCAGACCTTGACCAGGTCGGGATGGGCGAGGACGTCGAAGAGGCCCGCGCGGGCGCACTCGGCCAGCGCCTCGAAGTAGCGGCACCAGACCTCGTCGGCGTCGCCTTTTCTCTCCCACACGTCCCACCCCTCGTGGTCGACCGCGCGCTCGCCGACGAAGTGGACCGAGCCGACGACGTAGTCGAAATCGCGCGCCTCCAGCAGCGAGGCGGTGCGGTCCTCGGCGCCGGGGACGAAGTCGCACTCGATCCCGAGCCGCAGCGGCGTGCCGCGGACGAAATCGCAGTAGGCGTCGAGATCGTCGCGCGCCTGTTCCTCCCAGAAGGGGTGGCGCCAGAGCTCGAGCGCCTGGGTGAAGCGGTAGACGTGCTCGGAGACGCCGAGCTCGGCGATCCCGGCCGCCCGCGCGGCGTCGAGATAGCGGTCGACGTTGCCGGTCGTGAAGTAGCGCTCGGCGGGCGTGTCGGGCTCGTCGGGCCGCAGGTGCAGGTGGTAGTCGGTCAGCACGCCCCCGATCCTACGGACGCGCCGGTTGTTGAGTACCCATACGGTCCTCTAACCACCGGCACGTCCCGGATACGCTGCGGGCATGGTCCACCTGCGGATCGTCGTGCCCGCGGATCGCTCGCGAAAGGTCCTCGACCTGCTGGAGGCGGCAGGCTCGACCACGAACCTCGTCTTCCTCGCCGGCGCCGCCCGTCAGCCGCCCGGGGACGTCGTCCTCTGCGACGTCGCCCGCGAGGACGCGAGCGTGATCATCGAGGATCTCGAGGACCTCGGGGTCGCACGCGAGGGCTCGATCGCCCTCGAGCAGATCGACTCGCAGATCTCGGCGGCGGCCGACCGGGCGGAGAGAAAGGCGCGGGGGCTGCCGTCCGACGCGGTCGTCTGGGAGGAGGTCGAGGCGCGCACCTCCGAGACCACCGAGCTCGGCGGCAACTTCCTCGTCTTCATGGTGCTCGCCTGCCTGATCGCCTCGGTCGGGATCTTCCTCGGCTCGCCGATCCTGATCATCGGCGCGATGGTCGTCGGGCCCGAGTTCGGTCCCCTGGCCGGCTTCTGCGTGGCCCTGGTCGAGCGCCGTCGCGACGTCGCCGTCCGTTCCCTGACCGCGCTCGCGATCGGGTTTCCCATCGGCATCACGGCCGCCTACCTCTTCACCCTGATCTCCAGGGCAACCGGGATGCTCGACTCGGGCTTCAGCGGCGCGGCGCATCCGCTGACGCAGTTCATCTCCAAGCCCGACGAGTTCTCCTTCATCGTCGCCTGCTTCGCCGGCGCCGCCGGGATGCTCTCGCTCACCTCGGCGAAGTCGGGGGCCCTGGTCGGCGTGCTGATCTCGGTGACGACGATCCCGGCCGCCGCCAACATCGGCGTCGCCGCCGCGCTCGCCGACTGGTCCGAATGGCGCGGGGCGATGGCACAGCTCGCCGTAAACCTCACCGCGATCTGCCT
>Ga0070693_100001370_pt1 | contig 10977 bp, 11 predicted proteins | sample KBSK1103metaG_FD_65472 | JGI IMG/M metagenome (GOLD analysis project Ga0070693, IMG submission 65472) | Corn, switchgrass and miscanthus rhizosphere microbial communities from Kellogg Biological Station, Michigan, USA - KBS K1-10-3 metaG | ecosystem: Host-associated > Plants > Roots >...
GAAGGGCTCCGACATGGTCTTCGTCGCCGCCGGCGCCGGCGGCGGCACCGGCTCGGGCGCCGCCCCGGTCGTCGCCCGCCTCGCCCGCGAGGTCGGCGCACTGACCGTCGGCATCGTCACCAAGCCGTTCAGCTTCGAGGGCAGCCGCCGCGGCAACCAGGCCGGCAGGGGGATCGACGCGCTGGCCGCAGAGGTCGACACGCTCATCGTCGTCCCCAACGACCGCCTGCTCGAGGTGCTCGACCAGCAGACCTCGATGGTCGAGGCCTTCCAGGTCGCCGACGACGTCCTGCGCCAGGGCGTACAGGGCATCTCCGACCTCGTCACCCTGCCGGCCGTGATCAACCTCGACTTCGCCGACGTGCGCACGATCATGTCCGAGGCCGGACGGGCGCTGCTCGGGATCGGCATGGGCCACGGCGAGGGGCGGGCGCTGCTCGCGGCCGAAAAAGCGATCTCCTCGCCGCTGCTCGAGACCTCGATGGAGGGCGCCCGGGCGATCCTGCTCTCGATCACCGGCGGTTCCGACCTCTCGCTGGTCGAGGTCAGCGAGGCCGCGCAGCTGGTCGGCGAGGCCGCCCATCCCGACGCCAACATCATCTTCGGCGCCAACGTCGACGAGGAGCTCGAGGACCAGGTGTGGGTGACGGTCGTCGCGACGCGCTTCGACGGCCGGCCCGCGCCCAAGCGCAAGGTTGCCGAGCCGACGATCCGTCGTACCTCCGACACGGGCCGCGGTCGCTCATCCCGCGGCGGCAAGGCCGGAGACCTCGACGCCCTCGAAGTCCCCGAGTTCCTCCCCGGGTAGACCAGGCCCCATGCGCGGGGTCCTCGCCGCCGGACATCCCGCCTCCGCCGAGGCCGGGGCCGGTGCTCTGCGCGCCGGCGGCAACGCGGTCGACGCGGCGGTCTGCGCGGTGCTCGCCTCCTTCGCGGCCGAGAGCCCGCTGACGGGTTTCGGCGCCGGCGGCTTCATGATGGTGCACCAGGGAGCCGAGACCGTCCTCATCGACTTCTTCGTCGCCGCTCCCGGCTTGGACGGGATCGAGCGCGCGGTCGATCTCGTTCCGGTCCCCGTCCACTTCGACGCCGAGACCGTGCAGACGTTCTACGTCGGCCCGGCCTCCTGCGGAGTGCCCGGCACGGCGGCCGGCCTGGAGGAGGCGCTGCGCCGCTTCGGCACGATGCCGCTCGCCGAGCTGGCCGCCCCCGGAATCCGCCTCGCTCGCGAGGGCGCCCCCGTCAACGCCCAGCAGGCCTACATCCTCGACATCCTCGAACCGATCCACGCCCGTCTGGAGGGCACGCGGGAGCTCTACGCCCCGGCCGGGCGCACGCTCCGCGCCGGCGAGACGATCCGCTTCCCGGAGCTGTCCGAGGCCCTCGAACGCTTCGCCGCCGAGGGCGCCGAGCCCTTCTACCGCGGCGACCTCGCCGCCGCGCTCAGCGAGTTCGTCGTCGAGGGCGGCGGCACGCTCGGGCCGGCCGACCTAGCCGCCTACGAGGCCGTCGCGCGGCCCCCGATCCGGGCCGGCTTTCGCGGCGCCGAGGTCTTGACCAATCCGCCGCCGTCCTCCGGCGGCATCCTGATCGCCTACTGCCTCGGATTGCTCGAGCGCCTGGGGGAGCGCAGCGGCCCCGAGCGGTTGGTCGCCGCGATGGGCGCCGCCAATGACGCCCGCGGCGAGGCCTTCGCCGAGGGGCTCTACGGCGAGGGGCTCGAGCGGACTCTGCTCGAACCCGCCGGCCTCGACCTCAAGGCGGGCGACCTGCTCGGATCGACGACTCACATCGCGGTGCTCGACGCCGACGGGATGTGCGCCAGCGTCACCTGCTCCAACGGCTCCGGCTCGGGCGTGCTGGTGCCCGACACCGGCGTGATCCTCAACAACATGCTCGGCGAGGAGGACCTCAACCCGCTCGGCTTCCACGCGATCGCGCACGGCCGGCGCGTGCCCTCGATGATGGCGCCGACCGTGGTCCTGCGCGACGGCGAGATCGAGCTCGGCCTGGGCAGCGCGGGGTCAAACCGGATCCGCTCGGCGATCCTGCAGACGATCGTGCGCGCGGTCGAGCAGGGGATGGCGGCGGAGGAGGCCGTGCGGGCGCCGCGCCTGCACTACGAGGCCGGGATCGTCCAGGCCGAGCCGGGGATCGACGAGGCCGCGCTGGCGCGGATCGAGGCGCGCGGAATCCCGGTCCTGCGCCGCCCGGCGCCCAACCTCTTCTTCGGCGGCGTGCAGGCCGTCGCCCGCGATCCGTCCAGCGGCGCGCTCAGCGGCGGCGGCGATCCGCGCCGTGGCGGTAGCGTGGCGAGCGCATGACCGACTTCGAGGCAGAGGGCCTGCTCGACGGCGTCGAGGGCGCGGCGCGGGAAGCGCGGCTGGCGCTGCTCGAGCAGCTCGACGGCGAAGGCGTGCCGCTCGAGGAGCTGCGCGAGGCGGTGGCCGCCGGGCGCCTCACCCTGCTCCCGGTCGAGCGCGGCATCGCCGGCGACGGCGCCCGTTACACCCCGCGCGAGGTCGCGGAGCTCTCGGGGGGCGACCTGGAGCTGCTGCAGAGAGCGAGCGCCGCTCTCGGGATTCCCTACCCCGACCCCGACGAGCGTGGCCTCCAGGAGGCCGACCTGCAGGCGGCCCGCCGGGTGAAGGCATTCCTCGACGCCGGCCTGCCCGAAGACGGCATCCTGCAGGTCGCGCGCACGATCGGCATGGCGACGGCGCGGATAGCCGAGGCCAACCGCGAGCTCATGGTCCGAACCCTGATGCAGCCGGGCGATACCGAACGTGACCTGGCCCTGCGCTTCTCCGGGGCCGCCGAGCACATGCTGCCGATCTTCGAGCCGATGTTGCTCTACGCCCAGCGCGCCCACCTGCTGGAGCAGATCCGCCGCGACGTGATCGGCACCGCCGACCTCGCCTCGGGAGAGCTCGGCGCGACGACCGAGGTCTCGGTCTGCTTCGCCGACCTCGTCGGCTTCACCAAGCTCGGCGAGGAGATCGACCCCGAAGAGCTGGGCATGGTCGCCGGCCGCCTCGAGGAGCTGGCGAGCGCCGTGGCGGAGCCCCCCGTGCGGCTGGTGAAGACGATCGGCGACGCGGCGATGCTCGTCTGCGCCGAGGCCGAGGCGATGACCGACGCCGCCCTGCGCCTGGTCGAGGCCGCCGAGGAGGAAGGCGAGGAGTTCCCGCGCCTGCGCGCCGGCCTCGCCCGCGGGCCGGCGGTGACGCAGACCGGCGACTACTACGGCGCCTGCGTCAACCTCGCCAGCCGCATCACCGCGATCGCCAAACCCGGAAGCGTCCTCGCCGACGAAGCCAGCAAGCGCGCCGCGCCCGACTCCTTCGAGTACTCCTTCGCTGGCGAGCGCCGCCTCAAGGGCTTCGACGCCCGCGTCAAGCTCTACCGCGTCCGCCGCGGGGATCCCGGGGGGTGAGAATTCCTCGTTGAAGCCTTATGCACGCATGGAGTGCAAAAGGCTTCAACGAGATTCGACAAAGCTGTGGTCGCTGGTGAAAAGGCAGCACGGCGTGATCGCGCGCCGGCAATTGCTTGGCGGTGGTCTCAACAGGGGAGACATCCAGCGCCGCATTTCGTCTGGGCGTCTACACCCTCTTTGGAGGGGCGTGTACGTCGTCGGACGACCGGAAGTAAGCAGACATGGGCGATTGATGGCCGCGACGCTCAGCTGCGGTCCCAACGCCCTGGCCAGTCACGGAAGCGCCGGTTGGCTGTGGGGGATAGGGGATTGGACGCCAAAGATCCACGTTGTGACGATCAACGACGTCGTGCGGCGCCATCCGGGGATAACCGCGCATCGTCGCTTCGATCTCGGTCCTACGGATCGTCGAGAAGTCGCGGGCATCCCGGTGACAGACCCGACGAGCACGCTCATCGACATGGCGTGGGGGCTATCTGACGCGAAGCTCGAGAGGGCTATCCGTGAGGCCGACCGCCTCGATCTGGTCGATCCTGAGAGCCTGCGAGCGATGCTAGACACAACCCGGCGGCGACCGGGAATCGGCCGCCTGCGCAGGCTGCTCGACTCCGCGACGTTCTCCCTTACCGACTCGGAGCTGGAGCGCCGGTTCCTGCGCCTGCTCGCAGCGAGCCAGCTGCCACGCCCAAAGACGCAGGTGTGGCTGAACGGATACCGAGTCGACTTCTACTGGCCAGAGCTCGGCCTGGTGGTCGAGACCGATGGCCTTCGCTATCACCGCACTCCCTCCCAGCAGAAAGCGGACCGGCTCCGAGACCAGATTCACACCGCGGCTGGCCTGACCGTCCTCCGCTTCACCGCGGCCCAGGTTCGCTTCGAACCCAGTCAGACCGCCGCGACGCTGAGCGCCGTTCTGCTCCGACTCCAGCCCGTTCGTTGAAGCCCAGTGCACGCAATACGTGCACAATCGCTCAACGAGCGCTCAGGCCGGCTTGCGGGCGGAGACGAGGAGGTTGTAGAAGAGCTCGGCGGGGAGGTGGGGCTCGAGCAGGCGGGAGTCGACCTTCTGCAGGGCGATGTAGCTGTTGAAGGCGAAGCGGCGCCAGCTCCAGGAGATCGATTCGGGCTCGGCGCTCGACTCGACCGTGCGCAGGCCCCAGCCCCAGGCGTTGGCGAGCAGCTCCTCGCCGCCGACGTGGCGGCGCTCGAAGCCGGCGTCGCGCAGCAGGCGGCGCAGGTCGGCGGGGGCGAAGGCGTGCACGTCGACCTCGCCCTCGAGGCTGTGTCCCTCAGACTGCTCGGCCTCGGCGACCGCCCGCGACCGCGCTCGCACGAGGCGCCGCCAGGCCGGCGCGACGAGCAGGCCGGCGCGCTTCGGCAGCGCCGCCAGCCGGTCGCCGTAGCGCGAGGGCTCACCGGCGAAGGCGATCGAGCCGCCCGGCCGCAGCACGCGGCGAAATTCGGCGAAGGCCCTGTCGAGGTCCGGGATGTGATGGAGGACGGCGTGGCCGAAGACGAGGTCGAAGCTCTCGTCCTCGAAGGGCAGCGCCTCCGCCTCCGTCTCCACCGTCTCGACGTCGAGGCCGAGCTCCTCGGCCGTCGTCGCCAGTCGCTTCAGCATCCCGGGCGAGATGTCCGTGGCGGTGAGGCGCTCGACGACGCCGAGCTGGACCAGGTTGAGCGAGAAGTAGCCGGTCCCGGAACCGATCTCCAGGCCGTCGCCGAAGCTCTCCCCATCGTGGCCGCCCAGCGCCTTGACGAGCTTGGCGCGCACCTGCCGCTGGCCGGTGGCGCCGAAGTCGATGCCCCACTTGGCGTCGTATTCGTGCGCCGCGGCGTCGTGGTAGCGGGTGTTGACGTCCTTGATGTGCTGAGCGTCCATCAGGCAATCCCCCGCGCACGCCTGGCGGCGGCGGACTCTGCGCGGTGCTGCGTCCTCAGTCGGCCAAATAGCGCTGCTATTCGGCCTCCCTGTGTCCTTGCCCCGCTTGGTCCGGCGCTCGCCAGTCGCACACGTGGGATTGTCTGATGGACGCTGGGCGTCGCTGTCGGGGAAGCCGGCATGCGGCCGGGAACAATACGGTCCCGGGGCCGTGACGCGCGAGTTCGTGCAGGAAAACCAGCCGCCCGGGGTGCCGCCGCTGCCGCTGACCGGCGAGCGCACGCTGCCCGACGTGCCGGAGGAGAACTACTGGTACCGGCGCCATCTCGTCGTCTACGAATGGATCGCGGCCCGGGTCGCGGGCAAGCGGGTGGTCGACATGGCCTGCGGGGAGGGATACGGCTCCGACACCCTCGCCCGCACCGCGGCGAACGCCGTCGGCGTCGACGCCAACCCAGAGGCCCACGAGCACGCCCGCCTGCGCTACGTGCGGCCCAACCTGCGCTTCGAGCGCGACCTGGTCGAGAGCTTCGCCGAGCCCTGCGACGCGGTCGTCTTCCTGCAGACGATCGAGCACGTCCAGGACCCCGGCGCGACCCTCGAGCACTTCAAGTCGATGCTGGCCCCCGGCGGCGTCGCCTTCGTCTCAACCCCCAACCTGCTCACCCTGGCCCCCCCCGGCGCCGAGAAGTCCGACAACCCCTGGCACGTCAAGGAGTACCGCGCCGAGGAGTTCCGCGAGCTCTGCGAGGCCCACTTCCCGCGGGTCGAGCTGCTCGGCCTCTTCCACGCGCGCAAGCTGCGCGCCCACGAGATCGCGATCAAGGCGGGTTGGGACCACGTCCACAAGGCCCTGCGATTGACAAAACCCTTCTACGACCGCTTTACCCCGGCGATCTCATCCTCTGACTTCAGCTTGAAATCAAAGAAGCTCGACGCGGCCCTGGATTTCGTGGCCGTCTGCCATGCGTGAACCCGATCCGCCGCTGCCGGCGGGTGGCGTCGCAGGGGGGACCGCCCCCGAGGACGCTTTAGCGACCGCAGGGGGCGGTGGGTCCCCTGCGGCGACAGGACCCGCCGGCCGACCGACCATCGGCGACCTTGCGATCGTTCTGCACAGCCACATGCCGTACGTCGAGGGCTTTGGGACCTACCCGTTCGGCGAGGAGTGGCTGTTCGACGCGACGATCCGCTCCTACCTGCCGGTCCTGGAGGTGGCGGAGAAGCTGACGATGACGGTGACGCCGGTCCTCGCCGACCAGCTGGAGGACCGGGGAGCGCACGAGCGGTTGCGCCGCTTCCTGGTCGAGTGGCGGATCGGAGCGGCGCGGGCCGACGTGGCCCAGGTGCCCGCTGAGTGCCGCGATGCCTGCGAGGCCGAGCGGGCCCGCTACGCGCACGCGCTGGAGCTGCTCGACCAGCGCGGGGGGGACCCGCTGCGGGCCTTTCAGATGGCGGCGGAGGAGGGCCGCGTCGCGCTGGCGGCCTCCTCGGCGACGCACGCCGTCCTGCCGCTGCTCGCCACCCGTGAGGGGCTGCGGCTGCAGCTCGACGCCGGGATCCGCTCGCACCGGCGCCGCTTCGGCTGGGGCGGCGGCTTCTGGCTGCCCGAGTGCGCCTACACGCCCGGCCTGGAGCGGCGGCTGGCCGAACACGGCGTGCGCTGGTTCTGCGTCGACCAGAGCGCCCGCGCCGCCCCGTTCGACCCGATGGCCCCGGTAGCCACCGAGGCCGGGCCGGTCGCCTTGCCGATCGACTGGGAGGCGATCCAGTGGCTCTGGTCGCTCGAGGGCTATCCCTCCGACTCAGCCCACGCCCAGTTCGCCGGCAAATCGCTGCGCGGAGTGCGGATCTGGAAGGTCGGCGGGGGCGGCTACGAACCGGCCGCGGCGGCCGCGGCGGCGCGTCGCCAGGCGGGCGAGTTCCTCGCCGCCGCCGCGACGCGCCTGCGCTCCTATGCCGAGTCCCGCGGGCGCCGGGGCCTGCTCGTCTTCGCGATCGACACCGAGCTGCTCGGGCACTGGTGGTCGGAGGGGGCGATCTGGCTGGAGGAGGTGTTGAGCGCCGCTGCCGGCGCCGGCATCCGCCTGCTCACCGTGCCCGAGGCGCTCGCCGAGCACCCGCCCGTCGAGCGAGACCTCGCCGCCTCGACCTGGGGCGAGGGCAAGGACCTGAGCACCTGGGACGCTCCCGCCGTCGCCGACCTCGCCTGGGGCGCGCGGCGACTCGAGCTGCGCCTGCTGCGCGCCCTCTCGGCCGGCCTGCGCGGCGACGCGGCGCTGCGCGCGGCCCGCGAGCTGCTGGCGGTCCAGGCGAGCGACTGGGCCTTCCTCGACAAGCGCGGCCAGGCGGGGGATTACGCATACCAGCGGGCCGTCTCCCACGCCGAAGCGGCGCTGGAGGCCATAGACTCCCCGGCCATCGTCGATCCGCGCCTGCGCTCCCTTGCCCCGGACCTGAGCCTCTCGTCGCTTCTGCAACCGTGACCCGCGTACTGATCCTCTCCTGGGAGTACCCGCCGCTGATCGAGGGCGGGCTGGCGCGGCACGTGCGCAAGCTCTCCGAGGCGCTCGTCGAACGCGACGTGGAGGTCCACGTGCTCACGCGGGGCGGCGAGGAGTCGCCCGCCGAGGAGATCTGCGCCGGCGTCACCATCCACCGCATCCGCGAGCCGAAGCGACCGACCGACCTGGGCGAGTTCGTCGCCTGGGTCGAGCGGATGAACTCCGACATGCTCGCCGCCGGAGTGGAGCTCGGCGACCGCTACAGCTTCGATCTCGTCCACGGCCACGACTGGCTCGTAGCCAACGCCTGCGACCACCTCGCCAAACGCTTCGGCGCGCCGCTGGTGACGACGATCCACGCCACCGAGCACGGCCGCCATCAGGGCTGGGTCGACAAGCATCCGCAGTCCTACATCCACGGGGTCGAGCGCTGGATCGCCAACCGCTCCGACCGCACGATCGCCTGCTCGCACTACATGCGCGAGCAGATCGCCGACATCTTCGACGTCGACGAGGAGCGGATCGCGGTGATCCCGAACGGGATCGATCCCGACGACCTGCAGCCGCAGGATCCGGGGGAGCTGACCCGGCTGCGCTCGGAGTTCGCCGATCCAGACGAGAAGCTGGTGCTGCTGATCGGTCGCCTCGTCTACGAGAAGGGGTTCCAGCTGGCGCTGGAGGCGATGCCCCGCCTGGTCCGGGAGGTCCCCGGCACGCGCTTCCTGATCGCCGGCTCGGGCACGCACGAGGCCGAGCTGCACAAGCAGGCCGGGGAGCTGGGGCTGATGGAGCACGGCACCTTCCTCGGCTGGATCGGCGACGACGTCCTGCACTCGCTCTACAGGATCGCCGACCTGACGGTGGTCCCCTCGATCTACGAGCCCTTTGGCCTGGTCGCGCTGGAGGCGATGGCGAGCGGCTGCCCCTGCATCGTCGCCGACACCGGTGGGCTGCGCGAGGTGGTGCCGCACGAGGACGTCGGCCTGCGCTTCCGCGCCCACGACCCGGAAGCGCTGGCCGAAGTGGCGATCCGCGTGCTCTCCGACGACGAGCTCGGTCGCAGCCTCGTCGCCGAAGCCTACGAGCACCTGCGCCGCTTCGACTGGGGCGACGTCGCCGAGCGGACGGCCGCGGTCTACGCCGACCTCGTCGGCGCCCAGCTGGACCGGGCTTGAGCCGCTAGTTCGAGCTCGGGTGCCCGCCGGCGGCGACCGAGAAGCTGCCGGCCGTGAAGCGGCCGGGGTTCCAGTCGATGCCCTCGATCAGCTCTTCAGGGCGGATCGCCAGCGCCCCCGCCAGCTTGACCAGCGTGTCGATGCGGGGGACGCGTTCGCCGCGCTCGAGCAGGCCGATCTCCGTTCGGTGCAGGGCCGAGTGATACGCGAGCTCCTCCTGCGAGAGCTTCGCCCGCTTGCGGGCGCGGACCAGGTTCTGCCCGAAGCGGGTGGCGATGTCCATCGCCAGGAGTGTTCTGTCGTCCAGCCGGAGAATCTACAGACCCCTCTCGACTCATTGTCGTCAAAGACAAAACGATTCCAGCATGCTATTGTCTGCAACGGACGTTGCGGCACAAGCTCGCCGCGAACGCCCGAATTACCATGACCACATGCGAGAGATCGGAGTCGCGGAGTTGAAGGCGAAGCTCAGCAGCGTGCTCAGGCGAGTCGAGCATGGGGAGCGGGTGCGGGTCACCCGCCGCGGCCGGGCCGTCGCCGACATCGTCCCACCGGAGTCGCCGGAGGAGCGGTGGGAGCGCATGGTCGCCGAAGGCAGGATCGCGCCCGGGCGCCGCCCGCTGCCGCGCAACCCGCCGCCGCCGATCGAGACGGATGGGTCCGCCTCGGAGCTGATCCTCGCCGAACGCGAAGAAGACCGTTGACGCTCTATCTCGATTCGAGCGCGCTGGTCAAGCGCTACGTCGCGGAGCTTGGAAGCAATGAGGTGACGAAGGCGATGGACGAGGCGGAAGCTTGGTCGAGCTGTCCGGTCGCCTTCGTCGAGACGTTTCGCGCCGTGGGTCTGCGAGCCGGCCCCCGGGGGACCCGGCGAGTGGAACGTGAGTGGCCGAACGTCGACGTCATCGCCCTCGATCGAGAGCTCATCCGGTATGCCGCGACGCTGGCCGTCGCGACCGGACTTCGAGCCCTCGATGCCATGCACCTCGCGGCCGCGCTTTCGCTTCCGCTGGCGAGCACGGTCTTCGCCACCTGGGACCGACGCCTGCACCGCGCCGCTCGCGCGCATGGGCTGCGCACGCTGCCCGCGCGGCTCGACTGATTTTCGCTTGCCCTCAGTCCGCGGCTGGCGGCCGCAGCGTGGTCCAGGCCTCGGGATCCGGTTCGACCGGGTCGGCCCAGCGCAGCTCCCGCGGCGCCTCGCGCATGCGGATGACGCGGGCCGGGATGCCGGCGACGACGGCGTTGGCCGGCACGTCCCTGGTGACGACGGAGTTGGTGCCGACGATCGAGTTGTCGCCGATGCTGACGCCGCGCAGGATGCAGGCGCCGTAGCCGATCCAGACGTTGGAGCCGACGACGACGTCGCGCTTGTAGATCCCCTGCTGGCGGATCGGGCGCTCGACCTCGACGACGCCGTGGTCGAAGTCGATGAACATCGAGCGATCGGCGATCACGCACTGCTCGCCGATCCGCACCCGCTGGTAGGCGGAGATCGTGCACTCCTGGCCCATCACCGTCCTCGCGCCGATCTCCACCCGGCCCTCGTGGCAGCGGATCTTCGTCCCGTCGCCGACCCAGACGAAGCGGCCGAAGTCGATCCGGCCCTTGCGGCCGACCTCGAGTTCGAGGCCGCGGCCGAGGAAGAGCAGCCCGTCGGTGCGCCAGTGCCGGCCCGCCCGGGTCAGGGTGTGCCGCCAGAGATAGCGCCAGAGCAGGCGCCCGTATCTGCGGTTGAGCATCCCGTTGCGGGCGAGGAAGCGGATCGTCTCGGTCACGGCGGCGGGGACTCTAGACTGGCGCAGCGTTGACTGACACGGCCAAGACAGCGTCCCTCTCCGAGCGCCTCGTCGCCGGCGACAAGCGCGCCCTGGCGCGGGCGATAACGCTGATCGAGTCCGACGACCCGGCCGGCTGGAAGCTGGTGCGCGAGGTCTACCCGCGCACCGGCAAGGCGCGGATCGTCGGCTTCACCGG
>Ga0070693_100001371_pt1 | contig 10976 bp, 6 predicted proteins | sample KBSK1103metaG_FD_65472 | JGI IMG/M metagenome (GOLD analysis project Ga0070693, IMG submission 65472) | Corn, switchgrass and miscanthus rhizosphere microbial communities from Kellogg Biological Station, Michigan, USA - KBS K1-10-3 metaG | ecosystem: Host-associated > Plants > Roots >...
GGAACTGTTGCCGAGTGCCGCCAAACTCGAGACTGCCTCGGTCGGCGTTGGCGGCGCGGCCGCGTTCCCGGCCACGACCGTGGTGCGCGCCCTGCTCTGTCGCATCGACACTAGCCTGCCGACCCCGGCCTGCCGCGCCGATCCGGCCAAGGGCAACCGCATCGCCCTGACGCTGCTGGCAAACGTCACCATGGCGGGCGAGGCATCGAGCGCGACCGTCAAGGAAACCTGGGCGACGCTCGGCGCGATCGATTCCAACTCGGCGGTGCCGCTGATCGCCACCGGCCTGCTCAGCACCGGCGGCACCATCACCATCGTGACCAACCCGAACGCGGGCGGCTTCGGGTTGCCCGGCTCGCTGTGGTCGGCGAACGACGTGCAGGTGGAGAACAGCACCGGCGGCGGCGCGGCGAACATCGCCAGCTGCTACATCCAGGATTTCATGAAGGGCGAAGCAACGCCCACGCTAGACCGCGCCAAGCTGCTGTGTCCCACCAGTGGCAGCTCGCCGCCCTGCCATTGCCCCTCGTCCAAGGCGGAGGACGAGAACTGGCTGTCGGGGTCGGCCTCGGGCATCAAGCGCGAGAACATCGACGTGCTCGACCGCGATGGCGCCGCCGGCGCGCCAGGCAGCCCGCGCGCCCCAGACATCAAGTTCTTCCCCGGTGCCGGACCGGTCGACCCCGGCAATCCGCTGGGCGCGCAGGTCGCGCTCGACCGGCGCGTTGGCGATCCGCCCAACACGCTCGCCTCGAACGCATCGGCCGCCTCCGACGACTCGCTGTTCGAGTGGATCTTCGGCGTCAACTACGTGGTCGCCGACCACGACATCACCGGGACCACGCTGAGCAACTGCGGCAGCAGCACGCCGGCGAGCCAGAACTGCGCCGATTTCGCGATGCGCAACGACCTTGGCGCCGAGGTGATCGAGGGCAACTGCGCGTCCGACCAGTTCGGGCCGGACTCCTACGGCCTGTACTACGTCACCGGCGACTGCACGATCGACGGCGTCACCGCCGGCTCGAAGAACGCGCCGGTGATCATCGTGGTGTTCGGCAACGCGGTGCTGAAGAACGCCGTGCTGTACGGGATGCTGTTCGTGCACTCCAACGACATCGCCATCCAGAACGCCTCGTCGGGCTACCGGATGGACATGCAGGGCGGCACCATCTTCGGCTCGCTGGTGGTGGAAGGCGACATCTCGATGACCGGCAATTCGGTCATCGTGTATGACGACACCTCCCTCAACGCCGACCCCTACAAGCTGCCCAGCAAGGCGCGCTTCGCCCGCGTCCCCGGCAGCTGGCTCGACCGGCAGCGGGGCTTCTGAGCATGCAGCCAAGCCCGTCCATCGCGCACGGCGGCTCCGCACGGCGCCACGCCTGCGCGGGCTGCATGCGTGGCGGCGCGCGGCTGCGGCGCGGCTTCAGCATGATCGAGGTGCTGGTGGCGGCGGCGGTTCTCTCGATCGGACTGCTGGCGCTGGCGAGCCTGCAGGTCTCGATCGTGCGCACCTCGTCGGACGCCAAGGCGTATTCGGTGGCGCTGTCACTGGCCAAGGACAAGGTGGAAGAGTTGCGCAGCTTCACCAGCGTGCGCGGCGCGCGCTCCTACCAGTCGATCACCGACGGAACCGATTCGCCCGGCACGGTCGGCGGGGTGTCGTATGCGCGCGGCTGGACCGTGACCCGCTACGCCTACAACAAGGATCCCGACGGCAACCCGGCGACCGCCGACCGCAAGTTCGTCGCCTTCGCGGACGACACCGGCGACACGCCCAACCCGTACAACGGCAATACCGGCACCGGTTTCGTGGACGACGTCGAGTTCAAGCGGATCGCCGTGCGCGTCACCTGGGTGGATGCGTCGGGGAACACGCAGACGGTTGCGCTGGAAGACGCGCTCGGCGCCCTGTCGCCCAGCGACGGCGCGCTGATCGCGCGCAGCGGCTCGGCGGTGATCCCGCGCACGGTCGAGGCGATCATCCGCGACCCGACGCTGACCAACGGCGTGGCCAACGGCGTCATCCCGCTCGCGCTCAGCTCCGATCCGTCGGTGGACGGGACCAGCACGGCCGCGACCAACCCGCAGCCCAAGCTGCTCGGCGCCGACTACCGCGTGGCCGAGACGCGCTACAACATCCTCACCTACGGGGCGATTGCCGGCGACGGAACTGCCGCGGCCCAGTCCAAGATCGAGACGGTCGTGGTCGGCTGCACCTGCAGCTATGCCAATGCCAACAGCGCCGTGCCCGCGCTGCGGCCCGCGTACTGGAACGGCTATCGCTACGCGCCGCCGGCCCCGGCCGTGAACACGCAGCCGGCAGGCTGGACCCAGGCGGACAACGAGAGCGCGCAATGCACGACCTGCTGCCGCGACCACCACGACCAGGTCGCCGGCAGCGACGTGAGCAACGGCGGCCCGAAGTTCGATCCGCGCCGTGCCAACCACCAGCATTACCGCCACGACCCCAGCACCGGCGCGCTGGTGGCCAGCAACAACGCCGGCGTGTACGAGGAAGCCTGCCGCCTGGTGCGCGTGGATGGCGTGTATCGGGTCACGCCCGACGCCTACACCGACCAGGTGAACCTGGTGGAGACGCGCAACGACGGCAGCGCGACGCCGTTCCTGCCAACCACGCAGGCCACAGCCAACTACCAGGCCTTCGCACTCAAGCTGCTGGATGCGCGCATGGTCAGCCACACCAGCACCAGCCTGCCCAATGCATCGCTGTCGGCAGCGACCATCGCCAGCCTGGAGTCGCCAACCCCTTCGCAATCGCCGAGCACCTCGGTGAACGAGCCGGCCAGCATCGTCATCGACGCCAACCAGCAGAAATGGCTGCACGCGCGCGGCCTGTACATCGACTACATGGAGCCGGAGGTGATCGCCGCGATCGTCAACGCCAAGACGCTGTGCGCGATCGACAACGGGCCCGGCGGCTGCGCCAGTTCGCTGGCGAAGAAGGAGGCAGCGGTGCTGCCGCTGGTGCCGTTCACCTCGATCAACCTGACCGAGCTGGCCGACTGGTCGCCGGCCCGGCCGACCGACGCCGGGGGCCAGGACCTGCTGGCCTACAACAACCTGCTCAAGTGCACGGTGCCGGCCGCCGACGGCGGCCCGGCCGCGGGCTGCACGTCGACCACCAACGGCAACACCGTCGTGATCGATCCCAACCGCCCGGTGCGCGGCATGGTGCAGAAGATCAACGCCAGCGCCACGGCGGGCAACCGACCGGCGGTGCAGATCGCGGTGCGACCGTCCAACGCGATGCTGGCCGCGCTCACCGCGCCGGTCGATCCCGACGAGGCCGCCACGCTGTCTGACGCGCAGACCTTCGTCATCGCCGGCGGCACCGGCGGCGGCAGCACGGCGTCCTACAAGGTCGCGATCCAGGGCACTTATCCGCTGAGCGCGGGTGCGCGCCCGGTGGTGGACACCTCGCCGGCCTCGACTTACGTGTACAGCGCCGGCGTTCCGCTGTCCGGATTCCAGTTGCCCAACCCGATCATGGTGACGCCCAATCCGGTCACCTTCGGCGTGCCGGTGACACTGCGCCTGAAGGGCTACAACTATGCGCTGTCCACCTACGCCGATTCGGGCGCGGTCACGTGCACCGGTCCATCCGGAAACAAGACGCTGACCTCCACCGATACCAACGGCAACAAGCTCGTCGGCAAGCAGGCCACCTGCAAGAACTTCGCGGTGGGCGCGGTCACCGTGAACGCGGTCGCCGTGGCCGGCCCCTTCCCGGTCGCGTCGACCGGCTCGCCGTCGACCCCGAACGGCTCGCTCACCGAATACACCACCATTGCCCTGCCCGCGATCAATGCCAACGACGTCGTCTCGCTGGTGATGGCCAACGAGGCCGACACGCAGCCGGCGGCAACCTGCACCTACGTCGCCGCCGACCTGACCGGTTCCGGCGGCTGGAAGAACAACGCCAACCCGAGCGTGCTGCCCGGCCCCTGCCCGCCTTGATCCCGTCGCGGAGCAGGCTGCGGCTCCGCTAGACTGGCAACCGAATGCCCGCATCGCCCGCCGACCGCCCCGTCCTCAAGCCCTCGCAGCTCAACGCGCTCGCGCGCGACCTGCTCGAGGGCAGCTTCGCGCAGGTCTGGGTGCAGGGCGAGATCAGCAATTTCTCGCGGCCTGCCTCGGGGCACCTGTATTTCACGCTGAAAGACGAGCGCGCGCAGGTGCGCTGCGCGCTGTTCCGCATGCAGGCGCAGCGCCTGCGCTTCCTGCCCCGCGACGGCCTGCAGGTGCTGGCGCGCGGACGCCTGACCTTGTACGAGGCGCGCGGCGAGTACCAGCTGGTGCTCGAGCACCTCGAGGAAGCCGGCGAAGGCGCGCTGCGCCAGGCCTTCGAGGAACTCAAACGGCGCCTGGCCGCCGAAGGCCTGTTCGAGGCCGCGCGCAAGCGCGCGTTGCCGCGCTTCGTCCGCCGCCTGGGCGTGATCACCTCGCCGCGCGGCGCCGCGGTGCGCGACGTATTGAGCGTGCTCGGCCGGCGTTTCCCGCTGCTGGAGATCGAGGTGCTGCCGGTCGCCGTGCAGGGCGCCACCTCGGCCGCCGAACTGCGCGCCATGCTCGAGCGCGCCGCCGCGAGCGGGCGCTACGACGTGATCCTGCTTACCCGGGGCGGCGGTTCGCTCGAAGACCTGTGGAGCTTCAACGACGAGGCACTCGCGCGTGCCATCGTCGCCTCGCAGGTACCGGTCGTGTCGGCGGTGGGACACGAAATCGACTTCAGCCTGTCCGATTTCGCCGCCGACCTGCGCGCGGCCACGCCCTCGGCCGCGGCCGAACTGCTGGTCCCGGACAGCAACGAATTGCGCGCGCAGGTGCGCCAGCTCGGCGCGCGCCTCGCCGCCGCGGCACGCCGCGACCAGGCCGCGCGCGCGCAGCGCGCCGACCAGGCGTGGCTGCGCCTGCAGGCGCTGCGGCCGCAGGCGCGCGTCGAACATGGGCGGCAACGCCTGCAGGTGCTGGAAGGCCGCATGCGGCACGCCTGGGCCACCCGCGTCGGCGCGGCGGGCAGCGCACTGCGCCTGCGCGGCGACCGCCTGGTCGCCCTGCATCCGCGCCAGCGACTCAGCGCGCTGGCGCATCGCCGGGAGTTGCTCGTGCAGCGGCTTGCCGCCGCATGGTCGCGCCGCAGCGACGCGGCCGGCGCGCGACTGCAGCGCAACGGCGGGTTGCTGCATTCGCTCAGTCCGCTGGCGACGCTGTCGCGTGGTTACGCGATCCTGCGCGACGACACTGGCCGCGTGCTGCGCCACGCCGATGCAGTGCAGCCGGGCGACGCGCTCGAGGCGCAACTGGTCGACGGCCGGCTCGCACTGCGGGTCGATGGCCCGGTGCCGGCGCGGGATCCGACGCCGGATTAACCCCGCGCACTGCGCAGGCGCGTTCCAACTCCGTGAACCCACCCGGAGTGCCCGCCATGCGTCTTTCGAACGCGCGCCACCATCGCCTCGCCGTCGCCGTCCTGCTCGCCCTGCTCGCCGGTTGCCAGCGCGCGCAGGTCAACTCCCTCGACGACGCGGCCAGCGCCGCGCCCGCCGCCGCAAACGCGGCGTCGCGCGAAGACGCCTTGGCCGCCGAAGCTGAAGGCGACGCGGTCGCCGCCGACGCCGCGATCGTCGTGGGCGAGCTCGCGTCCCGTCAGGAGGCCGCGAAGGCCTATCGCGCCGTGCCCTCGCCGATGGCGCTGACATCGCCCATGGCGCCGCCACCCGCACCGATGGTCGCGTTCGCCGCGGGCCAGCCCGAGGTCAACACCGAGCACTACGCCACGGTCGAGGACAACCCGGTGCACCGCGTCGCCGACGATCCGGTCAGCACCTTCTCGATCGACGTGGACACCGGCAGCTACAGCAACGTGCGGCGCATGCTGCTGGCCGGTACGCGGCCCCCGCGCGACGCGGTGCGCGCCGAGGAGATGCTCAACTACTTCGACTACGGCTACGTCGCGCCGGTCGCGCGCACGCAACCGTTCTCGATCACCACCGAACGCGCCACGGCGCCCTGGAACCCGCGCCGGCAACTGCTGCAGGTCGGACTGCAGGGCTACCGCGTGCCCGCCTCGGCCATTCCGCCGACCAACCTCGTCTTTCTGATCGACACCTCCGGCTCGATGCAGGATCCCGACAAGCTGCCGCTGCTCAAGCGCAGCTTCGCCGAACTGGCCGAGCGCCTTCGCCCGCAGGACCGCGTCAGCATCGTGGTCTACGCAGGCAGCGCCGGCCTCGTGCTCGCGCCGACGCCTGGCGACCGCAAGGCCGACATCCTCGGCGCGCTCGATGCGCTCGAGGCCGGCGGATCGACCAACGGCGGCGAAGGCCTCGCGCTCGCCTATGCGACCGCGCGCCGGGCCTTCCTGCGCGATGGCATCAACCGCGTGGTGCTGGCCACCGATGGTGATTTCAACGTCGGCACCGTGGACCAGAAGGCGCTCGAGACCCTGGTCGCCGACCAGCGCGGCGCCGGCATCTCGCTGAGCACGCTGGGCTTCGGCACCGGCAACTACGACGACGCGATGGCCGAGCGCCTGGCCGACGTCGGCAACGGCAACCACGCCTACATCGATTCGCTCGCCGAGGCGCGCAAGGTGCTGGTCGAGGAAGCCGGCGGCACGCTGATGACGATCGCGCAGGACGTGAAGATCCAGGTGGAGTTCAATCCCGCCGTGGTTGCCGAGTACCGCCTGGTCGGCTACGAGAACCGCGCATTGCGCCGCGAGGACTTCGACAACGACAAGGTGGACGCCGGCGAGATTGGCGCCGGCCACGACGTCACCGCGCTGTATGAGGTCACTCTGGTCGGTTCGGGCGGAGAAGCGAGCGCACCGCTGCGCTATGGCAAGGACCACCGCGGCAAGGGCCAGAGCGGCAAGGGCGTTGCGCATGATGGCGCCGCTGCCCCCGCCGCCGGCTGCGAACTGGCTTGGCTGCGCCTGCGCTACAAGCTGCCCGGCGCCGGGGCGAGCAAGCTGGTCGAGCAGCCCGTGTCCTGCGGCGCGGTGGCGACGACGCCCACGCCGCGCCTGCGCTGGGCCGCCGCGGTGGCCGCCTACGCCGACCTGCTGCGCGGCGGGCAGCACCTGGGCACCTTCGGCTGGCCGCAGGTGCGCGCGCTTGCCGAGGGGGCGCGCGGCGCCGACGCCGACGGCCGGCGCGGCGAGTTCGTCACCCTCGTCGATCGCGCGCAGGCGCTCACCACGGGAAACGCGCCCGTGGCCATCGCGCCCTGAGCGCGCGGTCCCGTTGCGAGTCGATGCCCGGTTCCCCGCCGCCGCAAAACTCCGTACGCTCCGAGCCATGCCCGGAGCGGACGCGAGCGACGAAGACCTGATGCTGGCCTATGGCGCCGGCGACGGCGCGGCGTTCGAATTGCTGTACGCACGGCACCGCGGCCCCCTGTTCCGCTTCCTGCAGCGCCAGTTGCGCGACCAGGGCACGGCCGAGGAGCTGTACCAGGACGTCTGGCAGAAGGTGATCGTCGCGCGCGAGCGTTACCGGCCGGAGGCGCGGTTCAGTACCTGGCTGTTCCAGATCGCGCACAATCGACTCGGCGACCACTGGCGCGCGGCGAAACACCGCCCGCCGCCTCCCGAGGACGCGATGGAGCGCGCCGAGCGCGAGCCCGACGCCGATTCCCCGGAGCGCAGCCTGTCGGCCTTCGAGGAGCGTCGCCGCCTGCAGCGCGCGCTGGAGGAGCTGCCCGAGGACCAGCGCGAAGTCGTGCTGCTGCGCCTGGAGCGCGAGCTGTCGCTGGAGGAAATCGGCGAGATCACCGGCGTCGGGCGCGAGACGGTGAAGTCGCGCCTGCGCTATGCGATGGACAAACTGCGGCAACGGTTGAAGGCATGAGCACCAAGGAATGAACCCGAACGATCCCACCGACGGCGCGCTGGACCCCGACGAGCGCGAGCTCGCCAGGGTGCTGCGTGCGCTGCCGTCCGGCGAGCCGCCGGCGGCGCTCGACGCGCGCATTCTGCGCGCGGCGGCGGACGCGGCCGCGTCGGCGCCGGCCCGTCGGCGGCGCGCGCTGGGCCTGTTCGGCGGCGGCAGCGCGGTGTGGGGCATCGGCACGGCCGCCGCCGCGGTGCTGGCGCTGGGCATCGGCTGGCAGGCGATGTACGGCAACCAGCCCCTGCTCCCACGCTCCTCGCCGGTCGCGCTGCCCGCGGACGCGGCCGGCGATGACAGCGTGTCGGTGGAGTTCCGCGACCGCACCTCGCTGGCGGACAAGGCGAGCGAAGCGGCGGGCGCGCCGCCCCCGCCGCCGCCCGCGCTGGCCGACCGCGAATTCCCGCGCGTGCGCTCGCGCGCGCCGGCCAACCGCGTCGAGCCTGCGGGAGCCATGGCCGCCGCGCCTGCCGCGCCCGCGGCCGAGGCCTTCCCCGAGACCGGGCTGGACGAGCACGTCGCCGCACGCGCCGAAGCTGGCGCCGCGGCCGATGCGGCCTTTGCCGCCGAACGCGACGAGCCGCTGCGCGCGAGCGCGGAAGGGCGCGCCCAGGCTTACGACAGCGCGGCCGCGTCGGCCAAGGTCGCCACGCAGGCCGCGGGAGTGGCCGCACGTCGCGCCGACCAGGCCCTCGCCGAGCAGGCGGGCGCCGAGGCCGCGCAGGCTGAAATCACGGCACCCCTGCGGCCCGCGAGCTGGCTCGCGCAGGTCCGCAGCCTGCGCGCGGCCGGCAAGACCGACGAGGCGCGTGCCCGCCTCGTTGAATTCCGCAAGGCCTACCCCCATTGGGTGATTCCTACCGACCTCGCGCCACTGCTCACGAATGAGTGATTCCCCCGCAGGCCCCGCCCAACGCCTGCTTTCACTGCGCGGCCTGGTCCCCTTCCTCCACCCGCACCGCCGCCTCCTCGTGGGCTGGCTGCTGGCGCTCGCCTTTTCCTCGAGCGCCACGCTGTTCTTCCCCTGGGCCTTCCGCCACGTCATCGACAGCTTCACCCACCCGGGCGAGGTGGATCGCTGGTTCGGGCTGATGTTCGTGGTGGCGATCGTGCTGTCGCTGGCGACCGCCGCGCGCTTCTACTGCGTGTCCCTGCTCGGGGAACGGGTGATCGCCGACCTGCGCCGCAGCCTGTACTCGCACCTGCTCTCGCTGGACCAGCGCTTCTTCGAGCGCACCCGCAGCGGCGAGCTGATCTCGCGCCTGTCGGCCGACGCCGACCTGCTGCGCAGCGTGGTCGGCTCGAGCATGTCGATCGCTCTGCGCAGCGGCATCACCGTCATCGGCAGCGCGGTGATGCTGGCGATCACCTCCCCGCACCTGGCCGGCCTGGCGCTGGTGGGCATTCCGCTGATCGTGCTGCCGATCGCGCTGTCTGGCCGGCGCGTGCGCGGCGCCGCGCGCGACAGCCAGGACCGCGTGGCCGACGCCAATGCCCGCGCCGGCGAGACCTTCAACGCCATGCACACCGTGCAGAGCTATGCGCGCGAAGGCTTCGAGCGCGACCGCTTCGGCGACGCGGTGGCACGCTCGCTGGCCGCGGCGCGCAAACGCATCCGCATGCAGTCGCTGCTGACCGCCAGCATCATCGTGCTCGTCTTCGGCGCGATTACAGCGGTGCTTTGGGTCGGCGCGCACCAGGTCATCGCCGGCGACCTCACCGGCGGCACGCTCGCACAATTCGTGCTGTACGCGCTGATCGGCGCCGGCTCGGTCGGCGCGCTCACCGAGGTCTGGAGCGAGGTGCAGCGCGCCAGCGGCGGCATGGGCCGAATCAACGAACTGTTCGCCGAGGACTCGCACCTCGACGTGCCCGAGCCGCCGGTGCCGCTGCCCTCGCCGCTGCGCGGCGAACTGCGGCTCGACCACGTCACCTTCCACTACCCCACCCGTCCCGATGCCGCGGCGCTCTCGGATTTCTCCCTGCAGGTGGCGCCGGGCGAGACGGTCGCACTGGTCGGGCCATCCGGCGCCGGCAAGAGCACGGTGTTCCAGCTGCTGCTGCGCTTCCACGACCCGGAAGCCGGCAAGGTGCTGCTCGATGGCGTGGACATCCGCGGCGTCGACCCGGTCGGCCTGCGCGAGCGGATCGCGCTGGTGCCGCAGGACCCGGTGATCTTCGGCACGACCGCGCGCGAGAACATCCGCTACGGCAAGCTCGACGCCGACGCCGCGCAGATCGAGGCGGCCGCGCGCAGCGCCGAGGCGCACGATTTCCTCTCCGCGCTCCCGCAGGGCTACGACAGCGAACTGGGCGAGCACGGCGCGCGCCTGTCCGGCGGCCAGCAGCAGCGCTTGGCGATCGCGCGCGCGCTGCTCAAGGACGCGCCGATCCTTCTGCTCGACGAGGCGACCTCCGCCCTCGACGCGCACAGCGAGCGCGCCGTGCAGCAGGCCCTCGAGCGGCTGATGGAAGGCCGCACGACCCTGGTCATCGCCCATCGCCTGGCCACGGTGCTCAAGGCCGACCGCATCGTCGTGATGGACCACGGCCGCATCGTCGCGCAGGGCACGCACGTCGAGCTGATGGCGCAGAACGGGCTGTACGCCGAGCTCGCCCGCCTGCAATTCAATCACTGACGGCTTTGCTCGGCGGTCAGCCGCACTTGCCGCTGCGCCCGGCCATATCCGATTCTTCGTCTTTTTGGAAAGTTGCACATCGGCAACCACCTGTTCAGCCGTGCGCGGCCATTCCAGTCGACGCGGCGCCCACCAGATCGTTGCCGACCGGGAAGCTGGAGCTGAATTTCCGGTTGCCGATGTGCAACTTTTCAAATAACCGGAAAAACGAGGCAATGATCCCTCGGCGCGCCGCGCAAGGCAGTCGCGGCCGACGCTTCCCTCAGTTCGATCCGGGCGTTGGTTCCTGGCCCGTTTCCACGTACCGCACTCGGCGGGTGATCGAGCAGGTGAGTTCGTAGCCGATGGTGCCGGCGTGTTCGGCGACTTCCTCGACGGGCAGGTCCGCACCCCAGAGCACGACCGGGTCGCCAACGGCGGC
>Ga0070693_100001372_pt1 | contig 10972 bp, 10 predicted proteins | sample KBSK1103metaG_FD_65472 | JGI IMG/M metagenome (GOLD analysis project Ga0070693, IMG submission 65472) | Corn, switchgrass and miscanthus rhizosphere microbial communities from Kellogg Biological Station, Michigan, USA - KBS K1-10-3 metaG | ecosystem: Host-associated > Plants > Roots >...
GAGCACGCGACGGAGCTGAGGCTCGTGGGTGGCGACATCGGGCGCGTCCTCGTGCACGTGCTGATCGGCATGGTGATCGGGGCGATGGTTTCGCTGAACGAGGCCTCGGGCAGGGTCGAGCGCGGCCCGCTGACGACGGCGCTCGCCGAGCGAGCGCGCCGGCTGGGCGACGCCTTCCGCAACGTGGTGTTCGCCCAGGTGCGCATCTCCGCGCTGAACACGTTCTTCACGGCGATCTACCTGCTCGCCGTGCTCCCGCTCGCCGGAGTGCACCTTCCGTATGCGAAGACGCTGGTCGCGATCACTTTCCTCGCGGGCCTGCTGCCCGTCGTGGGCAACCTGATCTCGAACACGGTGATCGTGGTCGTGAGCCTTTCGCAATCGGCCTCGGCCGCGCTCGGCTCGCTCGTGTTCCTGATCGTGATCCACAAGCTCGAGTACTTCCTCAACGCCCGCATCGTCGGCGAGCGGATCCGCGCGAAAGCCTGGGAGATCCTGCTCGCGATGCTGCTGATGGAGTCGGCCTTCGGGATCGCGGGGCTGGTGGCCGCGCCGATCTACTACGCCTACCTCAAGGACGAGCTCGCGGCGCGCAAGCTCATCTAGCCTAGCCCGTCAACTCCGCGGCCGCGCCCGCCGCGGCCTTCTTGAACGGATCGACCTGCGGCGCTTCGTCGTGCTGGATGAAGCGAAGCAGCGGGCGCAGCACCTGGTTCAGCACGGGGTGGCGGTGCCGCGCCCAGACGAACATCGGCTCGGGCTTGCAGCCCAGCCGCGCCTTGGGCTCGAGCGCCGTGCGCCCGAACGACACGCGCCGGCACCCAAAGCGGATCGATTCCTCGACCGACGCATGCAGCATGCGCAGGTAGAGCGGAACGCCGTCGGCGGCGAGCTTGCGGTCGAACCCGATGTGATAGGCGACCGAGGTCTCTCCGTCCTTCAGCGTGAGGATGAACGCCACGGGCTTTCCTTCGCGCCGCGCGACGAGCAGGGAACAGTGCTCCCCCGCCGCGCGGGCGATGGCGCTCCAGTATTCGGGGCGCAGCGTGTAGGGACGAAGCGACGCGCCGCCGTGCACCTGCAGGTAGAGGCCATGGATCGCTTCGGCTTCGTCCTGCGCCTGCGCCGCGCTCATGGGCTCGATGCGGCATCCCGCTTCGTCGAAGCGCTTGATCACCCGCGTCTTCACGTCGCTGCGATATTTCGACGCGAGGCTCGCCAGGTAGTCTCCGTGCGAGCGCCAGGCCGGATCCACCGTGAGCACCATGTCGGGCTCGGTCTCCACCAGGCCGTAGCTCAGCTTGCCGAGCACGGCCGATTCGTCGCGGAACTGCTCGGGAAGGTCCTTGATGACGACGAGGTCCATGTGTCCCGCGAGCTTTTCCGCGCGGCGCATGCGGTAGAGCGCTTCGGCAACGCCCGGCCATGCGACGGCGCGATCCGCGCCCGGGGCGAAACACACGGCGTGCATCCCGAAGGTGAGCGCGTTGCCGCACACCAGCACGCGCTGCGTGACGCGATCCTTCAGCCCCGCGAGCATCTTCGTGGCGGGAGGGGCCACCTGCGCGAGGCTTACCTGGATCACCTGGGCGCACAGTCCCGCGAGCGGCTCGTCGCCGCGGCAGACGAGCGCGAAGCGCGGCTCGACGTTCGCCGGCGCCACGGACTGCAGCATCTCGAGGTAGGAACGGGAGAAGAAGAAGCTCTGGCCCGCGCTCACCGCGGACCATGACCGGGCGTCCAGCTGCCCGATGCGGTCGGCGAGCGCGATCTGCAGCGACGTGGGCCGCCGCACCGCTGCGCGCTCGCGCAGGCGCTCCCTCACGCTGCGCCGGCTTCCTTCGCCTGCAAGTCGGCGTGGTACGACGATCGCACCATCGGCCCGCAAGCCGCGTTCACGAACCCCATCGCCTTCGCTTCACGCTCGAACATCGCGAATTCGTCCGGGTGCGCGTAGCGCAGCACCGGCAGGTGCGATTTCGACGGCTGAAGGTACTGCCCGATGGTGAGCATGTCCACGTCGTGGGCGCGCAGGTCACGCATCACGCCGAGGATCTCCTCGTTGGTCTCGCCCAAGCCCACCATGAGCCCCGACTTGGTGGGAATCGAAGGATGGCGCGCCTTGAAGTCCTTCAGCAGCTTGAGCGAATGCGCGTAGTCCGAGCCCGGACGCGCCTGCAGGTAGAGGCGCGGCACCGTCTCGAGGTTGTGGTTCATCACGTCGGGCGGCGACGCTTCGAGGATCTCCAGGGCCCGGTCGAGGCGACCCCGGAAATCAGGCGTGAGGATCTCGATCCGCGTCCCGGGCGAGAGGCTGCGCACGGCGCGGATGCAATCGACGAAGTGGCCCGCGCCGCCGTCGCGCAGGTCGTCGCGATCGACGCTCGTGATCACGACGTACTTCAACTTCATCGCGGCGATGGTCTCGCCCAGGTGGCGCGGCTCCTGCGCGTCCAGCGGCTGAGGCCGGCCGTGCGCCACGTCGCAGAAGGGGCAGCGGCGCGTGCACAGGTCCCCCATGATCATGAAAGTGGCCGTGCCGTGCCCGAAGCATTCGCCGATGTTGGGGCACGAGGCTTCCTCGCACACCGTGTGCAGGTTCGCCTCGCGAAGCGCCTGCTTGATCTCGTTGAAGCGCTCGCCGCCGCCGGCGCGCACGCGGATCCACTCGGGCTTGCGCAGGGGCTCGCCCTGCACGACCTTGATGGGGATGCGGGCGGTCTTGAGGGCGCGCTTCTGCTGGATTTTCAGGGGGGTGTCAGGCATTTTCCGAGCGAGGCCGCGAGCCTCGCGTGCACATTCGAAATTCTATCAAACACCCCCTCGTCGCAGAGCCGGGTCGAGGCGAGGCCCGGGTATCCGCAGGGGTCGATGCGCGAGAAGGGCGCGAGGTCCAGGTCCGAATTGAGCGCCACGCCGTGGTAGGCCGAACCGCGCGCGATGCGAAGCCCGATGGCGGCGATCTTCGCGTCGCGCACGTAAACGCCCGGCATTCCCGTGCGGCGCGCGGCCTGGATGCCGTAGCCGGCGAGCGTGTCGATCGCCGCCTGCTCGATGCGTCGCACCAATTCCCTTGCGCCGATCTTGAGGCGCCTCAGGTCGACCATCGTGTAGATCACCGCCTGGCCGGGCCCGTGGTAAGTGACCTGCCCGCCGCGATCGGTCGCGACGACGGGAATCGCGCCGGGATCGAGCACGTGCTCGCGCCGTCCCGCGAGACCGAGCGTGAAGACCGACGGATGCTCCACGAGCCAGAGCTCATCCTCCGTGGAGCCGTCGCGTGCGGCATTGAAAGCCTGCATCGCACGCCACGTGGGTTCATAAGCCACCAGCCCGAGCATTCGAGCCTTCATCCGCCGGCCGCCCACCGCCTACCGTCCACCGTCACAGCACCATGATGACCCTGGGATGCTTCGACAGCTCCGTGTAGAGCGCGTCGAGCTGCTCCTTCGAGGTCGCGTTGATGGTGGCGGTGAGCGAGATGTAGCGGCCGTTCTTCGAAGGCCGCATCTCGAGGGTGCGCGGATGGAAATCCGTCGCATGGCGCTGCACGATCTCGCAGATGACCTGCGCGAAGTCGTCCTCGCGCCGTCCCATCACCTTCAGCGGGAAGACGCACGGGAAGGTGAGAAGCGAGGGATTTTCCGGCTCGTCCGGTTCCACGGCGCGACCTCAGGCGGCGACTTTCGCCTTCGCCGCCTTCGCCTTGTGCTCCTGGTAGAGCTGGTGCATGCGCCTGAAGATCGGGCCCGGCTTGCCGGGTCCCACGGGCTTGCCGTCCAGCGTGGTCACCGCCAGCACTTCCTTGGTCGAGGAGGAGAGCCAGATCTCGTCGGCCGCCCGCACTTCGGCTTCGGTGACCGGCCGCGTCTCGAGCTTCACTGCGCCTTCGCGCGCGAGCTGCATGACCAGGTCGTACGTGATCCCCATGAGGATCAGGTTGTCGCGCGGGGGCGCGGCGACGGCGCCCTTCTTCACCACGAACACGTTCGACGACGAAGCCTCGGTGAGATGGCCGTCGCGAAAGAGGATCGTCTCGGTCGCGCCTGCGTCGGCGGAGATCTGCCGCGCGAGCACGTTGCCCAGGAGCGAGGTGGATTTCACGTGGCATTTCTCCCACCGGAAATCGCGCGACGTCACGCAGGCCACGCCGTTTTCCACCGCTTCGCGCGACGGCGTCGTCATGGGATTGCTCATCATGAAGACGGTGGGCTGCAATCCCTTGGGGATCACGTGGTCTCGCTTCTGCGGCGCGCCGCGCGTCACCTGGATGTAGACGGCCTGGTCGCCGGGATGGTGGCGCAGCAGTTCTTCCGTGAGCTTCATCCACTCGACCACCGTGTGCGGGTTCGTGAGCCGGATCTCGTCCATCGAGCGCTGCAGGCGCTCGAAGTGCTCGCGCGCGCGAAGCGGCGTGCCGGCATACACGGGGATGACCTCGTAGACCCCGTCGCCGAAGATGAACCCGCGGTCGAGCGGCGAGATCGAGATCTGGTCCAGGGGAAGGAGCTTGCCGTTGAAATGGGCGATGGGGGCGTTCATGGTCTACCTGAAGAGGAGGCGCAGCGTATCCCAGCCGCGGGACAGGAAGCCCGCGACGGGGACTTCCTCGAGCGCGACCACCGGGATTTGCGCCACCGGGGCGTTGTCGCGCGTGAGCTTCATTATCCCCGCTTTCTGGCCCGCGGCCAAAGGCGCGACGAAGGGCTGGCGCGTCTCGAGCGTGGCGGCGATGCCTTCGAACTTGCTGCGCGGCATCGTGAGCCAGATGTCGTGGTCGAACCCGAGCGCCACCTCGTCCTTCGTGCCCTTGAACACCGCGGGCCGGGCGACCGGATCGCCTTTCTTGTACAGGCGGCGCGTTTCATAGGCCTGGAATCCGAAGTTGAGCAGCTTCTGGCTCTCGGCGGTGCGCAGCATGTCCGATTGCGCGCCCAGCACCACGGCGACCAGCCGGCGCTCGCCGCGTCGCGCGCTCGCCACGAGGCAATAGCCGGCCGCTTCGGTGAATCCCGTCTTCATCCCGTCGACGGTCGGATCGGTCCACAACAGGCGATTGCGGTTCGATTGCGTGATGTGGTTGTAGGTGAATTCCTTCTGGCCGTAGAGCGCGTACTGCGTGGGGAAATCGCGGATGACGGCGGTGGCAAGCGTGGCGAGGTCGCGCGCCGAGGAGCGCTGGTCGGGTACCGGCCGGCCCGACGCGTTGGCGAAATGCGTGTTGGCGAGGCCCAGGCGCTGCGCCTGCCGGTTCATCCGCTCGACGAACGCCGCCTCGGTTCCGGCGACCGCCTCCGCGAGCGCCACGGCGGCGTCGTTGCCGGAATCGACGATCATGCCGTTCAGCAGCTCGCCCACGGTCACCGCAGTTCCGGCGACGATGAACATGCGCGCGCCCTCGGCCTTCGCCGCCTCGGGACTGGGCTTCACGGTCGTGGCCGTGTCGATCCTGCCCTCGCGCATCTCCGAGAACACCACGTAGGCCGTCATGAGCTTCGCGAGCGAGGCGGGCTCGAAGCGATCGTTCTCGTTCGCTGCCGCCAGCGTCTGGCCGGAGAGCATGTCCACGACGATGAACGCGCGCGCGGCGATCGGCGGCGGCGTGACCGGCTGCGCGGCGCAATGCAGCGCGGCGAGGGCCGCGAGGAGGACGAGCACGCGCTTCATTGGCCGATCAGGGTCGGAACGTAGCCGAGCGTCTCGCGAACCTTGTCGGCGATCGCGCTCGCTTCGTCCCGGTTACGGTACGGGCCCATGCGCACTCGATGCATCCCGTCGCGCGAGAAGACCTGCAGCGGCTCGTTGTTCCACATGAGCTCGCGCAACATCCGGTCGCGGAAGCTGTCCGCGCTCTCGCGGCTCGAGAAGGCGCCCAGCTGCAGCCAGAGGCCACTCGGCTCCGCGGTCACCACTGCCGTCTCCACGATCGCGGGCGTGGGCGGCGGGGTGCGATCGACCATCCGGGCCGCGGTCGCCGCTTCGTAGACGCGCTCGACCTCGACCAGGCCGCTGCCGGCCTCGGCGATCCCGATCCGCACGGCCGCGGCATAGGACAGGTCGATGATGCGATCGGAATGGAACGGTCCGCGGTCGTTGATGCGCACCACCACCGACTTGCCGTTCTTCAGGTTGGTCACGCGCGCGTAGCTCGGGATCGGGAACGTGGGGTGCGCTGCCGTCATCGCGAACATGTCGTAGATCTCGCCCGAGGAGGTGCGCTGCCCGTGGAATTTCTTGCCATACCACGATGCGATTCCGCGCTGCACCGTTCGTTCCTTGTTCACGATCGGGACGTACGTGCGCCCCATCACCGTGTAGGGCCGGTTCGCGAACTTGTGGAACGGCTCGTCCCTGGGCACTGCGTCGGGAACGCTGCCCATGTTGTCGGGCACCGATCCCGGCGGCCCGTCATCGAGGTAGTACTTCCCGCCGCCCTCGGTCTTTTTCGGGGCGCTCCCACACGCCGCGAGCAGCACGCAGAGCAGCAATACCGCCCACCGCCCGCCGCCTGCCGCCCACCGGATCTTCAACTGGACACCAGCTGCTTGTGCGTCGAGATGCTCATGAGGATCCCGAACCCGACCAGGATCGACAGCAGCGCCGTGCCGCCGTAGCTGATCATCGGCAGCGGCACGCCGACCACGGGAAGGATGCCGCTCACCATGCCCATGTTCACGAAGGCATAGGTGAAGAACGTGAGCGTGATGGCGCCCGCGGTCAGGCGTGCGAACACCGTGGACGCGTTGGCGGCGATCATCAGCCCGCGCGCGATGATGAGCAGGTACAGCACGATGAGCACCACGTTGCCCACCAGGCCGAACTCCTCGCCGAACACCGCCAGGATGAAGTCGGTCGAGCGCTCCGGCACGAAGTCGAGCTGCGCCTGCGTGCCGTTCAGCCAGCCCTTGCCCAGGATGCCGCCCGAGCCGATGGCGATGGTGGACTGGATGATGTGGTAGCCGGCGCCGAGCGGATCCTCCATCGGGTCGAGCAGCGTGAGCACCCTCTTCCTCTGGTAGTCGTGGAGCATCGGCCACAGGAACGGCACCGTCACGGCCGCCGTCACCGCGAGCGATCCGATCACCTTCCACGACAGGCCGGCGAGGAAGATCACGAAGAAACCCGAGGCGAAGATGAGCAGCGCCGTGCCCAGGTCGGGCTGGCGCGCGATGAGCCCCACGGGAATCACGAGCACGATCGCGGCGATCACGAAGTCGCGCAATCGCGTGCCCTCCTCGCGCCGGTGGAAATACCAGGCGAGCACGAGCGGCACGGCGATCTTCATGATCTCGGAGGGCTGGATCGTCGTGACGCCGACGTTGAGCCAGCGGCGCGCGCCGTTGCGGACGTCGCCGAAGAGCGCGACACCCACGAGGAGGGCGAGCCCCGCCACGTATGCCGGCAGCGCCAGGCGCATCAGCATCTGCGGATGGACGTGGGCGAAGATCCACAGCGCCATCAGCGCGAGGGCGAGGTTTCGCCCCTGGGCGATGGCGCGGTCCATCGACGAGCCGCCGGAGGCGGAATAGACCACCGTGAGGCCGAGCGCGATGGTGAGCGCGAGCGCGGCCATGAGCGGACCGTCGATGCGGCGCGACAGCGCATCGAAGAGCCGGCTAATCACTCGGTTCCTCGCCGCCCAGCTGCTGCTTGACCTGCGGTTTCTTGTGCAGCAGCGCGTAGTCGAACACTTCGCGCGCGATCGGCGCCGCCGTCGAGCCGCCGTGGCCGCCGTTCTCGACCAGGATCGCCAACGCGATCTTCGGGTCCTCCGCGGGCGCGAAGGCGATGAACAACGCGTGGTCGCGGTGCTCTTCCTTCATGCGCTTCTCGTTGTACGTCTCGTTCTGCTTCATGGCGACCACCTGCGCGGTGCCGGTCTTGGCGGCCACCGTGTAGGGCGCGCCCTGGCTCGCGCGCACGGCGGTGCCGCCCGGCCGGGTCACGTCCACCATCGCGTCCTTGATGAGCGCGAGGTGCTCGGGCTTGATGGGGATGAGCTCGCCTTCCTTCGGCGCGATCTCGCGCGTCTCCTGCGTGCGCGCGTTCTGCACGGCTTTCAACAGCCGCGGATGCACCACGCGGCCGTTGTTGGCGAGGGTGGCCACCGCGGCGGCGAGCTGCAGCGGCGTGGCGAGCAGGTAGCCCTGGCCGATCCCGATGCTCACCGTGTCGCCCGCGTACCACTTCTGCTTGAACCGGCGCTGCTTCCAGTCCTGCGAAGGGGCAAGCCCGGGCACCTCGCCTTCGATGTCGATGCCCGTCGGTTGCCCGAAGCCGAACTGGGTGAGGTAGCGATGGATCGAGTCGATGCCGAGCTCGGTGGCGAGGCCGTAGAAGTACGTGTCGCACGAGACCACGATCGCCTTGTGCATGTTCACGGAGCCGTGGCCATCCTTCTTGTGGTCGCGGTAGCGGTGCGGCACGCCCGGGAGCGAAAAGAAGCCCGGATCCGAGATCGCGTACTCGGGCGTGCGCTTCTTGTATTCGAGGCCCGCGAGCGCCATGAACGGCTTCACCGTGGAGCCCGGCGGATACTGGCCGCGCAGCGCGCGGTTGTTGAGCGGCTTGTCGGGCGAGTTGTTGAGCGCGTCCCAGCTCTGCGGGTCGATGCCGTCCACGAAGAGGTTGGGATCGAAGCCGGGCTTCGAGACGAGCGCGAGGACGTCGCCCGTCCTGGGGTCGATGGCCACCAGCGCGCCGCGATAGTCCTGGAACGCATCCTCGGCGATCTTCTGCAGCTCGAGGTCCAGCGTGACGACGAGGTTGTTGCCCGAGGCCGGCTCGCTGCGCGAAAGCGCGCGGATGGCGCGTCCTCCCGCGTCGATCTCCACCTGCTCGGAGCCGGTGATGCCGTGCAGCTCCTTCTCGTACGCGCCCTCGATGCCGAGCTTGCCGATGTGGTCGGTGCCCTTGTAGTTGGTGGTGAGCCCCGCGGCTTCGATGCGCTTCACGTCCGCTTCGTTGATGCGGCCGATATAGCCGATGGCGTGCGAGGCGACTTCGCCCTGCGGGTACGAGCGGAAGGGCCGCGCCTTGATCTCGAAGCCGGGAAAGCGGAAACGGTTCACGGCGAAGCGCGCCACCTCCTCCTCGGTGAGCCGGGTGCGGATCGGCAGGCTCTCGAAGTTCTTGCTCTCTTCCTGGAGCTTGCGGAAGCGGCGCCGGTCGCGCGGGGTCACGTCGATCACCGAAGCCAGGTCGTCGATCGCGCGCTCGACGTTGCCGACCTTGCTCGGCGTGACTTCCAGCGTGTAGGCCGAGTAGTTGGCGGCGAGCACGGTGCCGTTGCGGTCGAGGATGATGCCGCGGTTCGGGACCACCGGGACCACGGAGATGCGGTTCTGCTCGGCGAGCGTGTGGTAGTAGCCGCTCTGCACGACCTGCAGCCAGCTGAAGCGCGCGAGCAGGATCACGAACGCGAGCACGATGAAAAGGCCCGACAGCATGAGCCGGTTGCGGAAGACGGTGAGCTCGCGTTGCTGGTCGCGAAGGGCCTGGCCGACGATCATGACGCTGCATCCCCGCCGCGCCGGCGAACCGCCGGAAGGTAGAGGATCCAGTTCACCGGCCCCCACAGGATCGCGGTGAGCGCGGGCGATACGAAAGTGGCGAACCCGGGGAAGTCGGCGCCCAGCAGCAGGTTCAAGCCCAGCATCACGCAGGTGGCGACCAGCGTGAGCCCGAGCACGTGCAGCGTCTGCTCCGGGATGAGGAAGGCGAGGATGCGCACGCGGAAGACCTGCGTGCCGAACACCGCGATCACGTACGCGAGCGCATGCTGGCCGAGCAGCATCGAGTCGCTCACGTCCATCAGCATCCCGGCGAAGAAGGCGACACCCTGCCCGATGGAGTTGGGCTGGTGCAGCGCCCAGAAGAGGAGCACGAGCAGCAGGAAATCGGGCCGCGCGGCGAGCCACGCCCCCGACCACGGCAGCAACATGAGCAGGTACGCCGCGACGAACGAGAAGAAGATGAGGCCGGCGCCGGCCGGCATCTTCATCACGTCGCGTGCGAGGGGGGTGAGGTCGGCGGCGCGCATGGCCTTCAGGTCACGGCGTGCGGCGGCCGCGGCCGCGGTCCTTGCCCGTCTTGCGCGGTGTCTCGTCGCCCTTCGTCTCCGGGCGCGCGGCGGAGGGCGCCGGAAGCGGCAGCACCATCACGTAGCGATGGTTGTCCACGCCGGCGACGGGGCGCGCATCCACTTTCGCGAACACGTACGCCGCGTTCTTTTCCACGTTGGTGACCGTGGCGACGAGCAGGCCCGGCGGATAGGTGCCGTCGATTCCGGAGGTGACGAACATGTCGCCCGTCTGGATGTCGGCCGCCACGGGCATGAACGGGATGTCGATCGATCCGTACTTGCCCGAGCCGACGGCGACGGCGCGCAGCCCGTTGCGCACCAGCATCACCGGCACCGACTGGTCCTTCTCGGTGACGAGCGTGACCTCGCTCGAGAACCAGCCGACGCTGGTGACCTGGCCCACCACGCCGGTTCCGTCGATCACGGGCATTCCCGAGGCGACCGCGTTGTTGAGCCCCTTGTCGATCACGATCTTGCGCACGAAGGGGTTGCGCGCGTTGTAGAGCACCTCGGCGACGATCCCGGAATCGGCGTAGCGGCTCTTGCCCTTGGCCATCGACAGCAGATGCTCCTGCTCCGCTTTCAGCAGCCGCGCCTCCTGCGCGGCCGCGCTCTGCTCGAGCACTCGCGTCCTCAACTCGTCGTTCTCCCGCAGCAGGCGGTCCTGGCTCGCGAAGTACTCGGCGATGCGCGACAGCGCCTCGCCTGGAGTCGAGGCGACCTGCTGGATCGGGTGGACGAGGACCGAAAGCGCCATGCGCACCGTGTCCAGCGCGCGGAAGCGGTGGTCGGCGATCATCAGGGCTACCGCGGCGAGCGTGAAGAAGGTGAGGCGGGCGAGGGGGCTCGGTCCCCTGTGGAAGAAGGCTGGCGGCTCGCGAGAAATCA
>Ga0070693_100001375_pt1 | contig 10956 bp, 16 predicted proteins | sample KBSK1103metaG_FD_65472 | JGI IMG/M metagenome (GOLD analysis project Ga0070693, IMG submission 65472) | Corn, switchgrass and miscanthus rhizosphere microbial communities from Kellogg Biological Station, Michigan, USA - KBS K1-10-3 metaG | ecosystem: Host-associated > Plants > Roots >...
AGATTCTTACACTCGCTACTGATTGTTTCTTGAGGTTCTCATTGTACAATACGTAGTCTGTTGTTGTTTTCTTTTTAAAGAAGTTCTTGTTCTTCTTTAATGACTGGACAGTTTCTAATAGACAGGTATTTTCAAAAGCAAGGGTACTCAAAGTGACAGATAGCATTAACTTAAATGTAAACCATCTTAGATTTGTTAACAAAAATCTCATTGCATTTCTGAACTTCATCAACAAGAAGATGGGATTTAAATAATAACTATTTGAATTTCTATGAAGTTCCCTAACAACAATGAAACCTAGTTTAATTAGTAACTTAATGTGTCTTGATATTGTCTTAGTACAAAGACCTGTCTTCTCTGCCAATCGTTCATGGCTTGGAAATATGCGGCCATAGATATTTGAATACCAGATTAATCCATTTAAAACTGCTAATGTATTACCTTTACAGCTAGTTAGTAACTGAGCTAAAAATAACTCTTGATTATTTAATTTATATAGTATAGGATTAAAGGTGCTTATAGAATTGAAATTCATGGAACACCTTTGTTCGGGGATATTATTACATTTGTAATTTTATTCTGCTTGTAAAGTGAAATTATATTCATACGATCTTTCGTTGTATGCTTATAGATTGTATGCTTATAGATATGTTTCATGGTATGACGTAATCCTTTGGTACATCTTCATAATGTACTGAATGTTTTTCAGTTTTTATAAACCAACAGACTTTTCAAATTTCGCAAGAAGCTCTCAGCAATGGGGGCTTTTTTGCTAGTACTAGCCTAGTATCTAAGCGCTAATTAAAATATATTAATTACACCAGTTGGTCTACTAAAGCTTTTAATTCCTTAACTACGAACGCTACATTCTTATAAGTGCCTTTAACTAATTCTTTTACCGGCAATTCAATGTTATTTGATAATCTTACTGACATATCATTAAGAATTTTATCAACATGTTCTTTGTAAATTAATTTATGAGCAACATTTATAATAGCCATTGCTACTGGATATATATCTTTAGTTGGTACGTCACATGAAAAACCTATTGTATCGCAAGTAACTGATGAATTTTGATCTTCATCTTCATGAAAAATTAAAAGTCCATGAGTTATTAATTCTTGATGATTATCAACAACTCTATATTTACTATCTTTAGGTAATAAAATATATGCTTCCCAAGTACCTAAATGTTGATCACGTTTCGCTAAGCATTGATATTTCTTATAACTCAAATCAAAAAAATCAGGTTCACTATTCCATTCACCGTTGCTCCAATTTTCTCGCTCTTCACTCATATTTTTAATCAATTCATTAACTGAATATATTGCTTTATCATTAAGGCTTGCCATTCTTTTCCTTCTTCTCTTTTGCCTTAACCCAGTCCTCTATTCTCAATAATGTCCTATAATCTACACCCCTTGAATTACAAAGAAATGCCGTCAAGGTTGCTCCAGTCATTCCCATCTGTCTGGCCATAGGCTGTATAGGCAGATAGCCTTCTCTGATCAATTTTAGTACTCTCTCGCGTAATTCGTGCTCATTCTTCTTATCCATTTTAAATGCATCTTTAATATTTGCCACAATATCCCCTGTTTAAGTTACAATATCTATCTTAATTATATTCAATAAAATAAATGTTGCAAGTTTTATTTTTTACGTATATACTTATTTTTGAGTGAACAAATAACCAACTTACTTACAGGAGTAAAGCTGTGAACGATAAACTATCAAAAGATAAATTGATATCAATTTACATATCACATATAATACATCAGCTAAAAAATGAAAAGGATGGTGAAATTCGTGATCCTAAGACACTTAGTATGCTAAAAGCAATTGGATACGATTGGGAAAAACATAAACATAAATTTAAGTAGAGCTTCATTAAACAGATGGCGGCCCCTCTGATAGAGCCGCCACTTTAACTTTACAGGAGAACGTTATGGAAACGTCCAAGGCTAATCTTAACGCAACTTCAGGAAAATTTCAAACAAAAGAGATATTTGGTGAATTACATTGGAAAGACTGTCGTTACGGGCAACCATCACAAGATGATTACATAAATAAATGTGATTGTTATGATAATCCCGTCGAGGCAAAGTTACTTAACAGTATAAATGAAATATGGAGATAAATGATATTCTTCAGAGAAGTAGTTCTATATTTAATATCACAAGCTGCTGTATTAGATGTTCATTACATGGAAGCAATGAATACCCTTAATGAACTAAAAATAGTTGTTAATCAAAATACTGAAGTCAGGCTTGTTTTACAGGAAGCCAAAACACTCGTTGCAAAGCTAGATAAGGAATTCAAAAAGATAAAGGATGCTAATGACAAGGTTATCACAACTAGAGTTAACAAAAGAGGATATGAAGAAGTTGATAAGTTCTTTTCAGATCTTAATGGAAATAGACCAGAAGAACAAAAAGAAGGAAAAGAATGAAAATGTACAACCTGAAATTATACTTCGTTGATGGAAGCAACTTTGCAATCAGTATTGACGAGGCTGAATTGAACAACTTAAAAAGCGCTATTAAAGAAAGAGGATTTAACGTTACCTTTCTTATCTCTGATGGTGCTATAAATCTTAGTCAAATATGTCACTTAAATTGGGAAGAACAATAATGGATACAAAGCAAGTATTAGATGCTATTGCAGATTTAAAAAGAAGTTTATCTCAGATACTACCTGACAGGCCAAACAGATCAGCTGACATCAAAGAATTATCCACAGCATTAGCTAAAGCTCAAGGTGAAATGAAGGCTGCCTCACTTAATTGTGAGAACCCTTATTTTAAATCAAGTTATGCAGATCTTTCTGAGATAGTTAAAGTATCACGTCCAGCATTATCCAAAAATGGTCTTAGCGTTATTCAACAGATATTGCCTAATGAAGAAGGTCACAATGTATTACATTGCATCCTGACCCATTCTAGTGGCCAATGGATTGAATCCAGAATGCGTATATTACCAGCAAAGCCAGATATACAATCATTTGCTAGTCATGTTAGTTATTTAAGAAGATATAGTTACGCTGCATTAGTTGGTGTAGTCACAACTGATGAAGATGATGATGCTGAAATGGCAGTACACTCTGAAAGAGAGATACCAACAAAGCCATTACCAACAAATACTAAATACAATCCAAGAGACCTATCTTATGAGGTGATAACCAAAGAACAGTTGGAACATTTACATTATGTTCTTGCTGATGCTCCCGATATTGCAAATCAGATACTTGAAGGCTATAGAATTCAGTGTCTTGCAGATATGCCTAAAACAAAATTTCAGGCTGCTATTGAACGTATCCTTGAAATTAAAAAAGTCAGAGCAGGCAAATAGCTCACTCTCCCTGGTTAATGTAATAACGCTGCATTAACCATATCATCCCACTGGAATGGTTACCAGTGGGATGAAGACAAAGTAGAACATCATGACATTACGTCATGCCCAACAGAGAGAATCTACGGAGTAGGAGTACTGAATATAGGTATCCAGAACGCTACATTATTTATATAAATTTTAATGAATCCTGAGCTATTCAATGGATTAGCTGTTTTAGATAAAATCGTAAATACACCTGCACCATTAGCTGTAACATCAGCAGTTCCAGTAAATGTAATCGCACCTGCAATACCACCATTGTCAGCAGAAACATCAATTGTATTAGTTGAAGTAATTCTACCGTCGTTGGTTATAGTTAATCTGAGACGTAATACTCCTCCAGCGTCCTGTGTCCAGAAGGTCATATCAGCTGGTACAAATCCTGCACCTACTGCTCCTGATACTGATTGAACCCTTATTAAAGCTGACTGAGTAAATACTGCTCCACCAAAACCATCAAATTGTAAAGAACCCAAAATATCATTCGGTGCAACCTGAAGGCCTGTGTTTGACTTCTCAAAAAGAACCGTAGAGCCTACACCACCTGCTCTATTGCTGGTTAATGTAAGTGTATTGGTAGCTGGATCACTATGTATTCCATCACCAGTTACCAACGCTGCATTTATTGCTCCAACAACTGTTAGGCCATCTCCCGTATCTGGCGCGTTTATTTGAACCTGTCCAGCTTGATTTATAACCATTCTTTGCTTTAATGGTCCACCAACAGGTGTTGTCCAGAATTGTAAGTTAGCAGCAACATTGCCAGCTGCTACCGCAAATGCTGTAGATACTATATAAGCACCTTGTGTAAATACTGCTCCATCATAACCCTCAAACTGTAACGCACCAAGATTATTACCTGCTTGAGCTGCAGCTCCACCAAAAGTCTTTTCAAAAACTATTGTAGACCCTGATGTATCCAAATGATTATTTTTTAATGTAATCTGATTGGTTGCCAAAGGAGTAATATACACTGAGTCACTTGATGGCGCAGTTGCTAATATATTTCCATTAACTGTTAAAGCATCTCCTACCAATACGGGATTAATTATAACATTGCCTCCAGCCGTTATAGTTAATCTTAAAGATAATGGACCACCAATTGATGTTGTCCAGAATCCTAAGTCAGCAGCTACATTCCCTGGGGCAGATGCTGTCACTGTAGATGAAATAAGAGCTCCCTGAGTAAAGCCCGCATTAAATCCTTCAAACAATATAAACCCAATATTATCACCTGCTAAGACCGCACCACCTGCTCTACTTTTTTGAAATATCAATTCTGGTGGAGTTGTCCCAACAACAGTATTGCCAATTGTAATATTACCATTGACGGTATTTATATTATTTTGAATAACAATGCTATTGGCTAAACTGAAACCTAAATTATTTGCCCCTGCGTTGGTTGTTACTACATTGCCATCAGCATTAGTAAAATTAATAATTCCTAATATTGGATTGACTACTCCACCAACACTAGGATTAAGTGATGTTAAAGAACCTGCTGCAGATGCACTTATCAAAACCCATGTGGCAATTGAATTAGCTTTACTTGCAAGATAAAATAATCTTTGTAAAGGAACTGCTGTAGTCCCTTTATTTAACCAGAAATCCCCTATTCTATAACCAGCAAGATTCTGAATAGTTGGATCTTGATGGTGTACAGTAAAATTTGGAGGAGTAGTGGCCTGCACACCTTCATACGCTAATCCTCTATTACCTGTTATATATTGGCCCATTTTACTCCTTAAACTCTATATGTTAATGACGCAATTATTATAAGCCCACCCGTCGCTGGCATTTGTACATTTGCCTCCCCTACACCTGACCCTGCTCCGGTAATATTGGCTGTTGAAGTTCCTGGTGGAATAGTTATATAAAGCTGTGTATTACCCGCTGGCCATGCAAAAGCGGAAGTATGAACCACACCTGCATTTCTTAAGCCTACTACGTTTGCTGCTGCAAATGGCCATCCAGTTATTATCATATTACCTGTTCCAGTTGCCGCTGACGCATTTATAAAGAACATAGCAGTTACCATATTGCCAATACGATTATAGGTACCCCATTGAGTGGTATAAGTTGTTGTGCCAGCTGTAGTTGCTCCCGCCAAAACTGGTGTCCATGCAGTCCAATCAACATACGTTGTTAATGCACTTCCACCACCAAAATTTATAGTTGTTGTTCCAGTCAGATTACCAAAAGTAGATGCACCTGTGGAAGAACCTCCACCAACTACAACTGTATGTGCAGCTGCGCCTGTGCCTATATTTATTGCACCTGCTCGAGTAGCTCCTGATGCTAAGACATTAAATGTCTGAGTTCCAGCTGTTCCTGCACCTGATAATATATTAACTGTAGAATTGGCTCCAGATGCCCCATTGGATATATTAACTGTTTGAGCCGATGTATTTACTCCATTTGCTATTGCAACTGTATTTCCCGATACTCCATTAGCAATATTAACAGTAGTTACACCTGCTCCTGCACCTATGGCAACTGTGTTCGTTCCACTTGATGAACCCAGGGTAATAGTTCCAGTTTCTGCAGTTCCTCCAATTATTATTGTTCCTGTTGTTGTAGAAGCTCCTATGTTATAAGTTGAAGCTCCTGAGCCATCAAGACTATAATTACCTGTACCAACACGTTCTACTATTCCTGCTCCTGTTGTAGTTGAACCAAAGTTAAGTATATGTGCAGCTGCACCTGTACCTATGTTTACCACACCTGCTCTTGTAGCGCCTGAGGCTAATAAATTAAAAGTTTGTGTTCCTGCAGTGCCTGCACCTGAAAGTATATTAACAGTTGAGTTTGCACCTGAAGCTCCATTTGCAATACTAACTGTTTGTGCCGATGTATTTGCGCCATTTGCAATAGTTACAATGTTTCCTGATACGCCATTAGCTATATTTACACTAGTTACACCTACGCCAGAACCTATAGCAACACTATTGGTTGCTGAAGATGAACCTAAAGTTATTAGTCCTGTTTGAGATGCCCCTCCAATTGTCATAGTTCCAGTTGTTGCACCTGAACCAAGGGTAAAAATTGTTCCTCCACCCATGTCATGCAGATCAAATGTTGAAGCTGCTGCTATTGTAAATGAACCGCCTGTTCGAAAATCAAAATTACCTAACTGTGAAGCGGAACCTATATTTACGGTAATTGTAGGAACAGCAATCCCGGTAGCAAGATTAAAAGTCCCTGACGCTGGTCCAGGACCATTAAGTATATTTACTGTGCCTTTTTGATTGGCAATATTAACAGTAAATGCTCCTGCACCAGGGCTAGTTAAGGGTCCAATTTGAACTGTAGAAGCTGCGGTAGCATTAATTCCAGCAGCAATATTTATTTGCTGTGCAGTGGTATTTGTTCCATTACCTACATTTATTGTATTACCGTTTACTCCATTTGCCAGATTTAACGTAGTCGTTCCTGAGCCATTTCCTATATTAACAGTATTTGTTGCTGTTGAGACACCCAGGGATAATGCTCCCGTTTGTCCAGTTCCACCAATACTTATTGTTCCACCAACTGTTGATGCACCTATATTGTAAGTTGAAGCTGCTGAACCATCAAGACTAAAATTACCCGTGCCAACACGTTCTACTATTCCCATTCCAGTAGCTGTTGAACCAAAGTTAAGTATATGTGCAGCTGCACCTGTACCTATGTTAACAACTCCTGGATTAGTAGCACCAGATGCAAGCAGATTAAAAGTTTGAGTCCCAGCTGTTGCTGTTCCAGACAAAATATTTACTGTTGAGTTTGCACCTGAAGCACCATCAGCAATGTTAACAACTTGAGCAACTGAGTTTGCTCCATTACCAATATTTATTACGTTACCAAGTAATCCATTTGCTAAGTTTAAAGTAGTTAAACCTGAACCATTGCCAATGTTTACACTATTAGTTGCACTTGATATTCCTAATGATATTGCTCCTGTTTGGGCAGTTCCTCCAATGGCAATCGTTCCTCCAACTGTTGATGCTCCAAATGTATAATTTGTTCCTGCTGCACCATCAAGAGAAAAATTACCGCCAATAATCAAATTTATTGCTGAGCCTGGTGTTGTTGATCCAAAATTTAAGGTATGTGCAGCTGCACCTGTCCCTATATTTACTACTCCTGGATTTGTTGCACCTGAACCTAAAAGATTAAATGTTTGTGTCCCTGCTGAGGCTGCTCCACTTAGTACATTAACTGTTGAGTTTGCTGCTGATGCTCCGTCAGCTATATTAATAACCTGAGCCGATGCATTTGCTCCGTTTCCTATATTTATTGTGTTGCCTGCTATACCATTAGCTATATTTACGGTGGTTACACCAGAGCCTGAACCAATTTGAACACTATTGGTTGCACTTGATGTTCCTAGAAAAATACCACCTGTTTGAGCAGTTCCTCCGATTGATATTGTTCCACCAACGGTTGATGGTCCTACCGAATAAGTTGATCCAGCAACTCCATCAAGTAAAAAATTACCTGATCCCACAAGAATATTAACTGCAGTAGCACCTGTTACATTACCAACATTTATTATTCTTGCTCCTGCTGTACCAATGCTAAGTGTATTAGTGGCTACATCTGTACCTATTGCAACAGTTCCACCATTAAGAACTGAATTGCCTGTTGCGTTAACACCACCAAGAGTTGCTATTAATCCTAATCCTGCAGTTATCGTACCCAATGGAACAGTAAAATTATTATCAGTTACCGTATTATTAATTGCATTATTAGATGGCATACGTTCTCCTATGCTGGTGTTAAGTTACCCATTACAGATATTACTGTGAAATCTGTATTGGCAGTTGTACATAAAAGCTCTACACAGTCATATTGTTGGTTAGATGAGAGTGAACCTCCTACTCCAGGAGTTGTATCAAGTATTCCAAAGTGTATTACCTGACCTGCATTTTGTGCGATTGACCATAATCCAGTGCCCTTACCCACTACTCTAATTATACTTCCTTGAGGAGATACTGCCGGTAAAGTTAAAGTTACTAACCCAGCATTATTTGCAATAAACCCTGCATTATTCGTCAATGGTGCGGCTGCTGCAACAATTTCTGTCCATGCAAATCCGCCAGCAAGTGTAGCTATTGTAATTGTTCCAGGACCATTAGCAATTGATATACCGGCACCTGCAGTTAAATTTGCAATTACAGGGTTGGCTCCTGCTGAGCCTATTGGTAACTGGCCATTACCAGCAACAGCAAGAGATGTTAAACTTCCTCCTGCATTACCTACCTGTAGCGCATGATTTGTTGTTCCAACTAATGTAATTGTTAAGGTACTTGTTCCGGGATTACCTGTTACAGTAATATTACCTGCACCAATAATATTTAAATTACCTAAAGTGGGACTTACTGCACCGCCAGCATTTCCTGTAATAGTAGTTACACCGCCACCACCTCCACCACCACTGACTGTAAATCTTCCCATTTGTGACATTGTTTATCCTTTCAATATGCAACTGTAAAATATACAGCACCAGATCCGGGTGCTCCACTCAGTTGCTTCACAAATAGTTGTGAATTAGCTGGAAGAACAAGTCCATTTGCACCTGTGGCATTGCTGCCAACATCATCCAGAAAAAAACCATCAGATGGTAAAGGAAAATGATCGTTAACGCCATCAAATGAAAGCATAACTGATTGGTCAGTAAGGTTTTGAATTAAAAATTGAACACAGACATTTACAGTAGGTGTTCCTACAGGAGTATATCCAGCAAGAATAGCTGCAAAGCCTGAACTCCTTACTGGTTCAAATTGAAGTCTTGAATTTGACATTTTACCCCCTTTAACTCATGACCCAGAAGTTAACCAATATGTTAGCAGCAGTTGATGCAGACCCTGCATTAAATATTCTAACTGAAAAACTTCCGCCTGCGGGTGTTATTTCAACTATGTGAACTGCTGAATTTACTGTTATACATGAGGCATTGGCCAATATTACTGAACCTAAAGCTGCTGTTGAATTTGTTACAGTAAGTGTTCCATATGCACCATTGGCTATTACATCAGTAAAGATTGCCTGTCCAAATCTTGCATTAATTACTTGTGGTGAGGCTCCTGCTACATTTGATACAGGTGTCACTCTCATTCCACCTGTCGTTAAAACTAATGCTGCTATGTTTGCTGCACTTGATGCAAAGGTTGCTGGTATGCCAGTTGTTAATGTTGTTACAGTTAATCCATTTACTCCAGCAAGAGGAGTAACTATTACGTTATTATTAACAGTTACTGCACCTGTAAATAATGAGGTACCGGTTACTGCTAATGAACTTCCTAATCCTACTGCCCCTGTTAATGTAGAGATTCCACCAATTGATAAATTACCCGCTGTTGCTGTTATATTTCCAGCAGTTACTACAAGATTGCCTGGATTTAAGGTTAGTGAAGTTAATAGTTGTGAAGAGGCAACCCAAGTTGCTAAACCACCCGTATTATGAACCAAAATAAATACTGTAGCTGTTATTTGGTTAACCCATAATTGGCCAAGTTGAGCAAAATCATTTGTTTGAGGATCTCGTTTTGCTATGATTGGCAATGGAGCCAATTGTATAAAACCACCAGATGCTGCCACTGCAAATTCTGGACTACTATGATTTGGCATTACTACTCCCATGTTTAAAGTTTTGTATTAATTGCATCTTAACATTGGATTTTTTAAAATTGCTAGAACTTTATTACAATCACATTTGACAATATGTATAAATGTATATATATTAATAATGAGGTTGATATGAAGATAAGCGAAAAGAGATTAGTTATTGAGATTGATAGAAATCTCCATCACGATATAAAAAAAAGAGCTTTGGACAAGAAATTGACCATAAAGGCGTGGATAATGGTGGCTATTGCGAAAGCAATAAAGGATGAAAGTGATGCACAAATTATGCGAGATTTGTAAGAAGCTATTTGAATATGATGATGTGCTTAATCCCCATAGAAGATTTTGTAGTAAGACTTGTTATATTACTTATCTTAGAAGGGGAGTTGAGCCAGTTAAAAAGAGTTGGTTTGTTAAATTAAAAGAGTTTTGTAAGAGCCTTTTTGAGTAACAAAGGCCAGTGAAGAATCACCAGCCTTAGAGAATATGTAGGGGTCAACCAACAAATGGTTAACGATTTAAGTTAAGCATAAATTTAGGAGTTTATGAACTTTTTAATTTTCATGTTGTTTTTAAACCCTGATTATAATACTGAAATCGTTTATCCAAAGCTGGTTATTAATCCCATATTGATCAAGGTTAGTAGTGAGGAGCATGAGTTTATTTGTGGATGTAATAATTTATTAACTGATGATCCAGAGTTGGAGTTCGAGGATATTTAGGGGGAACTATGTTAGGTGAAATTTTCAATGCTTATTTAATTATGCTATATTCTATATTCGCTATAATTGCAGCAATTGCAATATATATCGCTTTATTTTATGTAACTTGCCGATTTTTTATATGGTTAATTAAATTTACTTTTGAACGTGAATTTATCTATTTAAAATCATTCATAGAAAGATTATTTTCTAAGTCTCCTCAATAGACTTTCAGTAAGATTATAATTTTCCGGAAC
>Ga0070693_100001379_pt1 | contig 10948 bp, 10 predicted proteins | sample KBSK1103metaG_FD_65472 | JGI IMG/M metagenome (GOLD analysis project Ga0070693, IMG submission 65472) | Corn, switchgrass and miscanthus rhizosphere microbial communities from Kellogg Biological Station, Michigan, USA - KBS K1-10-3 metaG | ecosystem: Host-associated > Plants > Roots >...
TGGCTGCGGAATCCTGGTCCAACCCATCGCAAGACGGGCGGGTGCCCCGCGCGGTTGCACACGACCGCATCGGCGGATCAGCCGCCTGCAGGCCGGGCTCCGGCACCACACGCCCCTGTGCCTGGGGCGTGTGGCAAGGCCCGGTGGCGGCCGTTCACTTGATGACGACGTGCACGCCCGCCGCGGCCCGCGCCGCGACATATTCCTGCAAGGCCGATTCATAGCGCTGGTGCAGGAGTTCGATGCCACCCGTCAGATTCTCCGGATAGTTCGTTCGTGCTCCGAACAACATCCCGATTTCGCGCTGCGAGAAATTCGCGCGGATCCATTGATGGAAGCTCTCGCAGGCAGTCGCGTCGGAAGGCGGTTCGCAGCTCAGGCTGGGGGCGGCTGAAACCTGTACCGGCGGAAGATCCCGCTGACTGCCGGCCACGGCGGATCCGGCAAGACCGGCCAGGATGATTGCAAGGGAGATGGCATTCAGTTTCATGGTGATGACCCTCGAAGTTGTGCAGCCGTTTCTTCACGAATGGCGTGCACGGCAGGCAAAAGCGCCTGGGTGTCGGCACCGCATGCGGGTCGGGGAAAAGCGTTCCGCGCCCGCACGATCGTGCCGTGACGCAACCTAGCGAAGGTCACGCCCGGCGATAACCCGGCGTGCGACGAAGCGCAGGACGAGGGGAACGGAATGCAGGAAACGCAGCGTCGAGCCCGGCCGGCTCGGCGTGCGGGCCGCCTGCTTTCATGCCTTGTCACCGCGTCGCCGGTGGCGATGCGCCATGCGCGCCGGTCGGGGCTTTATCCGGCGAAGCCCAACACACAGCCCGCGGTGTCGGGTTCGCATGGAATGCCCGCCCACGCCGCGTCGCCCATTGTGCGTGGAGCGCGCCGTCCCACGGCAGCGGGACACACGCTGCGATGTTTGCGGGCTGCAGCCGCAGCAGCCCTGGAGCATCCGGATGGCCCTTCGACAGCGGCAGTCACCCTGGACGCGCCGGAACTGCCATCGTCGCGCACCCTCCGGCCGCAGGCCGGCCACCCATGCAGGGCGGCCGGCGCCGTACCGCCGCCAGCCCGCCGCCGCGCGTTACTTCACCGGCACCATCAAGTGCTGGTATGGCGTTCCCGCCCACATCACGTACGGCGCCTGCGTATTCGGATCAGCGCCCTTCGGATACATGTCGTAGAAGCCCGGTTCGGCACCCACGACCATCACGTGCGCGCCGGTCTTGACCCAGTGATTGCCCGCCTCGGGTTTGGTCGCATACGGGTCGGTGTTGCTGGCATCGGTGCCGCCCTGGAGCATGTACATGAAACCGGTCTTGCCGCTCGGCGGGGTCTTGTGGCCTACCCATGCGCCCGCCCACTCGAACGCGTTCTTGTCCATGCACATCGGGTCGGGTCCCGGCGTTCCCGGGGAATCGGGCATGCAAGTCCAGCCGTTGTGGCCTTCGCGCAAGGTGCGCATCTTGCCGTCCGCGGTCATCACCACAATGGTGGCGTCCTTCGCCACGGCCGCCGGCGCGGCGCGCTGGGCGCTGGCGATCAACTGCGCGTCGCTGGGGGCGCTGGTTTTTGCTGTGGTCGTCTGCGTCGTGGCCGCCATGGCCATTGCGAGGGCCAGGACACCGTACCGGCCCATTGAACCTGTCGTGTTCATACCTGCCTCCGAGGAACGATTGGGATCGAACGCCCGGTAGCGAGCCCGCACGACGATGTGCGGCGTCGACCGGGGCGACCACTCTACTCCGGTCGAGGTGGGCCTACATGTGCCGGAAAATACCCGCGGAAAAGGTCTGCCGACCGTCAAGCGACAGCGCTCAGTGCGAAGCTTCGTGCAATACGCGCTGATCGATTTCCCCGATGGTGCGCACACCACACAACACCATCGTCAAGTCGAGTTCGCGGCGAATCAATTCCAGCGCCATCGAGACGCCGGTGCCCCCCAGCGCGCCGAGACCGTACACGTAGGCGCGACCAATCATGACCGCACGCGCGCCCAGCGCGATGGCCTTCAAGACGTCCTGGCCCGAGCGCACGCCACCATCCATCCACACCTCGCAATCGCGATTGACACGCGACGCGATCTCCGGCAATACGCTGATCGACGACGGCGCGCCATCGAGCTGGCGCCCGCCATGGTTGGACACGACGATGGCATCCGCGCCGCACTCCGCCGCGCGGCGCGCATCGTCGGGGTCGAGCACGCCCTTCAGGATCAACTTGCCGCCCCAACGGTTCTTGATCCACTCGACGTCGTTCCAGTTCAAGCCGCGGTCGAACTGTTCGGCCGTCCAGGCCGCCAGCGAGGACATGTCGCTGACGCCTTCGACATGACCGGCGATGTTGCCGAATTGGTGCCGCCGCGTGCGCACCATCCGCAAGCACCAGCGCGGGTGCAGCGCGAGGTTCGCGAGATTCCTCGGCGTCGGCTTGGGCGGCGTCGAAAGCCCGTTCTTGATGTCGCGGTGCCGCTGGCCCATTACCTGCAGGTCCAGCGTCAACACCAGTGCGGAACAGCCGGCCGCCTTCGCGCGGTCGATCAGGCGTTCGATGAAGGCGTGGTCGCGCATCACGTACAACTGGAACCAGAACGGCCGTTTCACGAACGCCGCCACGTCCTCGATCGAACACACGCTCATGGTCGACAGCGTGAACGGCACGCCGAAATCCAGCGCCGCTTTCGCGGCCAGCATTTCGCCGTCGGCGTGCTGCATGCCGCACAGGCCGACCGGCGCCAGCGCCACCGGCAATGCGACTTCCTGGCCGAGCATCATCGTCGTCGTGGTGCCGCCTTCGACGCCCACCGCGACGCGCTGGTGCAACGGGATGCGCGCGAGGTCTTCGAGGTTGCGGCGCAAGGTGGTTTCGGTCCACGAACCCGATTCGCAGTAGTCGACGAACATCCGCGGCACGCGCTTCAGGTAAAGCTGCCGCAGGTCTTCGATGCAGGTTATCGGCGCCATTCGTCCATCCTCCCGTTGCGCGCCAGCCAATACGGGTCGTGCTCGTCCGGATCGGGGCGTTCCGCCCAGCGCTTGTACACCCACTGGTATTGCGGAAACGCAAGCTCGACGCACTGCTCGACGCCCCGATTGAGCGCGGTGCAGGCGGTGCGCAGATCGGCATCGGCGATACCGGCGGGCGCGGGCAGGATGCGGATACGGAATCCCGCGCCACGTGTCAGGCGTTCGGCGAATGCGAACAGCACCGTCGCACCGGTGCGCCGCGCGATGCGCGGCAGCAGCACCATCGTGTTGGCGTCCAACCCGAAGAATGGCGCGAACTGCCCCTCGCCACGCTTGGGCTGCTGGTCGGGAAGGATCCCCACCACGCCTCCCGCGGCGAGCCGCTTGTAAAGCGCGCGTACGCCGGCGCCATCGGCCCGCACCTGTTCGGGCTGGAGGTCGCCGCGCGCGCGCACCAGCATCGCTTCCCAGGCGCGATTGCGCGGCGGCGCATACAGGATTGCAATCGACGTACGCGCGCAGAGCCAGTAATTCAACAATTCCCAGCAGCCGAGATGCGGCGCGGCGATGATCAAGCCGCGCCCGGATCGCAGTGCCGCATCGAAATGCTGCAGGCTGTCGACTTCACGCACCAGCTTCAACGCGCGGCGTGCGCCGCGCCCCCATACGGCCGCCATCTCGGTGACCGCATGGCCGGTTTCCAAGAGGCACTCGCGCACCCATGCGTCGCGCGCTGCATCATCCAGTTCCGGATGCACGATCCGCATGTTCACTTCGGTGTGCACGCGCTCGCGCGCGCGACGGCGCCACCACAACGGCCGTCCCATCGCGCTGCCGATCGCATACAACACCGGCAGCGGCAGCACGCCCAGCGCGCGCAACGTCCACCAAGTCAAGGCGACATACCACCTCATGTCCGCACACCGGTCGCGATGTAGACGTCGTCCGACAGACCGCTGCCGGCGCGCGCCTTGAAGCGCTTGTAGTTCCATTGATATTGCGCAAACGCATCGCGCACGCAGGCCTCGACCGCGGCATTCATCGCGCTGCACGCCGTCACCAGGTCGGGATCTGACAGCGCCGGGGACGGTTGGCGAAAGTGCACCCGGAAACCTTCCGGCAGCCGCTCGACGAACAGCATCAGCACGGTCGCGCCGGTGCGCTGAGCGAGGCGCGGCAGCAGGGTCATCGTGAGCGCTGCGACGCCAAAAAACGGTGCGACGACGCCGCCCGCGCGCGGCACATGGTCGGGCATGATCGATACCACGCCGCCTTGGCGGAGATGGCGCAACACCCGTCGCACGCCGGAATCATCGATCGCAAACTGGATGCTGGCGCCGCCCTCGCGCAAGCGGCGCAGCAGCAGTTCGGCCTGGGGATAGCGCGGCTGCGTGTAGAACGTCGCGAACGGCGTGCGCGCGCCCACCCAGTAATTGGCAACTTCCCAACTGCCGAGATGTGGCGCGCACAGGATCAATCCGCGCCTGGCGGCGAGCGCCGCATCGAACAGATCCTGCCCGCACGCCTCGCGCACGTTGGCAAGCGTGCGACGCGGATTCGTCCAGATACCGAACGCCTCGACCAGCGAGATGCCGGTCTGGCGCAAGCATTCGCGCGCCAGCGCGTTGCGTGCGCCCGCGTCGAGATCGCGTCGCACCAGCGCGAGGTTCGCCTCGACGATCCGCCGCTTGCGGCTGCGGGTCGTCCAGAACAGCCAGCCCAGCGCCGCACCCAGTGCGCGGAACATGCCCATCGGCAGGCGGGCCGCCAACCACATCAGCCCATAAACGAGTTTGGTGTACCAACGCATCGCGGGAGTTTAGCGAAGAGCCGGGAATCGGAAATGGGGAATGGGGAATGGAAATCGCAGTTCGAGGCACTATGCTTGTCCGATTCCCCATTTCCGATTCCCGATTCGCGTGATCGCCCTCCTCCAACGCGTCACCTCCGCATTCGTCACGGTCGACGGGGAAACCGTCGGCGCGATCGACGCGGGCCTGCTGGTGCTGGTGGCGGTCGAGCCCGGTGACGGCGAGCGACAGACCCGGCGCATGTGCGAGCGGCTGCTCGGCTACCGGGTTTTCTCCGACGATGCCGGCCGCATGAACCTTGCCCTGGCCGACACCGGCGGCGGACTGCTGCTGGTGCCGCAGTTCACACTGGCCGCGGACACCCGCAAGGGCATGCGGCCCAGCTTCACGACGGCCGCGCCGCCCGAACAAGCCCGGCGCTGGTTCGACCGGCTGGTGGAACTGGCGCACGCCACGCACCGCAGGGTTGCAACCGGTCGTTTCGGTGCCCATATGCAGGTGCAACTGGTCAACGACGGCCCCGTGAGTTTCATTTTGCGGATTCAGGGAAACTCCTGACTCTGCGCATCATCCCGGCAAAGGCCGGGATCCCGTGACTTTCGCGCAATGTGCTGAACCGCAAATTCGCTGGGTCCCGTATGGGATGGACCCGAGGTCCTCGATGGGTGGCGTCTTGACCGACACAATCCCGGATTCCGGGTCACGCAGGCCGTTCTGGTGCCCCATGGACGAACCGGTGCCCGGCCGCCGAGTGCGTTCCTCCGAGTCCGTGATCAGGGACGATCGCAATAACGGCGCCGCTTGGGCCGATTCTTGCATGCCGAACCCGGCCTAGTCGATTGACCCATCACGCATTTTCGGCCTTGATCCATGGCCGGAATACCTCCATTTTGCTATACTGAGCGGTCTTGTCGCGCCTGAAATCCCTATGGAAAACCTCCCCTCGCAGCAATCCGAAATCAAGCAGCTGATCACCAAGGGCCGTGAGCAGGGTTACCTGACTTACGCCGAGGTCAACGATCACCTGCCCGACGACATCGTCGATCCGGAACAGATCGAAGACATCATCGGCATGATCAACGGCATGGGCATCGAGGTGCACGAAATCGCACCCGATACCGACATGATCAGCGCCGAAGGTCCGGTCGGCGGCGAGGACGACGAAACCGCGACCGAGGAAGCCGTCGCCCTGCTGTCCGCGGTTGATGCCGAAGTCGGCCGCACCACCGATCCGGTGCGCATGTACATGCGCGAAATGGGCACGGTGGAACTGCTGACCCGCGAGGGCGAAATCGCGATCGCGAAGCGCATCGAGGAAGGCCTCACCCAGGTGCAGACTGCACTGTCCAGCTTCCCGTGGGCGATCGGCCTGCTGCTCGAAGAATACGACCTGCACCTCGACGGCAAGCGCCGCATGAGCGAGATCCTGGCCGGCTTCGCCGATCAGGAAATCCCGGCGGAGGAATTCGGCGTGTCGCAGCCGGAGTCGCAGTCCGCGTCCAGCGACAGCGATGACGACGCCGATGGCGACGAAGACGAGGACGACGATTCCTCGGGCGACGAGGAATCGTCCGGCCCCAGCGGTCCCGATCCGGTCGAGGTCGGGCGCCGCATGGACGTGCTGCGCGAGTTGTACGGCAAATTCCAGAAGACCGCCGACAAGTACGGCGTCGTCGACAAGAAGTCGCAGAAGCTGCGCGAAAAAATGGGCGAAGAGTTCCTGAAGCTCAAGCTTCCGTCCGCGCTGATTGACAGCTTCGTGCGCAAGCTGCGCGAAGTGGTGGCGGCGATCCGCCAGCACGAACGCGTGATCATGGACGTGTGCGTGCGCCAGGCGCACATGCCGCGCAGGGAATTCATCGAACTGTTCCCGTCCAACGAAACCAATCTCGAATGGACGGCCGAACTGGCTCGCAAGCGCCAGAAATGGGTGCCGGCGATCAAGACCCACCGCGACGACATCCTGCTGGAACAGCAGAAGCTCACCGAGATCGAGCGCGCGCTGTACCTGCCGCTCACCGACATCAAGGAAATCAACCGCGCGATGTCGATCGGCGAGGCCAAGGCCCGCCGCGCCAAGAAGGAAATGGTCGAAGCCAACCTGCGCCTCGTGATCTCGATCGCCAAGAAGTACACCAACCGCGGCCTGCAGTTCCTGGACCTGATCCAGGAAGGCAACATCGGCCTGATGAAGGCCGTGGACAAGTTCGAATACCGCCGCGGCTACAAGTTCTCGACCTATGCGACATGGTGGATCCGCCAGGCGATCACACGCTCGATCGCCGACCAGGCGCGCACCATCCGCATCCCGGTACACATGATCGAGACCATCAACAAGCTGAACCGCATTTCGCGCCAGATGCTGCAGTTGTACGGTCGCGAGCCGACGCCGGAAGAACTGGCGGTCGCGATGGAAATGCCCGAGGACAAGATCCGCAAGGTGCTGAAGATCGCCAAGGAACCGATCTCGATGGAAACTCCGATCGGCGACGACGAGGATTCGCATCTTGGTGACTTCATCGAGGACCAGAACGCCGGCTCGCCGGTGGAATCGGCAACCGACACGGGTTTGACCGAAACCGTGCGCGACGTGCTGGCGGGCCTCACCCCGCGCGAAGCCAAGGTGCTGCGCATGCGCTTCGGCATCGACATGAACACCGACCACACGCTGGAAGAAGTCGGCAAGCAGTTCGACGTCACCCGCGAACGCATCCGCCAGATCGAGGCCAAGGCGCTGCGCAAGCTGCGGCATCCGTCGCGGAGCGAGCAACTGCGGTCCTTCCTCGACTTCGAGTAATGCGTCTCTTCCCCTCTCCCTCCGGGAGAGGGGCGCAACGCGCTGCTCTTGTTCTTGCGCGCAGCGCCGGGTGAGGGCTCGGCGCTGCGCGTGCAAACAAGTTGCAAGGACCTCCATCTTTTCGCGAACACGTACCCTCACCCCAATCCCTCTCCCGGTGGGAGAGGGGCTCCAGCAGCGGAAGCTTTCCGGGTTTTCCATGAACCGCATTGCCGTTTTCGTTGACGCCGGCTACTTCTACGCTTCCGCCAGCGAACTGTTGTTCGGCGCGCCGTTGCGGCGCGGCGAACTGCGCCTCGCCAACGCCGAGTTCGCGCAATACCTCGCGCAGGTCGCCGAGACCATTGGTGGCTGTCCGCTGCTGCGCATCTACTGGTACGACGGCACCAACTCCGGCCCCACCGCCGCGCACCTCGCGATGGCGTACCTCGACAACGTCAAGCTGCGCCTTGGCTTCGTCAACCAGTCGGGCGAACAGAAGGGCGTGGACGGACTGATCTTTTCCGATCTCACCAATCTCGCGCGCAACCGGGCCATCTCCGACGCGTTGCTGCTGGCCGGCGATGAGGACCTGCGCGTCGGCGTGCAGCAGGCGCAGGAACACGGCATCCGCGTGCACCTGCTGGGGGTCGAACCGAAGGACCCGTCGGGCAACCAGTCCGCCGCGTTGCAACGCGAAGCCGACACCCGCCGCCAACTCGACGCGGTCGCGCTCGGGCAATTCCTGTTCCGCCGCGAATACGCGGGCACGCCCGTTGCGGAAGCCGAAGCCGCGGCGGTGGACGCCGACGTCGCCCACAACCTGGCGCGCATGCAGGAACTCGCGAACGAATATGCGGCGACGCTGGACACCACCCAGCGCGAGTTGATCCTCGCGCTGCCCGAACGCACCCCGCTGCCGCACGAACTCGATCGCGAATTGCTGCTGCGCGCGAGCGAATTGCTGGGCCGCAAACTCGAAGAAACCGAAAAGCGCACCTTGCGCGGCGCGTTGCGCGTTGCGGTGACCGCCGCGACACCGTCCACGGCGGGTTGACCACGCCGATCCGGGCGTAAATTCAGGCCGATTTGCCACGCTCCGGGGCGTCCGCGTGCAGGTCCAGCGCGCCCGCGGTCGTTTGCACCAGCGGTACGAAATGGTCTTCCTGCGTGACCTCGCGCTTGCGGCGCGCAAAGCGGTACAGCGCGTAGCCGGCAAGCAATCCGTCGAGCGCCGCGAACCAGCCGAACAGGAATTCGGGCCGCATCAACGTCATGAGCGCGCCCGCCGCCAGCGGGCCCACCGCTGATCCGATTCCGTTCACCAGCAGCACCGTGCTCGATCCCGACAGCAATTCGTCGCGCCGCAAGTAGTCCACCAGGTGCGCCACCGCGATCGGGTACACGGCAAAGCTCATGCCGCCGAAGGCGAACACCAGCAGCGTGGCGACCGCATGGCCCGCCGAAGGCAGCAGCAGGTTCGCCAGCGCGGCCAATGCCGCGACAGCAGTGATCAGCGCCAACGCGAGCCGTCGATCGATGCGGTCGGACAAGCGTCCCAACGGCCACTGCAAGGCGACACCGCCCGCGATCGCGATGCTCATGTAGGTGCCGACTTCGTCGGCGCCGAGTCCCCGGGCGGCCGCGTACAACGGCAACAGACCCCAGAAAGCGCCCAGCACGAGCCCCGAAATCAAGGCACTGACCAGCGCCGTCGGCACCAGGTGGAACATCCGTCGGACCTGCACCCCCGGCGCCGCATGGATGCCCGGCTGCGGCTGCGGGGTTGCGACTACGGGAAGGCTCGCGATGCAGACCAGGATCGCCACCACGCAGAACAACACGAAGCCCTCGCCATGCAGGCGCAGCAACTGCTGCGCAGCAGCGGTGGCGCCAAGGTTCAACATCATGTAGATCGCGAACACCGAGCTGCGGTGCCTTGGCTCGGCGGCGGCGTTGAGCCAGCTTTCGATGATCGCGTACAGGCCGACCAGCAACAGCCCCTGCAGGACCCGCAGCACCAACCACGCTCCGTAGGCCGAGGTGAGCGCCTGCACCAGCACCACCACCGCCAGCAATGCGGTGCAGAAGGCGAAGGTGCGGATATGGCCGAAGCGGTGCGTCAATCTAGGCACCGTGTAGGTGCCGACCAGGAACCCCGTGTAGTACCCCGACGTCAGGACCCCGATCATCGCGACGGAAAAACCGAGTTGCTTGCCCTCCAGCGCGATGTGCGTGTGCAGCAGCCCGACTCCCATCAACAGGAACACGGTGCTCGAGAGCAGCGGCGTGGTGGTGCGGATGCTCGTTAACATGCGTAGAAATCCGGGCGGCGCGGGCACGCTGCGGGACGGCGTGTAGCCGCAGCAGGGTAGCGTGACGGGAAAGTCTTGTCGCGAAGGGCGCGTCTCGCCAGTCGGCTGCACCACCGCGATGTGCGTGGCGGGCCGAGCCGACGTAAAGCGCAAGCTGCGGGTCGCAATCGCAGCCACAAGCCATCCACGAATGGCGCGTTCGGCGCGCCTCGTCTACTATTTGCAGGCAGTATGGGCCTATAGCTCAATCGGTTAGAGCAGGGGACTCATCGAAAGGTGCCGCCGCGGCGAAAGCCGTGGACGGGATCGGGACGAATTCAGGGAAACCTCAGCGGTTCGGCCGGTGGCAATCCTGAGCCAAGCCGTCGGTACACCGACGGAAGGTGCAGAGACTACCTGAGGGCTACAGTGCCCTTGATGACAGGCCAGAGCGTCCCGCGCCCTCACAGTGCAAGCTGCGGGCGAAGAGATAGTCCGCGCCGGGCAGAAATCCCCGGATCACGCGAATCCCTTGGTTCCAGGTTCGAGTCCTGGTGGGCCCATTTCCCCGGTTTCTCAGTTTGTGTATTGGTCAAATCAGCATAAATTGGCAAAATTGACAGCTTATGCTGGTTGCAGTTTTGACAGGAATTGGTGGTTTTGGTCGGCGGGCGTCTTCGTTAGTCCATCGAGCGCGGCACATAACTAGATTGTGCGGGAGAGCATAAAGTGGCCGCTTGCCTCGCAAGGCTATCAGATGCCCTTCGAGCGGAAAGGGCGTGCCAGCGGTCATGGGGCGGAGGCACGCCGCGGACTGTCGAGCGGGAGGTGGCGCCTAGTACGGCATCCCGCGCTCACGCGCCGGCTCTCGGCGAGGCGATGGTCCCAGCATCGCCCGATCATTCATGGTAATCATGGTCGCGAGCTGCATTGGCTTCCAAGCGATTGTCGAAACCGCCTGCTAGCAATGGCAACAGTCGGCCAAGAGCGGCCGTTCAACATCTGCAACTGCATGTCGCAAAGCTGACGTTCAAGATGTGCGGCGCACCGCAACTTCCTGGCGGTACCTCCGCCGTCAACACGCATCAGTGACGAGCT
>Ga0070693_100001380_pt1 | contig 10947 bp, 12 predicted proteins | sample KBSK1103metaG_FD_65472 | JGI IMG/M metagenome (GOLD analysis project Ga0070693, IMG submission 65472) | Corn, switchgrass and miscanthus rhizosphere microbial communities from Kellogg Biological Station, Michigan, USA - KBS K1-10-3 metaG | ecosystem: Host-associated > Plants > Roots >...
CCAGTTCACGATGAGCGACTTCGGAAACCCCAGCAGGTCCCCGAGCTGGGTGGTGACGACCTTCTTCACCGGAGTCTTCGCGATCACCTGTTCCAGCGTCGTGGCGAAATTCTCGAGGATGACGATGGCCTTCGCGCCCGCGTCGTTCAGCTGGTGCTCGAGTTCCCGCGGCGTATAGAGCGGATTGCAATTCACCGCCACCATGCCGGCGCGCAGGATCCCGAAGAGCGCCACGGGATACTGGAGCAGGTTGGGCATCATGATGGCGACGCGGTCGCCCTTCGAAAGGCCGGCCTCGGTCGCGAGCCACGCCGCGAAATCGCGCGACAGCCGGTCCAGGGTGGAGAAGTCGATGGTCGCGTCCATGTTGGTGAACGCGGGCAACGAGGCGAATTTCCTGCAGCTCTCGCCCAGGAGCTGCGGAACGCTTGCATACCGGCCGGTGTCCGCTTCAGCTGGAACCCCCGGAGGGTATGACTTCAGCCAGATCCGTTCGACGGGCCGCTGCTCGACGATCGTTGCCATGCGCGAAGTGTAACCTTAAGGCTGCCAGGACGAACTACGGAGGAATCACGATGGCCACACGCAAGGCGGGCTCGCGTTCCCGCCAATCCAGCACCGCTTCCGGCAGCGACGCCGCGCGAGCGATCAACGAGTCGGCGCAGAAGATCTGGCTCGCGGGCCTGGGCGCCTTCGAGCGCGCGCGCGCCGAGGGGCCGCGCATGTTCGAGACGCTGGTCGCGCAGGGCAAGGGGCTCGGCGGCCAGGCGCGCGATGCCGCCGACCAGGCATTGCGCTCGCTGAAGGAGTCGGCGAGCGGCGCGAGCGGGCGATTCGACAAGCTCGAGCAGGTCTTCGAGGAGCGCGTGCAGCGCTCGCTCAAGCGCCTGGGCGTGCTCACGCGCGACGAGGTCGCGGACCTGAACCAGGGCGTGCGCGACCTTGCGGACCAGATGCGCGAGCTGATGGCACAACAGGGAGCGCCGGCAAAAGGCGCCGCGAAGAAGAAGGGCAAAAAGCGAGCGGCGAAGCGCGCTACTCGCGGGTCACGCGCTCGACGAGCTTGATGTAGGCCTTCATCGCCTCTTCGGAGGCGGTGCCCTTCAGCTTCGCCCACGCCTCGTACTTGGCCCGGTTCACGAAGTCGGTGAATCCGGGCTTTTCCCCCGTCACGTCGCCTTCGGTCGCCTGCTTGTAGTTGGCGTAGAGGCGCAGCTTCAGGTCGTTGCCCGGATCCTTCTTCGCCTTGAGGACGGCCGCGGCCGCGTCGTCGAATTGCTTCTTGAGGTCCGCCATTCGGGTAGATTACTACGCCATGGCAGCCACCCCCCGCGAGCGCATCTCGGGCGTCGACACCGCCTGGCTGCGCATGGACCAGCCCACGAACCTGATGATGATCGTGGGCGTGATGATGTTCGAAGGCCGCCTGGACCCCGAGGCCGTGCGCAGGACCATCGCCGCACGCTTCCTCACGTTTCGCCGCTTCGGCCAGCGCGCGGTGCAGGATGCCGCGGGCGCATGGTGGGAGTCGCCCGAGGAATTCGACCTCGCCGCGCACGTCGTCGCCGGGAAGCTGCCGGGTCGAGGCGGCAAGCGCGAGCTGGAGCGCCTGGTGAGCGAGCTCGCCTCGACGCCGCTCGATCCCGCGCGGCCGCTATGGCAGTTCCACGTGATCGACAACTACGCCGGGGGCAGCGCGCTGGTGCTGCGAATCCACCATTGCTACGCCGACGGCATCGCGCTCATCCAGGTGATGCTGTCCATGACGGACGCGACCGCGAAGGCAAGCCTCAAGGCGCCGGCGCGCAAGCCTCGCCCGCCGAAGGATGATGCGCAGGGCGATTTCTGGGCGAAGCTCCTGGAGCCCGTGAAGGGGATCGCCCTGGAACCCGCGGCCGCCGCACAGGCGATGCAGGGCATGGCCGGCAAGGGCATGGAGATCGCCTCCGAGGTCGCGCGGCTCGTGCTCATGGGGCGCGACACGCCCACGCGCTTCAAGGGGGCGCTGGGCGAGCGCAAGGTCGTGGCATGGGCCGAATCGCTGCCGCTCGACGAGGTGAAGGCCATCGGCAAGGCGCTCGGCTGTTCCATCAACGATGTCCTCCTGTCGATGGCCGCGGGCGCGCTGCGCGACTATCTGCTCGCCAAGGGTGACGCCGTCGAGGGCCTCGAGATCCGCGCCATCGTCCCCGTGAACCTGCGTCCGCCCGGCAGCGGCGCCGCGCTGGGCAATCATTTTGGCCTCGTGTTCCTCGACGTGCCGGTGGGCATGGAGCACCCGCTGGAACGGCTCTACGAGGTGCGCCGGCGCATGCGCGAGCTGAAGGGCTCCTACCAGCCCGTCATCGCGCTCGCGCTCCTGTCGGCCGTCGGGTACGGCCCGCGCGCCCTCCAGGAGCAGGTGACGCAGCTCCTCGGCGCGAATGCGAGCGCGGTCATGACCAACGTGCCCGGGCCGCAGCACGCGCTCTACTTTTCCGGGGAGCGCATCTCGGGACTGGAATTCTGGGTGCCGCAGTCGGGCGGCATCGGGATGGGAATCTCGATCCTGTCCTATGACGGGCGCATCCAGTTCGGCGTGATCACCGACGCGGGACGGGTGCCCGATCCGGCGCGCATCGTGCGCGCCTACGGCGAGGAATTCGACAAGCTCATGTGGCTCACGCTCATGACGCCGTGGGTGCCGGCGGAAGATGCCGCGACCGAACAGGTGCCCAAAGCGAAGGCAATACCGAAGCGCTTCAGGAACCTCTGAGCGTCGCGATCACGTCCATTTCGACCAGGTAGCCGTAGTGCAGGCCTGCGACGGGAACCACGGTGCGCGCGGGCTTGTGGCCGCCGAACCTCTCGGTGTAGATCGCGTTGAAGGCGGGCCAGTGCGAGATGTCCGCGATGTAGACCGTCGCCTTCAGGACATGATCCAGGGAGCTGCCCGCCTCGGCGAGGATCGCCGACACGTTGTCGATCACCTGCCGCGCCTGCTCCTCGAAGCCGTCGAGCTGCCGGTCGGGCGCGCCGGGGACGATGGGCAACTGTCCCGCGACGTAGACGATGCCGTCATGGACGATCGCCTGGGAGTAATGGCCGCGCGCGGTGGGCGCGCCGAGGGTGGAGACGGTCTTCATGGTGGGGCTCCCGTTGGAGGCGCCCGGAAACAAAAGGGCCGGTCTTTCGACCGGCCCGTTGTCGCCAAGTGCAGACGCCGAAGGCTTTACTTCAGGTGCTTGGACACCAGCTTGGTCATCTCGAACATCGAGACCTGGCGCTTGCCACCGAACACTTCACGCAGCTTGTCGTCCGCGTTGATCATGCGGCGGTTGGTCTTGTCCTGGAGGTTGTTCCTCTTGATGTAGCCCCAGAGCTTGCTGGTCACTTCCGTGCGGGGCATGGGGCTGCTGCCGACGACCGCTGCGAGCGTGGAGCTCGGGTTCATCGGCTTCATGAATGCGGCATTCGGCTTGCGTTTCGCTCCGGACTTCTTCTTCGGGGCGGCTCTCTTCGCTGCCTTCTTCATCGGCTTTTTCGCCGCCGGCCGCTTGGCTGCGGACTTTTTCGACTTGCCTTTCTTAGCTGCCATTGATGAATCCTCCAATCTGATGGTGACGTTGAGTTCTAGTCATCTCGCCTCTGTAGGCGCGACAGCGAGAGGATGCGCAAGCGAAAATCCGTTGTCAACCGTTTTCGCTCTGGAAAAGCGCTTTTCCGCGGGCGACGTCGCGCCCGAGCAACAGCGATTCAAGCGAGCTCTTCCCTGGCGGCGTCCACGTCCAGCTTCTCCATGGCGTCGCGCGGATCGATCCCGGCGGCCTCGGCGTAGAGCTTTCCGGCCTCGTCGACCATCTTTTTCCCATGCATCATGACCAATCCGTTGGCCATCTCGATGCGCGCGATGGGCGAATCCGGGGTGAGCTCCAGCGCCTTGCGAAAGTGTTTCTCACCCTCCTTCGCGTTGGCGCCGTAGGTGAGCCCGCCCACCAACGCGCCCACCTTGTCGATGATCTCCGCGTGGTATGCGCCCATCGCGATATGGGCGTCGGCGTGTTTCGGCTGCAGCTTCAGGGCCGCCTCGAGCGCCGCGCGGATCTTGCCGCCATAACCCTGAGAGAGGGCCTTCACGACGGAAATGCGCTGGCTGTACCGTCCGGCGGCATAGGCGTAGAGGTAATGCGCATTGGCGTTCTTCGGCGACGATGCCGCCTGGGCCTGCGCCCGGTTCATGACCTCCTCGAAGAGCGAGATCTTCGCGCCCTCCTTCCTTTCCACCCCGTTCGCGTAGATGGCCTGCGCCTTGTTGGCCGCCGTGATTCCCGCGCCGCCCGCGGCGATGCCCTTGTCCACCGCCTCGGCGAACTTTCCCTGGTGGAAGAGCCGCCAGGCCTCCTGGATGTCCGGATCCGAGGGGAACGGCTCGCAATCGCCGCGATGCAGCTTCGCCCAATTCTTCTTGAGGCTGTCGCCTGCGTAGACGAACGACTTCGACGGATGGGCAAACGCGGTCCACTTCAGCTTCGCCATGGCATTCCCCTCATTCGACGTAGGCGCGGCCCAGGCGCTGGACGTGGCGCCGCGCCTCGCCCGCGAGATACGGTGCGATCAGCATCATCACCTGGTAGGCGCCGCGCCCCGGGCCGGCGGCCTCGTCGCGCCCGCGGCGCAGCGCCTGGAAGTCGAGCCAATAGGTGGCCACGAGGAGCACGTTGCGCGCGAGCGCATGGATCTCCTCGCCGTCGGCGCGAAGCGCTCCCTGCGCCGCGAGGCCGTTGCACAGGCCCTCGATGGAGGCGAGCTTTCGCCCGGCGATGCGGTTGAAGCGCTGGGCGAGGCGCCGGTCACGGCGCGCCACGCCATGCAGGTTGCGGTAGAAGAATCGGAAATCCCAGATCGCCTCGAGCATGAGGTGCAGGTAGAGCCAGAGGTCCTCGATCGCCTGCGCGGCATCGGCGTCGACGCGCGGCTCGATGTCGAGGCGCTCCTCGAGGCGGGCGAAAAGCTGCGTGACGATCTCGTCCTTGTTGCGGTAGTGGTAGTAGAGGTTGCCGGGGCTGATGCCCAGCGCGGCGGCGATGTCGGCGGCGGTGACGGCCTCCTCGCCATGCTCGTTGAACAGACGCAGGCTTTCGTCCAGGATCCTGCGTCGCGTGCGCTGCGTGCGCACCGTGTTGCCGTCCTGTCGGGTCACGCTCCCTTTTGCGCCATCCAGGTCCTGAGGTGGCCGAGCGTATCACGCAATTCCGAGGCACTCTCGCGCAGTCCCCGGCGGCGCATCGCTTGCGCCGCACCCAGCGGCATGGCGGCGGTTCGCCCGATCGCCTCCGGACGAAGATGCAGGCCGTGCCGCGCGAGAACGGGCGCCAATTCTTCGGCGCGCATCGCCAGGTCGCGGCGCGTGTTGGCGTAGGCGTGCTCGCAGACGGCGCGCCGGCCGCGGTAGCTGAAGACGCTGGTGAAGAACACCTCGCTGTCGCCCGGCGGCGGCTCGAAGAGCAGCACCTCGGCGTCGGGATAGAGCGTGCGGTACTTCGAGATGCCCAGCGCCATGCGCGAGTGGATGATGGCGCGGAACGCCTGCGACAGGACCACGGGCAAGCCGCCGCGCGCGAGATCCACCGGCCGCGGCGAATGCCGCGCGTCGAAGGGAACGATGGGATTCACGCACAGGAGGAGATCCATGCCGTCGTCCAGGGCTTCCGATGCATGGAGTGTCTTCCGGAGAGCGCCATCGACGTACGAGCGCCCGTCGATGGTCACGGGCGGGAACAGGCCCGGGAGCGCGCAGCTCGCCTGCACGGCCCTCGAGATGGGAACGCCGTCGTGTCCGGGCCGGCCGAAGCTCACGCTCTCGCCGGTGTCCAGATCGGTGGCCACGAGATAGAGCGGGCGGGCGAGCCGCCGGAAATCGTTCGTCCGGCCGCGGCGCGTGAAGGCCTGCTCGAGATAACGGTGGATCGCTTCGTTGTCGAAGAGCCCCGTCGGAACGCGCCGCTCGATCGCCGCGCGCAGGTATTCGTGCCATGCGGGGCGCTTGAAGAGGCGCGGCGCGATCGCGCCCCGGCCCTTGCCGCCGGCGATGAAGAGGCGGTACACCTCGGCGACCGGAATGCCGTTCGCGAACGCCGCGGCGAGGAACGCCCCGGCGCTCACGCCGACATAGCAATCGAGGCGCGCGAGATCGAGACCCTCGATGGAGTCCTCGAGCGCCGCGAGCGCGCCGATCTCGTAGATGGCGCCGAACGGGCCGCCACCGGCGAGCGCGAGGCCGATGCGCGGGCGGCGCTTGCGCCGCCGTTGCGTCATTTCCTTACGCGCGTGCGCGCGTGCGGGAAAGTCGCTGCACGCTTGCCTTCAGCGTCGCCACTTCGCGGGCCAGCGCGCGAACTTCGCGCGCGGTGGGCACGCCCAGGCGGGACATGGCGCGGGTCATGCGGGCTTCGAAAGCACGCTCGAACTGGTTCACGGTGTCGATGGCGCGGGCACGGGCTTCCTCGACGCGGACCGCGGCGTTTTCGCGCGCGGCTTCCACGCCGGCCATGGCGGTCTTGCCGAGCTTGCGCATGGTGGCGAGGCGGTCGTTGCGTTTGGTTCTTTTCATCGTTCACTCCTTGGTAAATGGATGCAGACACCGTGCATCGTAAAGGGGAGTTTTAGAGCATTCACCCTAAACTTTTCTCTGTATGATTCGAGCGAAAAGCGGCATTCTCACGGGGGGAAATCCATGGCGTATTTCGTCACCGGCGCGACCGGATTCATCGGCCGTTTCCTCGTGGAACGCCTGCTCGAGCGCAAGGGCACGATCTACGTGCTGGTGCGCAAGGGCTCGCTGAAGAAGCTCGACGAGCTTCGCGAACGCTGGGGCGCGGACGACAGGCGCGTCGTGGGCGTGGTGGGCGATCTCGCCAGGCCCGGGCTCGGCATCCCCGCCGCGGAGATCGCGAAACTCAAGGGGAAGGTGAACCATTTCTTCCACCTCGCCGCGATCTACGACCTCGCGGCCGACGCCGAGAGCCAGGAGAAATCCAACGTCGAGGGAACCCGCCACGCGGTGGAGCTTGCCGATGCCGTCGGCGCCAAGACCTTCCACCACGTGAGCTCGATCGCCGCGGCGGGACTCTACGACGGGGTCTTCCGCGAGGACATGTTCGAGGAGGCCGAGGAGCTCGACCATCCCTATTTCCGCACCAAGCACGACTCGGAAGCGATCGTGCGCAACGAGTCGAAGGTGCCCTATCGCATCTATCGCCCGGGCATCGTGGTCGGCCATTCGAAGACGGGCGAGATCGACAAGATCGACGGTCCCTACTACTTCTTCAAGCTGATCCAGAAATTCCGCAACGCGCTGCCGCCGTGGATGCCCACGATCGGCATCGAGGGCGGGCGCATCAACATCGTGCCGGTGGATTTCGTCGCCGGCGCGATCGACCACATCGCGCACAAGAAGGGCCTGGACGGAGGCTGCTTCCACCTCACGGACCCGGATCCGATGCGCGTGGGCGAAGTGCTGAACCTCTTCGCGAAGGCCGCGCACGCGCCGCAGATGACGATGCGGTTGAACGCCAAGATGTTCAGCTTCATCCCGCCGTTCGTGGTCGATTCGGTGATGGGGCTCGCACCCGTGCGGCGCATCCAGAAGCAGGTCCTGTCCGACCTCGGCATTCCGAAGGAGATGTTCCGCTTCATCAACTACCCAACCCGCTTCGACGCACGCGATGCGCAGAAGGCGCTCAAGGGATCCGGCATCAGCGTGCCGCGCCTCGAGGACTACGCGTGGCGGCTGTGGGATTACTGGGAACGCCACCTCGATCCGGATCTCTTCATCGACCGCTCGCTCGCCGGCAAGGTGCGCGACAAGGTGGTGGTGCTGACGGGTGGCACTTCGGGCATCGGGGAAGCCACCGTCTACAAGCTCTGCGAAGCCGGTGCCAACGTGGTGGTCGTCGCGCGCGACCCGGAGAAGGCGGCGCCCGTGCTCGAGAAGGCGCGCTCCCTGGGCGGATCGGCGACCTTCGTCTCCTGCGACCTCTCGGACATGGGCGACTGCGACAAGCTCGTGGCCGCCGTGAAGAAGCAGTTCGGGCGCGTGGACTACCTCGTCAACAACGCCGGGCGCTCCATCCGTCGCGGCATCGCCTCGTCGTACGACCGCTTCCACGACTTCGAGCGCACCATGGCGCTCAACTATTTCGGGAGCCTGCGCCTCACGATGGGCTTCCTGCCGTTGATGATCGAAAATGGCGGCGGGCACATCATCAACATCTCATCCATCGGCGTGCTCACTCGCGCACCGCGGTTTTCGGCCTACGTCGCCTCCAAGGCGGCGCTGGACGCCTGGAGCGATTGCGCCGCGAGCGAATTCGCGGACAATAACGTGAGCTTCACGACGATCAACATGCCGTTGGTGAAGACGCCGATGATCGCGCCCACCAAGCTCTACAACCACGTGCCCACGCTCACGCCCGAGCAGGCAGCCGACCTCGTGGTACAGGCGATCGTCTACAAGCCGGTGCGCATCGCAACGCGCTTGGGCATCTTCGGCGAGATCCTCCATGCGGTCGCGCCGAAAGCCACGCAGATCCTGCTCAACACTGCGTTCCGGATGTTTCCGGATTCGGGCGCCGCCAAGGGCAAGAAGGGCGAGGCTGCGCCCGAGGTCGAGCTCTCGCCGGAACAGGTTGCGTTCGCGCAGATCACGCAGGGAATCCACTGGTAAGGAAGACGAATGGCCATGCTCAAACCCGGCGATCCCGCTCCCGACTTCGACGCCTCGACCACCGACGGCAAGCACGTGTCGCTCAAGGACTATCGCGGCAAGAAGCTGGTGATGTACTTCTATCCCATGGACGACACGCCCGGCTGCACCAAGCAGGCGTGCTCGCTGCGAGACCACAACAAGGAGATCAAGGCGAAGGGCGCCGAGATCCTGGGCGTGTCGACGCAGGGCGAGGAGTCCCACCAGAAATTCACGAAGAAGTACAACCTCAACTTCCCGTTGCTCGCGGACACAGATGGCGCCGTCGGGCGCGCGTACGGCACGCTGGGCGGCGGCGGCCTCGTCTCCAAGCTGAAGAGCGCGGCCGGAATGGCCGATCGCGTGACCTTCATCGTCGACGAGAACGGCCGCATCGCGCACGTGATCTCGAAGCCCGACGTGGCCAACCACGCCGAAGAGGTGCTGGCGCTGCTCTAGTCGCGCACCACGACACCCGCCTCGCGCAGCTCCTTCAGCACGATCGCCGCGAGGCGCTCCGAGGCGAGGATGTCGACGTGGCCGCGCCCGGGAATCGCGATGTTGCGCGCCCAGGCGAGCCGGCTCGTGTCCTGCGGCGCGACCAGGTTGTCGTGCGGCGTGTAGATGGAAGTCATGCCGCACTCGGGTCCCTTCTCCCCCTCGTTGCGGCAAAGCTCCTTCAGGAAATCGCTCGCGACCTCCATCTGCTTTGCATTGGCGCCGCTGCCGAATCGCGCGTGAACGGTGCCGTTGTGGGGGCTCGCGATGGTGACGACCTTCCTCACCCGCGCGACGCCATGCGCGCACAGGTAGGCGCGCGCCACCAGCCCGCCCATGCTGTGGCAGACGAGGATCACCCGCGGCTCGCCCGTCGCCTCGACGATGCGCTCGATCTCCGCGGCCAGGCGCTCCATGAAGCCCTCGATGTTCGTGAAGGCCGACGGAAAGTTCGGCGCGAAGATGGGCCCGACGCCATGCGCCTCCAGCGATCGCACCAGCGGTCCGAAGTAGCCGCGATTGCTGAAGTATCCATGGACCATCACGATCGGGATGCGACCGTCGCGCGCGGGTTGCGGGTCGCCGCGCAGCGCAGCATCGGGCCACGGGAACCGGTAGAAGTTGTTCATCATCACCGCGCCCCATTCGCGCAGCACCATGGCGATCGCGCCGCGCGGGCTGATGTGGTGCGATTTCTGGCGCGGCGAGCGATGCGCGAAGCCGATGGCGCTGGTGATCACCACCATCACGAGCCGCCCGAGGAGCGCGGCGGCGATGCACACCCCGGCGAGCACCGCATAGCTCCAGCCGTAGAGCCAGTGGAGCCAGTTCGCGATCACCACGTATGCGACGAGCTCCGCGAGGAGCGAGAAACGAAGATAGCCGGCGACCATAACGTCCGAGTGTAGCAACGCACATGCTAGGATGCCGCCGATGCCGCTGCACGCAGCCACCGTTTTCCTCAGCGCGTTCCTGCTCTTCCTGGTCCAGCCGCTGCTCGCCAAGCAGATCCTTCCGTGGTTCGGCGGCGCGGCGATCGTCTGGACCCTCTGCATGGTTTTCTTCCAGCTGGTGCTGCTCATGGGGTACGCGTATGCGCACTGGATCGTGCGCATGCCCGGGAGGCGCCAGGCGTGGATCCACATCGCCTTGCTTGCCGCGAGCCTGCTGCTGCTGCCGGTGACGCCCGACGTGTCGTGGAAGCCCGTGGGCGGCGCGAGCCCCGTGGGCCGGATCATCGCGCTCCTCTTCGCGACGGTGGGGCTGCCCTACTTCCTCCTGTCGTCCACGAGCCCGCTCGTGCAGGCGTGGTTCGCGCGCGACTTCCCGGGCTCGAGCCCGTATCGCCTCTTCGCGCTCTCGAATCTTGCGTCGATGCTCGCTCTCCTCGGTTATCCGTTCCTCTTCGAGCCGTGGTTCGCGACGCAGGATCAGTCGTTCTACTGGTCGGTGGGCTTCGCGGGCTTCGTCGTTTGCTGCGCGGTGCTCGCGTGGCGCAGCCGCGACCTTCCGCCCCTGACGGTCGAAGCGGGACAGCTCGCCGCCACCGCCGAGGAACCGGCGCCCACCGCGCGCCAGGTGGGGCTGTGGCTTGCGCTCGCCACACTGGGATCGGTGATGCTGCTCGCGGTCTCGAACCACCTCACGCAGAACATCTCGTCCGTTCCTCTCCTGTGGGTGGTGCCGCTCGCCGTGTACCTCCTCACCTTCATCCTGTGCTTCGAGGG
>Ga0070693_100001386_pt1 | contig 10931 bp, 7 predicted proteins | sample KBSK1103metaG_FD_65472 | JGI IMG/M metagenome (GOLD analysis project Ga0070693, IMG submission 65472) | Corn, switchgrass and miscanthus rhizosphere microbial communities from Kellogg Biological Station, Michigan, USA - KBS K1-10-3 metaG | ecosystem: Host-associated > Plants > Roots >...
GGCTACTTCTTGTTCGCAGCGATGTATTCTTCAAGTTTTTTGCGGTCCGAATAGTTGGGTTTCTTTTTCAGGAATTCCTGGTACTCAATGGCGGCTTTGTCTTTCATGCCGGCGCGGTCATACAACAGCGCCAGCCGCAAATGGACCTCCGCCATTCCCTGCGGATCCAGGCGCAAAGCTTCCTTGAAGCACGTAACAGCGGACGACCCGAGCTTGTTTTGCAAATAGGCTTCACCGAGAAAATAGGTAGCATCCGCAACGTTAGGCCCCGCCTTAACAGCTTGACGAAGAACTTCGATAGCGACGTCGTATCGCTTCTGAAACAACTCCAGCCTGCCAAGATTCAATAACGCCGGAAAGAATCCCGGGTGCGCATCGAGAGCGCGCAGGTATTCATTCTCGGCCTCCTCGAGTTTCTTCAGCAGAAAGTGGACGTTTGCCAGCTCAAACCACGCCTGGAAATCTTTCGCATCCGTTTGAATGATTTGCCGGAGCAACTCGGACGCTTTCGCATATTGCTTTCTTTCCTTAGCCTTCAACGCGCTCTGGAAAAGTTTCCGAGCCGTCGCACCGCGCTCATAGCTTTCATTAACCGGAATAACTCCCGGCTTCGTAGAACCACCAGGCAAGCGCCATTCAAGCGAGATATCACGCCGCACGTCGCGCAGCATCGGCGATCGCAGATCGACGCTGAGCCGTGCAACTTCTGTATTCTCCACTTCGATCACTAACAGGTAAACCCCTACTGACAAATTGTTGAACCGGAAGCGGCCGTTGTTCGGTGTGGCTTGCCGCGCGATGAGAACGTTGCTCTCACTGTAAAGAATTACGTCGAAGGTAAGAGGCTTTAAACCATTCGCGTTGCTCTCATCGACAGTGAGGTCGCCGTACAGTGTGTGATCGCCGGTTTGGGCTGAGACGCGGAGAGGGCTGAGCAGTACACCGAGCAAAACAGACAAGCATACTAACAGCTTCATCGAAGCAGCTTCATCGAGGCTAGGGTTTCTTGTTTGCTGAAATGTAATCCTCCAGCGTCTTGCGCTGCTCGTAGTCAGGCCGTTGCTTGAGAAACGCTTCGTATTCAGCCGCGGCTTTGTCCTTCATGCCGGCGTTGTGATACAGCAACGCGAGCCGCAGATGAACCTCCGCCATTCCTTTCGGATCGAGTCGTAAAGCCTCGTTAAGAGGCCCGACTGCGAGAGAACCTTTCTTGAGCTGGAGATAAGCTTCACCGAGAAGATAATTGGCGTCGGCGGAGGTTGCTCGCACCTTTAAAGCGCGATTCAAAACCTCGACCGCGACATCATACTGTTGCAACGCAATTTCGGCCCGGCCGAGATTGAGGAGCGCCAGGAAATAGTTTGCATGAAGATCGATGGCGCGCAGGTATTCGTTTTCCGCTTCCGAATTTTTATTCTGCAGGAGATGGACGTTGCCCAGCTCGGTCCAGCCCTGGAAATCCTTCGGATCGTTTTTCAGAATGTCGTGCAGATATTTTTCGGCTTTGTCATAGCTTTTCTCGTTGATGGCACTCTCGGCTTTGGCGAATAGCGACGCGTTTGCCGAACTTCTTTGATATTGATCAACGGCAGAAGTTTCACCGGCTTTTGCCGCTTTTGGTCCGGTCGAATTCCAGGCAAGCGGCAAGTCCTGCTTCACGTCGCTGACTAGAGGCGATCTCAAATCGACCCTGAACCGGGCAATCTCCTGTCCCTCAACTTCCGCGACCAGCTCATACAAACCGGGAGGAATATTGTTGAAGCGATAACGGCCATTACTCGAGACCGTATTGCGTTCGACAATCGTTCTTTCCTCGGTGTAGAGAGTGAGATCGATTTTGACCGGTTTGCTGTTATTAACCTGATCGCCCTCGACGGTGACGTCGCCATAAAGGGCCTTACCGCCGGACCTGCCAGGCAGACCGGGATCGCGTATCTGGGCATAGGCAGGAAGGCCAGGGGCGAGGACGAGAAGAACACAACACAACAGGATGAGTCGCATGAATAGTTCGGCCGTGAACATCAGCCGCCTCCAGTAAGCAATGGCGGGCTGGCCTTGAGAAGGGCCAGCCCGCACATTCAGGAGATGATTCCAGGCGATCGACTGCCTAGAACCGATAGATCGCGCCAAACTGCATTTCCCGTGGCTTTCCTTGTATGCCTGAGAAGTTGGACCAGATTGTCGGCGCTTGCAGCGGATCGCTGACGCATGCGGCGCCTGTACATCCGAACGGAGCGCCACCCGGATCGAGGCCGATACCGTATCCGGTGCGGCCGCCGGTCAGAGCGCCCATTCGTTGCGTGTTGGTCACGTTGAATGCCTCGAGGCGCAGCTCGAGCGAGTGTCCTTCCCACGGCATCTTGAACTGCTTCGCGAGTCCAACGTCCAGCGAGACATAACCAGGCAAACGAAATGTATTGCGCTCACCTGATTCACCCGGCCGGGCATTACGGAAGCTTTGATAAATCCCATTGGGATCGCAGCCAAACAGCTTGGGCGCAGCCACGCCACCGCGGTCCGGGCACGACTTGAGCGGTTTGACGCTGATCGCGTTGCTCTGCACGTTCCAGTTGGTGGCCCAACGCGCATCGTCAAACGGCGGACTGATCGGCAAGCCAGAATTCCAGCGGAAGATTCCGGAAAGACGCCAGCCACCGATTATGCCATCCGCCACCTTGTTGACGCCGGAGAAGTACTGGCGACCGTGACCGAATGGCAGTTCCCAAATACTGTTGATGTTGACGAGATGCCGGATATCGAAATCCGAATTGCCGTACCAGTCGTGCTGACGAATCGGGTTTTGAATGAACAACGCTCCAAACCCGCCGCCGGTTTGCAGGCCGGAAGCATCGTCGAGCGAATGGGAGAGGGTGTAGTTGAAATCGAAAGTCAGCGTCCGGCCGAGACGTTCACGAATCGACAGTGTGCCGGCATTGTAACGAGAGTGACCGATACTGCTGTAAGTGGCTAATGCGCCGTATTGCGGATGAAAGAAGAGATTGGTTCCGAGCGCCGCGTCGATAACGTCTTGCGTGTCGGTCCAGTCATTTCCAAAGATATCCGCGCTGCCCAGCAAGTAGACCGCCTGCGTGGAAGTCAGTGTCGGGTCACCGAAAACGAGATCGCCCAGGTTGGGCATCAGGTTCTCAAAGTACGGAATAGTCGCGACGGCCGACAGCGGTACACCCTGCGTGCGCAGAATCTCGAGTTTACCAGCGGCGGTGTACCAGTCCATCCCTGACTTCGGATCGACCAGATTGTTCAGGGCCATAGTGTCGCGTTGCGCGATCAGGTTGTTCGCGTAACGGCCGATGTAGGACGCCTGAATGAAGAGACCTTTCGGAAGCTGGCGTTCGTAGGTGAAATTCCAGCTGTAGTTGATCGGCGCGACCAGCTTCGAGTCGAGCGAAGTTTCAATGCGGCGTGAATTATCCGCCGGTTGAAGGTTCGGGAAGTTCAACTTCGTCGGCACGATCACCTTCGGCAGCGGTCTGACAGCCTGACCGAAACCCGTAAACGCCGGCGCCAGACAGTTCACGTTGTTCGTGCAGAACGAGTTGGCGGGCGTCGTGAAGTTGGAAACGAAACCGACGGCGTTTGCCAGGTCGAAGTTAACTGCCAAAGCTGAGCCGTACTGATCGTTTGTGATCGCAAAGCCGCCGCGGAATTGCGATTCGTTATTGGCGCCAAAAAGTTTCGAGAGAAATCCCTTCTTGAATGCCGGCGACCAAGCCACCGCAATGCGCGGCTGGAAGTTATTCTTGTCCCAGTCATAAAGCGGAGGCCGACCGTTTGCCGGACCGGAACGATCGAAAGTAATGGAAGTGTTAACCGGTTTGCCTGCCGCAGCGCCGGCCAGACGTTGGGCGAAGAAATCGGCCAGCGGTATGTTGCTCTTCATCTCGAAACCGTTAACTTCATAAATCGGTCTCGACAGGCTGTATCGCAATCCCAGAGTGAAAGTCATGTTAGGCCGGAACTTCCAGATGTCCTGGACATACGGCTCATATTCCTGAGTTGCGAAAGTGCGATCGGTTGGCGTCCCGCTCGTCAGCAAACTTCCATCTGCGTCGAACGTGAAGTTGGCCGTGTACTGCGAGAATCTGCCAATCAAGGCTGAGACAGCATTTTGCACGGCCGCACGATCGGCTGAAGTGAATGACGGTATGCCATTGGCAGCGGCAAAGTTTGCGATCGGCGTCGAAAGGCTCGCACCTGCGCCGCCCGAGAAGAACGACGGATTCGCAATCGCGTTGTCGAACGCGTTACTGAAACCGATGCGATTATTCCGCACGAGGCGAATGCTGCCGCCAAACTGAATCGTGTGATTGCCGTTTACCCATGACACGTCGTCGGTGATCGTCTGCACTGGAGTTATGCGAGTAACTGTGCGACTAAAACCGAGCGGCGAAAAGATAAACCGGAAACTGATCGCGTTTGCAGAGGAATCACCCTGTTGCGTGAAGGCCTCACGGGTATATCCATAAGTGGCGCGGTTGATTAACCGATCCGTAATGGTCCACGTATGACCGACGGCAATGCCCATCGGATGCGACCAGACATTCGGTCGTGCTGTATCCGGGAACTGCGGCGGCTGTCCGGTCAGGTCATAGATAATGTTGGCGCGCAGAAAGATCTGCTGGTTCGAGTTGAGATTGAAGTCAAACCTGCCTACGTGTGAGTTCAGGTCTACGGGGGTAGCAGCATTGAACCTGAAGCCGGCCGTATTCAGCAGCGCGTTTGGAGTGCTGTCGCCGGTGGTGAAGTCATTGGCCGGATATCTTGAAGCGGCACTGGCAAAGACAGCGATTGCCGCGGGGTTCATATCAAGCGCCGGAAATGCTGCATTCAACTGAGCAGTCGTTAGCGTAATGATGCTGCCCGAACTGGTGCGGTAACGCAGTTCGCCGCGGCCCATGCTGGCCAGTGGAACTGTTCGCACTACTGAAGTCTGGCTCGTCTGACGCAGACCTTCAAAACTATAAAAGAAGAAAGCGCGGTCTTTGATAATCGGTCCGCCGAAGCTGCCGCCGAAGCTATGGCGAATCAACTGCGGTTTTGGATTACCAACCCGATTATTAAAAAAGTCGTTTGCCGCGAGGGCCTTTGAACGATAGAGCTCGAACGCTGATCCATGCCAGTCGTTCGTTCCACTCCTCGTTACAAGAGAAATTTGAGCACCGCCTGAGTGTCCCTGGTTCGCATTCGGATTCGTCGTCGTGACACGAAACTCCTGAATCGCCTCGGAGTTCAACCGCAGCACGGTATTGTTATTGGGCAGGTTGGAGGCGATCGGATCGTCCTGTACGCTGGCGCCGACGGAATTCGTTTGCGTCTCATTGATGTCCACGCCATCCAGAGTCACGTTTGACTGGTCCGCGCGCGAACCGGCTACATAACCATCTCTGGTAGTCGCTGCCTGCAACGTCAGCAAGGCGGGAATACTGCGCGCGTTCGTCGGCAGTTCTGTAATTTGCTTGGGCACAAACGTATTACCGAGCGTTGCATCGTCGCGGTTAATAAGTTGGTCCGCGGCGTTTGCATTTACGGTGACTGTCTCCGAGACCTGTCCGATCTCAAGTTTGACGTCCGCCGTCGTCGGCTGTGCAACCAGAGCGTGTACGCCGGTCAGCACGCCCTTTTTGAAATTCTGCGCTTCGACCTCCACCCGATAATCACCGGGCGGAACAAATTCGAAGCTGTATTTACCTACATCATTAGTGGTTGTTGTGCGTGAGGTGTTCGTCCCTACGTTGACTAGAGTGACGGACGCTCCGGCAACGACATTGCCTGCGGGGTCGGTGACGATTCCGCCAACGGTCGACGTTCCGGCTTGACCGAATGCAAGGCTCGGTACCAGCAGGAGGGCGACGAACAGAACCGCAGAAATCACACCCGGGCTTCTCAAAAAGGCCGTTGTTTTCATGTATTCCTCCGTTGCGAAGTGGAAGGTCGTTTGAGTTTCATGAGTAATCGCGAAAGACAGCAACAATCCTCGGGATTGTCGGGTAATGGATCACCGCAGTAGAAGGGGGGAACCCTTCTCCTGGCTCATTGCGCGAAAAACAGGTACGGTTGTGAAAAGATAATTCCGAAGATTCTGTGCAGTTCTGGACGAATGCATGTGTTGTTCCGCATTAAGTGGTCCACCGTCGAGAGGGAGACCCCTTTATTTCGGGCATTCTGTCCCACACTGCGCCTTGAGCGAGGTAAAGTATATCCAAATTTTTGGGATCGTCTATAGAAATTCGGAAGATTGGGCGGGCAAAAAGCCGTGTGCTCGCGGCTGGCGCCGCTATTTTTTCGCCAAGCCTTCGACCAGAACTTCCGATAGACGCGACATCAGGAGGTAGGCGGGATTGTCGACTGACCACATCACTTTCGGCATGTCGTCGCATGTGATTGCCATCGCGATGCGGCCGTGTTTCGTGTAGAGAATCGCGATACAACTCCGCAGGTGATCGAGCGCGCCATACTTGCTCGCCATGTCTACGTCCCAAAGCGAACGGCCGATCGCGTTGCGTCCTTGTTCACGTTTCATCAGTTCGATCATCTCTTTCGAAACTGCGGGACTGATGATCTCGCCGCGTTCGAGTTTTTCCATCACCAAAACCATCTCGCGCGGCGTCGCCATGCCGAGCCCGTACTTCTTGTTCTCGGGATCCTTGCCTGCCATGCTCTCGCCGCCGCTGCCGACCTTGCGCATGATCTTTATGTTTTTGAAACCGAGCGATTCCATGCGCGCGTTGACGGCGTCGGTGGTGAGAACGTCGAGCACGAGATTCGTGGCGGTGTTGTCGCTGAGAATCATCATGAGGTTGACGGCGTCTCGCAGCGTGAGATGAAGACCGTCCGAGAGTTCGGCGAGGATGCCGGAGCCGGAAACTTTCTTGTCTTTCGTCAGCACGACTTCGTCGGTCCACTTGATCTTTCCCTCGTTGACGCGAGCGAAGGCTTCGATCATGACGGCGATCTTGATCGTGCTGGCGGTGCGGACGCGTTCGTCGCCATTGAGCGAGTAGGTCTCGCCGGTGTCGAGGTTTTTGGCGAAAAGACTGACGTTACCTTTGAAAGAACCGACGAGTGACTTTACCTGGTTATCGATCTGTTCGATCCGTGTTTGACCTTGTGCGGCAAAAGCAACAAGGCAAACTAACAGCGCAACCCAGGCTGGCTTTATTTTCATAAGTGGTTCAACGCGATCAGTAGTTCTGCGTTCAAAATAGCCGCGCCTGCGGCGCCGCGGATCGTGTTGTGACTCAGCACTACGAAGCGATAATCCAGAACCGCATCGGGTTTTATTCGGCCAACCGTGGCGGTCATACCTTTGCCCGCATCGCGGTCCAGCTTCGGTTGCGGGCGGTCCTGTTCGTCACGCACGACGATCGGCCGCGCGGGTGCAGAGTGTAACCCAAGCTCCTGCGGTAGCGAGCGAAAAGATGCGAGCGCCGCATGCACCTGATCGAGCGATGGTTTACGCGCGAACTTCACGCGAGTGGCGACCATGTGTCCGTCGGCGACGTTCACGCGGTGACACTGCGCGCTAACCGCGATCGGCGCATGTTGAAGTTGAGAATCGTGGTAGCGGCCGAGTATCTTCGCGGTTTCCTCTTCCATCTTCTCTTCTTCGTTACTGATGTAAGGCACGACATTGTCGAGAATGTCGAGTGAAGCGACGCCGGGATAACCCGCGCCGGAAAGCGCTTGCATCGTGGTCGCAATCGCGGCTTCAACACCGAACGCGGCGTGCAGCGGCGCGAGCGCCAGAGCGAGTCCGATCGCAGAGCAGTTCGGATTGGTAACGATGAAACCGCCGCGCGGATATTTGGCTTTCTGTTTTTCAAGCAAGGCGAGGTGCCCGTGATTGACCTCGGGAATCAGCAACGGCACGTCTTCGTCCATGCGAAACGCAGAGGAGTTGCTGATCACGGGATAACCGGCCGCGGCAAAGCTCGCTTCCGTCTCGCGCGCGATCTCGCCGGGCAGACTAGAAAACACGAGCTCGCAATCGAGTGGCGGCGCCGGCGGTTGCACCGGCAAGTTTCGTACGTTTGCCGGCATCTCGCCACTGAGTCTCCACGTGCAAGCCTCACCATACTTCTTGCCTTGCGATCGATCCGACGCAGCGACCGCGGTCACTTCAAACTGCGGATGGTCCACCAGCAACTGAATGAAACGCTGCCCAACCATTCCCGTCGCACCCAGTATTCCAACGCGATATTTCTTACTCATGATAATTCCAGACCTCTCTTAATTCGTTTTACTCCTTCAGCGAGTGTTTCGTGATCGGCACAGAAAGACACCCGCAGAAAACCTTCACTCTCGCTGCCAAACGCAGCGCCCGGAATCGTGATCAGGCGCTGTTCGAGCAAACTTTCGGCGACCCTCATCGATGGCCCAAACTCGCTTACGTCCAGCATCGTGTAGAACGCGCCTTCCGGTGTCACGGCGCGCAGCCCCAATTCTGACTTAAACAACTCCAACAAATGATCGCGGCGCGCACGAAACGTCTCGCGAAATCCGGCGCGCGCTGCCTCCGCTTCATCACTCCACGCCACGAGCGACGCCTTTTGCGAAACCGTCGAAGCGCACGTCGTCACGTAACCGTGCAACACGAGCATCGCCTTGATCGCCGCTTCGTCGCCGCCAACCCAGCCAAGCCGCCAGCCCGTCATGCTCATCGACTTCGACAAACCACTGATAACGATGGTCGATTCGTAAAACGACGAAGCAGAGTCGGGACGCTCCGGTGTGTAAAAGAGCTCGCGATAGATCTCGTCGCTGATCAAATAAGCGCCATGCTCGCGCACCGCATCCGCAATCGCGATCAGATCGTCGTGTGAAAGCGTGCGTCCGGTCGGATTCGACGGACTGATGCAAACAACGACTTTCGTTCGCGGCGACAACGCGCGGCGAAACTCTTCCGCGTCAAACGCGAACCCGTTCTCGCGTGGCAAGCGATAGAACCGCGCCGTTCCTCGCGCCATCCGCACGATCGTCGGATACGCAACGAAGCCGGGATTCGGCAACAACACCTCGTCACCTTCATCAATCAGCGTGAGCAGCGCGAGATACAAAGCCTCCTGCGATCCGGCGGTGACGATCACGCGATCGGGATTCTGTTCGAGGTATGGATACGACGCCGCGATCTTCTCCCGCAACGTCTTCAGACCTGCGTGCTGCGTGTAGCCGTTCTGTTCCTCGAGGATGATCTTCGCCGCCGCGCGTCGAATCACGTCGGGCGTCGGCAAGTCGGGCTCGCCCAAACCGAGATTGATGCTGCCGGGCAGCGCGCGATCGAAGACCTGCCGGATGACACTCTTCTCGATGCCCTGCAAACGTTTCGGTGGCGCGAAATTCTTCAACGCAAATAGTCCTCGAGTTGCACCGCCGTGTCAGTCTTCTCGTCGCGATACTTCACGATGATCGCCGCGTACAGCGAGAGTCCCCACTTTCTTCCCTGCTCCGTTTGCACCGCACGCGAGCCGGAAACGACGACCGCGCCGGCGGGAATCTCGAGCGCCGCACCTGCTTTCCGTTGATAGATCTCGTTGCGAACGAGATCGTAAACGGGCGTTGAACCCGTAAGGATCGTGCCGCTCGCGAGCACCGCGCGCTCGCGCACGATCGTTCCTTCATAAACTCCGCAGTTACCGCCGACGAGCACGTCGTCCTCGACGATCACCGGCATCGCGCCGACCGGTTCGAGCACGCCGCCGATCTGCGCCGCCGCCGAGATGTGCACGCGCTTGCCGATCTGCGCACAGGAACCGACGAGAGCGTGGCTGTCTATCATCGTGCCCTCGTCGACATAGGCGCCGGCGTTCACAAACATCGGCGGCATGCAAACTACTCCCGGCGCGATGTAAGAGCCGTCGCGAACCGTCGAACCGCCCGGCACGATACGCACGTTGTCGCTCATCTGCGTCGGCCGCGCGGGATATGTGTCTTTGTCAAAGAACTTGAAACTGTTTCCCTCGGACATGTCGGTGAGTGCGCCCATGCGAAAGCCGAGCAGCAATCCCTGTTTGACCCATGAGTGGACCAGCCACACGCCGTCAACGTTTCGTTCGGCGGCGCGGACCTCGCCACGATTCAGCGCACTCTTGAACTCATCGAACACAGCTCTGTCGTCCGGCGTGAAGTTTTCGTCCCGGCGCAGAGCGATGGCTTCGATCTGTTCACGCAACGGCATGTGAACTTTCCTTCAATAGACCAATCTCGCTGAGGATCTCGCGCATGCGCGCGCGCGTTTTTTCCTGCACGGGCACGAGCGGCAAGCGCAGCTTCTCTTCGATGAGGCCCATCAGCGCGAGCCCCGCCTTCACTGGACCAGGACTCGACTCGATGAAGTTCCCTTCCATTAGCGGCAGCAACTTGTAGTGCAGCGCGCGTGCTTCGTCCCAGTTGCCGGCGAGCGCTTCGTTGTTGAGTCGCGACATCAGCTCGGGCGCCTGGTTTGACGCCACGGAGATCAAACCTTCACCGCCGAGCGCGATCAGCGCGAGCGTGAGTGAATCATCACCGGAGATCACGCGGAAGTTTTCCGGGCGGCCGCGCAGGATCTCCATGATCTGCGAGAGGTTGCCGGAAGCTTCCTTGACGGCAACGATGTTTTCGACGTCGCGCGCGAGACGCAGCGTGGTTTCGGCGGAGATGTTGGACGACGTGCGGCCCGGCACGTTGTAGATAACGACGGGGAAGTTGTTCACGGCTTCGGCGATCGCGCGAAAGTGTTGATAAAGACCTTCCTGCGTCGGCTTGTTGTAATAAGGAGCGACGCAGAGCGCGGCGTCGGCGCCGAGCGAACGTGCGGTGCGCGCTTTTTCGATCGCGACGGCGGTGGAATTGCTACCGGCGCCGGCGATCACTTTCGCGCGTCCGCGCCCGAGCTCGACGGTCGTGCGAATCACGAGTTCGTTTTCCGCGTC
>Ga0070693_100001387_pt1 | contig 10917 bp, 10 predicted proteins | sample KBSK1103metaG_FD_65472 | JGI IMG/M metagenome (GOLD analysis project Ga0070693, IMG submission 65472) | Corn, switchgrass and miscanthus rhizosphere microbial communities from Kellogg Biological Station, Michigan, USA - KBS K1-10-3 metaG | ecosystem: Host-associated > Plants > Roots >...
ACAACCTTCGCGTTGCTGCTCGTCGCCATGTTAGTCAGCGATTCAATGTAGCGCTGCATCAACAGGTATTGCGCAGGATTTCCCTGACCGGCGGTGATCGATTCGGAGATTTGCCTGATTGCCTGGGCCTCGGCTTCGGCGTTGCGAGTTCGCGCTTGCGCCTGGCCTTCGGCTCGCAGCACCGCGGCTTCTTTTTCACCCTCAGCGCGAGCGATCGCGGCTTGCTTCTCACCTTCGGCGCGAGCGATGGCCGCTTGTTTTTCGCCATCCGCCTGAAGTATCAAAGCGCGGCGCGTCCGCTCGGCGGTCATCTGCTTTTCCATCGTGACCCGGACGTCCTCGGGTGGATGAATGTTTCGAACCTCGACGCGCGTCACCTTTACTCCCCAGCGTTCGGTTGCTTCGTCGAGCACGATTCGCAGCTTGTTGTTGATCACGTCTCGCGAAGAGAAAGTGTGATCGAGATCCAGATCGCCGATGATCGAACGCATCGAGGTGATCGTGAGCTGCATGATCGAGCCCGTCAGATCGGCGACTTCGTACATGGCTTTGATCGGATCGGTTATTTGATAGTAGAGCACCGAGTCGACGTTGACCGTCACATTGTCGCGAGTGATTACGGGCTGGGGCGGAAACTCGAGAAGCTGTTCGCGGAGGTCGAGCGTCGAAAGGCCGGGCCTGATCCCGCTCCAGTATGCTGAGCGCGGCTTATCGAGAAACGGCAAAATGATATTCAGCCCACTGCCGGCCATCTTGTGAAACTTGCCGAGCCGCTCGATGATCATCACCGAAGCCTGTCCGACTACGCGAAATGATTTTAGTAAGGTGATCAGCACCGCCAGTGAGATGAACGCGAGAACCAGGAGGCCAAATGCTTGCATGATCTTTCGCTCCTTCTGAGATTCGAAATCCGCTGAAACCGAATCGAGTCGTTACAAACTTCCGCATAAATGCCGGACTACGAACTTCTAACCTTACTCTCTATTCTTTTACCCGATCTTGCTTTCGCCAGGACGGCTCGCCATCGGTTCGTCTGACATAGACCGAGGCTCCTTCGACGCGTTCGATTTCAACCTGCTCGCCCTCGCGGAGCGGTTCTTCACCTTCGGTGGGAAAGGCACGCCACGTCGAGGCAAACACGCGGACCGCTCCTTCCTGCATTGCGCCCTTCGAAGGCTCGACGACCACGCCGATCTTTCCCGGTAGTGTGTCCATACCCGTTTTCAGCTCCCGCCCGGGCGAGCCGCGCATAAGGAATCGCTCGAAGATGGTTCGCGATGCGACGGTGAGTGCGATCGATATGACCAGGAAAACCACGATCTGAACCGGAAGCCCGACCAGGCCCGTGAGCCCAAGCAGTCCCGCGACGAGCGCGCCTATTCCGAACCACAGCAGCACGAAGCCTGTAGTGAAAATCTCAGCGATGATGAAGAGCACGCCAAGGATCAGCCAGATGTACCAAAGGTCCGACATGAAGTGGTGCGAGGCTAAGGCCGCAACGATGAACCAAGAGTGAAAGCGTCTTTCTCTTCGCTCTCACGGTCGGATTATCTTTTGACGTTATACAAAAAGCAAGCGTGATGGCTGGTGTGGTGTGATCAGAAGTGCACTTGCACCCGAGTCACAGTGAGGCTCTCATTAAACACATCACTTCAGTGAGGTGTTTGAGTGGGCCGCGAGACTCTTGACTCGTTCCTAACAGTTTCGCGACTGACAGCAATCGATTTGAAACGGTTCTGAAGAATGCGCCCGCGACAGCAACACCCGACTGAAGTCGGGTGTTGCTGAGAGAGCGCTGAGGTTGGTGAGGTAATCTGACGACTGCGCAAGAGGCGGAAGGACGGTGCTGGCCACGCGAGGTTGCTCCGCAAAATTGGATCGTGTCCGAAACGGCGGATTACTCGCTGTTGGCCGTCGTCGCCCAGCCGAAGGCGATTCCGGTTGCAATTGCCAGGAGGAGTTCGGCCAGGCCAACAAGCGTGGCCGCCCGGCCCTCGATGCGCAATCGCTTCACACCTTCGGCTAGAAGCAGGAAGCCGGCTGTCCATGCTAGCAGTGCCTTTTGTGACTTCGACAAATCAATGCGAGACATAATCGATTCACCTCTGACTTGAAGAACCTCGCGACTCGGCGGTTCGATTTGCAATGCGTTCCGAAACTCGCGCCGGCCCGCTTGTCGCGTAACGCACTGGAGCGGGCCCGCCGTACAACGTTATCACCTTCTTGATGGTTTCGTCCTGAGCCGCTCGGAATCGATGAGCGCTTCCTCCGTGATTGTAAATCACAAACAGCAGCGGACCTCGTTGGCGTGTGTAAGCGACTCCGGCGAGCGCGCTCACGCTGCTGAGCGTTCCGGTTTTTGCGACAACCGATCCGCGATAAACGTCTGTGAATCGCCTCTCGAGCGTGCCGGCGTCGACTCCCGCAACGGGCAGAATCTCCGCGGGCACAAGCCCCTTACCCTCGAGATAAGTAATCAGCTTGCGCAACATCGTTATCGTACCGCGCGGCGATATCGCATTCGCTCCGAGTCCCGAAGACGTCGCGAAGCTCACCTCATCATCCTTGAATCCGACTTCGGTTTTCAGGAAGCGCTCGACTGCGTCCGGTCCCCCGACCAGATTGCCGATGACGGTAGCCATCCAGTTGTTCGAAAAATCGTTGAGGCCCTTCAGTACTCGAAGGAGAGGAAGCGACGTGTGAACGGCGAGCGGCGAAAGCTTCGATGTGTTCACAGTCGGGTCGCTGATCGTCTGCCCGTTTATCTTGAGCGAGGGCGGCCCGGAAAGAGGCGGCGCTTTTTGTGTTCCCGAGTCGCGATCTTCTGCGGATCGAATTGCGAGGAACCGGGTGTACGAAGCCTTCGCTTGCGCGGTCCACGTGTCCGGCGTCAGCACCGCGCGAAACGCTTTCGCCGAAGCTTCGCGCGCCGTCGAGAAGTTGAAAAAGAACTGACCGAGCACGACCAGATTCCCATCGACCTCGCGAATCCCGCTGCGATTCAGCTTGTCCGCAATCATCATCGCGTTCTCAGGGAACAAAGCCGGATCCCCGCTTCCAATCACATAAAGCGAGCCGTGCAAAACTCCGGTCGCCGGATCGAGCGTGCCGTCGGTGTACAACGAAGTTCTAAACTTGAAGTCCGGACCGAGCCGCGATATCGCGGTGAGCGAAGTTGCAATCTTGGTGACCGAAGCTGGATTGAACAAACGGTCGGCGTTGTGCTCGGCGAGCACTTCGCCTTTCAATGTCGTGACGATGAATCCCTGGTTCTCGGCGCTAAATCCAAACGTAGCGAGGCTGTCAGTGTAAGCGGCGACGAGCGGATTCATCGGCGGCGCCTCAGCCGGATCGAGGTTCGCAATCCGAGGCCTGGTCACCTCGTCCGTCGCCGAACTCGTAGCTGGTTGAGGATTGATCCGGGCGTTTACCTCCCCGACTCCGGAACTCGCAGCGGGATTGCTCTCATCGCCGGGCTGTATTCTTTTGTCGCTGGGCCCGATTTCTTGAGTCCAGGCGTTGCTGAGATAGTTGTGAACGCCCACGCCGTGAGTGCCGGCACTCGCGACCTGTCTTCGCCATCGCGACCGCCGCCCGCGTCCTCGCGCGTAAAGGCGTCCGCCACGCCTCGACCCTCGTGAGCCTATGCTTCGCGAGCGCGAATTGCCACGGCGAGCGCTGGCTCGCGAACTGTTTTTCGACTTGCCCTTCGCTGCCTTACCTTTTGCCGCCCTACCTTTTGCTCGCGGCGGCGACTTTTTTGCCTTTGGGCTGGCGCCTGCGTCAATCGATGCGAGAGAGAAAGTGAGAACGAGGGCGATGAACAACGAGAGGGTTCTGAGCTTGAGGAGTGATCTGGACATCCCTTACTACCGTCCTATCTGTGATCTGAGCGTTCCGATGCGCATCCTGCTTGTGACGTTGCAACGACGTTGGAGTTCGGCGACCTTGTGGCGGGTCCAACCTCGAAAACCCTCTTGAGCCACTCAATTCTGAACGTGAACTTTGATGAACGGGGGCTGCGACCGTCGCGCATCTCGCTTCGGTTCTTACGATATCACAGCGTCCAGTCGAGGTCTACTATGTTAATAAAGATGCAACACTTTTTTGAGCGGCCTGGGCTACCTCGCTGAGGTGGAATGTTGGCGGGCACCCAATGGACATCTAACTCACGAACGAACGAATCATCCCGCGAAGCGAGAACAGCTCACGGGGATCGACTGTCTCATTGACGATGCCCGCGACCAACTCCTGTAGGAATCTGCTCCGCCGGATACGCCTCGCGACGAAATCGTTTAGCCACGGCCGCGAGAACCAGTTCTCGGCTATTCGATAACCGAGGAATTTTGGTCTGAGCTCGTGCTCGATGCGGCGCGGGAAGTCGCGAAGCCGTTCGAAGTCGCCTGACCTCAGCGCTTCGTCGGCTACTTCGGCGGCGATCTCGCCGGTCTCCATCGCCTTACCGATCCCTTCACCGGTGAAGGGAAACGTCGCGCCGATGCTTTCGCCCAACACCAGCGTGTTTCCCGGACCCAGCGGTCTGGTGCCGCTCAAGCCGCAACGAAGCATCGCACCTCGTACCGGCGAAATGGATTCCGCGTGTCGCACGATCTCGGCGGCTAGCGGAAAGTTTTCCAGGAATGTTCTGAACGCGTCGCGCAGATTCACTTGCGGGCTTGAGCCGCGGCGGTAGCTGACTCCACATCCGATGTTGAATTCGCCATCCGCAAGCGGAAAGATCCAAGCGTAGCCCGGCGTGATCGAACGGTCATAAGAAACAACCAGTCGATCGAGTTCAACTGGTGATCGCACATAGCAGCGCAACGCGACCCCGCTTGGTTGCTGCTGACTGACAAGCCCAAGCCTTGAAGGCATCTCGACATTCGCACCAGTCGCCAGAAACACGATTCGCGCGTGTAGAGGTTTGGTGTTCGGTCAAGCGAAACCATGAGGTTAGCGTCGGGCTGTACTTCAACTCCGGTGACCTTTGCCTGGCAGAACACCGCTCCATACTCAATCGCTCGTTTCAAGATCATGGCATCGAGATGCATCCGCTTGAGCGTGAGAAACTCTCCGGGGACATCAAAGGAAACTCGAGAGGGACTATAGACAGTCCCGACGTTCGACCGCCGGCTGCTCGAACGAATGATGTCGTATAGTCCTGCCCTTGTGAGGCAGCGCACCGAGTCGGCGATCAAGCCATCGCCGCAAACCTTGTCTCGAGGAAAGGTGTCCTTATCGAGCAACAGTGTCCGGTGTCCACGCCTGGCGAGATGAAGCGCAGCCATTGCGCCCGCGGGCCCCGCCCCGACTACGACTACTTCCCAGGATTGATCCGCGGCCGCCGTCAAATCACTCGGTTTCAGTTCGATTAGATCTGGATTCATTATTGTCCGGTCTGCCGAGCGATTGAGACTCGAGCGTCCATCCTCACTCGCACAATTACGCGGATGACCCGTGCCTCGTTACGTCTTCCCGCGCGCCGACGGCTTCGTTGCTGGACCAACCTCGTCTATGGTAAGGTACCGGCCGAAGCAAGTCGAGGCGGCAACAAGGAAAACACCATGCGGGCTGGCACTCAGTGGAACTTCCCGCGTCTTTGCGCCAGAAACATAGGATATTGAGCTGATCGTTTCAGGATCGAAAGCATCAATGAGCCGGTCTTTAGTTCTTGTGGTCGTGACGCTGGCCAGTTTGACGTTTGCGCCGTCAATGGCCGCTCAGGATCGCGCATTCGTAATCGTGCGAGGCCGGGCAGTATGCCTCGATGCCTTCGACAAGCCCGTTGATTCGCCCTTTGCCTGCTCGGAAACAAATCCGCGATTCGGGTTCGCAAGCAAGGACGGCAAACTCTATCGATTCCCGCAGACTGATTCGATGATAACTGTGTTCACCGATTCAAGAGTGCGCGAGCGCGAGCTTCAAATCACCGCGCGTCTTCGTGAAAGCAATCAACTCGAAACCATCAAAGTACAGTCGATCAAAGACGGAAAGTTATACGACATTTATTACTTTTGCGACGTCTGCAACATTCGGGCGTACACGCCGGGGTTGTGCCCGTGTTGCCGCAACGAACTGGAGTTCAGGGAAACAGCACCATGACGATTTTGGATTTCCGATTTTAGATTTTGGATTGTCCGAAAAATCGAAAATCGAAAATCCAAAATCCAAAATCGGACGAAGGAGGCAGGGATGCAAGACGATGATGATGTGAAAGAAAAGGGCTCGGGGCTATCGCGGCGCCGCTTCTTGAAGGTGTCCGGCATCTCGCTGTCCGTCCCGCTCGTGATGGGACATCGAGTCATCAACGTGGCCGGCGCCGAAGTAAAGGTCTATGGCCCAACGAAAGTCCCAATTCAACTGATGATCAATGGGAAGGCGTCCACGGTGAACGTCGAGCCGCGAGTGACGCTGCTCGAAGCTCTGCGCAACGAACTCGATATCACCGGCGCCAAGCGCGTGTGCGATCGCGCGACTTGCGGCGCTTGCACGATGATCGTCGATGGCAAGCCGGTTTACTCGTGTTCGGTTCTCGCGATCGAAGCGCAGGGCAAACAAATCACGACAGTCGAAAGCTTGATGCAGGGTGACAAGCTTCATCCGCTTCAGCAGGCCTTCATTGATAACGACGGCCAGCAGTGTGGATTCTGCACGCCGGGATTCGTGGTCGCGGCAAAGGCATTCCTGGACAAGAACCCAACCCCGACATCCGAAGAAATTCAAAAGGGACTGGGCGGCAACCTTTGCCGGTGCGGAACCTACATGGGCGTTCGCGCCGCGGTCGCGCAGACGGCGAAAGGAGGGCGGCGCAATGGCTGAATATAAATGGCCGGATGCCGACAAGCGAAACTTCATCGGCAAGCGAATCTCGCGCATCGACGGACCGCAAAAGGTTTCCGGGCGCGCGAAGTATTCATTCGACATCAACCGCCCGGGCATGCTCTTCGGTAAGATCGTTCGCTGTCCACACGCGCACGCGAAGGTCAAGAGCATCGATACCAGCGCGGCTGAAAACATGCCGGGCGTAAAGGCGATTCACGTGATGCAGGAAGCCGGCAAGGAACTGATGTGGGCCGGCGCCTCAGTGGTCGCGCTCGCCGCAGTGGATGAACCGACCGCGGAAGACGCAGCGCGCGCCATCAAGGTCGAGTACGAAGTGCTTCCTCACCTTGTCGTCGATACCGATCCGAAAGTCGCCGGTGATTACACGCGGCAGACTAACGAAACAAAGCTCGGCGATCCTGACAAGGCATTCAGCGAAGCGGAAGTCACGACCGACGGCACGTATGGTCTGGCGATGATCACACATTGTTGCCTCGAGCCTCACGGATCGGTGATGGAGTGGGATGGCGAGAATGTGCTCGCGCATTTGTCTACTCAAGCCGTGAGCGGATCTGTCGCGCAGATTGCACGGCCCCTCGATATCCCTGCGACGAATGTCCGAGTGCAACAGGATCACATCGGCGGAGGATTCGGCAGCAAGTTCGGTCCCGATGAATGGGACATCACCGCGGCGCGACTCTCGAAGAAGGCGGGTGGCAAGCCCGTCAAGATGTTCAACGAACGCGACGCCGAGTTGATGGTTGCGGGCGCCCGTCCGTCGGATTATGCGAGAGTGAAGATTGGACTGAAGAAAGACGGCACGATCACCGCTTGGGAATGCCAGTCGTGGGGCTCGGGCGGAGTCGGCGGCGGCGGCGCGCCTCCGATGCCTTACATCTTCAACATTCCCAATCAGCGGAAGCAGCACACAAACATCATCAACAACGTTGGCAGTCAGCGGGCGTGGCGCGCGCCCAATCATCCGCAAGCGTGCGCGATCACGATGACCGCGCTCGAAGATGCGGCGGCGGCGGTGAGTATGGATCCGCTCGATTTCTTCATGAAGAACATCGAGATGACCGGACAACGCGCGCAGATTTACAGCGACGAGTTGAAGATCGCCGCCGATCTGATCGGTTGGAAGAAGAGCTGGCACGCGCGTGGTGACAAGACCGCGGGCCCGATCAAACGCGGGCTTGGTCTTTCGATTCACACCTGGGGCGGGCTTGGCCATCCGAGTGACTGCGACCTGACGATTCAACCCGATGGATCAGTCGAGTTGAAGATGGGCACGCAGGATTTGGGAACCGGGACGCGAACCGCGTTGAACATCATCGTCGCGGATACGCTGGGCATTCCGATGAACGCTGTGAAGATAACGATCGGCGACAGCCGGTATCCGTCTTCGGGCGGGTCAGGCGGGAGCACGACAATCGGCGGCATCAGCGCTTCATCGAGGCGAGCCTCGCTCGACGCGCTTGACCAGATCTTCGCGAAAGCCGCGCCGGCGCTTGAAACGGCGCCCGAGGACCTGGAAGCAGCGAGCGGTATGATTCGAGTCAAAGCGAATCCGAGTAAGGCCATGACGTGGGCGCAGGCGTGTTCGAAGCTTGGCGCATCACCGATTACCGTTCGCGGCAAGAATCCGGGGCCGGGTAAGCTCACCGATCAGGGTGTGGGCGGCGCGCAGATGGCTGATGTCTCGGTCGACGTCGAAACCGGCATCGTGAAGATCAACAAGATCGTCGCCGTTCAGGATTGCGGTCTGGTGATCGATGTGAAGACTGCCGAGAGCCAGGTCTACGGCGCGTTGATCATGGGAGTGTGCTACGCGCTCTACGAAGAAAAAATAATGGATGCGAAGACTGGGCGCATGCTGAACCCGAACATGGAGTTCTACAAACTCGCAGGTATCGGCGACGTTGGCGAGCTGGTCGTTCACATGATGACCGGCAAGGGCTACGACGAACGCGGAGTGATCGGCCTCGGAGAACCGCCGGTAGTTTCGCCCGGCGCCGTGATCTCGAACGCCGTCGCAAACGCGATCGGGGTTCGAGTCCCGACGCTGCCGTTAACGCCGGACCGAGTGCTGGCAGCTCTCGATCAGAAGGGAGGCAAATAGAATGCGAGCATTTGAATACGCCAACCCTACAACTAAAGAACAAGCAGTCGCGCTGCTCGGGGGGTCGTGGTCCGACGCCGAAGTGCTTGCGGGCGGCACCGATCTGCTCTCGTTGATGAAGGACGATATCGTTCATCCAAAACGATTGGTCAACATCAAAGAAATCACCGAGCTTGGCGGCATCAAGCCGTCGAAGACGGGGCTCCGCATCGGCGCAACCGTGACGCTTCAGGAGTTGATCGACAACGCTCAGGTTGCACGAGCCTATCCCGCGTTGGTTGATGCTGCTGAGGGAATCACAAGTCCGCAGATTCGAAGCCGCGGCACGGTCGCCGGCGACCTGACGCAGCGCCCGCGATGCTGGTATTACCGTGCTGGCTTTGGTTTGCTCGGGCGTGCATCGGCAAGCGAAGGCGGCGAATCCCTCGTGCTTCAAGGCGACAATCGTTACCACGCGATCCTCGGCAACGGCGGGCCGGCTTACTTCGTCAATCCGTCGAGCCTCGCACCTGCGCTGATTGCCTACGGCGCAAGCGTTCGCGTTTTCGGATCAAAAGGTTCGCGCGAAGTGCCGGTTGAAAAGTTCTTTGTCATTCCTCAGAGTGACAACGACCGCGAACACGATCTGAAGCCCGGCGAGATTATCACCGAGATCATCGTGCCCGCGGCGACTGGAGTGAAGAGCGCGACTTATGAAGTCCGGCAAAAAGAAGCGCTTGATTGGCCGCTCGCAGCGGCATCGGTCGCGTTAAAGATGACCGGCGGCAAGGTCACGTCGGCTCGAATTGTTATGTGTCACGTGGCGCCGACTCCCTGGCGAGCGGCCGCAGCAGAGCAAGCGCTTGCGGGCAAGACTGTCAGCGAAGAAGTTGCGCAAGCCGCGGGCGAGGCTGCGGTGTCGGGCACAAAGAGCCTTGGCCGCAACGCATATAAGATTCAACTCGCGCGAGTGGCGGTCAAACGCGCGATACTCGAAGCGGCCAAAGGAGGTACACGATGATTGTCAACGAAGCTGAACGTTTCAACATCGATCATCCCCAGTTGTGCGAGTGCCTTCGCTGGAAGGGAATGTTCATCGGCGTCTCACACGACGCTTCGGCGCAGCAATCGAGCGACGGCCACTTCTGGTGTGTGTACACGCAGACGTGCATCGGGCCCGACGGCCAGCTCGCTGAACCTGGAACTTGTTCGTCCGGGGAGCGTGGCTGTTACGGCAAAGGCTACGTGTGATACCATCGAATCACTTGGCGATCTTTGTGACATCTTAGCGTCTTTGCGCGAAACGTTCTCTCGTGTTGGATTTCGCGCAAAGCCGCAAAGAGCCGCTAAGTACGCAGAAGGTTGGAAGGAGAATCAGTAATGCGAAAGATGATGTTCATCGCAGCTTCGGCTGTAGTTCTGTTGACCCTCTCGGCGGCCGGGAATGCTCAGAGCATCTCGGGCGATTATATCGAAACGCGCAGCGCCGATGTTTGGACTGGTTCATGCGTCGCCAACGGTGAGATGAACCTGACCGGAGATCAGGCGATCCTTGCGTGGCGAGTCACGAAGGGCCAGTGGAAAGGCGTAACGCTCGACGGCCTAAGCGTAGTCGGCGTGGTCAAGGCGAGCGCGACGCTCGGCGACGAGTACAACAATCCATATCCGGCGAAGGCTGTGATGATTGTTGACGAGAAAGCTTGCGGCGAGCAGCAAAAAGCCCTTGTCGAATTTGCTCAGGCAATGTCCGGCGAGCTTTTGAAAAACGTCGTTCGCATCGAGATCTCGCCGATCAAGGTCGAAGTCAGCGGGCACGATGGTCACTACTATCGGACGCTCGTGAAAGCCGGCAACATCGCCGGAATCGAAACTCGCGCGATCAACGGCAAGGATCATCTGTGCGGTAACGAAGACGTTTTTTACCAGCCGCTCGCCGCGACCGTACACTCGATGCCCGCGGTGGCCGAGCTCGACAAGTTTGACGGCGACGGGCT
>Ga0070693_100001392_pt1 | contig 10877 bp, 7 predicted proteins | sample KBSK1103metaG_FD_65472 | JGI IMG/M metagenome (GOLD analysis project Ga0070693, IMG submission 65472) | Corn, switchgrass and miscanthus rhizosphere microbial communities from Kellogg Biological Station, Michigan, USA - KBS K1-10-3 metaG | ecosystem: Host-associated > Plants > Roots >...
ATCTGACGAACGCCAGCGGCTACAACACCTCGCTCGCCGGCACCGGCGGCTACGGCAACACGGTCCGCGTGTACTACGACAACAACACGTCGGTGACGTATCAGGGCCGCAATTTCCGTCCGGAGGACTTGCAGCGCGGCGATCAGGTCACGGTGCACGTCGACAACTCCAACGGCACGCTCATGGCGCGGTCGATGGACGTGACGTATGACGTGAACAGCGGCATGGCCTCGTCGTCGAGCTATCCGTCGTCGTCGAACTATCCGACGTACAACAGCGGCTCGATGCTCAGCGGCACCGTGCGCTCGGTCGACACCAATCGCCGCACCATCACCGTCGATCCGGGCTACGGCGGCTCGTACGTGACCGTCGACTACGCCACGAACACGCCGGTCTACTTCAACGGCCGCACGTACGCGGCGGGCGACCTCGAGGTCGGCGACCAGGTGAACGTGCGCGTGGGCAACGGCGGCACGGGCCGCGTCGGCGCGCAAGACATCACCGTCACGCGCTCGATCAGCGGCAACAACAGCGGTACGTACAACTCGTCGACGAACCTGCAGACGGTGCGCGGCACCGTGCGCTACGTCGACGCCAACGCCCGCACGATCCAGCTGGAGTCGACGCAGTGGATGAACGGCTTCCAGTCGAGCACCGGCGGGAACACCATGATCATTCACTTCGACTCGACGGCGCGCGTGGACGTGAGCGGGCAGCTCTATCCGCTCTCGAACCTCGAGCGCGGCGACGTGATCGACGTGACCCTCGAGCCGAACGGCTCTTCGAATTACCTCGCGCAGCGCATCACGCTGGTGCGCGACGTGCGGTCGCGGTAACGCTTTCGGCAGGACGCGCGCGCCGGCAGAGGGCGCCGGCCGCGCACGCCGCCGGACGGGCATTCCGCGGAGTTTATACAATCCGCAGCGTGAACTTCGTCTTCCTCGTCCTCGCCGCCATCGCATCCGTCCAAGGTGTCCCCGTCCGCGTCACCCCCGACGCCATCGTCTGGCACAACGCGCCGCCGCCCTTCCCCGCCGGCGCCCAACTCATGGTCCTCGAAGGAAAGCCCGGCGAAGCGTTCCCGTACGCGCTGCGCCTCCGCCTCCCCGCCGGCGCGACGCTCTCGCAGAGCACGCGCGCGCATCCGGCAAGCGTGACCGTGCTCTCCGGCAGCGTCGCCGTCGATGGCCTCACGTTCCCCTCCGGCAGCTACTTCACGATCACGCCGTTCGCGGGCGACCTCGTCGCGAGCGAAGAGTCGATCGTGCAAATCTCCGGCGACGGGCCGATGCTCAAGAGCGGGCTCGACGTCGCGGCGCCGGTCGAGGCGACGATTCCGGAGCACGGCGACGAAGCCGATCTGACGCTGCTCGACACGACGCCGCCGTCATTGAGCGACGTCACCGCCGGGACGACGATCCGCGTTCGCGTCCGCTACGCGATCAAGAACTTCGAACCGAATCTGTACCGCCTCGAAGCGATGCTGCAGTCGACGCGCGCCGGCGCGACGGTCGGCGTGCCGACGACGAATCCCGCCGCGCGCGGGTATCTCACGACCGCCTCCGGCGAGACGACCATCGACGTGCCGGTGGCGCTCCTCGAGCACACGAGCGCGGCGCGGCCGCTCCGCCTCTGGATCTTCCTGCTGCGCAAGACCGGCGAGCACTCGGCGCGGCCGGTGGCGCGCACGCCGGCCTCCGTGTTCAACGTCAAATGAACGAGTACCGCCTCAAGCAGACGATGGTCCGCGTGGCGCGGCGGCTCGATCAGAAGGGGATTCTGACGTCGACGGACGGCAACCTCTCCGCGTTGCTCGACGACGGCGGCACGCTGATCACGCCGAGCGGCTCGTGCAAAGGCGAGCTGCAGCCGGAGCAGCTCGTGCGCCTCTTCCGCGACGGCTCGCCGCGGCACGGGAAGCCATCGTCGGAGATCGCGCTGCACCGGATGATCTACGCGAAACGCCCCGACGTACGCGCCATCATCCATGCCCATCCGCCGTACGCAACGGCGTACGCGGTGGCCGGGATCGCGCTCGATCAGCCGATTCTCTCCGAGGCCATCCTGACGCTCGGCCGCGTGCCGGTGGCGTCGTACGCGATGCCGACGGCGGAGGAGCTCGCCCGCAGCGTGGAGCCGCTCGTCATCGGCCACGACGCGGTGCTGCTTCGCTTTCACGGCGCGGTCTGCTTCGCGCGCGACATCGAGCAGGCCGGGTATCTGATGGAGACGCTCGAGCACGTCGCCCGCATCGACTCCATCCGCCGCGCCCTAGGATCGAACGAGCTGATCCCGCCGCACGAAGTGGCGCGCCTCGAGGAGCTGCGCGCGGCCATGCGCGCTAAATGAGCTTCTGCAGCGCCCCGATCACGACGCCCGCCGCGCGATCGGCGACGTCGATCCACTCCGCGGTCGCGTCCTCGACGCCCGGATCGAGGCCATCGTCGTGCATCGGATGGATCACCATGGTTCCCCCTCGGGCGATCTCCTGGCGCAGCTCGAAGAGCCGCCTGTCGTCGCGCTTTCCCAGCGCCTCCGCCGCGCCGGCCAGCCTCCGAATCGATTCTTCTTCGTTCTCCTCGCCGCGGGCGAGATGCAACAGATGAAAGAGCGCCACCGCCACGCCGCCCTCCGCAATCTGCCGCGTCCCGATTCCGAGCCCGTCATACCAAGCGATCACTTTGTCGAGCGGCACCTGCTCGAGCTCCGAGGCGTACGAAAAGACGCGCGCGCTGAAGGTGACGTCGCGCACGCGCGATTCGCCGCCGGACATGGAAACGGTGCCGCCGAACGATCCCGGCGTCGAAAGGTTCAGCAGGAGAAAGACGTCGTGGAAGAAGAGCTCGACGTAGGCGGGGGCGTCGCGGCGGTTGAAGTCGCCCTCGACGTCAATCGCGATGCGGATCTCCGGCGTCGACAGCAGCGGCGGCCACTCCGCGGCGACGCGCACACCGTCGTAAACGCGCTCGCGCACGACATCGCGCGGCACGGCCGCGTCGTCGCGCAAGACCTCCGCTTCGAATTGCATTTGATTCATGGCTATCCCCTCCGCAGAAGAGGATCTCGCCACGCCGACGCCTACGTCGAGTTTCTACGCGTCGTGCACCCCCTCCCCTCGGAGGGGCGAGCATCGCGCGGAAATGATCTACCCGAGGTGGATACCACCGGCTCTCACTTCTGCACACGTACCGTGCCCTCGGGCTCGCATCGTTGCAGGTCGTCAAGAATCATGTCGCTGCCGGTCATGCGAAACATCACCACGTTCCAGATGCGAAAGGCGCAGTTCGGCGGGGGCGTGATCGCACGCACACGGCAGCCGCGCGTGTACAGCTGGATCGACGCATCGGCGTCCGCGATCGTGCCGCTGCCCTGATACGCGTGCACGAAATAGCGATACGTCCCCGTGGCGGCCTTGCGCACGGTCAGCGTCTCGTACGCGCCGGGATAGAGCTGATCAACGTCAAGGTGTGCAAAGACTTCCCCGTTCGGAAGCCGGCCGGTTTTGTTGCCGAAATAGACGGTGTCCGGCGCCGGAAACCGCATGGTGTCCAGCTTCCAAAAATGTGTGTCGAGATCGCGCGGCTCGTTGCGCCATCCGAGGACGAAGCGAACCGCCTCGTCGTCTGTGAGATCGGGCGAGAGCGGCAGGACCGCTTTCGTAACCTTCCCCGCCTGCACGTCAAACTCGCGGTCGCAAGCGCAGAAGCCCGGCGCCTCGGCGGAGAAGTGGTGCTTACCCGGCGGCAGTTCGAGCGTCACGAACCGCTGCGGCTCGCGCGTGACGACGCGGGTCCCATCTTTGACCGTGGCCATTACCGGCTCGTCTTTGCGGATCGCGTTGGCGAGCGAGAGCTCGATGCGGCCGAACTCAGGTGTGAGGTCGAGCGGCACGCGCACTTTCTGCAGTGCCGCCACTTCGACGCGCGCGGTGCGCGGCTTGTAGCCGGCGACGCGCGCCGTGTACGAGCCGGCGCCGCTGTTGATCCGTCCGGCGTGTGCGACGAACGCACTGCCGATGCGCTCGATTGTCGTGGTAAACGACTTGCCAGTACGGTCCTCAGTGATCGTGGCCTGCCGCGCGGCAAGATCAGTGGCGAATACCGCGTCGCGCAGCGCGAGGTCGAGATATGCCGGCGGCGTGAGGAAAAACGGAATGGCCAGCAATCCCGCGCCGAGCACCACGGCAGATATTAGGAAAACGACGGCGTTCCGGTCATCGCCCGCCGCGCTCATCGCAGCTCCTGTCCTGTCTTCTCGCGGAAGAAATTCTCAAAGGCGCGGATAGAGGCGACGAAGCCGATGCCGTCGCCGATCGTATTCGGCAGCTTTGCGCGCACGATGCCGAGCACCGTCCAGTCGTCGCGGATGAAGATCGGACCGCCGCTGTTGCCAGGATTGAGATTCAGCCCCGAGGTGACGAAGACGTTCCGGTCGCGCATGAAGCGGGAGAGGCTTCCCTCGCCGGAGATCGATGCGCTGTCGCGTGCGGAAGCGCCTTCTTGCATCAGCGGATACCCGATGGTGACGAGACGCACGACCGCATCGGGCGACTCATAGCTCGCGGCATTGGCTAGGCGCAGTGCCGGCAGCGTAGCGTCCTGAATTTTGAGCAACGCCAGATCGTCGTCGCCCGACATGCCCTCGAGCGTGGCGGCGTGCTCGAGACCTTTGTAGTCGACGAGATGGATCGGGCCGGCGCATGGCTGCTGTCCCTCGCTGAAGATGTGCGCCGCCGTGGCGACGTACCCCGGCTTCACGACGAAGGCGGTGCCGCTGTGCTCCGGTTGGCCGGAGCACTCGGCGCGGACGTTGAGGATGCTCTGCCGCAGCTTCTGCAATTGCTGTGGATCGACTTTCACCGATTTCGAGCCGCTCTTCGACGCCGAATCCTTGACGATCAGCCAATGCGTCCACTCCACGTCGACGTAGGCAAACAACGTTGCGGCGAAGCCGACGGCGAAGAGGCCGGCGAGCATGGCGGTGGCGCGTCCCGGTTTCGTTTTGGCCATGACTCACCTCGCATTCAGGTAGCCGTTGCAGATCGAGCAGCGCTCACCGGGCTGCACGGTGTTGGAGCACATGGGGCATTGGACGAGCGTATCTACAGGCACGGCCATCGGCTCCGCCAGCGTGACGGCGTCGCTCGCGATTTTGCCGTCGCCGTTTCCCGACGGCGCCGCCGTGGCCACCGTGAGAATCGGAGTGCCTACGACGGCGGGCGCCGCTCCAACTTTCGGGTCGTAGCCGCATTTCGGACATGGATACTCGTCTTCGTATCCGCGGAACATGAAGCAGTGGGGGCACTCGATGACCTCTCCCTCGTGCATCGTGTCTCCACATTTCCAGCAAACCTCGAGATCGTCGGGCACGCGGGGCTCGTGGCAATGCGGACAAGGCACGAACGCAGCGAAGGTCGTCTTGCAGTGCGTGCAGTGAGCGGCGCGGCGGTCGACCGCGGATCCGCAGCTCGGGCAGGGCCGCTCGCCGAAGCGCTTATCGATGGGGATGATCGGGCTGGGGGGCCGCGGCGGCGCACCGGCCGGCTCCTTCGCCGCGGCCTTGTCGATCTTGGCGACGTCGAGAGCGAAAATGTCACGCCACTCCACGCTTTCGTGGACGATGACGTCCTGGCGACGGTCGGCGAACTGCCCGGCTACGCGGCAGTACGGCAGCAGCGCGTCGCGGTACTGATCGTAGGAGAGCTCGGTTGCGATCTCGGCGTTGGCAATCGCACGAAAGTGATCGAGGAATTGCTGCCGTTCGGCGTTGCCGACGAGCTGGTTGAGCTTTTCGCTGGCCTCGTGGAGAACTGCATACTCGGGCGAATACTGCGTGACGCTGAGATCGGGGACGCCGCTCATGGCAACACCGGTCGGCGGATAGACCTTCTTCATATAGAAGTCGAGCAGCAGCCGGTAGACCGCGAGCTTCTTCTGCTCGCGCAGCATCCGGGTGGTTTTCTCGATCTTCTCGAGCAGATAGAGGCGGTGGGTCAGGTGCTCGCTGCGCGCGTCGCGGTAGAGGAAATCGACCGCGTGCGCTTCGCCGCCGAGGTTGACCTCCTCGGCCGTTAGCCCATTCATGTACGTGTAGCTGAAGCGGAACGAGCGCAGATCGCCGTCGCTCGGCAACGGCTGGACGTTGAGCAGCCCCAAGACACGCGCGAGCACGAAGGCCTTCAGCGATTCAGCGTAGTGGCGCGCCTCGTCCGGCTGCTTCGGAATGAGGTCGCCGAATTGGAATCGGTTCTTGTCCGTGTGCAGCTCCTCTTTCTCCGCGAATGCGGCGTAAGCGGCGTGCAGACCCAGCGCAGCCGTGACGGAGCGCGGGTAGAACGCTGGAATGCCCGCCAGCTCCTGGTAGAAGACGATCATGCCGCGATGCTTTTCGCCGATGTTCTCGAACTTGACGTCGGCGTCGGCACCGGTATGCGTGTTTTGCACGATCCGCTGGAAGTCGGTGGCGTGCTGCACGCTGTCGCCTTCATACACGCCGACGAGGCACTGCCGCTGCTGGCGGTGCACCGGCGGCAGGCCGGTGTGCTCCAAACCGTGCTCGCTCGGCGCGGCCCACACCTTCGACAGCCGGTACGCCTGGGCGATCATGTCGTTGCGCTCGCGCGAGCTAAGACGCTCTTCGTCGAACAACATCGTCAGTGCATCCGGCTGGCGGTCTTTGCGGACGATGAAGTCGCGGCACTTGCCGAGGACCGCCTCTTCGATGATCTCGGCGGGCGTGCGCTGAATTTTCCTCAACGCGTCCAGCAGGCGGTTCACTGAGAAAACTTCGGTGAGAATCGCGCTGCCGATGCTACGCAGCGCCTGGTTCTCGGCGGCCTGATCGCCGATCCAGATGCCGTACCACTCCTCGACGTCGCCGTCGCGCAGGAGGCTGAGCGCGAGCTGCGACGCTTCCGGCGCGCGGAAGTAGGTTTCCTTTTTCTTCAATTGGTCCTGCACGCGGACAAAGCCAGCCCGAAGGTCGTGGTAGCGACCGAGCAGCCCATCGCCGCCGGCCTGGTCGGCCCCGAGAAAGCGGTCCAGCTCGTTGCAAATCTCGCGACCGCGCTTGGCCACTTGCTTGCCGACGCGGGCGCGGAAATGGTTGTAGAACGCACCACGATCGTCGTCATCGTCCGCGCGGACATCGACCAGCTTTTCGTAATCGCGGTTCAGATCGGCGGCACGGAAGAGCATCTCGCGCTCGTGCCGGACCATATCGAGGTGCAGTTGATTGAGCGCATTGGCGTAGTACTGCACGCGTTCGTTCCACACCGGAATCTGATCGTCGAAGTACTTCGCGTAGCGGAAGTTCTCTTTGCGAAGCAGCGCCTTCAGCTCACGAAGAACGGAGAGGGCGTAGTTGATACCGTAGTGCGCATCGTCGGACAACTCGGCTGCCTTCGCCTCGATCGCCGGCTTTACGCGCTCGAGGTAATTGCGCATGTTCGTTTCGATACGACGGATGCCGACACCCCATTCGTCGGGGTTATCGGAGTCTTCGTGTACGAGGAAGTCGTCGAGCTCCGCCCGGCGCGCTGCGAGAAGTGCGGCCTTTTCGCCGTTCGGCGCGGCCTGAAGCTCGACCCGCAGAGCCTGCGCCTTCTGCAGCAGATAGTTCTCGAAGGTCCGGCCGCCGCCCTCGTCGAAGACGGAGAGGCCGTCTTCGATGTCGATGCGGTCGATGACGCCGCCGCCGTCGCGTCGCTCGTAACGTCCCTGCGCGCACTGCACGCTCTCGTCCGCGAGGAACTTCGTGAAAAGGTGCTCGAGAGGATCGTCGGCAGGCTTTTTCTGCCAGTAGTCGAGAACCTTCGCGCCCAGGCGGCTGGCGCAGGCGTTCTGCACGCGCTCTGTCGGGAAGGAGATCGTAGCCAGGCCAAACGAGCCGAAACGGCAGGGGAACATGTCGCCGACGATGGCCTTGTGCGAGGCGTCCCTGCCGCGGCGGAGCGCATCGTTCAGGAAGTTGTGCGTGTAGACGTTCAGGTTGAACTGCTCGAGGTTGACGCGCGTAGCACGCTTCATCGCCGCAAACGAGCCGACGGAGTAATCCTGATAAAGGACCTCCGCGACCATGCGGTAGGCGTCGAGCTCCTTCCCGCTCGAGCCGATCACCAGCCCCGCCTCGTTCGTGCCGTCGAGCAGATACGTACTGCTGAACGGCGGCGGAGCCATGCGTTCGGTCTGATGCGTCGTCCAGTCAGCGATGAATGGATGGCCAAAGGTGTAGTGGTTGAGCTCCATCAGCGCGGCGTAGCCGTTGGCGCGGACGCGCTCCGCTCCGGCGTAGCCGGCGAAAAATGCCGGGAAGAAGAGAATGCCGACCCGCTCGGCGTCGCGGAAGTAGCGGCGCACCAGGAAACCCATGTCCAGGAACGTGCCGCCGCCGGTGCCGCCGGCGAGCGAGGCGACGATGACGACCTTCTGGTTGTGCGGATCGAAATTGAAACCCAGTCGCGACGCCTGCGCGAGGACCGCGGCATCGCTCAGCTCACGGTGGCATTGCTCCAGTCTCCCGGTAATCTTCTGGTGATTCGCGGCGTCAAAGAAACCAAGCCGGCTGGCGATGCGCACCTGCCCTGCGCCTTCGTGCAGATCGCCGAGGTGGGCGATTTTGCCGCCGGCGGGGAACCAGCGCTTCACGTTCGGATAGTGGTCGAGGTGCTCGACGTACTTGCCGGTGCCGCCGGAGACCGTGAGGTCGACGCGCTCCGCCGCGGCGAACCTGACGTGGTTGTAGAGCGGGTCGTCGGCCGCGCGGAGCTCGTATTGCTCGTACGCGGTTTGGTTCTTGTCGGTATCGAGATGCATGAAGCGAAGGAATGGGAGGCGATCGAGCGCGCCGTAGCCCTCGACGATTTTCCGGCGCAAGCGGAGGAGCACTTCCTTGCCGGTCCCTCCCAGACCGATGAATAGCGTCGGCCCGACGGGTTTGTCGGTCGTGAGAACGGTTGGAAGACTGGCTTGCAGTAATGAATCGAGGCTCATGTCCGCTCCGCAATTACGCCGGTACGCGCCGCATCAAGAGAACGGCGCCCGAGATCAGCCACCACACCGCGAGGAAGAGGGCGATCCAAGGCAGCCACGCCCAGTAGAAGCCGACGTCCAGCACCACGTACAACGACACGAAAATCCAAGTCAGGGTGAAGAGGAGGAAAAGATTCCAGAAGATCGTTTTGCAGAATTCGTCGTGGTAATAGCGCAAGAAGAATGGGTAAACGGCTTTGTAGAGGACCGTCCAGATCATCACCACGACGAGGAAGATCCCAGCGCTGCGCAATAACGTGTTGCTCGACTGCGGCACCGCCGGCTCCGCCGTCTGCGCCGCGAGCGGCAACGTCCAAGCCAGAGTGAAGAGCGTGTTTCGAAGGTTCATGGCCATTCCTTTCGATGTTCAAGGCCGCCGCGGCGGCCGTGCCGAGGGCATGGGCGGTTTCGACGATGGCGATGGAGGCGGCGGAGGGCCAGCGCGCGGGGACGAGGGACTGGCGAGGTTCGACGGCTTCGGGCTGATCCTGGCGCCATCGGCCTTGATCGACAAACGCCGCATCCCGGCGCCCGCGAGCTTCACGTCCCACGCCTCGCCGTCGGCCGCGGGGATGACGGAGACGTCGCGGCTCCCGTTTACCGGCTGGAAACCATGGCCGTCTGCAAGGCTGCGGGTGAGACGGCCGAGCAGCTTTCCCTCATGCACGACATTGTGACTGCCCATGCGTCGTAGCGCGATGACGGTGTCCGGCGTGCCGGAGACCGCAATGCGAAACGTCTTTGGACGGCTGAGCAGGAAGGCCAATACCGCGGCGAGAATCACGAGAATCGCGAGAATGACGAGGAGAATCGCCGTGCGGCCGGTCTTCGCGTGCAGCACGAAGCTCACCGGCGCGACACTCGGCTGCACTCCCGGGATCGTCGCCACATTCTGGAATTCGAAAATCGAGGAGGCATGATCGATCCCGAAGATGCCTGCCATCCGCTGCGGCTCGAAGCGGACGCGGACATCCGTAAACGACATCCGCACGCCGCCGGTATAGCGGACATCCGCGCCCTTCCACGCCAGACGGACCCACTGAGTGACGCCCTTGGGCGTGAACGCCACCGGCTGCTGCGAGTGCAGAACCGCCTCGACGCGGCGGGTCCCGTTCGGCGGAATCGGTTGATCGATGGCGCCGCTGACAGAGTCAAAGACTTCCGCGTCGAGCGATCGCGCGCCGAAGTCGCGCTGCGCCCACTCCTCCGGCAGGAACGGCGAGCCGATCGTCAGCGCATAACGGCCACCGGTGACGGAGTGCTGCGTCAGGTAACTGCGGATCTCGCCGTCGAGCCCCAGCTGCACGGTGTCGCCCTCGGCGAAGGTCCCCTTCTCGCGATCGTTGAGAATGAGCTGCAGGTCGGCCCGCAGCCGCATCGGCTCGATCGACAAGTTCTTCAGCTTGAGGTGCTCGCGCCCGGCAAAGAGATCGGTGTTGCCGTCGCTTCGCTTCGCGTCACGTAGCGCGCGGAAGCGCTCGTCGTAGTACGCCAGCGTCTCCGGCGGCAGCGGAGCCTCAGAGACGAGAAAACCGTAGACGGCGAGCGTCGCGGTGTGGCCGTTCTCCTCGAGCGTGTACTTGAATAGGTGAACGGAACGAAACGCATCCTGCGACGCCAGCGAGCGGAAGAACGCCTGCACGTCGAGATCGGGTTGGCCGCCGTTCGTCTCGACGATGTTGTCAGTGATCAGCCAAACGAGGCCGGTAAAGCCGCGGTGGAAGGTGTCGAGCGTCTCGGTGAGATAGGTATTGCTGCCGGCCTGCCGCGGAAACTGGCCCAGCGCATCAGCCGCGTGAAAGTCGCGAGTGGGGACGGTGGGATGAACCTGCTGGATGTCCGCCGGCG
>Ga0070693_100001396_pt1 | contig 10869 bp, 9 predicted proteins | sample KBSK1103metaG_FD_65472 | JGI IMG/M metagenome (GOLD analysis project Ga0070693, IMG submission 65472) | Corn, switchgrass and miscanthus rhizosphere microbial communities from Kellogg Biological Station, Michigan, USA - KBS K1-10-3 metaG | ecosystem: Host-associated > Plants > Roots >...
AGCACGCGCAGCTGCACGTTCGACAGACCCGCGGTTTCCGGCAGGCATTCGAAGGCCAGGGCGCGATTGACCGCGCGATAGCCATGCGAGCGCAGCGCCGCGGCCGCGAGCGCCTGCGCGGCACCATAGACGAGGGTGAAGCGCCCCTCGAGCGACAGCGCATCCCCGCGCGCATCCTCCAGCAACGAGCGGCCCAGGCGCACGAGGGTCACGAACTGCGGGCGCGAGGGCGCCTGCGCTTCCAGCTCACCGCCTTGCTCGAGCCTTCGAAGGTTGCGGGATATCAACGTCGCTTCCGATGAGGAGGATGCGGGGCCCTTCCAGGGCGCGGCCGGGATAGCCGCCCTCCTGCGAAGCGCGCCGCATGAACTCAACGCGCCCATAGATCGCCGGGTTGACGCCCCGGCCCAATGCGCGCTCCGCGGGCGCCAGCGCCGCGATGAGCTCCCCGTAGGCGAGGTAGTCCGAAAGGACCATGAGATCGACCTTCTGGCCGGCGCTGTCCTTGCCGGCAGCGACCGGCCCGTGCACGAACGCCGCGCGGATGCGCGATGCCAGCGGTTCCAGGGCCGAGCGCAGCACGTCGGCGACGCCGAAGGTCTTCAGGGCCAGCCCGCGCAGCTCGTCGAACACGGCTGCGGCGCGGTTGGCCTGGTAGTGCTTCTGGTTGCCGATGAGGCCGGCGGTCACCAGCCCGCTCGCGTGCAGCCGCGCGAGCTCGCGGTGCACCGTGCCGATGCCCACCCCCGACAGCCGCACGATCTCGTTCGAATAGAAGCTTCGCGAGGGGTTGCCATAGAGCAGGCCCAGCACGCGCTGCTGCGTTTTCGTGAAGAGCGCGTCCGCGGGACGCATCGTCTTGACTCCCATATTGGGAATCATAACTCCCATTATGGGAGCGTCAAACGCCTTTTTCTTTTCGACCGCGCAAGGGAAAATGGGGCGTCACTCGACGGGAGAAGCACAATGAAACGAAAAGTCCTCACGCTGGCGATGGGCCTCGCGGCCCTGGGTGCCACGACCTATTCGACCCAGGCCTCGGCCGAGCCGGTCATGGGAATGATCGCCGGTGGCGCCGCGGGCGCTGCTCTCGGCGGCCCTCCCGGCGCGGTGGTCGGCGCCATCATCGGCGCGATCATCGGCGGGACCCCGCCCTACGCCTACGGCCCGCGCTACTACGCACCGCCGCCCGCCGCATACAACCCGGGCCCCGCCTACTACAACCCCGGCCCCGCCTACTACAACCCGGGCCCCGCCTACAGCCCGGGCGCGTACAACAACCAGGGTCCGTCGTACTACCCGCAACAAGCGCCCGCTTATGCGCCGGGGTATTACGGGGAGCAGCGCTACGCGCAGCCGCAGCAACGTTATGCGCAACAGCCGCAACGCTATGCGGATCAGCCGCAACGCTATGCGCAGCAGCCGCAGCCTCGCTACTACGCGGCGGAAAACCGCTCATACGTGGAGCAGCCGCAGCGCTATTCGCGCCCGGCGCAGCCGCAATACCGCTACGAAGAGCCGCGCAGCGACCGCTACTACCAGCAGGACGGGTACTACCAGCAGCGCTATCGCTGAGGGCGCATCGCGCGCAGCCGGTCGAGCTTGGCCGCGTAGAGGTCGTGCTCGCTGCGCGTGTTGCTGTTCTCCATGGCGATGGTGAGGTGCTCGCGCGCCTGCTTCGCGTCGCCCAGGCCGTAATAGGCCATCGCCAGCCAGAAATGGAATTCGTGGTTGTACGCGTCGCGCGCGATCTCGCGCTTGAAGAGGTCGCGCGCGCGCGCGAAGTCGCCGGCGCGGATCGCTTCCATGCCCTGGTTGAAGAAGTAGAACGGGGGATTGGGCTCCAGCGCGGCCAGCTTGCGCGCGACCGCGTCGGCCTCGGCCTTGCGGCCCGTGTCGTTCAGGACCGTGACCAGGTTCGCCATCGCGTTCGCATTCTCGGGCTCGCGGGCGAGGACGAAGCGCATCACGCGCTCGGCCTCGGGATCGTTGCCGTGGCGCCGGTAGATCACGCCCAGCGTGTTGAACGCCCCGGTGAAGCGCGGATCGACCATGATCGCCTCGCGCGCGTGCCAGTAGGCATCGTCGAGCTGCCCGCGTGAGAGGAGCTCGGCGGCGCGGTTGTTCATGTACATCGCGATGATCATGGAGTCGCCCACTTCGTAGGCGAAGGGCTTGCGGTCGGTGGGAATGAAGTCGATGGTGAGCACGTGGCGCTCGGCGAAGAGCACGCGCGGGTCCGGGTTCTTGCGCCCCAGGGTCACGTTCACGTGGCCGCTCGCGAAGTAGAAGTCGCCCAGGCGGCTCCACGAATCCTCGGAGAAGACCCGCTGGAAGCGCACGGTGAGGCCCAGCTCCTTGGCGAACGCGGCGGTCATGATGGCAAGCGACAGGCAGTTGCCCGAGCGCGCCGCGAACGCCTCCGAGGCATTGCGCGTCATCTCCGCGTCGTATTCCAGGCGAAGCTGGTTGCGGCTGTAGAGCGCGTCGTAGAGGGCGCGCTCCTTGCCCTTGGCGTCCATGTCCTCGCCCATCTGCTGGCGCAGGTAGAGGCGCATCTCGTCGCTCATCGCGAAGACGTCGGCCGCGCGCACCGGCTTCGAAGCCGGCGCGAAGAGCGCGTCGTGCAGGAGCACGGTGTTGGCCGCGGGATCCGGCGCCTGCGTGAGGTCCGCGCATGCCGTGAGCAGGGTTGCGATCGCCAGCGGGATGAAAGCTTTCATCGTCACCTCTTCGCGTATCCGTAGGCCAGGTTGGTCCGGCCCGCGCCTTCGCGCTCGTAGACCACCTTGTAGCGCGAGATGCCGTCGCCGTCCAGTTCGGCCATCTGCTTCGGGCCGTAGTCGTACAGGCGCGCGTTGTTGCCGCCGAAGATAGCGCTTTTCACCGGGCCGTCGGCCGGACCCAGCGGAGAAAGTCCGAATTTGCGCTGCAATTCGTCCGGAATCTCAAGCCGGCGCAGCGCCTCGATCTGCCACTGCGGCGAGCCGGTCCAGATCGCGTCCGTCCCCCAGCACACGTGGTCGGCGCCCATGCCCTTCACGAGCTGGCCCATCATCACGGCCGATACGCGCGGGTCGGCGATGGTCGACTGCGCGAAAAGCTGGCCCACGTCCGCGTACACGTTCTTCACGCCGTGCCGGCCGGGGATCTCCGCGAGGTCCGTGATCCACTCGATGCGGCCGGTCTCCTCGAACTGCTTCCACGCGTCGGACGCCTTGCCGCCGCCCGCCCAGCGGTAGCCGCCGTGGTAGATGATGAAATTCAGCTGCGGCCAGTCCTTCGCCGCCTTCGCCACGTCGCGCACGTCCGAGTGCGCGAGCAGGTGCGGGAACTGCTTCTCCACCGACGGCGGAAAGAGCCCCTTGTGGACGCAGACGTTGCGGATGCCGGCCTTCAGGAATTTCTCGTACGCGGGATAGACGAGCGTCTCGTCGTCCAGGCGCCACGGATGCTTCGACAGCTCCTTGTGGGTGTTGTCGCCGATCGTGTAGCCCTTCATCGAATCGGGCTTGAGTTTCTCGATCGCGTAATCGACCTGCTCCAGCCATCCGGGATAGCCGGGGGTGAAGATCGCGTGCGAGAGCATGCGCCGCGCCTTCGCCAGGCCGTTCACGTCGGCCCGTGCCGTGGCCTTCATCTCGTTGGTGAGGAACCAGTCCTCGGGCACTTCGGACGGCGCGCCGCTGATGAGCGCGACCTTCGTGTCGCTGTCGAGGTAGATCTCCTTCAGGTAGTTGTGGAACATGAGATCGTCGATCGTCTGTTCCTTCTGCCCCAGCGCGGGATTCCACCCGGCGCGGCCCACGGCATTTCGCTGGTTGATGAAGCCGGTGATGCGCGTGCCCGGGCGCAGGAAATGCGTGTGCATGTCCATGATGAATTGCCCCGAGAGGCGCCGCGCGCGCTCGTCGGCCATCTCGGGGGTCTGCGCTTCCGCGCGCGAGATGCCGAAGAGCGGTCCGTAGGTTTCGTTCATCGCGAGGAACGCGGTCGCCATCCCCGCCGCGGACTGGAAGAAGCGCCGGCGCGACATCCCCAGCCGCCGGGCCGTCGCCGCCCCCATTTGCTTCACCCGCGCCTCGAATTCGCGCTGCTTTTGCGTCTGCGGCCCCGCCATGAATTCGTCGCTGGAGACCGACTGGACCGGGATCGGCGAGGGATACAGGTCCTCGGCGGGCGAGAGTTGGCGAAGCTCGTCGTGGGACAGCATGCTCATGGAGGCTCCTCCGGCGGCTGACGAGACCAAATGTACGCCAATTGCGGTGGGCGGCCGAACGTCGCAATGCGGGGCGTGTCCCACTGCGATGCGCCCGCGCATCAATCGCCGCAACTTCATCCTGGGCTCGATCCTCGTGCTCATCATCGCGGTGGGCGGCGGCGCGATGGCCATTCGCACGCTCTGCGATCCGGCCTCGATCGAGGCGCGCGCGAAGGCAAAGGTGAAGGAGAAGTGGGACAAGGAGCTCGCGTTGGGTTCGCTCGACGTGAAGCCCTTCCCGCGACCGGTGCTCACGGCGACCGACGTCGCGGTCGAAGGCGTGGGACGCGCCGAGCGCGTGACGGCGACGCTTCAGCTGTTTCCGCTCCTCTTCGGCCGCGTGCGCCCCGCCCATGTGCTCGCCGAAGGCGTGACCTTCGACGACCCGAAAGGCAAAGCCGAATGGCGCGTCGATCGCGCGACCTTCGAATCCGCCCTGGACTGGCGCGGCGTGAAAGTCGAAGCCACGCTCTCGCGCAACGGCCAGTCCGTGCACGTCACCGGGAAATTCGCCGACCTGTCCAACATCGGCCACCGCGGCGAGCGCACGCGCGGGAAGATCGAAGCCGAATGGGGCGAGACGCGCGCATCGGCCGAGGGTGAATTCCGCCTCGACGGCAAGCGCGGCCACGCGTTCAAGGCGATGCTTCGCACCGGCTCGCTCGACGACGTGTTCGCATTCTTCGGCGTGGACCGGGATCGCACGGCGCCGCTGGAGGTCACGGCCGACGTGCGCGACGACGGCGAGCACATTCGCCTCGACGACATCCACCTGCGCCTGGGCGCGCTGCACGCGAGCGGGACGGGCACCATCGACACGAGCGGCGACAAGCCCTTCATCGATGCGAAGCTTGCCGCCGACCGGCTCGACTGGAAGCAGGGGCTCGAGGACATGGGCCATGCGCGCAAGCCCAATCCGCCGTCGCAATTCATCTTCCGGGACAAGCCCCTCGCGTGGAAGACGCTCGCGCACCTGCGCGGCCTTCGCGGCAAGGTGGAGGCCGAAGCGAAGAGCGCCAAGCTGGGCAACGGCATCGAGCTCCAGGAGCCGCGGGCCCGTTTCACTTTCGACGACGATCGCCTGGAGCTGAACATCTGGCAGGCGCACCTGCTCGGCGGCACCGGCCACGGCAGCATGCGCTTCGACGGCACCGCGAAAAGCATCCGCTTCGTGGGCGCGGGCGAGAACGTGCTGCTGCAGCGCTGGTTCCACGAGCGCGGGCGCGACCACCACTTCACCGGCGGGCCGATGCAGGTCCGCATGACGCTCGACATGCACGGCGACACGTGGCGCGACCTCGCCTCGACCGTCACGGGTCCGGTGGCGATCCGGATGGGGCGCGGCGTCTACGACCGGCAGAAAGCCGGCGACTGGGAAGCGCTGATGGCCGCCTTCTCGAAGAAGAATTCCACCGGCCAGATCGACTTCGAATGCGCGGCGGGGAACCTGCGCTTCGACAACGGCGTGGCGCGCGGCGACAACATCGTGGGCGCGCGCAGCACCATGAGCCGGTTGCTCACCTCGGGCGTGATCGACATGCGCGAAGAGCACGTGGACCTGCGCGGGAAGCTGCGCACGCGCCCGGACGCCGGCGTGGGCCTGTCGACCCTTGCCGACGACCTGCAGATCGAGGGGCCGCTTCGCAAGATGAGCATGCGCCTGGAACCCGGGACGAAGCCGAAGATCTTCGCGAAGGCGCTGGCCGCCGTGGCAACCCTGGGCGTGTCGGTCGCCGCGACCTCCGCCGAGCACGCGGGCCGCAGCGACCCGGACCCGTGCGAGATCGTCCCCGCGCGCAAGCCCGATCAGACGGTGATGACGACCTCGCGATAGCCGACGCGCACGCTTCCCACCTTCACGCGCAGCTTGCCCTTGCCCTGGACGACCAGCGTCACGAAGCGCTCGTGCGCGTTGCCGCGCGTCCACGGAAAGAACACGTTCGGCCCCGCATAGAGCCCCTGCCCCCATCCGTCCAGGTGGCCGATCTCGATCACGGACTCCACCGGCGCGGCCACTTTCAGGCCCTCGGATTCGGTCGTGATGCGCAGCGGTTCCGCGAGCGGCAGCTTTTTCGCCGACGAAAGGCCGTACGTCGCGAGATAGCCCTTGTTGGCGATGCGAAGCTCGACGCGCGTGAGGCCCTCGCCCACCTTCTCCTGCGACACCACGTCCGCGGTGACGCGCGGCACGAGCGAAGCGACGCGAAGGAACGCGGCGCTCTGCTGCTCGCACACCTTCGGCAGCAGCTCGTACGGCGGATTGGACACGCCCACCCGGTTGTCCAGGCCGCCCACCTCGACCTCGCCCAGCTGCGGGTGCTTCACCTTGCGCCACTGCTTGAAGACGCGTCCCTTGTTCACTTCCTGGTCCCACTTGGCGAGCGCGACGTAGTCCTTGCGATCGAAATGGCTGTATGCATCCACGAATCGCTTCTTGCGCTCGATGCCGAGCTGGGTGAACAGGTCCCACAGCTCGATCACGTAGGCGATCGCCCCGCGCTGGTGGTACGCGTAGTCGCTGAGGTCGCCCTTCAGCGGTTTCTCCGGCTCGTACAGGAACTCGTGGAAGCCGCTCACCGTGGGATAGCCGGTGAACTCCTTCATCCACGCCTCGACCTGGCGGTATACGGCGAGGTCGCCCTGGTCCATCTTGTCGTCGGGCTTGTCGCCCAGCGGGCGGATCAGCACGCCGCCGAAGGTATGGAGGTTCAGCCACGCGAAGATGTTGGGGTGCGCGATCGAGAAGTCGAGGATCGCGCGCGTCTCCGGCGCGCTGCCCGGATAGTCGCCGGCGCCCTCCTGCTCGTGCTCCGGCGCCCACGTGTAGGGAAAATTCCGGTTGAAGTCGTACTGGTTGTCCGAGAGGAAATACGGATCGGGGATGCGCCGCCCGTCGAAGTTCACGATGCGGCCTTCGGGATAGATCTTGTAGTACGGCGGCGGATCCTCCGGCATGCGCGGCACCATCACGCCGGCATGCCCCGCCAGCTCCACCAGCTCCCCGTCGGGGCTGCGCTGGCGGATGAACGAGATGTTGCCGTCGCCGTCGAAGTCGTGCGCCTCCCAGTACGCATGGCCCTTGTGCTTGCGCGAGTCGACGGGGCTCGAGCGCACGTAGCGGCCGCTCTTCAATACGTGCTCGGCGCCGTCGGGCGAGATGCGCGGCACGATGTAGAAGAGCGACTCGCGCAGCACTTCCTGCATGTGCTCGGGCAACAGCGCGCCCAGCTTTCCCTCGTGCGCCTTGATCACGTCTTCCGCGATGGCGAGCGCGACGCTCGAGCCGCACACCTCGGTCGCGTGCATGTTGCCGTCCACCCAGATGGCGGGACGGTGCTCGTCGGGCCGGCGGCCGATGGTGACGAGCGGGATGTCGCGGCCCTCGGCGCTGCGGCCCAGCGAGGTGATGCGGACGAAATCGGGGTGCGCCTTCTGCCAGGCGGCCAATTGGGCCGTGAGCTCGGCGTAGTCGAGGTATTTGTTGCGGAACATGGAAAGGTCGTGCGGAAAGGAACCGCGATTCTAGCCCAGCGTCAAAGCGTGACCATGAAAATCAATACAGAGCACCTCAAGCGCTACAAGGAAATCCTCCAGCTCGTGTGGAAGTACGGTCGCTCCGACCTGGTCCAGCAGATGGCCATCGACCAGGACCTGGGCAACGGCGAGACCGTCCAGCCCGGCAGCGGGCAGGTCCACCCCGAGCAGCTCGCCGACGACCTCGAGGCGATGGGTCCTACATTCGTGAAGCTGGGGCAGGTGCTCTCCAGCCGCGCGGACCTGTTGCCCGAGCCGTACCTCAAGGCGCTGGCGCGCCTGCAGGACAGCGTGAAGCCGTTCTCCTATGCGGAGGTCGAGCAGATCGTCGAAAGCGAGCTGGGCGTGCGCATCTCGAAGGCCTTCTCGCGCTTCGATCCGGAGCCGATCGCCGGCGCGTCATTGGGCCAGGTGCACACCGCGGCGCTGCGCGACGGCTTCGAAGTGGTCGTCAAGGTGCAGCGTCCCGGCGTCGAGAAGCAGCTCGTCGAGGACTTCGAGGTGCTGGGGCAGATCGCCGCGCTCCTCGACAAGCACACCGAGATCGGCCGGCGCCACCGCTTCTGCGAGATGCTCGAGGAGCTTCGCGTCTCGATCATGAACGAGCTCAACTACGAGCGCGAGGCGCAGAGCCTCATCGCCATGGGCGAGAACCTGAAGGAGTACGACCTCATCGTCGTGCCGCAGCCCATCGTGGACTTCACGACCAAGCGCGTGCTCACGATGGAGCACATCGACGGGCGCAAGATCACCGAGCTGCCGCCCATCGCGCGGCTCGAGATGGATTACCTCGCGTGCGCCGACCAGCTTTTCGCGGCGTACCTGAAGCAGGTCTTGATCGACGGCCTCTTCCACGCCGATCCGCACGCGGGCAACGTGTTCGTGACCGAGGACGGGCGCATCGCGCTCCTGGACCTCGGGCTCGTCGGCCACATGACCCCGTCGATGCAGGACCACCTCGTGAAGATCCTCATCGCGATCTCCGAGGGCAAGGGCGAGGAGGCCGCCGACATCGTGATCCAGATGAGCCAGACCACGCCTTCGTTCGACCTGCACGCCTTCCGCAAGTCGATCTCGGGAATCGTGGTCGAGCGCAAGGGCCAGGCGCTGCAGCAGATCAACGTGGGCGCCACGCTCCTCAACACGACCCGCATCGCCGCCGACCAGGGGCTGCACGTGCCGAGCGAGCTCACCATGCTCGGCAAGACGCTGCTGCAGCTGGACGAGGTCGGCCGCATCCTCGACCCGAAGTTCGACCCGGACGCCGCGATCCGCCGCAACGTGACGGCGATCATGACCAAGAGGTTCTCGCGCGACACCAGCAAGGGCAGCATCTTCGCGGCACTCCTCGACGTGAAGCAGTTCGTCTCGGGGCTGCCGGTGCGCCTGAACAAGATCATGGACGCGGTCACGTCCAAGGACCTCGAGGTGAAGGTGCGCGCGGTCGACGCGCCCATCATCATGGAAGGGCTGCAGAAGATCGCCAACCGCGTGACCACCGGCCTCATCCTCGCAGCGATGATCGTGGGCGCATCGCTCATGATGCGCATCGAGACGACGTGGAAGATCCTGGGCTACCCGGGCCTGGCGATCCTTTGCTTCCTCTTCGCTGCCGCGGGCGGCTTCTACCTCGTGATCAACATCTTCGTCCAGGACCGGCGCAGCCAGCACAAGGCGCGCCACCCCGGCTGAGGATCACTGCGGCTTCGGGATGGCATTGCGCACCTCGACCGGCAGGCGGCCGCGAACGACCGTGAGGTCCTCGAAGTAATAGCGCCGCCCCTTGCAGCTGCGCGAGAAGCGGTCGCGCGCTTCCTGCGCGTAGGCGACCTGGCTATTGAGCATGGCGACGCGGGCGTTGAACGCCTGCGCGCGGGCGCGAAGCTCCGTGTCGGCCGCGGCGGCGTCACCCGAAGGCTTGGCGCGCGCCGCGTCGCGCAGCTTCTTCAGCTCCTCGCGCTCCTCCTCGACCTTCGGGCGCTGCGCTTCGAACAGCGCATCGGTGTTGTCGATCGTGTAAGCGTCCACGAGGCAGCTCTGCAGGTCCGCCGCCCGCAGCGTCTCGATGTCGTACTTGCGCTCCGCGCCGCCTGGCGGCGCGGACATTCCGGTCATCGTGGAAAGCACGCCCGCGCCGGCCGGCAGGGCGGCCAGGAGGAGCGTGGCAGCGAGCATCGCGTCTTGCAGGGACATCGAACCTCCTGGGCGCTTCGACCGCGCGCGCGGCGCGGCGTTTCAGCGCGCTGCGCGGGACTTCGCGATGGCCTGCTCCAGGTCCTTCATCTCCTCGCAGCCCAGGAGGCAGATCTCGCGCAGCGCTTTCAGGTGCCGCTCGGCGCCCGCCATGTCGCCCACGAGCAGGTACGTCTCGCCGATGTACTCGTGCGCGCCGCGGTGGCGCGGGTCGAGCTCGATCGCGCGCTTGTAGTGCGTGAAGGCGAGCTCGTAGTTCTTCAGGTTGCGGTACGAGTATCCGATGAAGTTCTGCACATCGGCGTTCTCGGGATGGCGCACCGCCGCGCGCTTGAAACGCTCGACTGCGCTCGCCCAGTCCCTCGCATCCACGGCACGCTTGCCGGCGGCGTAATCGGCATCCTGCGTGGCGAGGTCGGGATCGGCCTCGTAGGGGTCCGCATGGACGGCCGCGGCGAAGGCAAGGAGCGCGGTCGCCGCGGCGCTTCGCATCACTGCAGGGCGGCCTTCGCGCGCGCGATCTCCGGGCGGTCCGTGTCGGCCTTCGCGCCGAGCGCGGCGAGCTTGCCCCAATATTCGCGCGCCGAAGCCTTGTCGCCCGCGTCTTCGGCGGCGACGGCGGACATGTAGTAGTTGCGGAAGCGATTCGGCTCGCGAAGGCGCGAGGTCTCGAATTCCGCGAGCGCGGCCTTGGGTTGGCCCACTTCGATCAGGAGCTCACCCAGCTGCTCGCGCGCCGGGACCAGCCGGCCCGGCGTCACGATGTGCTTCTCGTTGCGGTCCTCCAGGTCCGCGGCCGCGCGCAGGAAACGCAGCGCGTCGTCGTCGTTCTTCTGCGCCCGCGCGATCCATCCGGCGACGATGAGCCGCTGCACCTCGAC
>Ga0070693_100001398_pt1 | contig 10865 bp, 12 predicted proteins | sample KBSK1103metaG_FD_65472 | JGI IMG/M metagenome (GOLD analysis project Ga0070693, IMG submission 65472) | Corn, switchgrass and miscanthus rhizosphere microbial communities from Kellogg Biological Station, Michigan, USA - KBS K1-10-3 metaG | ecosystem: Host-associated > Plants > Roots >...
GTGGCGGAGGCGCGTCGGAATCGAACCAACCCTTCGACGCTTCCGCGCCGAAACAACGGTTTTGAAGACCGCGGAGGCCACCAGACCCCATTCGCCTCCCCTCCGGTAGGCGCGGGTGGTAACGTTGCCGCGCGTGCCGGCTATTGCATATGACTCGGCCTTCAACCTGCTGAGCGTCTTCGCCTTCGCCATGGGGGCGATCGTCGGCAGCTTCCTCAACGTCGTCATCCACCGCTACCCCATCGAAGAGTCCATCGTCTTCCCGCCGAGCCGCTGCCCCGAGTGCCGCGCGCGCATCCGCTGGTTCGACAACGTCCCCATCTTGAGCTACCTCTGGCTGCGCGGCCGCTGTCGCGACTGCCGCGCGCCGATCTCGCCGCGCTACCCGCTCGTCGAGCTGGCCAACGGCCTGTTTTACCTCGCGATCTTTCTGCACACCGGGCCGACGCCGGGGTTCCTCCTCATCGCCGCGTTCGTCTCCATGATCGTCGTCCTGATCTACATCGACGCGGAGATCCAGATCCTCCCCGACGTCGTCGACCTTCCCGGCATCGCCGTCGGCATCGCCATCGGCGCGCTCGGCTTGGGCAACGTCTACCCGGCCATCACCGTCAGCTCGTCGATCGTCGACGCCCTCATCGGCGCGCTCGCCGGGGCCGGGATCATCGTCGCCGTCATCGCCGCCTACTGGCTCGTGCGCCGCGTCGAAGGGATGGGCCAGGGCGACATCAAGATGCTGGCGATGATCGGCGCCGGCCTCGGATGGCGCGCCGTCCCCGGCGTGCTGCTCCTGGCGGCCGTGTGCGGGACGCTCATCGGCGTCCCGATCGCCCTGCGCAGCGACCGCGGGATGCAGTTGCCGCTGCCGTTCGGCGTCTTCCTCGGCCTGGCGACGCTGGGCGTGCTGTTCTTCGGGCAGACGCTCTCGGAGTGGTATTTCGTGCTTCTGAGCCGATAACCTGCAATCGGCGCCATTCGCGCAGTGTCACATGGCCGCGCGCAACGCATCCGTTCGTCTACCTAGGGCAATCTCAGTCGCGCTCCGCGAGGCGGCCGGGGCGCTGCCTGCCGCTGATCGCAAACGCAAACCATGAAGATGCCGGACAGCCGCATGCGCGACCGTCCGGCTTGGGGATTACGCCGCCCTCTTCGAATTCTTGCGCTTCCGCTCCTGATAAGTCTTCCACTTATCGATGAACTTCTTCGGCGGCTTAGGGAAGACGAGATTCTTCGTGCGGTAGTGACGGAAAAACTTCACGTAGATGATGACGAACTTGGGGCGATCCTTAGCCGACTGGCTGGAAAACTGATCGAACGCGATCGCTTACGGCTTCGTCAGCTAGAATGCCGCTCACGCGAACAGCGCGAGGCGAATCAACACGCGGAAGCGTGCCCCCGCGCTTCGACGCCGTTCGCGCATGTTCAGTGCGCGGCGCGCCCGCTTGGCCCGTCACCGACGGGCGCGCCGCTGCCGATTCTGCGCGTGAGCGGGCGGCACACCCCCGGCAGGGCGCCGTCATCAGTTCATCGGTTCAAAGGTTCCTTAAGTGCAGTTATCGGATAGGGCACGCAACGGCCCGCGCACGCGTCCGGCAGACTAACAGCCGCTTCAAATTAATTCAAGATTGTTTGAACAAACAGACAGCTTGACCTTGGTAGCGCATGTCATGCAGTATTGCCGGACGCAATCATGGTACCGTCCCGCGACGAGGTGTCTCCGCAAGGCAGCAACTTCGGCGTGTTGCTCCGCCAGCTTCGCGGCGCTCGCGGCTGGACTCAAGAGAAGTTAGCCCGCGAAGCTGACATAACAGTCACGTCTGTCAGCAATCTTGAACGCGGCGAGACAAGGCCGAACGAAGAAACGATCACGAAGCTCGCCGCCGCCTTCGGCATGACGCCCAGCGATCTCGATCCGCGGCGGTTAGCGAAGCGCGTGGCAGAGATGGCCCGCACACTCGTGCAGCGGCAAGCCATCGGGCGCTTGCTCACGCTGTCGGATCGCGACATTGAAGCCGTCACCGCCTTCATCGATGAACGCGCCGCCAAGGGCAAGCCGCAGCGGCGGGGGAAGAAATGAGCGAGTGCCCGCCCCGCGTGAAGTTGCTGCAACTGCTCTCGGATGGCGAGCATGTACAGCACCTCCGCGAGTGCGCCGCGTGCTCGAAATTCGCTTCCGTAGCGATGGAGGCGGTCAACGTGTTCAGCAATCGGGAGGAGATGGAGCGGGCCCTATCGGACAGGCTGGATGAACTGCTCGCCGATACGTACGGCCACAGGATGACCTCCGCAGTCTCGAACGCGACGGACATGCACCGATCGATCGTTGTGCGGGAGTTGATCCGCCGCGCTGGCGAGTGCCGCGGCTCCAACCCGTCGCGCTACCTCGACCTCGCCATGTCCGCCGTCGTCGTGTGTGACCGGATGGACGATGCTGGATGCCCTCCAGAACCGGAAGTGCGCGTCGAGGCGCTAAAAGAAAAGGCCGCGGCACTGCGACAACTCGGCGCGCTGGACGACGCGATGGCGGCGCTAGCACGCGCAGATGCGCTGCTGCCCCTGACGCGTACCCCTGAATTTCACCGGGCCATCCTGACTCTGCACGTGGCGCTGATCGATGTGGAGCCGGATCGCGGCAACTTCGATGAGGCGATTGCGTTGGCGGAATCCGCGTCCGCAACGCTCGATCTCTCCGGTGATGACAGGCGCGCGACGCTGGCGCGGCAGACGAAGGCGTACGCGCTGATGTTGAAGGGTGATCTGACCGCGGCGCTCACCATGCTCCGCAACGTCGTCGCGGAGTTGGATGCCGCAGCAACGGCATGGGCCGCTCCGCATGACATTGCCGTAGCCTACGGTTCACTCGCGTATTGCCTCGTCGGCTTGGGTTCCTACTACGAAGCCGAGAGGATGGCGGCGCTGGCGGTGCGGATTCACGAGGAGTGCGGTGCTACCGCGCACGCGGCACGAGCAGCGCACATCCGCGCCTGCGCCCTTGCTGGACTCGACGCATTCGATGAAGCAGAGCCGGAGTTCAACAGGACGGCGGAGATCGTATTCGACGCGAAGTTGTATGAGGAGTGGTGCGTCATGCGGCTCGACTACGCCGCCGCCGCGCTCTCCGTTGATCCGGCAGCGGACGTGCGGGCGGAGTTGATCTCCGTCGCACGAATTTCCATGACGCTCATGGAGAACCAAGAGACGGCGCGGCGGCGATACGCTGCCGAGGCGCTGGCGTTCCTGCGCCAGCTCGCGACGCAAAACGCCGTGACATACGAGGCCATCGACTACGTGCGGAGATACGTGCGGCAGAACGCCACGCGACCGCCCGCCAAGTTCTCTCCGCCGCGTGGTGGCGCGTTCCTGATGTGAGGTGGCGATGACCGATACGGAGATTATCGCCGCCTCCCGCATCGAGACAGAAAAGGTCCGCAACTGGCGTGAGCGTCCTCGCACCGCGGCAGCGAAGCCGCGATACGTGCTACTGGAGCTGGAAGCCGCAGAGCGGCTTATCGCTCTCGCTGAGATTGCCGTGAAGGCAGCGTCCTCGGTCCACGAGCCGTGAGCAGGCGCCCGTCACGCCTGCCACGGCAACCGAGGGAATGCGGCTCACGGATGCGGCGGAATCGGCACGTTCCCGTCCTCCATCGTGCGGATGACGTGCTTGATGAACCGCACGATGCGGTTCATCGCATCGCGCGGACCTCGCGGATCATCGTCGCGCGGCGCGGCCATTAATGGCATCGCAAGCACGGCGAGAACTGAAAAGAGCAGCAGGGACTTTCGCATGGAATGCCTCCGTTCGTCGCGGAAGCGCGCCCCCGGCACGGCATTCTGACAGCCGTCCGGACCAAGCCGAGATGGGAAGGTTGCGGAGCCCGCGTCGCAGCGCTACGTTAACCGGCGGCGGTGGCGCGGGACGAAGTCCGCAGAGAGGAAGATCGGACCGGAGGGAGGTGCCTGCAAAGCGCCTTACCGAACGGGGCAACCTTGCAGTCCTCAACGTGACAAGCGCCATCGCGCCATCCCGCCGGAATTGTATCGTTCGCAAACCCACTGAAAATGCCGGACATAGCGGGACATGGCCGGACATAGCGGGACAAGTCTAAAGCGGAACACCGCGGAACGTCTGCGGAACGGATGGCGGAACGCGATGCAGCTTACCGCGGAACGGGGGTAGGCGCCTTCGACAGGCAAGCCGACTCGTGATCGCCGCTCCTAACCGTGGAGTGCCGTGCCACGCGGGCCTATACTGCCTTTTGTGCCTGATGACCCGGTTGCCTACTTTACCGCGAGCAAATCCCCCGGCGCTGTCGGGATGATTCGATGCGACATATGCCGGTGGACATGCGAAGTGGTCGAGCAATCGCAGGACCTTGATGCAATCGTCGACGCGCACGTCGTCGAAAGCCATGGCTATTGGGGGCCGATCTATCACGAGCCCTGGGATCGCAGCCGACCACTGAAGGACGGGTTTGACCCCCCTGACATCGTGTTCTGCAACAATTACCCACCCTCTGCTGGCTGAGGTAGGGGATCCCTCGAAGGGCGTACACTCCTCCGGCAGGAGGTCCACTCCCCATGCGCAAGCTCGCCACGGTCCTAGCCGCGAGTGCTAGCCTCCCCCTGCCGTGGAAAAATGCCCCTACTGCGATGCCTTGGTAGATTTCGCTGACCTCCGGGCCGTGGTCTCTCACCTTCTGAACCGCGCATGCGTGACCGGCGAAAACACATCGGAAGGGTTGGAAGGCATCCGAGGGGAGGATGTGACGGAGACGTAAGCGGTCCGGATCTTGCTCCGATCTCTCTTCCGCCGTGTATCTCTCGCCCGAACTCGCCGTCTCGACCATCGGCGCCCTCTTCTCGGCGTGGCAGGTCTACCTGAACCGGCAATCGCTTATAAAAAAAAGTCCAAAAAACGCCTAAGCGTGACGAAAATCACGGCCATCTAGCGTGAACGACACTTTGACTTCCCACCGCGTTGCTCCTCCTAGGTAGGGAAACCTCCCAAACTGCCACTCCTACAGGTGAGGAGGTCCCGCTCCATGCGCAAGCTCGCCACGGTTCTGGTAGCTCTCTGCCTACTCTTCTCCCTCCCCGGCGCGGCCGCCACGAAGAAGCCGACGACGAAGAAAACGACGACCACGAAGAAAAAGGCAACCAAGAAAAAGACGGTGAAGAAGCCGTGCGCCCACAGTCTCGCCGATTGCCCCGACGAAGGATGCGGCACGGTCAGCGCGAAAGGCGTGAAGTCCTTCGACCCAAACCTCAACATTCAGAAGAACCGTCACCCCGATGACCCGGTTGCGCAGGGACCAGCGGAATCATGGACGCTCCAAGAAATGAAGGATCTGCCCGATCCTGAGGACTTCAAGAAGGGCGACCCGCGGGACGAGTTGACAGCTCTTGGCGAGGGGAAAAAGATCAGCGTGGTTGCCTATCTGCTAATCGTGAGAGCGGAAGGTGGCGAGTCGTGCAACTGCGGCCTTACGGACGAGAGTACGAGCGTTGGCGTGAACACGGACAACCACATCGTACTCGTCTCGCGCGCGACCGTTGACGAGTTTCCCGTCGGTGACGGCGTCACGGGACCGGCTGCGCTCAAAAAGCGCGAGCCCGAGTCCATCACGGCCGAGTTCACTCCGCGCGTCCGACTTGCGCATCCGAACTTCACGCGGGCCAAACTCCAGCCGCTCATCACGGCGACGGAGCAGAAGGCGCTGCGAGCCCGCGTGACAGGCATGCTCACGTTTGATTCCGAGCACGTCGGCCCCCGCAGTCTGAACCGCGTGAACAGCTGGGAGATACATCCGATCCTCATGTTGGAGGTCTGCCCCACCGACGACTGCAAGGCCAATTCCGACGTGGGGTGGAAGTCGCTCGATGATTTGTGAAACGAGAATATGCCGCCGCCGAGGCTGCCGCGACCCTCTAACTTTCCGAAGTCCTCAGCCGTCGTGGGGGCAACGGGAGGCTCGGCCGTGTTTCTCGCAATCCTCCGCGAGCTCGATCCGCGCTGGATTCCTTATATCGCGGCCGGCGCTTTCCTCCTCGCCGCGCTCCTCGCGACGTATTTCTACCTGCTCATTCGCCGGCAAAGGTGGCGCCGCCATGAGGATGATGGCTACCGTTATCCACCCTCGTATCCGCGGGCTGCGCTTGAAGTGCACTTTGCCGCGCTGACGGCTACGAGGACCCGCGAGATCGCGACCCTTGTTATCGGAACGCTCTTCGCTGGCGCAGGAATGGCGCTCACAACCTATATCCTCGTCACGCGCACTCGCCTTTCCGAAGCCATCATTGTCGGCTCGATGACACTCCTCGTAGCTGCATTCTTCTTGTTCAGCTACCGGAGCTTAGAACTCCACGGTCGTCGGCTCGAAGCTCATCACGTTCATCTGCTCGCCATGTCGGATTTCATGCACACGTTGGCGCAACTACCCGACGCAGAAGCAGCGAAGGCGCGCGCTCAGCTCTTGGAAAAGATCGCTGCGGCGACTCCGGTACCTGAGACAACAACATCGCGTGCCGGCGGGCTCCGTCGCAAGGAACTGAAGACCGCGATCGACATGATCCGGGCCTCTGCGGGATTGAAACCTGATTCCGCAACGCCGCCCTCGCCTCCACCGGCGTAGTGATCGAAGAGGAGGAGCCGCCCTCGCCGCAGCCGGATGAGGGGACTTGGACGATCTGTAATATGGGAGAGAGGCGGAGAGGATGGCAGGGCCGCCAACCATTACAAGTCCAAAAGCGTACCACCTGGAGAGCAATGCGCTTCCCCTCTTAACAGCACTGTTCCGGCGCCTCTAGTTGGAGAAATAGCGATGGTCGGCAACTCGTGCTACTATCCCCTGAGTGCACTCGTAGCTCAGTTGGATAGAGCAGCGGGTTCGTACCCTGCGGGTCGTAGGTTCAAGTCCTACCGAGTGCACCAAGATCCTCCGCTGAGGTTGCATCGCAAGGTCGGACTCGCTATATTGCGCAGTGGGTACGAACCCGCTTTGCTCCTCAACTGAGGACAAGCGTCTGACCAGCGGCGTCCTTCACGCCGCTGGTTTTTTTATCTCTCGACCACGATTGGATCGGCGGGCAGTAGACTCGTTTGGCCAGTGGCGATTCTGGTGCCGACCTTAGTGGGCGTGTGAAATTCGCGTTTGTGTACGAGCATATCCTCTACGGTCAGGAACTGAATCCGGGGATACTGCACGCCTCGGTAGGTATATGTCCCGGCTGTCGCAGCCTCTTCGCGCATCGCCTTTGATGGTGGTCGCAGCGAAATGAGTCCAGCCAACTCGGCGCTATGCTCTCGTTCTAAAACGCCCCGCAAATCGCGAACGTCAGTTGGGCGCACCGAGCCGCCCTTCACCGATAGCACCATCTCCTGCATGCCCTTCCCTTCACCCTCGAAATACATTCGACCATCGATACCATGATCGGCACCCTTCTTCTGCGTCGGAAATCCGCCGGCACGCTCCACGGCCCAATGTTGGAACTGGAAGGGATCGCGCTTAAATAGCTCCTCCGCCTGTTCGACGCTAACGGGTATGCCGTCTACCTGAAAATGCATTCCTTCTGACAACCGATATTTCTCTGTGAGAACTTCGCGAATCAGCTTAATTGCGAGAATAGCGATGTCGCAACCAATCCATTGTCGCTTCGCTTTCTCCGCCGCGTAAATCGTCGTACCGCATCCGCAGAATGGATCGAAGATCACATCACCTTCGTTGCTGGAGGCGAGAATGAGTCGCTCCAGAAGTTCAGCGGGCTTTTGCGTTGGATAACCTAGCCTGTCGCTTGCAAGATTGTGCATGACTTTAATGTCGGTCCACACATCCTGCAAAGGAATTCCTTTCGCGTCCTCCAGTAACCGCTTTCCATGCGGCATGCCGCCTGGTTTCTTGGGCCAATGGATCAAACCCGCCTTGTCGAGGCGTTCAAGGCGATCGATTAGACCTAGACTATTTACGTCTTCGCCGGTGAGAGCTTTTAGCCTATCGCTAAGATACTGCGGAAGCGCCCAATGGCGCCCTCGCGCGGTTGGATCAAATCCGCGCCAAGGCTGGCCGGATTCGCCACGCCTGATACCGGCACCAGTGAGGTCCGAGCGGCGCCACCGTCGGCCTTGTTCGTCCGTATGTGTAAAAAAAGCGTCGATGTATTGATCATCGTATGGACCGAACTGCTCGTTCCAGACATATTTGTCGCTGATTGTGTAGAATAGTAGCGTGTCATGAACGGGACCGTACCGCCTAGCGCCACTGTGCGCACTCGTCCGCTTCCAGACTATTTCGCTTCGGAAGTTCTGATGCCCGAAAATGCCATCCATCATTACCTTGATGTAATGACTCGCTGTCGGGTCACAGTGTAGATATATTGAACCGGTGGGCCGCAGAATCACCTTCATGTGCAGCAGACGCTGCACCATGTAAATGAGATATGCAAGCAAGTGTGGCTGGGTATTTCTTAGCGCCTGCATCCAAAGGCGCCAAAATTCGACATAGTAGTCATCTACTCCATACTCACGCATGAGGACCGGCATAGTCCGCGCCAGTTCCTCTTTTTGCGCGTCCATCTCCCACGTATCGCAGAACGCCTCGGCCTGCTCAGGGACCGGTTTTCCTGTCATCGTCTTATAAAGCAGGTTATAGTTTTGCTGAGACTTAAACGGTGGATCAAGATAAATGAGATCAACAGAATGCTTTGGCATTCGTTGCATAATCGTGAGGTTGTCACCATAATAAAGATGGTTCACGCGCTCACCCCATGCTCCTACCACTGCGACGTTTCGAAGTCTTGGCTGGATGCTTTCTAAGTCCACCATCTTTGTTGGAGCTGTCGATTGCTACGAGACGCAAAAGAAGATCCGCCTGGTCACGATCCGTGGCCATCGCAATTCGGACGCGTCGCATCATGCTCGAAACCGTCGGTCGGCGCATGCCGAGATCGCGCGAGATTTGATATCCGCTGACGGGCTTATCGACACTAAGCATCAGCGCGAGTAGGAGAAACCACTGCCGCAGTGGAACGTGCGTTCGGTGAAAGATCGTTCCTACGGTGGAGGCAAAGGCGCGCGTACAATCTTGGCATTGCCACCGCTGACGTTTACGGTCACCACTGACGTGGCGACATATTTTTTGGCTGGCACAATAAGGACAGACGGGGCGACCGTTCCAGCGAACCTGCTCCAGATACTCAGCGGCTTGCTCTTGGGTTCGGAAGCCGTAGAAAACATCCAAGATGCCCATCGCCGCCTCTCCCCGTCCTGACGACGGCAACTGTAGGACATGAATCGCTCTATTGCAAGTCCAAAAGCGTACCATCGCCGATGACTACTTCCTCATCTAATCTTGCAACTTGGATGAGGCTGCCGGCGGAAGCATCACTTCTTCTTTCGCGCAGTTTGCGTATCGCGACCGGGCCGTGGCGTCTCTAGAAGAGCTTAAACTGCATCGTCGAACGACAGCGGTATTTTGACAGTCGTGTCCTCTGGCGTCTTCCGAGGAGCTTTGCGAGTTGCTTTTTTGTAAGGTCGCTTCCGAACCATCGCCGCCTCTTCGCGATCAGTCCCGGTACTTTAGCCGCTTCCCTTCGAAGCCGGCAATCGCCGCCACCGTGATCGCCGCCTCCGGAGCCGATGAGGCGGCGAAAAGCGGGGCCCGATTGCTCGGGCCCCGCCAGACTTCCCTACTTCTCAGAGATCCTTCCCCGCTTTGAATTCGGGATCGGCCTCCGGCGATGCTGTGATGGCGTCGACCGTCGCCAGGAACAGCGCCAGCCCGGCGCGCCACGACTGCGGCAGCACCGGCAGAACGCTGATCGCGGTGAGCAACGGCTTCACCGCCGGGTACAGCTTCGTCAGGCGTTGCAGCCGGTTTACGAACGGTTCGTCGATCGCGGCGAATTGTTCGCATTCGCTCACGTCCAACGAACGCATCGCGTGATTGATCGCGCCGTACGTCGTCGCGGCGGCCATCTCTTGTAACTGCAGGCTCTTGCTCATAATGACTCCTTCGCGGTCGACGGTTCGGCCACGGTGATCTCGTCGATCAACGAGATGAAGACGCGCAGCGTCTCTCGCCAGCGCAGAGGGATCAGCGTGACGGCGCTGAGTGCCGCCAGAATCGGGCGGGCGCCGGTGTAAACGTGCGTCAGCCGCTCGATGCGGCTTTGCGGCAACGGCGACTGCTCGCCGCTGCCCTCCAGGTCGACGTTCTTCACGTGCTGGTCGATGGCATAGAACGATCCGTGGGTGGACGGGTCGGTGTGTACAGTGTTGGTGCTCATTGAATTCTCCTTTTTTCATTGATGGTTTGTGAGTGAGTGAGGGACGGCGCCGGGCGGCGGCGCCAACGATCGGCGGAGCGCAGCGGCGGCGCGACGGGTTTCGTCACGCGCGGACGCGTCGGGCTCGAGGCGGCTTTCGACAGCGGGACGCCCACCTCTTGCCACGCCTCCCTGACCGCGCGGTGGGCGCGGCCGCCGTCGCCGAACAGCTCGGCGGCGACGGCCACGGTCGCATCCGCGAAGTCGTGGAATTGCGCGTTCGAGGCGAGCCGCGACGTCAGCACGGCGTACCAGATCGTTCCCAGCACTTCCCACGTATGGCCTCCGATCGCCACCGCGGCGAGGTAGAAGGCGTGATTGGGGATGCCGGAGTTTACGTGGACGCCACCGTTGTCGGCGCTGCCGCGCCGATAGTCGCGCATGTGCGCCGGCTGCGGATCGCGGCCGAGGACCGGGTCGTCGTACGCCGTGCCCGGCGCGGCCATGGAACGGACCGCTTTGCCGTGCACGGCGGGGCCGAGCAGCCCGGCGCCGATGAGCCAGTCCGACTCCGCGGCGGTCTGGCCGAGCGTGTACTGCTTGAC
>Ga0070693_100001399_pt1 | contig 10861 bp, 11 predicted proteins | sample KBSK1103metaG_FD_65472 | JGI IMG/M metagenome (GOLD analysis project Ga0070693, IMG submission 65472) | Corn, switchgrass and miscanthus rhizosphere microbial communities from Kellogg Biological Station, Michigan, USA - KBS K1-10-3 metaG | ecosystem: Host-associated > Plants > Roots >...
AGGCCGCACCTCGCCGAAAAGGCGAACGTGCTTGCCTTCCTTGAACTGCTTCTGCTGGCTCGGATAGAAGTGCATGAAGCGCACCCACAGCTCGCGCTCGCCGTCGGTGAGCTTCACCACGAGCGTGCGCCGTCCGCGGTACTCGACCTTCGACTCGACTACTTCCGCCTCGACGAGCACGGGCTCGCCGGAGCGCGCCTTGGCGAGCGGCGTCAACTTCGTTTCGTCTTCGTAGCGAAGCGGCAGGTGGAGCACGAGGTCGCGTTGGCCGCGAATCCCCAGCTTCGCGAGCTTCGCCGCAACCGTGTCGGTCTTTTCCCGGACCGCTGGCAAGGCCGCTTACTTGCCGAGGTACATCACGGCGTCCACCTCGACCTGCGAGCCGCGCGGAAGCGAGGCGACGCCGACCGCGGCACGCGCCGGATAGGGCTCCTTGAAGCACGTCGCCATCACTTCGTTCACCTTGGCGAAATTCGCGAGGTCCGTGAGGTAGACCGTCACGCGCACGACGCGATCGAAATCGCCGCCGGCGGCACGGCACACGGCCCTCAGGTTATCGAACACGCGGCGCACGTGCACCTCGAAATCGCCCTCGACCAGCTTGCCGGTTTTCGGGTCGATGGGAATCTGGCCGGACATGTACACGGTGTCACCGGCACGAACAGCCTGGGAGTACGTCCCGATCGCAGCGGGAGCGTCTGGTGTCGCTATGGGTTTCATTGCTTCTTCTTGAGACGGGAAATTCGGACCACCTCGGGAATGCGCCGCAAGCGGCGGAACACATGCGCGAGGTGCATGCGGTTCTTCACCTGGATCGTGAAGATGACCGAGGTGTACGCGGGACTGGTGCGCGCCTCGGTCTCGATGTGGTCGATGTTGGAATCGGCTTCGGAGACTTCGGCGGCCAGCCGCGCGAGCACGCCGCGGTGGTTCTGCGCGGTGAGGCGCACGTTCACGTCGAAGAAGCGGTCGGCCGACGGATCCCACTGCACATCGACCCATTTCTCCGGATCGAAGTGGAAGGGATGGATCGCGGGACAGTCGTGCGTGTGCACGACCAGGCCCTGCCCCTTCTTGATCTGCGCGATGATCGGATCGCCGGGAATCGGGCGGCAGCACGGCGCGAACTGGACCGCGAGTCCTTCGGTGCCGCGAATGGTGATCGAGTCGAGCCGCGCCTCGCCATCGCCCGCGCCGTCGATGGACAGGAGCTTCTTCGCCACCACCACCGCGAGGCGCTTGCCCAGGCCGATGTCCGCGAGCACCTCCTCGCGCGTCTTGGCGGCGTCGCCCTTGAAGAAGCGCGTCCAGTGCGCATCGCCCATCTCGTCGGGATTGGCCTTGAGCGAGCGCAGCGCCTGCACCAGCAGCAGCTCGCCCACTTCCGCCGACTCCTGCAGCTGCATCGTCTTCAGGTAATGGCGGATGTGCGAGCGCGCCTTGCCGGTCGCGACATACGAAAGCCACACGGGATTCGGGCGCGCCTGCGGGTCGGTCACGATCTCGACGCGGTTGCCGTTGCGAAGCACGGTGCCCAACGGCACGGGAGAGCCGTCCACCTTCGCCGCGATGCAATGGTTGCCCACTTCCGTGTGCACGGCGTAGGCGAAATCGATGGGGGTGGCGCCTTTCGGCAGCGAGAAGATCTTTCCCTTGGGGGAGAAGACGTAGACCTCGTCGGGGAAGAGGTCCACCTTGATGTGCTCGAGGAATTCCAGCGCGTCGCCGGATTCGCTCTGGATCTCCAGCAGCGACTGCAGCCACTGGTGCGTCTTGAGCTCGACGTCCTTGCCGTCGCCCTCGAGGCTCTTGTACATCCAGTGGGAAGCCACGCCCGCCTCGGCCACCTTGTGCATGTCCTGGGTGCGGATCTGGATCTCGATCGGCATGCCGAAGGGGCCGAAGAGCGTCGTGTGCAGCGACTGGTAGCCGTTCGCCTTCGGGATCGCGATGTAGTCCTTGAACTTGCCGGGGATCGGCTTGTAGAGCGTGTGCAGCGCGCCCATCGCGAGGTAGCAGCTCGGCACGTCGGGCACGATGATGCGAAAGCCGTAGATGTCGAACACCTCCGAGAAGGAGATGTTCTTCTCCTGCATCTTCTTGTAGATCGAGGAGATGTGCTTCTCGCGGCCGGTCACCTGGGCGTTGACCTTGAACTCCTTCAGCCGAGCGAGGATCGCGTCCTCGATCTTGCCCACGGCGTCGCGCCGGTTGCCGCGCGCTTTCGTGAGCGCCTTGTCGAGCACGCGAAAGCGCGTCGGATGCAGCGCGTGGAAGCCCAGGTCCTCGAGCTCGTAGTAGAGCGCGTTCAGCCCCAGGCGATTGGCGATGGGCGCGTAGATGTCGAGCGTCTCGCGCGCGATGCGCTCCTGCTTCTCCAACGGCACGGCGTCGAGCGTGCGCATGTTGTGGAGGCGATCGGCGAGCTTGATGAGGATGACGCGCACGTCGCGCGCCATCGCGAGCAGCATCTTGCGGAAGTTCTCCGCCTGCGCGTGCTGGAGTGTCGCGAACTCGATGCGGTCGATCTTGGAGACGCCATCGACCAGCTCGGCCACCGCCTTGCCGAACTTCTTCGAGATCTCGGTCTTGGTGGTGGGCGTGTCCTCGACGACGTCGTGCAGGATCGCGGCGATCAGCGCCTGCGCGTCGAGGTGCCACTCCGCGAGGATCTTCGCGACCGCGAGCGGATGGGTGATGTACGGATCGCCGCTCTGGCGGTACTGGCCGGAATGCGCCGCGCGCGCGACCTGGTACGCCTCTTCGATCTGCGCGACGTCCTTGGCCTTGAGGTAGCCGAGGACCTTGGTGAGCTCTTCCGGCCCGGGGCCGGGAAGCTGCGTGGTGGAAGTGGAGGTGCCGGACCTGACGCCCGTCACGACTCCACGCATGACGCCGAGCAAGGACATGGTCCGCTCCCGGCGTCAGGTACTCACAAGACCGGCGGCGTGGGAGCCGGCGGGTTCAGCAGCTCCTTGCCCACTTTGCCCGCGGCGATCTCGCGCAGCGCGATCACGGTGGGCTTGTCCTTGTTGGGCTCGACCATCGGCGTCGCCCCGAGCGCGATCTGGCGCGCGCGATTGGTCGCGGCGAGCGTGAGCTCGAAGCGGTTGGGGAGGAACTTGATGCAATCGTCCACGGTGATGCGTGCCATTGAAATCTCCGATTACCTGAATTCGTCGATCAAGGAAGCGAAGCGAACGGCCTGCTGGGCGCGGGAAACGCGGGCCCCGCGAACCACCGCCATCAGGTCCGACAACGCCGCCTCGAAGTGTTCATTGACAATTATATATTCAAATTCAAGAACATGCGAGATTTCATCGCGGGCGCTCGCCATGCGTTTCTCGATCGCCTCGGGCGAGTCCTTTCCCCGCGATTTCAAGCGGTTGCGAAGCTCCGCGAGCGAAGGCGGCAGGATGAAGATCCCGACCATGTGCGGGAAGAGCTTCCTCACCTGCTGCGCGCCCTGCCAGTCGATCTCCAGGAGCACGTCGTGGTCTCCCGACAACTCGCTCTCGATCCATTTGCGCGAGGTCCCGTAGTAATTCCCGTAGACGTTCGCGTGCTCGAGGAATTCCCCGTCCTGGATCATCCGTTCGAACTGCGGGCGCGAGATGAAGAAATAGTCCACGCCGTCCTTCTCGCCTTCGCGCGGCGCGCGCGTCGTGTACGAGGGCGACAGGTGAATGTTCGACTCGCGCGCGAGCAGCGCGTCGACGAGCGTCGTCTTTCCCGCGCCGGAAGGCGCGCACACGACGAAAAGGCTGCCCCTGGCCTTCTTCACTCGATGTTTTGCACCTGTTCGCGCATCTGCTCGATGAGGACCTTCAGCTCCACCGAGATGCGCGTGATCTCGTTCGCGACCGACTTCGACCCGAGGGTGTTCGCCTCGCGGTTCAGCTCCTGGCAGAGGAAATCGAGGCGCTTTCCGCACGCCCCGCCCTTGTCGAGCACGCGGTGGAATTCCGCGACGTGCGTCACCAGCCGCGAGAGCTCCTCGTCCACGTCGATGCGCGCCGCGTAGAGCACGATCTCCTGGTGGATGCGCTCGTCGGAGGGCGTGGCGCCGGCCTCGGCCACTTTCGCGGCGAGCTTGTCCGTGAAGGCCTTCACCGCGCCGGGCATGAGCGGCCCGGCATCCTTCACGAGCGCCGCGATGCGATCGAGGCGTTCGCGCAGGATCGCATCGAGCTTCGCGCCCTCGCGCGTGCGCGTGCTGTTCAGCTCCGCGACCGCCTTGGAAACGAGCGAAAGGACGAGCTCCTTCTGCGCCTCGGACGAGAGCGACGCATCGGCGAGCACGCCCGGCCAATGCAGCACCTCGGCCACCGAGAGCGCTCGCGCGTCCGGGAATTGCGCCATCACGTCCTTCGAGGCCGACTTCAGCGCGGCCATCGCCCCGGCATCGGGCGCGAGCGAGCGTTTCGCCGTGGGCGCGGGGGTGAACGTGATGCGGCAATCCACCTTGCCGCGCGTGAGCTTCGCGGCCACGGCCTCGCGCATCGCGGGCTCGAGGGGCCGGAACTCCTCGGGCATGCGGGTCTGGAATTCCAGGTAGCGGTGGTTGACGGTCTTCAGGTCGACCGCGAGGCTGCCCTGGGGCGTTTCCTCGGTCGCGCTGGCGAAGCCGGTCATGCTGGCGATCATTGGCGATCGAGTCCCGAGCGGAAGCTGCTGATTTTTCGCCTTTACAAGGCGAAGTGGAGTGCCGACAATGGCCCGGGAATTATATCGGAAGCACCCCGGATTCCATGCCCGAACCTGCCAACCAGCCGCTGCCCGCCGGGTACGTGCTGAACGGCTATCGCATCGAGAAGCCCCTGTCGTCGGGAGGCTTCTCGATCGTCTATCTCGCGCGAGACGAGAAGGACACGCCTTTCGCGATCAAGGAGTACCTGCCCAACGCGCTGCCGCTTCGCAAGGAAGGCACCGACGTCGTGGTGGACGAGGCCAACCAGGCGATCTTCCGCCATGGCCTCAAGTGCTTCTTCGAGGAAGGCCGCGCGCTCGCGATGATCAACCACCCGAACGTGGTGCGCGTCGAGAACTTCTTCCGGGCCAACGAGACCTGCTACATGGTCATGCAGTACGTGCGCGGCAGGACGCTGCAGTTCCACATCCAGCGCCACCGCCACGAGTTCAACGAGAACTTCATCCGGCGCCTGTTCGCGCACCTGATGAACGGGCTGCGCGAGGTGCATACCCGCAAGCTCCTGCACCTGGACATCAAGCCCGCGAACATCTTCATCGCGATGGAAGGCCGCCCGGTGCTGCTCGACTTCGGCGCCGCGCGCATCACGCTCTCCGAGGAGGCGATGAAGCTGAAGACGATGTACACCGCGGGCTTCGCCGCGCCGGAGCAGTACCGCTTCGAGCAGGGCGAGCTGGGGCCGTGGAGCGACATCTATTCGGTGGGTGCCACGATGTACACGTGCCTCGCCGGCACCCCGCCCCAGGCGGGCGATGCGCGCGAGGAGAAGGACCGCATCATCCCGCTGAAGACGCTCACGCGGGGGGACTACTCGCAGACCCTCTACGACATCGTCGATTCGTGCCTCGCCATCGACCACCTCAAGAGGCCGCAGACGGCCTTCGAGCTGCAGAAGCTCCTCATGGAGGAGATCCCGCCCGAAGAGAAGGAAAAGGAGAAGAAGAGCATCTTCGACACCATCAACCAGCCGCTGTCGAAGCTCTTCCAGCGCTAGCCGATGCGCTTTTCCATCTTCCAGGACAGCCGCCAGGGCGACCGCAAGGGCAACGAGGACCGCGTCGGCTACTCATACGGCCGCGACGTGCTGCTGATGACGCTCGCCGACGGCATGGGCGGCCACGCCGACGGTGAAGTCGCCGCCGAGATCGCGATCACGGAGATCACGCGCCGCTTCCAGCAGGAAGCGCGCAACAAGCTTCGCAAGCCCTCGGAATTCCTCGTCTCGGCGATCCAGTCCGCGCACCGCGCCATCGTCTCGCACGCCGTCGCGAACAACATGCTCGAGTGCCCGCGCACCACCATCGTCGCGTGCATCGTGCAGAACGGCAGCGCCTTCTGGGCGCACGCCGGCGATTCGCGCCTCTACGTGCTTCGCGGCGGCGCGCTCGCGGCCGCCACGCAGGACCACTCGCGCGTGCAGATGATGATCGACTCGGGCGAGATCACCGCGGAGATGGCCGCGCGCCATCCCGAGCGCAACAAGATCTTCAGCTGCCTGGGCGGGGTCGTGCCGCCGCAGATTTCCTCGGCGAAGGAATTCCCGCTGCAGGTGGGCGACACGATCCTGCTTTCCACCGACGGCTTCTGGGCGCAGATGCCCGCGAATTTCCTGGGCAGCATGGTCGCCAAGCAGGCGCTGGTGCAGGTGATGCCGGGGCTGCTCACCGAGGCGCATCGGCGCGCGCGCGGCGAATCCGACAACCTCTCGGTCGTCGCGATGACCTGGGAGGCGCAGGACGACGGGCGCATCGGCGACACGCAGAGCATGGACGAGGACTTCGTCTCGTCGTCGAACACCACGCAGCAGGCGAGCGCGCCCGGATCCGTCGACGAGGACGTGACCGAGGAGGACATCGAGCGCGCCATCACCGAGATCCAGGACGCCATCCGCAAGGTCCCGCGTTGATGCGATCGTTCGACCGCGGCCCCGCGAGCCTCCGTCCGGTGCGCCTCACGCGCAAATACACGAAGCATCCGGAAGGCTCCGTCCTCGTCGCGATGGGGGACACGCACGTGCTCTGCACCGCGAGCGTCGAGGAACGGGTGCCGCCCTTCCTGAAGGGCAAGGGCACGGGCTGGGTCACCGCCGAGTACGGGATGCTTCCGCGCGCCACCAACACGCGCGGGCGCCGCGAGGCGGCCGAGGGCAAGCAATCGGGACGCACGCAGGAAATCCAGCGGTTGATCGGCCGCAGCCTGCGCTCCGTGACGGATCTCGCCGTGCTCGGCGAGCGCCAGGTCACGATCGATTGCGACGTGCTGCAGGCCGACGGCGGCACGCGCTGCGCCTCCATCACCGGCGCCATGGTCGCGATGGCCGACGCGTTCGCGTGGTTGCGGTCGCAGTCGCTGATCGCCGGCGACCCGATCCGCGATTTCGTGGCCGCGGTCTCGGTGGGTATCGTGGGCGGCACGCCGATGCTCGACCTCGACTACAGCGAAGACTCCGGCTGCGATACCGACATGAACGTCGTGATGACGGGCGCGGGCCACTTCGTGGAAGTCCAGGGCACCGCCGAGGGCCATCCCTTCACGCGCGAGGAGCTGTCGAAGCTACTCGACCTCGCTTCAAAGGGGATCACCGAATTGGTCAAAGCACAACGCTCCGCTTTGGGATAAAGCTGAAACGCAGAGAAAGCAGAGAAAGTAGGGGACAAAATCGATCGTGTCGTTTTCGTGACCCAGTTACCAGTATCGCGAATTGACCAGATTTGGTTTCGCCTTCTCTGCGTTCTCTGCTTTCTCTGCGTTTCAGCTTTAGTCTTTTGAAATGAACAGAGTCGTCATCGCGTCGAACAATCCGGGAAAGCTCGCCGAGCTCACGGCGATGCTGGCCCCGCTCGGCATCGAGGCGGTGGCGCAATCGACGTTTGCGATCCCCGAGGCGGAAGAACCGCACGACACGTTCCTCGAGAACGCGCTCGCCAAGGCGCGGCATGCCGCGAACCTGAGCGGCCTGCCCGCGCTCGCCGACGATTCGGGACTCTGTGTTCCCGCGCTATTCGGCGAGCCCGGCGTTCACTCCGCGTACTACGCCGGCCGCGAAGGCACGCGCGAGGAGCGCGACGCGCGCAACAACGCGAAGCTGGTCGAGCAGTTGCGCGCGACTCCCGATCGCGCCGCGTTCTACTACTGCGTGCTGGTGCTGGCGCGCTCGCGCCACGATCCGACGCCCGTGGTGGCCGAGGGCGAATGGCACGGCGACATCGTGCTCGAGCCGCGAGGCACGCACGGCTTCGGATACGACCCCTACTTCCTTACCGTCTTCGGAAAGACCGCGGCGGAGATGCCGCCGGAAGCGAAGAACCGCGTGAGCCACCGTGCGCGCGCGCTGGGCCAGCTCGCATCGAAGCTGGGCGCTCCCGCCGCGGACCCGAGCCCCAGGCCCTAGCGTCCGCGCTTCACGAAGATCGCTTCGTACTGCTTCTGCCACGCGTCCTGGCGCGCGAGCGACTCCGACGGATCGATGAACCGGATCGGCATGTCGCCGAAGGGCGAGGGCACCTTGCTGCTCGAGGGCACGAAGTCCTTCGCGGCGAGGATCGGCTGGCCCTCGGAGAGGAAGAAGTCGTAGAGCAGCACCGCCGAGAAGGGCCGCGTGCTCTTCGCCACGACCGCCACCGCGTGCAGTTGCGCGATCGCCGGCTGCAGCACGATGGAATCGATCTTCGCGCCCTTCTTCTTCAGCTGCGTGGGCTTGTAGTTGTAGACCGTGAGCCCGATGGGCACTTCCCCGGACGCGACCAGGTTGGCGAGCAGCGTGTGGCCCTTGCGCACCGAAATGCCGTTCCTGGCCACCACCTCGCTGAAGAGCTTCACGCCCTGCGCTTCGCCGATGTCGTTGAGCAGCGTGCCGAACCACGCGAAGTCCTCGGCTTCGATCGCGAGCCGGTCGTGGAAGCGCGGGTTCGCGAGATCCTGGAAGGTCTTCGGCAGCTCCTCCGGCTTCACCTTCTCCGTGTTGTAGGCCTGCACGAAGACGTCCATGGTGGAAGTGGCGTACTCGTGATGCGCGCCCAGCGTGCCCGGGCGCATGTCGGCGTAGAACGGCGTCTCGACACGCAGCAGCACGCGTTCGCGCCGCAACGCTTCCATCTCGGGCGAGTTGTTCTCGATGAAGTCCACCTCGCGCTTGCCGGCGCGCGATTCGCCGATCACGCGCTGCACCACGTTCTCGGAGCTGGAGCGCCAGTCGACGACCTTGATGCCGTATTTCCTCGTGAACGCGTCGAAGACGGGCTGCAGGTCGTCGGTCTGCGTCGAGTGGTAGACCATCACCGGCCCGCTTTCCTTCTTCGCGCCCTCGACGAGCGCCTTCGTCCGCGCCTCGCCCGCGAGCGCCATGGCGGCCGTGAGATCGGCGGGCGCCTGCGCCGCGGCGGCGCCGGCGAAAAGGATGGCGGCAAGCGAAGCGAGCGGTTTCATGCGCCCATAATACTCAAGTGAAGCTCGCCGAACTGCCCCCCCTTTCGCTCTACATCCACATCCCGTGGTGCCTGAAGAAGTGCCCGTACTGCGACTTCAATTCGCACGAAAAGCGCGAGGACGTCCCCGAGGCAGAGTACGTCGATGCCCTCACCGCGGACCTGGAGGCGACCCTGCCGAAAGTCTGGGGACGGCGGGTGGGCACGATCTTCATCGGCGGCGGGACGCCGAGCCTTTTCTCCCCGCAGGCGATCGATCGCCTCCTCACCGCGGTGCGCACGCGCATCGGCGTGGATCCCGAGGCCGAGATCACGATGGAGGCCAATCCCGGCACGTTCGAGCGCGAGCGCTTCCGCGGCTATCGCGCCGCCGGGGTGAACCGCCTGTCCGTGGGCGTGCAGAGCTTTGATGACGCGCGGCTCGCGGCCATCGGGCGCGTGCACGGGGCCGACGATGCGCGTCGCGCGCTGGAAGCGGCGGTCGCAATTTTCCCGACCGTGAACGCGGACCTCATGTACGCGCTGCCCGGCCAGGATCTCGAGGGCGCGTTGCGCGACGTGCGCGAGGCGATCGCGCTGGGGGCGCCGCACGTCTCGGCATACCACCTCACGCTCGAGCCCGACACGCACTTCCACCGCTTTCCGCCAAAGCTTCCCGACGAGGATCTCGCCGCCGACATGCAGGACGCGATCGAGCGCGAGCTGGCAAGCGCGGGCTACCAGCACTACGAGACTTCCGCATTCGCCAGGCCCGGCCATCGCGCACGCCACAACCTCAACTACTGGACCTTCGGCGACTACATCGGGCTGGGCGCCGGGGCGCACGCGAAGCTCTCGTTTCGCGACCGCATCACGCGCGAGCAACGCATCCGCAAGCCCGTGACCTACATGCGCGGGGCGATCGAATCGAACGCCATCGACGCCGCGCACGAGGTCGAGGAAGCCGAGCTGCCGTTCGAGTTCATGCTGAACGCGCTTCGCCTGGTGGAGGGATTTCCGCTCGACCTCTTCACGCAGCGCACGGGGCTGCAGGTGACGACGATCACCGGGGAGCTCGATCGCGCGCAGGCCGAAGGCCTCGTCGAGCGCGACCATGCGCACGTGCGGCCCACCGAACGCGGCCGGCGTTTCCTGAACGAGCTGATGCAGCGCTTCCTGCCCACGCGCGCCGCGCGCGGGCGCACGATCCCGATCAGTTGTACTTGTTCGCCGGGTACTTCCCGTCCTTCATGAAGGGCGGCTCGCGTCCCACCAGGGCCTCGAGCATGATCAACTCCGCGTCCGAATGGTTCTGGAACGGGCCCGCCTCGACCTTCATGATGCTGCCCGTGGTGCTCAGCAGCAGCGGGCTCTCGTGGTGCGTCGTCTTCACCTCTCGCGTGGACATCCCCGGACCATCGACCGCCGCCTCGCCATAGCAGAGGCAGAAGTAGACGCTGTCCGGATTGATCTCGATGTACGCGCCGGTGCCGCGGATGCCGATGGAAGCGGTCGCCGCCTTGATCGCCACCGGCTTCTTCGAGAACACGGACAGCACCCGGCCCGCGCTCACCAGCATGTCCGAGAGCGTGCCCCGGCTCGACGGGCCGAACTCGACCGTGGTCTGCGACCTCATCAGGAACGCATCCGAGCCCACGACGATCACCGCCTGGCTGCCGCGCGCGGTCGCCACCTTGTCGCCGAGCCTGACCGGCGTGCCCAGGACGGCGTCGCGCCCGTTCACGGT
>Ga0070693_100001406_pt1 | contig 10851 bp, 7 predicted proteins | sample KBSK1103metaG_FD_65472 | JGI IMG/M metagenome (GOLD analysis project Ga0070693, IMG submission 65472) | Corn, switchgrass and miscanthus rhizosphere microbial communities from Kellogg Biological Station, Michigan, USA - KBS K1-10-3 metaG | ecosystem: Host-associated > Plants > Roots >...
TCCGAAACGAACACCACGACGCCGATCAGAGCGAATGCCGCTCCGTTTTTTTCCATTCGCCCGTGCTCGGCAACAACATCGTCCCCGCTGCAACCGTTGTGCGCCAAACGGCGTAGAGCGGCAAGTAGAGAAAAGCGGACAGAGTATTGAGCGGATCGGGGTGCCGGAACAGCACCGCGAGGGTAGCGGCAAGCTGCGTAACGATCGAGGCCGCCGCCGCAACCGCGATCCACTGCGCGAACGGTCCGCCAGCGGCAAGCGAGATGAGGGCCACGATGATCGCCGCGGACAGCTGAAGGACGGGACTCAACGCAGCGAGCTCACCAAGTGTGGCGAGCTTGTCGCGGAAAAGAGTCGGGCGGGAGAGCAGAATCTTGGTGCCCCATCCGCGGAGGACCGACATTCTCCCGGCAAGCCAGCGCGATCGCTGTATCTGCCCCTGTCGCATTGTACGCACCTGCTGGGTGAAAATTCTGGCGTCATGCGCGTATCTGATTTTTACTCCCTCAGCGGTATATCGCGCGTAGAGCTCCCAGTTCTCGGTAAGAGAGAACGCCTGCCAACCGTGGGGCTCGAGCAGACGCCGGCCGATGACCATCCCGTTTCCAGTAAGGGGACAATTCATCGCCGCCGCGTCGCGCAGACGATACGTGACCTCGTATCTGCAGCGCGCCAGAACACCCGCCAGACGGGTGAGCCAGTTATCCCATTCGTTCATGGTGCCGATGTTGGTTTGCACCGCGATCGCGTCGAGCGGAGCAAGAGCGGCGACCCCGCGGGCGAATCCCGGATCGACGGCGGTGTCGGCATCGACGATGACGCATGCGTCAAACCCTTCAATCGAGATCTCGCGCAGTGCCCAGGCCAGCGCGTGCGGCTTGCCGCGGCGAACCGGATCCCAGCGCTCCAGACATTCGCCACCGGCGAGCCGCGCCAGACGCGCGGTGCCGTCACTGGAGTTGTCGGCGATGACTACGACTCGGCGGGAAGCTGCGGGATAGTCCATTCGAACCAGGGACTGAACGCAGTTGGTGATCAGTAGCTCCTCGTTGTGAGCGGGAACGAGGAAGAGGAGGCGCGGCAGCTCTCCATCTGTTGCCGGCGTATCTGCGTCTCGATCACGGCCGAAGAGCGTGCCGACCAGCGCGGCAAGATCGACGAGGCTGGGAAGCCACAACAAGAACGTCAACAGTGCGAGAACAGCTGAAAGAAAGGCCATGAGGAATTTGAGAAAAACGTGGGCGCGGCTCCTGCGCTGCATACCGCGAAAGCAAGAAATAAGCGGGTTCTCCGATCGCCGTCTCGGCTGGCCCTAAGCCCCTAGGCCACAACAAGTTACCACATTGGCGGCAACCGCTGTCGTTTGGCATTCGAGTGCAAGACTGTAGCGACCACGCAACGTTGGTGAAGACCCTATGTTTCGTCCCGACCGGAACACGATGAAACTCGAGCAGCCTCTTTGAAGTCCGACCGCAGCTCCGGAACCGAAGGCCCAATACTCCATCTGCTTGCGCCGGCCCGGCAGGGCGGGTTGGAGCGCGTAGTAGAAATGCTCGCAGGCGGCCAACGCCCGAGCGGTGTCCATGTGGTGTGTGTCCTGTCGCCGGACGAAGCGGAAGATCATCCCTTTGTAAACCGCCTCTCGTCGCTTGGAATTCCGGTTAGCGCCGTTGTGGTCGGCGGTCGCAGCTACGGCGAGGAGTACGCGAAGCTCCGTGAGCTCGTCGCCACGGCTCGTCCCCGGGTGATCAACACTCACGGATACCGATCGGATCTGATGGGAATTTTCCTGGCGCGGAATCTCGGACTTCCGGTTGTAAGCACGGTGCACGGTTTTCTCGGAGGTCGAGCTCGAAACAGGATCAACGAGACACTGCAGCTGTTGGTTTTGCGTTGGGCTGACGCAGTGATCGCTGTCTCCCCCACTCTGCCGCGGCGACTTTCCACCTGGGGGATTCCCCAAGCGAAGATCCACGTCGTCCAAAATGGACTCGCTCCCCTCGAAAGCACATCATCGCGAGCTGACTCGCGTCGCGCGCTGGGCCTCGCCAATACAGTTAAAGTTGCTGGTTGGATCGGCCGGTTGTCGCGCGAAAAGGGCGCCGACGTGGCGATAGACGCAATTGCGCAGTGTGGGGATTCATGGGAGCTGTCGATCGTTGGAACGGGTCCAGAGCGTGAGCGACTTCACGATCAGATCAAGAACCTGTCGATCGAAGACCGGGTTACCCTCCACGGCGAGATTCCCAACGCGGCAGCGCTGATGTCGGCATTCGACGCATTTGTTCTCAGCTCGCGGACCGAGGGCACGCCGATTGTCTTGCTGGAAGCGATGGCGTCGGGTGTGCCGATCATCGCGACGTCGGTGGGCGGAGTGCCCGATGTGATAACGTCGGATGAAGCAGTGCTGGTTCCGGCTGAAACCCCCGATCAGATTGCCGCCGCTCTGATGCAGATCTCCCGCGATCCCGCATCCGCATCGCGTCGTGCGGAGGCGGGGCGACGGCGGCTGGAAGCTGGGTTCACTCTCGGCGCCTGGATCGCGCGCGTGGAGTCGGTTTACCGAGCGGCGATTGCCCACCGATCTCAGGGATCGTCTGTTTCCTTGTAGAGCGGACGCACTCTAATGTGTTGCAGCACCCCAACAACAAGCCTTCGGTGCACAGGGTAAACCCTGTTAAGACACACACTTAGAAACTGCGTGTCACGGGTATGCACATTGCTTTCGCGTGGGTCGAATCGAACGCATCAAACCCGACAGCGGTTCGTTCGAACAACTCACCCAAATCATTGAGCGCGGCATGTTCACACTCGCCGAGTCAAAAAGACGTGGTATGCGCCTATCCGCCGCTGTTCTCGCCGGTGTCAGCCTCCTGGCTGGCTGCGAGCGGGCAACGATGCCGACCGAGGCAACCTCGCACCTCACGCCGACCCAGCCCCATTTCGTCGTCAATGTGGGCGAGCGGGCTCAGTTTTATTTCCACGCGCACCAGGACGACTGGCAGTTGTTCATGGGCGATCAGGCGAACGCCGGGCTGCAGACCGCAGGCGGCGTCGTTTTCATTTACACGACGGCCGGCGACAGCGGCGACCCACCGTCCTACTGGCTGACACGTGAAACGGCGGCGCGGGTAGCTGTAGACGCACTCATCGGCGCCGGGAATTGGAACTGCGCGCAGCAGGTCATCAACGGACATTCGATTCACCGCTGCACCAAGGGCAAGGCGGCGGCTTACGATCTGCGGCTTCCCAACTGCCCGACGAGCGGCGAGAGTTACGGCGGTCGCGGCTGCCTCGGCGATCTTCGCAGCGGGTCACGCGCGACGTTGGCGGCAATCGACGGCTCGGCAACCTACACGGGGTGGGCCGATCTCACCAATACCCTGCGTGGGATCGTCGATTTCGAGTCGAACAACCAGTCGGCTCCATACGTCGAAGTTCACGCACCTGACTACAATCGGACGGTCAACGCGGATCGCCTGGATCACCCCGACCACCTGGCGACGGCGGACGCGGTTCATGCGGCGGCCGGCTCGCGGAGCTGGAATATCAGCTGGTACGAGGACTACCAGATCCAGAACCTGGCGGTGAATCTCACCCAGGCAGCGCACGACATCAAACGCAACGCGTTCTACGGATACGACAACTACATGGGCGCGGCTGGTTACGGTCGTAACCAATACGACGCTGAATATCAGAACTGGCTGTGGCGCACCTATTTCCGGACCGAGATTTCGACCCCGCCGCCGCCGCCCGGCACTCCAACCAACCTCGCGACCCAGGTACGCTCATCCACGCGAATCGACCTCACGTGGACCGCGAGCCCAAACAGCAGCGGTTATTTCGTTGAGCGCGCGCCGGACAATGCCGGAACACCGGGCAACTACGCTCTGGTCACGACGCTCCAGGGAATGAGCTCGACCAGCTACAACAACACCGGACTCACATCGGGAACCAGCTACTGGTTCCGGGTTCGCGCCTTCAGTGCGGCCGATGTATCGGCGTACTCGACAGCTGTCAACGCGACGACGCTGATTGCGCCAGCCGCTCCGAGCGGCCTCGCGGGCGCACCGATTTCCACGACACGGATCGATCTGGCATGGACGGACAACGCAACCAACGAGACCGCGTATCTACTCGATCGCGCACCCGACAACGCGGGCAGCGCCGGCACGTACGCTCAGATCGCTTCCCTGCCGGCCGGCACGTCCGCCTACAGCAACACGGGCCTGGCCGCGAATACCCGCTACTGGTACCGCGTCCGCGCAATGAACGCGACGGATACCTCTGCATATTCCAACGTCGTTTCGACGACGACGCCGACCGGACCTGCCGCTCCGACGAGTCTGACGGCGACGGCGATTTCCGCGACGCAGATCAATCTGGCGTGGACCGACAACACCACCGCCGAGACCGGGTACACCGTGGAGCGGGCGCCTGACAATGCCGGCAGCGCTGGCACGTTCGCGCCGATCGCGACGCTACCCGCAAACTCGGTGAGCTACAGCGATGCAACGCTGACTCAGAACACGCGCTACTGGTACCGCGTTCGCGCATTCAACGCGGTCGATGTGTCGGCGTATTCGTCAAACGCCAACGCGACAACTCCGCCACTGCCACCGGCGGCGCCGTCAGCGCTGGTCGCGGACGTGGTGAACTCGTCGCGCATAGATCTGAGCTGGACGGACAACTCCAACAACGAGAGCTCCTTCCTTATTGAGCGAGCGCTCGACAACGGCGGCTCGCCGGGCTCGTATTCACAGATTGCCAGTGTCGGGTCCAATGTGACGGCGTTCAGCAACACCGGACTCACCTCCAGCACTCAATACTGGTTCCGCGTCCGTTCCACCAATGTGGCCGGCAACTCGGCTTACTCCAACGCCGCGAACGGGACAACGCCGGCGGCGCCAGCAGCGCATACCGACTTCTACTTCCACGCTCACCAGGATGACTGGCAGCTGTTCATGGGAGATCGCGCCTGGAGCAGTGTCCAGACAGCGACGAAGGTCGTGTTCGTCTATTCGACGGCGGGCGACAGTGGCGATCCTCAGGCATACTGGCTGGCCCGTGAGGCAGCCGCACGCACAGCCGTCGACGCCTTCATCGGTGCCGGGAGCTGGAGCTGCGGATCGCAATCGATCTCGGGTCACTCGATCCACCGTTGCGTGAAGGGCAAGGCGGTCTCGTACGACATGCGTCTGCCGAATTGCGCGATGAGCATGGAAGGCTACAACGGGCGCGGGTGCATCAGCGATTTGCGTGATGGCAACCGGACGACGCTAGCCGCAATCGACGGCTCGACCACCTACAACGGCTGGGCGGACGTCTACAACACGATGCGCGGGATCGTCGACTTCGAGTCGAATAACCAGAGCGCTCCGTTCGTCGAGGTTCACGCCCCGGACTACGATCGGACGGTAAACGCGAATCGCGTTGACCATCCGGACCACATCGTGACCGGCGACGCGATTCACCTCGCCGCGGCTTCGCGCAGCTGGAACCTCAACTGGTACATGGACTACGCGATCAAGAATCAGCCGACCAACCTCACACAAGCGCAGCACGATCAGAAGCAGAGCTCTTTCCTGGGTTATGACAACTACATGGGTGGGCTGGGCTACGGTCGTAATCAGTACGACTCGGATTACATCAACTGGCTGTGGCGGACTTATGTGAGAAGGGTGACGCCCTGAGCTAGCACGGGCGAAGGGCGGTGCGGGAAATACTCCGCACTCGAGGGCGGCTACCACCTCTCAGGTAGTCGCCCTCTTCATTTCTCGGGACGACACACCGACACCGAGCCGGCGACCAATCACTTCCAGGCTGAGACGCGCAAACGGGGCCAGCCGAAAACGCAGCGCTCTCCAGCCAAAAGCCTCGGAGGGTTGACTCACAAGCTGGCCGTAGAGCGACTCGAAGGAGCGCGTCATCCTCTCGGTGGTGAGCTGCGTCAGGACGTGGTCCCGGGCGGCGCTCCCGACTCTGCGACGCAACGGGGAATCTCCGGCAAGTCGCGCGAGCGTCTCGGCAAGTTCGTTCACGTCTCCCGGCGCAACCAACATCCCGGTGGTACTATCCGTGATCAGCTCTGGAATCCCTCCCACGCGGGTCGCGACCGTTGGACACCCCATCGCGCCCGCTTCGGCGGCAACGAGACCAAACGACTCGATGCTGGAGCTGACGACTGCGATGTCCGCCGCATCGCGCAGAATGGGGCCGACGTTGGCGACGTGACCCAGGAAGTGCACGCGCTGGGTGAGGCCGAGCTCCTTAGAAAGCGCTTCGAGGGCGCCGCGCTCGGGACCTTCGCCTGCTATCGCGAGCCGCAGATCGAGGCCGCGCTGAACAACGATCTGGAGCGCGCGAATAACGACATCGAAACCCTTCAAAGGGACCAGCGCGCCGGCACACACCGCGAGAACGGAGTCCTCACCGATCCCCAGCTGCGCACGCAGTGTTGTCGCATCACCGTTGTTCAAGCGGGACGGATCGACGCCGTTGTGAATTACCCTGAGTCGACCTTCAGGAAAGCGATCCTGACGGAACGGGCGCACCACCGCGCTGCTGCAACCAACGATCATTGGCGCCTGATGAAGCAGCAGCGTGCACCGCTCCCGGAAGTTGTAGATCGCGTGAAGGTGGGCAAGAAGCGGAACGCGAGCGCGTCGTGCCGCCGGAATCATCCACTGGTTCGGAGCTCCCGAATTCGCGTGCACCAGCCTGACACCATGTTGGTTGATGAGCCTGTGGCCGCGGTCGATGAGTCCCCGGAACCGAATCAGGTCGAACTTTGGAGAGTCCCACCCGAGGAGGATGGGCATTTCACTCACCTCGGCGGAGACATCCATCGATCGAGCAGCCTCGGCCAGCTTGGATCCGTTGCACCAAAGCAGTGGTTTGTATCTTTCGCGATCGAGCTTCGCGAAGAGGTCGAGCAATACCCGCTCGCTTCCGCGAATGCCGTCGTCTCCCCAGTGCACGAAGAGAACTGGCGTCGGTGTCATGTCGCCGGACTCAGCAAATTCATAACCTCCTATCAGGTGCATCCCCTCGGGCACAACGGTGGCACGCCGTCGCGCCATTGCAACAGAGTGCGGTTCACACCCTTCATCGGGCTTCGCCTAATGGTCCTAAATGCTTGTCAGATAGGCATTTAGCCTGATCCAGCGGTGGCACATGCAATGCCTCAGGCAGGGTCGGGCGGGGCGTGCGTGTACCGGCGCCCTGGCTCGCCAACTTCGAGTCAGCGCCGCCATACCTCAATACGCGTTCAATGTATCGGTTAGCACTCATAATTGCGTTTGCTCCCGTGGTAATCGGTCTTTACGCGTACGTGGGATATCCGGCGATTCTCTGGATTCTCTCGAAAGTGCGGACGCGGCAGATCGCGCCACCAGCATCGAACGAATGGCCATCGGTAACCATCACTGTTCCGGTTTATAACGCGGCCGCAACGCTTCGCCCGACGCTCGATCGCCTGCTTGCGCTCGATTATCCGTCGAATCGGCTTCAGCTGCTCGTGATCTCCGATGGATCGACGGATAGCACTGAGGACATCGCAAGACAATACGCCGATCGAGGAGTCGAGCTGCTTCGGATGCCGGAGCGGCGCGGGAAAACGATCGCTGAGAACGCTGCACTCTCCGTAGCGCGCGGTGATCTCATCGTGAACGTAGACGCGACGATCCTCGTACCACCGGGTTCGCTGAAGCCGCTGGTGCGGGTCTTCGACGACCCAACGATCGGCGTCGCGTCCGGACGTGACGTGAGTACCGGCGACACCGAACGAGAGGGGACGGGCGCCGAGTCTGGATACGTTGGCTACGAGATGTGGGTACGGGATCTCGAGACAAAGCTCGGCTCGATCGTCGGCGCGAGCGGCTGCTTCTACGCGATCAGACGACACATTCACGCCGAGCCACTGCCGGCGGATCTGAGCTGGGACTTTGCGTCGGTGCTGGTGGCGCGGCTCAAGGGACTGCGGTCCGTGAGCGTGCGGGAGGCGATTTGTGTAGTCCCGCGCACTTCACGTCTCGGCACCGAGCTGAAAAGGAAGGTTCGCACGATGGCGAGGGGAATTCGGACACTCTTTCATCATGGCGAGCTGATGAATCCGTTGAAGTACGGCGCGTTCTCGCTGATGCTCGTCAGTCACAAGCTTTTGCGGTGGCTTCCCTACCTCCTGGCCCCCGTCTCGGCACTGGCCGCCGCGATTCTCCTGGGTCTGACATTTGGCTGGGTTGCCGTGCTAGTTGCGTCGATCGCAGCGATGGTGATCGTTGCGGTCAGTCGAAGTGTGCCTTCCCTCAAAGCGCTGGCTGCCCCGGCAGGATTCGTGGCTGCGGCGTGTACGGCCGGACTTCTGGCGTGGTGGGATGTGATCCGACAGGCGCCGATGGCCACATGGGACCCTACTCCGAGGCCCAAACCGCAGTCTTAGGCGCCGCCCGCTGAGCCAGACTTTTCCTGTAGCGGCGACGCCACGCTTGCGTGGCGCCGCCCGCATAGATTTCGAGGGATATGTTACGCAAGCTGTTGCAGCACAAGAACTTAGAGATAGCAAACGAAAGTATGCGTTTTGCTTGTAGGACAATTTGCTGGCCCCCGTCGTGGGCACTGCAGTTCAGACCTTTTGGTTCACGAATCAAAACTTCCTGTCTACTGTGACAATGACGCACGCTATTCTCGACGATTCGCCCAACCAGATGCCGACGAGCCCGCGCCGCCTGACTCCGCGCAATTCCCTGATCGTCGTCCTGCCCGAGAACCACACGATCTCCCCCGCGGGGCTCGCCGATCGGTTGCCCCGGGGTGATACGAGCGACGTCGATGTGATCGTCGCCTGCGCTGGTCAGCCGGTTAACCTTCACGCGCTCCAGCGTACCGTGAGCGACGCCCAGTTTCTGCTTGCGCCGGCTGGAACGAGCATGGAAGATCTTCGCGAGCTGGCGCTGCAACGAGCTCCGGGAGATATCGTGACTTTGCTGAGCGGCGCCCTGATCGACGCATCCGCGTCCGAGCAGGCGGAGATACTCAAGTCCAGCTGACAGTCACGTGAGCCTGCCCCAACTTCGACTCTCCGTCATCGTCCCCGCCCGAAACGCTGCTTCCACGCTCGGTACCGTGCTGACAGCAGTTCGTGCCAGCCAGCTGCCGCCCAATTCCTACGAGATCATTGTCGTCGACGATTGCAGTGGAGATGCGTCCGCGGCGATCGGAGCGAGGTACGCGGACGTTGTGGTGCGTCTGAATGGGCGTGTCGCCGGCCCTGCCTATGCTCGCAATCGCGGCGCCGAGGTCGCACGCGGCGAGGTGATCGCCTTCGTTGATGCGGACGTTATTGTTGCGCCCGACACGCTTCCCCGAATGCTGGCGGCTCTCGACACCTCGCCGACGCTGGGCGGAGTCTCCGCATCGCACGACGACGAGAAAGAAGCGCCGAACTTCGTAACCGAGTACTGGAATCTTCTGCTCCGTTTCGGCGAGGAACGGTACGCGGCGGGCCGCGCCCATTTTGCATCCGGCTGTGGAGCGGTTCGGCGAGAGGTGCTGGAGTCGGTGGGCAAGTATGACGAGTGGCGATTCGCAACCGGCTGCCTGGAGAGCCTGGAGCTTGGGCGACGACTCCACGAGGCCGGTCACGATGTTCTTCTTGATCCCGCGCTCAAGGTCAGTCACCTGACGCGGTGGACCCTCGGTTCGGTTTGCCGCGAGGTCTGGAGTCGAAGCGTACTGCTCGCCCGGTCGCTGGGGTATCAGCGGACGCGCGCGCTAATTCCCGGCGAAGTAGTGTTCACTCTCAGTCGGGCGCTGACGCCGATCGTTGCAATCGGCGCGACGCTGAGTCTCGCGGCGGCTTTCCTGCCGGGTCTCTATGTGTCATCGGAGACCGCGGTTGCTCTGGCGGTGCTGTTGCTCGCCAACCATTCCATGCACGGTTTCTTCGCCAAGTCACGAGGGGTCGGCTTTGCCGTCGCCGCCGCGCCCATCCATCTCTGCGTCCAGGGAGTCTCTGCGGTGGCGCTCTGCGCCGGCTGGATTCTTCGCGACGCGGTGGGCGATATAGTTCCTGACGCCACGACGCAAGCGTACTCTGAGGTCGGACTTCAAACGTGGCCACCGATTCCGCGGCGACCGTGACACGCTGGTCGCGAGGCCTGACCATGACGCCGTTCATCGCGATCGCCATCGCCCTGTTTGCTTGTGTCAAGGAAGTCGTCGCAACCGGCCAGGGCGAAAACGCCGAGCCTCAGGGAATGAGCGTTTTGACCGAGCGCCCCTTCAAGGCGGTCGGTGAGGACGGTTGGGGCGTTCCTGGATCACCCGACATCAGCAACTACACGATCGTCAACGACGATAACGCTCCGAAATCAGGTCCCAGTGTCGCGGCCATCCGATTTCCCGCCGGCTTTGCCGGTGGCAACTCGCCCGCATTCAGCGAGAAAAGTCTCGACAGCAAGATGGGAACGCTCTACGTCTCGATGTGGATCAAGCTGTCGAGCAACTGGGTCGGGCACCTGACGGGCACCAACAAGGTGCTTCATTTCTGGGTCGCCGATCTGAATCGCGTTTTCGCTTACGTTGACGGCTCCGGAAGCAACGTGCTGAGGCCTTACATCGGACTGCAGGGAATTGCGGGAGATTATAACGACGGAGCCGGTCAGACATCGACGTCGGTAAACCTGCGGCCGAATGTCGCCGGACAAACCAACGTGCAGATCGTCCGCGGACAATGGTATCACTGGGAGATGCTGTTTGTGGTGAACAGCAATGGCGCTCCCAATGGCACCGCCGACTGGTGGATCAACGGTGTGCAAGTAGGGCATTACATGGGGATTCCCTATGTCTCGG
>Ga0070693_100001424_pt1 | contig 10797 bp, 6 predicted proteins | sample KBSK1103metaG_FD_65472 | JGI IMG/M metagenome (GOLD analysis project Ga0070693, IMG submission 65472) | Corn, switchgrass and miscanthus rhizosphere microbial communities from Kellogg Biological Station, Michigan, USA - KBS K1-10-3 metaG | ecosystem: Host-associated > Plants > Roots >...
GTATCGCGAGTACTCGCTCCTCCACGATCCGCACGAGCAGGCGCAGCTCGAGTACTACACGACGGGCCAGCTCGCCGTCATCGACACCAAGAGCGGCACCGTGAAGAAGATCGGCGCGCCGGCGATGATCAGCGCGGTCGATCCGTCGCCCGATGGCGCGTACTTCCGCGTGACGACGATGCAGAAGCCGTTCTCCTACCTCGTCCAGTATCAGAACTTCGGTACCATCGAGCAGGTCTGGGACGCTTCAGGCAAGGCTGTGGCGGAGCTGGCGAAGCGCGCGCTGCGCAGCGGCGACAACGCTCTGGGCGACGATGGCAACGGCGCCTCCACCGACACGACCAAGCGTGATTTCGGATGGCTGCCTAACGGCAAGGGGCTGTACTACCTGCAGATGGAATCGGCGCCGCGTGGCGCGCAGGCGGACAGTGCTCCCTCCGACGAGCCCGGAGCCGGCCGCGGCGGCCGCGGCGCGTCGCGTCGCGATCACCTCTACGTCTGGGATGCGCCGTTCACCGCTGGCAGCGCGCGGCAGGTCTTCCAGAGCAATAATCGCATCGGCGACCTCCTCTGGTCCGAGGACGGCCAACTCGTCTTTGCAGCCGAGAATAACAACGGATCGAGCCAGGTCTACGCCACGTATTTGAGCGATCCGACGAAGCACTATCCGATCGCGCGGATCCGCGGTGTCAACCTCACACTCGGCACGTTAGGCAACGGCCGGTTCGGTGGCGGCGGGCGGGGCGGCAACGGCGCTGATTCGGTGACGTTCTACCAGAACCCGGGCACGCTGATGTCGCGGCCCGGGCGCAACGTGAATGAAGTCGCGCTTCTCTCGAACGACGGCAACTACGCGTATCTCAGCGGCACCCAGTACTTCCATACATGGTCGGACAGCGCGCCGCGGCCCTTCATCGACCGTGTCGAGATCAAGACCGGAAAGAAGGATCGCGTCTTCCAGAGCGCGGCCGACGTCTACGAGCGTGTCGCGGCGCCGCTCGACGACGACTTCATGCGCGCGATCGTCGTCCGCGAGTCGCCGACGATGGTGCCGGACTCGTACCTCCGCGACATGAAGTCGGGCCAGGTCACGCAACTCACGCACAACAAGGACTACGCGCCGGAGATCAGTCAGGCGCTTCGAAAGCGCGTGCCCGTCACCCGTGCCGATGGCTATCGCTTCTTCGTCGACGTGACACTGCCGCGGGACTACAAGGAAGGGACGCGACTGCCGGCGTTCTTCTGGTTCTATCCATACGAATACACCGATCAGGCGGGCTACGATCGGACGAAGCGGACGGAGAACCGGAACCAGTTCCACTCGTCGACGGCGAACAATAAGGAATTGCTCATCACGCAGGGCTATGCCGTCGTGCAGCCGGACGCGCCCATCGTCGGCGCGGCGGGCCGCATGAATGACAACTACGTCAATGACCTGCGCAACAATCTCTCGGCGGTGATCGACGAGCTGGATCGGCTTGGCTACATCGACCGGTCGCGGTTAGGCATCGGCGGCCACAGCTACGGCGCGTTCAGCACCGTGAACGCGATGGTGCACACGCCATTCTTCAAGGCGGGCATTGCCGGCGACGGCGCGTACAACCGCACGCTGACGCCGAACAATTTCCAGAGCGAGCGACGCGATCTCTGGGAGGCGCGCGACACTTATCTATCGATGTCGCCCTTTTTGTACGCCGATCATCTCACAGGCAACCTTCTGATGTATCTTGGCGCCGAGGATCAGAACGTCGGTACCGATCCCACGAACTCGCTGCGCCTGCTGCACGCGCTGCAGGGCATGGGCAAGACGGCGGCGCTGTACATCTACCCGTACGAGGATCATGGCCAGGTAACGAAGGAGACGATCCTCGATCAGTGGGCGCGCTTCACGGCGTGGCTGGATCTGTACGTGAAGCCGACGGGCAAGACGGATAAGAAGATTGCGGTAGTGCCGTAACTGTCATCCCGAGCGCAGCGAGGGATCTGCTTTTCGGCCACCGGTCGCAAAAGCAGATCCCTCGTCGCTTTGCTCCTCGGGATGACAGCTACAGTTCGTCCGCGATCGCGGCGATCTCCTCGGCTTCCTTCCACGCCGCGGCGAGGAGGGCGAGCTCGCCGTCGAGGACCCGCCGCTCCGTTTCCTCGTGCATCGCCATCTCGAGCGCCAGTCGTTCCGCGGGCTCGAGGCGAAGCGCGCCGAGCTGGCGATAGGAGTTTAGCATCGAGAACACGCGTCCGCGCGCGGCACCAAGGCGGGAGACCGATGCGAGATATCCCGCGGCATCCCCGCGGCGCTCGATGCGGGACACTGCTGTCTTTACCTGATCGTCGGACGCGCCCAGCCGGTTAGCGCTGGCGACGAGCACGCTCATCGTCTGCAATGCTGCCGTGCCGTCGTACCGCGCGATGCCGCCGTCGTGCACGACGTGGAGAGTCGCCGTGCCATCCTGGCCGAGCTCCAGCGACGAGCCGCTCATCTGCCGGGCCCGCACGAGGATCGGCTGCGTGCGCGCGAATGAGAATCCGGGCGCGCGAGCGGCGCCGTTCGTCGCTGGTGGGGCGAGTCGGGCGATAATGCGGTCGTCACGTAAGTAATCGCGAGCGGCGACGAGGGCGATCATCGGTACTGCGCCCATTATCGTCGTGAGGCCGGGGAACGCGATGACGGAGATGGTGCCGGTAATGAGGAACGGCGTCACGGTTGGTGCCAGCGCGACGCCCATGGCCGCCGCCGCGACTGCGCTGCCCGTCGCGGCGAACTGCATACGTCGCCGGCGTCGATTGAACCGCGTCCCATAGCGCCAGGCCGCAAACTCCGGCCGAAGCGGCGCGCCGATCCGCACCAGCTCGAGCCCCTCGCCGAGCCGAGCGAGACCGATGTTGTCCGTCGAGACGCGCAGCGTTGTCGAACGATAGAGGCGCTCGCATTGGTCGATCGCGTTCGTGCGCTCGTCGAGAGGCGAGAGATTCCACCGCGAGCATCGTGCACACACCACCCAGAGCCGGCCTCGCTTCGCGTCGAAGGCGAGTCGCCGGCCGATGGGAAATGCCTCGATCGATTCGTTCGCGCCGAGCGGGCCGTTGCAGAACAAGCAGGAAGCGAACATCGAGGCTAGGACCTTCGCGGGACCTGGTGGACGATGAACGTGATGAGTCGCACAACGTACCAGAGCGCGCAAGGAGCATGCGCGCTGTTCAGTACAGAGATGCACGACCGTTGGCTACAATTCACCGAACCTTAATCCGATCGCAATGCTCTTAGCCGCGCTGCTTCTTCAGACCGCCTTCCAACAGCCGGGCGCAATCAAGAATCCGGCGGAGTCGTCGCCGCCCGGCGGCGATACGGTCGGCTACTGGCAGCAGCACGTGCACTACCGGATCGTCGCTCGCCTGGACGAGGCAGCGACGCGGCTCCACTCGCGGGGTGAACTGGTGTACGTGAACAACTCTCCCGACACCCTCCGGGAGATGTACTTCCACCAGTATCTCAACGCGTTCCGGCCCGGCTCCAAGTGGAGCGCGGTCGACGAGCACGAGGGGCGCGTCCGCTTCCAGAATCTCGCCGATCCCGATTACGGCTACGAGCGCTTCACCTCGCCGCCGACCGTCGACGGAGCGCCGGTGTTCATCGACTACCCCGGCGCGCCAGACAGCACGGTCGTGCACTTCAAGCTGCCACGCCCGCTCGCGCCGCATGACTCGCTGCGCGTGGCCTTCGAGTGGGACGCGCGGCCGTCGACGGTGGCGCGACGGCAGGGTCGGAAGGGGAGAACGTGGGACTTCGCGCAGTGGTACCCGAAGGTCGCTGTCTATGATCGCGTGGGGTGGGAACCGAATGCGCTCATCCCCGCGGGTGAGTTGTACGGCGAATACGGCACGTACGACGTCACAATGATCCTGCCGCAGGATCAGGTCGTCGTCTCGACGGGTGTGCCCGTCTCCGGCGATCCGGGGTGGGAGCGCGTGAAGCAGGGCGGGGAGCTGCGTCTCGCACGCTCGGCGTACGGTGACACGGGCGCCGCGCCTAACGTCGACGTCCCGGCTGGATTCCGCGCCGTGCGCTTCGTCGCGCAGAACGTGCACCACTTCGCCTGGTCGGTGTCGCCGGATTATCGCTACGAGGGTGCACTGTACGTTCGGCAGCTCCCGCACACGCATTTCCCGACGTGGGACACTGTGTCGGTGCATGTGCTCTATAAGGCAGGTGACGACACCACCTGGGGCGGCGGACGCGCGACCTCGCGCACCATTCAGGCGCTGCGCTGGCTCGAGTCGATCTGGGGACCGTACGCGTATCCCCAGTTCTCGAACGTGCATCGGCTCGACGGCGGCGGCACCGAGTTCCCGATGATGATCATGGATGGAAGCGCCAGCCTCGGTCTCATCCTTCACGAGGGCGGCCACAACTTCACCTACGGCATCCTCGGCAACAACGAATGGCGCTCGGGGTGGATGGACGAGGGCCTGACGTCGTATCAGACCTCGTGGGCACTGAAGCTGACGCCGCAGGAGCTGGTCGGCCAGGCGCTGCCGCCGCCTCGCATTCCAGAGGGCTATCGCGTCAACGCCGTGACGATCCCGCCGTCGCAGTCGACGAATCTCGATCAGATCGCGCTCGAGCTGGCGGGTCGCGCCGAGCCGATCGGCACCAACTCCGCCGACTTCAGAGACTTCGGCATCTACAACGTCATGATCTACAGCCGCGGGGAGCTGATGTACTCGCATCTCCGCGACGCGTTAGGCGACAGCACCTTCCGCGCGTTCTTCCACGATTACTACGACCACTGGGCGCTCAAGCACGTCGACGAGCCGGCGATGCGCTCGTCCGCCGAGCGCCGCTATGGCCACGACCTCGGCTGGTTCTTCAACGAGTGGGTGTATCAGACCGGCGCGCTCGATTACGCGTTAGGCGGCGTGTCGTCGACGCAGCGGGCGGACGGCCAGTGGGTCACGAAAGCGGAAATCGTCAGGCGCGGGGAGTACCGCCACCCCATGCCGGTCGGCGCGCGCGTCGGTGGCAACTGGACGCTCGCGCGCGGCGACGCGATGCAGGACCGGCAGACGGTGGAGATGGTCACTCCCTCGAAGCCCGAGGAGGTGCGAATCGATCCCTATCATTTCACCTGGGACTGGGACCGGCGGAACGACGTGCGCTCGGGCGGCATCCTCGGCATCCGCCGTCCGAAGGTCGTTTTCGATTGGCCGTTTCTGCAGCAGAACGATCGCGAGCATTCGCTCGTTAGGCTGATGCCGCTGGTGTGGTTCTCGCAGCCGATCGTGCCGAACGACTGCCCTACGGGGTGCTTCACGGAGAAGCCGGCGGTCAGCGTCGGGCTGCGCGCGCGCTCGAGCTATCTGGCGACGGTCGACCGCTACGACCTGGGTCTCGGCTTCACGGCGGGCACCATCCGCCCGACGCTGAGCCACTTCAATGCGTGGGCGCGAATAGACGATCCGTATCTGCCCGGCGCGTCGCGACCGTGGATGGGCTCCGGTCTCGACGCGGCCTTCCTCGACGGCATCGCGCGCATCGATCTGCGGCACCGGTGGAATCTGAGTCCTTTCACCTTCGTCGGAGGCCCCCAGATCGGCCTCACCGCGCGCCTAACGGGAGCCTATCCGACTGACCGTTTCGTCCTGCCAGAACAATGGGACGACCAGCAGACGACGGAGCTCGGCGGTGATCTTTCGGTGCGGCTCCCGGCGGCCGACGACGGCAGCTATCAGTCGTTCGGCGCGTCCATTGGCGCGGGACTGGCGCGGCCGCGCATCGGTGGGTCGATGGCGAAGGGCTACGTCCGAGGCGATCTCTCCGGCATGCAGGTGCAGTATCTCGAGAGCGGCAAGTTCGCGCTCGTGACGCGTCTCTACGCCGGCGCCGAGAGCCGGGCACCGCTCCAGCGGGCGATCTTCGCGTCGACCGCGGATCCGTTCACGACCTTCTGGAGCAACTGGTACCGCCCGCGCGGCTCTTTCTTCAAGCAGGAAGAGCTCAACGTTCTGCCGCTCGGCGGCGCGATGTTGAGAGGTTACTCATATGGCGTGGCGCTGTCGCGCGTTGGGGCGGCGAACGTGGAGCTCGCCCAACGCATGCGGACCTTCGGCAGCACGGCGAACGGGCGCCGCGCGATCTGGTTCTCGGCTTTCGGCGACATCGCCGCCGCCTCGTCGGACTATGTGCAGTTCGGCAGCAGCATGCTTCTCGACGCCGGGGTTGGCGCGTCGTTCCGCGGGCGGCTGTACGATCGCGACGTGCGCTTCCGGCTCGACCTCCCGCTGTTCGTGAAACAGCCCGGCCTGGCGGGAGGGCCGTCGTTCGCGCGGAAGGGGAGTCTGGCGTTCCGGTATGTGTTCAGCCTGAACGATGTCTGGTGACGCGAGTCGTCACTCCTTCTTCTTCAACTCGCTCTCATGCTCCTTGATGAAGGCGCGGATCTGATCTGCCATGTCGAGCAGCTTGACCCACTGCTCCTGGTAGAACGTGATCGGGAATCTCCCCAGGCCGTACACGGAGACGCCTCCCTTCTCGCTCACCTTGAGTGAGACGCCGCGTCGCGCGCCTTGCTTGAGTGCTTCATTCTCACGGCGTAGCCGTTCGAGCTCGGCTTTCATATCTTCGTCGGACATTTGCCCTCGGATCCTTGGTCGAATTTGGCGAGGAACGTAACATAACTCGGCAGACTCGGAGTCATCAAAAGAGAGGTGAGTAGCACGAAAGAGTTCCGTTTGGTCGCAAATGGCGCCGAGGACGGTTTGCCTGCCTACGAGTCAACGTTGTGCTACTCCGAGAGGACCTGTGTCGACTCCCAAGGATAGACTCCGCCCCCCGCCGTCCGAGCGATTCGCCGGCCCTGAGCACCGCATCGATCTCACCGCGACGCTCGATGCGCTGCGTGGTGAGCAGCACGAGAGCACGGAGCGTCACCGGCAGATCACGGTCTTTCACAAGGGACCGCTTCGAATGGTGCTCTTCACCTTCGAGGCTGGCGCAGGGTTGCCAGCGCACCGCGCGCCGGGCTTCGTGGTGATTCACACGCTGCGCGGTCGCATCACGGTCAAGACGATGAACGACAGTTACGAGCTCGCGACTGGTCAGCTGGTGACGCTCGATCCGGAAGTAGTGCACGACGTGACCGCGGCCGAGCCGTCGGAGATGCTGCTCACGATCTCGCTGAGCGGTCGGAGCTAGAGGCCGCCGCGTCGCGCTTTCACGCGGCGCACGTTCATTTGACGTTAGGCAGAACGACCATCACCGACATCGTGTCGGTATGCGCGCCGAGGCGAGCAACGATGCGCGCTCGTCCGGGCGTGGTGAACACAATCGACTGTGGCTCCGGCCCCGTACGAATCCCGCGGCCCTCGCCGTCGAGCACCTCGAGCCGCCACGGCAGTCCGGCGACTTCACGGCCATCGCGATCGAGGACGCGAACGGCCAATGTGAGTGTCTCGAGCGCGCGCAGGCTGTCCGGCCGCGGCACGATCTCGACGCGATCGATCGGCGGCGCCACGATGATCGTGCGATCGATCTCATTTGCGGGCGGTTTCGAGCTTGCCGCCGTATCCGATGGGCCGTGGATGCCGCGCACTCGCAGTGCCGTGCGGCCAGATCGGAGCGCCTTCACGTACTGCGCCGCGTTCCTGCCGACGATGAGGAGCTCGATGTCGCCAGCCGTGTCGCGCTGTATCCGCTGCAAGCGCGCAATTGTGGTATCGACAATCGTCCAACCCGAGTCGCGGAGTGCCGAGTAGCCGCCACTGCTACACGAGTCATAGCGGCAATACATCTCGTCGAGCGAGACTCTCACGGAATCGCCGGTCTCGAGCCAGAGCGGTTGGAATGGCTCACCGCCATCGAGGAAGCGCACGATCGTGCTGATGCTCTCCTCGTAGCGTCGTCGTGAGCGTTTCGCGTCCAGCCGGGTCGCGACAGTCGGGAGTGGAATGGCGGGTGCGACGTAGTAGACGTGCACCGTGTCTGACGAATACTTACTGCCGTCTCCCGGGGCGTGGCGCCATGCCAGCACGGTCATCGGCCGCATGCCGAAGAGGCGCGCGATCTGGGCACTGTCGCGCAGAGTGAGTACCACGCGCCTGCTCTCGACCGTCGCTCGCATTCCGGAGTCGCTGCACTGCGCGATCATACCGGGCGAACAGCGCTGCGCATGAGCGGCTGCGACGAGACTCTGGAGCGACGGAAAGTGCCGCGTCTCGTGCGTGTAGTCGTCGATGCGGACCCAGAGGCTGCGCGGGCCGTCCATCCCTTCGACATGGATGACCCAGGCATACGACGGGGAGTAGGCCTCATCCTTTCGATCGGACCATCCCCACGCGTGGGCCGTATCCTTGGGAAACTCGATGCGCACTTCTCGCCGACTCACGAGCACGCGGACCGACTCCGCAGGGGATTGTGCCGCGAGCGCCGGCCACGCCGCACCCGTTAGGAGTGCGGCGCGTAGCAGGGTGCGCGGAAGGACGTGAGACATTGACATCAAGTTGCGGTCGCTCGATGGAAGCATCCCAGGACCGTTAGGTGGAGCGTCACGGATTACAGATTCCACAGATTTCACAGAGACAACCAAGAGTGGCTGCGCCACTTCTTGGACGATACTGCCGCTCTTCTGTCAACGATGTCTACGTCCAGTCCGCGCTAGTCGGGACAGGTAAGGGCGTAGACACCTCGTGTTCCGGTGGCATAAGCAGTGTTGCCAGAGACGGCTATCCGACCGGTGAGCTCATCACCCTGGAGTACCGTAGGGCGATCGGCTATCAACCGCACGCGATCGACCGCACTGAGGGGCCCCCCACTGAAGGGCACCACTAGGACCAACCGGCCGCATACCGCGGTACTGCCGATCGAGCCAGCACGCGTTCCGACACGCCATCGATACGCGCCGGTGTGAAGGTTTACCGAGTAGACTTGAGTATCCGTTGAACCGCTGTAGAGGGTGTCGCCGACCAGTACCGGTGGGGTTTCGGCGGTTATGTAACCATCCTCGTGCACGTCGGTGCGCCACACAACCTGTCGGGTAGTCAGATCAATAGCGACGAGGCCGTGGCTGTATGCATCGTTGACGACCCCCAGATTGCCGGCGAGCACGGGCGCGCCTTGGAAGCCGCTCTTGGAAGGCGCCGTGTAACGCCACAATTCGCGGCCCGTTAGGCGGTCCAGCGCGATGAGATCACCGACGATGACGCCGCCCGAGAGATTCAACCACCGCACGGTCGCCGCGAATACGGTGTCTCCGCGGAGACTCACTCCATAGACGCGACTACCAAAGTCGTTGCCCGGATCAATGTCGGTGCTCCACAAAACATCGCCGTTCGTGAGGTTGCGCGCGAGCACGGCGTGGTCCGTCGTACCATAGTAGAGGGCTGTTCCGTCCATGGCGGACTGGCCGTCCTGAGTCGGCTGGTCAACCGAGTGCGACCAGCGAACACCGCCAGTTGCTATGTCGACACAACCCACTCCGAAATAATCGGCGATGCATGCCAGGCCGTCGCGCGCAGCGATGTTCCCAGCGAAGCTCATCTTTTCGCCGCTCCAGATCTGCGCCCTCCAACGTGGCGCGCCGGTGCGTAGATCGAATGCGGCGATGCCGCCCATCACTCCAACCAGCACCACGCCGCTGTCGACGGCAGGTAATCCTGGCCACCCGTTCTGACCAGAAAAGGGGGTGAACCAGAGTCGTTTCATGGTAATGCTCGGTGCGTGGCCATCGAGCAGGCTCCCGCAGCTCGATGCGACCAGAGCCAATAGGACGGGCGCTTGCCAACGCCTGGCCATCCAGGTTCGAAGCGAACCTCTGAAGTGCGATCGCATGTGTCCCTCGGGTAATGAGCGAGGACGGCGTGGCGGCGACGATCTGAGCCGCCACGCCTAACGACAGGACTAGAGCTGTTCGACACCTAGGGAAACGCCGGGCCGGGAGTATAGGTGATTTGAGGGACCTTCAGTCGTGCCCTCAAGACAGTCTCTACTCTTTGGCCGACGCGCTTGTCCGACGTTTCGCCCCAGTGAGCCGGCCCATCATCGACCACGTAGATGTTCGTAGTTGGAATATTCGGATAATGCTGCGACCAACCCGGCACGATTCCGTCGCCTGACCAGTCCACCCAACCGCCATAGAGATTGTCGGCCGCACGGAGGAAGACCGCATCGGCAGCGCACTTCGCGGCGGTCCGCCAACTGAGCAGCAAACCGCTTGTGATGCTGCATGAGATGTCGTGGTGATAGATCTTGTCGATCTTCTTCACCTGTGCGGAGCCGCCGCACTGTGAATCCTCGTAACAATAGGCGTCACCGTAGAGGCGCCACGGCAGCCATTTCTTCCAGAGATAGCTCTCGATTCCGTATTTTTCGAACGAGCCCTCCGGCAGGCTGTTGACCTGCGAGTGATAGGCAGAATTCGGCTGCATCTGCGACATCACCGGAACATTGCCAGCCAACGCGATGAAGACGTTGCGCATGGTCGAATTCGCGATGTATGTGAAATTCTGACAGCCGTAAGTGTTGGACCAGCCGCACATCAAAATCGCAGCGTCGTTCCCCCAGCGGAAAAGACGGTTGATGCTCCGCAGGTGCTTAGCTGCTGGTGCACCCCAATGCGGCGTGCCAATCGTGACCACACCGCGGATGTTGGCCGGCGTCACGTAGGCAGCCGGCTGGCGCTCGTTGCCGATGTTGGGGTCGCGCGCGAGCGAGCGAGAAATCATTCCTCCATTGCTATGCCCGATGAGCACCGCTCCCTGCGGTGAGATGCTGCCGGCGAGCCCGCGGTGCAGCTCGGCCGCTTGGTC
>Ga0070693_100001429_pt1 | contig 10778 bp, 10 predicted proteins | sample KBSK1103metaG_FD_65472 | JGI IMG/M metagenome (GOLD analysis project Ga0070693, IMG submission 65472) | Corn, switchgrass and miscanthus rhizosphere microbial communities from Kellogg Biological Station, Michigan, USA - KBS K1-10-3 metaG | ecosystem: Host-associated > Plants > Roots >...
GAACAACTGGCGCGGCAATCTGCATTGCCTGAGATCGTTTCCGTTTCGGAGCTGATGAAGGAAGCGATCCGTTTAATTGAACGCGTGGCGCCTTCGGAAGCGTCGGTTTTGATCACTGGCGAGTCGGGCACCGGAAAAGAATTGGTGGCCCATGCGATCCACCGTTTGTCGAGTAGATCGGACGCGTCGTTTGTCGATCTCAACTGCGCGGCATTTCAGGAGTCGTTGCTCGAGTCGGAATTGTTTGGTTACGAAGCGGGCGCGTTCTCGGGCGCGAAGGGACGGAAGCTCGGATTGATTGAGTTGGCTGACGGCGGCACGTTGTTTCTCGATGAAGTGACGGAGTTGCCGGCGCAGTTGCAGGCGAAGCTGTTGCGCGCGATTGAGACGCGAACGTTCTTCAGAGTCGGTGGTGTGCGTAAGGTGGAAGTGAACGTGCGCATCGTGGCGGCGACGAATCGCAATCTCGACAACGTCGTTAATGAAGGCGTGTTTCGCTCGGACTTGCTCTATCGCATCAACGGTTTTCAGATCAGTCTCGCGCCGTTGCGTGAGCGGCCGGAAGATATCGAACCGTTGACGCGTTACTTGCTGAAACGGATCGCGGGTACGCATCCGCCGGAACTGACGGAAGACGCGTTTGCGGCGTTGCGCGCGTATCACTGGCCGGGAAATGTGCGGCAGTTGAAGAACTGTCTGGAGCGTGCGGTGATCTTGTCGAACAACGGAAGGATCACGCTTTCGGAGTTGCCGCCGGAAGTCACGCGGCCGGCGATGGTCGCGCCTGTCGTGTCGGGTGTTGCGGCGCCGGTTGCCGCTCCTGGCGCTGACGGTACTTTAGCGCCTGTTGTCGTACCGCCTTCAACGCCGGGATCGTTGCGGGAAGTTGAGCGGCAGCAGATACTCGCGGCGCTGGAAAAGACCGGCTGGCATCGCGGCAAGACCGCCGAGATCCTCGGCATCTCACCTTCAACACTCTATCGTCGTTTGCGCGATTACGATCTCGAACGACGGCGTTAGCCACAGACGAACACGGACGACACAGACAACCTTTTTCCTCCGTGTCATCCGTGTTTGTCTGTGGCCTTTAACTGCTTTCGATCAATCTTGCCGCGGTCGTTTTTGGGCAGGGATGGTCGGAACTCCACCCAACGCGGATACTTGTAAACAGCGATCCTGCTTTTGACAAACTGCTTGATTTCTTCTGCCAACCCCTCGCCTGCGACGAAGTCTTCGCGTAACACGATGAACGCTTTGGGCTTCACCAAACCGTCCGCTTCATGGCCCACCACAGCGCACTCGAGCACCGCTTCGTGCTGGAGCAAACAGTTCTCGATCTCCGTAGGTGCGACGAAGACGCCCGACACTTTCAACATGTCGTCAGTGCGTCCGTGGTACCAGTAATAACCGTCTGCATCCACGTGAAACTGATCGCCCGTGGTGCACCAGTCGCCGGCGAAAGTCTCTTTCGATTTCTCGTGCGCGTTCCAGTAACACAACGCCGCGGAGTCGCCTTTGATCTTCAACGTTCCCATCTCGCCGGTCGGCACTTCATTGTTTTCAGCGTCGACGATCTTCGCTTTGTAGCCTTCGACGATGCGCCCGAGCGAACCGGGTTTGATGTCGCCAGGACGATTCGTGATGTAGATGTGAAACATCTCCGCGGAGCCGATACCGTCGCAGATGTCGACGCCGTACGCGTTCATCCAGCGCTCGTAAAGCTCGATGGGCAAAGCCTCACCGGCTGAATAACAGAACCGGAGGCTTGAGAGATCGTCTTTCGTAGCGCCGGGGACGTTAAGCATCGAATTGATCATAGTCGGTACAGTCGTGAGAATTGTTGGCTGATATCGCTTGATGACTTCAAACATCTTTTCGGCCGTGGAGCGTTCGGAAAAGAGCGCGGTCGCGCCGCCGACAGCAAAAGGGAACAGGAGATTGGTGCCCGTCGCGTAGCCGAAAAATAACTTCGGCACAGACACCGTCAAATCATCAGCGTTGACGCCCATCGTGCGTTTCGCAAACACCTCGGTGTTGTAAGGCAGATCGTGTTGCAGGTGGACCGCGCCTTTCGGGTGCCCCGTCGAACCCGACGTGAACAACCAGATCGCGATATCATCCCTTCGCGTATCGGCCGGCGTACATTCATCACTAGACGCTTCCATCGCCTCTTCATAACTCCGCCAAACGAACCGATCCCTGTCTTTAATCTCCTGAAAACGGCCAACCACCAGGACGCCGCGCAAGTAACGCGCCGTCGTCGCCGCCTCCGCAAACGCTGGCAGAACGTCTTCATGGACCACCGCCACACGCGCTCGCGTGTAATCCAGGTAATACTCATAATCCGCCGCCGGCAACAGCGGATTAACCATCGTGATCACCGCGCCGACACGCGCAGCGCCAAACCACGTCCACACAAACTCCGGACAATCCGGCAACACCAGCAACACGCGATCTTCAATCTCAGCGCCGAGCTCGCGCAACGCATTGCCTGTTCGATTCGATAGCCGCGCCGCCTCGCCATACGTCCAGGTTTGATCTTCGTAGTAGAGACACGTCTTGTTTTCGCGACCTTCCTCGAGGTTGTGATAGAGGAAGTAATCGGCCATGTTGAAGCGTTCAGGAAAAGAGACGGTCATGAGTTCTTTTGCGCTTCGCTCAGGATTGGGGTTGGGGTACAAAGAACTTTTCGAGGAAGCTCGCGAGCATCGCTTCATCTTCCGGAGTGCTCGAATTGAACTTCAGCGCGAAGCCGATGTCTGACGCGGCGTCAACAACCTCGGCCCAGAAGGTTACTGTTTGGGTGTCGGTGAGATTGATCTCGAGCGAGACCAGTTCCTTTACTTCGACGTTGCCACCCGTCAACACGAAGCAGCCGCTGCGGCTCAGATCGGTCACGGTCGCACTCTCGCGCGAAAGCGCACCCTCCCAGCGCGCTGGCAAGTTCACTCTCACGCGTGGTGCTGACCTTCGGTCTTTCATTCGTGCTGATCTGTGTGGCCCAGAAATCAATGTGCGAACGGGCAGCCGGTGCTGCCGTGTTTCGGATCGAGGTACGTGCGTGCTTCCCAAAGGTCGGGGAAGAATTTCTTGTCGAGTGTGGTCTTCAGATAACCGATGCCCTCCGAGCCGCCGGTGCCGCGCTTCGCGCCCACCATGCGCTCGACCATCTTGATGTGATGCGAACGCCACAGCGAGAAGTATTCGTCATGTTCCATGAGCGCTTCCGAAAGCTGAAACTCTTCGTACCGAGTCTCGAAGTGCGTCAGGATTTCGAGCACCGCTTGCGCGCGCTGGCCGACGTCAAGACCGCGGCGCTCGAGTACACCGTAAAATGCGTCCGCCAGCGACGGCCGGTCCATTCTCGCCCGCAACCTCTCAAACGCAAACTGATCTTCGCGAAACTCGCGCAGGATGTTCTCATCCTTCAACCCCGACGAAAACTCAATCTCGCGAAACTGCATCGACTGAAACCCGCTCGCCGGATTCAGCTCGTCGCGAAACGCGAGAAAACTGATCGGCGTCATGCTTTCGAGTATATGAATCTGCTGCACCAGCAACTTCTCGATCACCACGATCCGTTCGATCGCGCGCGTCGCCGCCGGCAATCGATCGTTCAGCAGAAACTGAATCGCAGCATCGAGCTCGTGCAGTATTTGTTTGAACCACAACTCATACGCCTGGTGCACCGTGATGAACAACAGCTCATCATGGTGCGCGGGATCGGAAAGACAGTCCTGCAGTTTGATCAGGTCCTGCACACGCAGATATTTATTATATGAGAGTGGCGGTTTCCCGCCGTCGCCGTAAGACTTCGACATCTAAAACGCAGCTCCCGCGGCCTCATGCTCACGATACGCATTCGACTCCGCAATCTTCTTCATCTCCGCAATCACGAGCTCCAGCTCTTCGTCCGTGGTGTAGAAATGCGGCGAGATGCGCACGCCCGCGCCGGGACGATAATCGATGATGAACTCGCGGCGTATCAATTCCTTCGCGATCGCCGCCGCGTGTTCGTGCGCGACTGTGATCGTGCCGCCGCGCTGCTCGGGATCGCGCGGACTCGTCACTTTGAACCCGGCTTCCAACGCCAGATCGATCAGATAATTCGTCTGCCGCACGTTCTTCTCACGAATCTTGTCGACACCGATCGTGTTGATGATCTCGTAGCCGGATTGCGCGGCATACAGAGCGGGAATCGCCGGCGAGCCGTGCAGGAAGCGCGTGATGTTCGGCGCGTAATGAAGCTCCGTGTCGAAAGCAAACGGTTGTTCGTGGGCCATCCAGCCGGTGGTCCTGGGTTGCAGCTTTGTTTGTAGATCCGGACGCACGTAAAGATAACCCGCGCCTGGTCCACCACAGAGCCATTTCACTGATCCGCCCGTCGCGAAGTCGGCATTAAGTTCTTTCACGCTGAACGGCACAGTGCCCGCGGATTGATAAGTGTCGAGCACGACTAGCGCGCCCACTTCATGCGCCCGCTCGATGATCGCGCGTGCGTCCTGCAAAAACGCGCTCTTGAAAAGCACGTGCGAGAACGGCACGAGCAGTGTCGTCTCGTCGATCGCGGCGAGCAGTCGTTCCAGCGGCACCGTGATCCCATCGTCGGAGGGAACAGTTTCGATGCGTATCCTGCCGTCGCGCGCGTGCGCTTCGTAGACGTACATCACCGAAGGAAAGTTGAGTTCCGAGTAAACGATCTTGTTTCGTTGCGGCGTCGGTTCGAGACACGACAACACAAGTGACTCGCAAATGGAGACGTTCTGATGCATCACGACCGTGCCCGGATCCGCGCCGATGATGCGCGCGATCTCGTCGCCCACGGTCACAGGCATGTCCCACCAGCCTTCCGCCCACGCGCGCACGCCGCGCGTCGCCCACACGTCGGCGTATTCGTGCAGCCGATCGTAAGTCGCACGAGGCATCGCACCGAGACTGTGCGAGATCAGGTAGACCGTTTTATCGAGAATCGGAAACTCGCTGCGCCACTTCAGTAAGTCGTCAGACAATCAAGCGTCCTCCTGAGGTAAATGTACCAGAATCGTGTAATCTGTGCCCGAGATGTGGAAGTTCGCGCGTCCGATCAGACACAAGATTGAAGAAACCCGCTGGCCCGCCGCTGCCGAAGCGGCGCGTTCGCGTTTGTTTAGTCCGATTCAAATCGGGCGGCTTGAAGCGCGTAGCCGCACGTGGGTGCCGGCAATGGTGCCGTGGCGTGCGACTGAAGATGGTTTTGTGACGCAGCAGAATCTCGACTGGTATCGACGCTTTGCCGAAGGACGTCCCGGCGTGCTGGTTGTCGAGGCGACGGGCGTGCGCGATATTCCGAGTGGTCCATTGCTGCGCATCGGCGACGATCGCTTCATTCCGGGGTTGCGCAGGCTGGTTGAGACGGTGAAAGAAGCGAGCCACGGTGAGACGCTGCTGTTCATTCAGATCATCGATTTTCTCGCGGTGAAACGGCGGCCGGAACGTGCGAAATACTTGCAGCGGTTTTTGCAGATCACAGATGCGCATCGAGACGCTCTGGCAGCTCTGACTGGTCTGACGTCGTGGCGCAAGGCCGATGACGCGCGCGTTCGCAGTTTTCTCGAGATAGCAGAGGATGCGGTGTTAGAGTCGGTGCTTTCGCCGCGCGAGCTCGAGGCTTTGAATTTTGGTTATCGTGAACGCGTTACTGACACGCACCTGGACCATATCGCTCGTCTCCCACAGGAACTGCCGGGCATCTTTGCTGCGGCTGCCGAACGCGCGCGTGCAGCGGGTTTTGACGGCGTCGAGCTGCATTACGCACACGCGTATACGATGGCTGGTTTTCTGAGCCGGCAGAATAATCGTGAAGATGGTTACGGCGGTTCGCGTGAGAATCGCGTGCGTTTGCCGCTGGAAGTTTTTCGCTCGGTGCGGCAGCGCGTCGGTGAGGATTATGTTGTCGGCGTGCGCTTTCTGGCTGATGAAGTGATCGAAGGTGGCAGCCGCGTCGAAGATGCGATCTACTACGCTCAGGAATTTGCGCGCGCCGGCTTCGATTTTCTATCGCTGTCCAAAGGCGGCAAGTTTGAAGACGCGCAACACCCAAAGGTGGGCCAAGCGGTTTATCCATACACCGGGCAGAGTGGTTACGAGTGCATGCCGACCGTCTTGTCGGATGAGACTGGTCCATTCGGACGAAGTGTTCCGCTTGTGGCGGCGATCAAGCGCGCGGTGAACTCGGCAGGTCTTCGCACGCCGATAGTTGCGACCGGGGGTATCTCGACGTTTGAACAGGCGGAAGAGATATTGCGGTTGGACCAGGCTGACGTGATTGGGATGGCGCGGCAGGCGCTCGCAGATCCCGATTGGTTTATAAAGGTCCGGCTGGGGCGTGGTGCGGAGGTGCGGCGCTGCACGTACACGAATTACTGCGAAGCGCTCGATCAGGCGCATCGGCCGGTAACGTGCAAGCTTTGGGACCGTGTCGATCTGGACGAACCGGGAATTGCGACAGTCGATGAGGGGCGGCGCCGGCTAGAGCCGCCCGCGTGGTGTCAGTGAGCCGTTGCGGCTTCGTAAGCTGCGATGAATTCCGGGTCGCGCTTTTGCAGGTCTTCGTAAGTCACTCGCCCACTGCGCATCATCACGCTAAAGGCCAACTCCATCGGGCTCAAGTGCATGTAGTCTCGCGCGTTCTCAAACCACAACATGCTGCCGAACGCCGCTGACTGATACTCCTCGATCACCGGCCTTCTTGTTTCCGTGAAGTGCGCCAGTGCTTCGTTCACGTTGTTTGTTCGCTGAAACGACTCCGCCAGTGCGATCGCGTCCTCCATCGCGAGCTTCGTGCCGGAACCGATCGAGAAGTGCGCAGTATGCAACGCATCGCCGAGCAGCACGACGTTGTCGAAGAACCAGTTCTCATTTTTGACCAGCAGAAACTGAATCCATTTGGAGTTGTTCGACAGCAGCGCGTATCCGCCTAAGTCCGCTTCAAACACTTCCGCCAAATAGGCGCGTGTATCCTCATCTGACTTGTTCTCGAAGCCCGCGCTTTTCCACGTCTGCGGATCACACTCCACGATGAACGTACTCGTCTGTTTGTTGAACTTGTACGAATGCGCCGCAAACGTCCCCGCTGCATTTTCGCGAAACGTGAGCGTCAACCCGTGAAACAACTGATTCGTGCCGTACCAGATGTAGCGATGCGAACGCAGATCGAGCTGCGGCTTGAGTTGCTCGAGATACTGCAAGCGAACCGTACTGTTCACGCCATCCGCCGCAACTAACAAATCACACTCGCGGCGCAGCGCATCGACATCGTGAACCTCGGTACGAAAACTCAACTTCACGCCAAGCTCTTCCGCACGCCGCTGAAGAATCTTCAACAGTTGCAGCCGCGCGATTCCCGAGAAGCTATTCCCGTGAATCGAAATCTTCTCGTCTCGATGAACTACATCAACGTTGTCCCACGCCTCAAACTGTTTCGTAATCTCAGCGTGCGACTCTTCATCCGCGGCGCGTAGATTCGCGAGCGTCTTCCCCGAAAACACGACGCCCCACCCGAACGTATCATCCGGTCCATTCCGCTCAAAAATCTGAATCCGGTGCGCCGGCTCGGCCTTCTGCATCAGGATCGCAAAATACAACCCGGCCGGCCCCCCACCAATGATGTTGATGTTCATGCGGTCTTTCGCGATCCCTCTTTCAACAACTGACCGGCGATGACGAGCTTCTGGATTTCGGAGGTGCCTTCGTAGATGCGCAGCGCGCGGACATCGCGGTAGAGGCGTTCGACCACGCTGCCGCGCACGAGGCCGGCGCCGCCGTGAATTTGCACCGCGCTGTCGATGATGCGCGACGCCGCTTCCGTCGCGTAGAGTTTGGCTTCGCTCGCTTCTCTCGTCACGCGCGCGTCAGGCTGTGTGTCGCGAACGTGAGCCGCGCGATAGACCAGCAAACGCGCAGCGTCGAGCTCCGTCACCATGTCGGCGAGTTTCTCCTGGACCAGTTGGTGCTCGCAAAGCAGACGGCCAAACTGTTTGCGTGTTGACGCATAACGCAGTGCTTCGTCGAGTGCGCGACGCGCCATGCCGCACGCAGCCGCACCGACACTCGCGCGAAACGTGTCGAGCGTCGCCATCGCCAAACGAAAGCCGTCGCCTTCGTTTCCGACCATGTCTTCCGCGGGCACGCGACAATCATTGAACACGATCTCGCCGATCGGGTGCGGCGCCATCAACGGCGTCCGTTCGACCACGCTGAAACCAGGCATCTTCGCGCTGACAACGAACGCCGAGAGCGTGGCGCGTCCATCTTCGCGCGTGCCGGTGCGCGCAAAAACTGTGTAGAAATCAGCAATTCCGGCGTTGGAGATAAACCGTTTGCGGCCGTTGATGACGTAAGTTTCACCATCGCGGCGCGCACTTGTCTGAATCGACGCGACGTCCGAACCCGCATCGGGCTCAGTCAACGCAAACGCCGCGATCGCTTTGCCGTTCGCCGCGCGGGCAAGCCAGAACTCACGCACGTGATCGGGCGCAGCCTGCGCGATCCCATACGTTCCAAGCCCTTGCATCACAAACGCGAGATCCGCGAGCGGAGAAGCATAAGAAAGCTCTTCGCGAATCAAACACAGGGAACGAATATCAAGCCGCGACTCAGCGACCGCGTAACTCAACAGCCCCGCACTTGCCAGCAGGCTCACAAAATGCTGCACCAGCCCGTCAACGTCCTCTTCGACACCCGCGTGCGGCTCGATCTCGCGCGCCGCAAACTGCGCCACACTCTGCGCGAGATTGCGATGTTCGGGAGTGAAGAAGGGAAGTTCGGTCATTTGAATTTCGCTTCGCGCTTCGCCACGAAGGCTTCGTAAGCTTCGCGATAATCCGGATGCTGCATGCAGATGGCCTGCGCCTGCGCTTCGCTTTCGAGCGCGGCTTCGAGGTCCATGTGAAACTCGCGGTCGAGCATCTCTTTCGTTTTGCCGAGCGCGAACGCTGGTCCACGCGCAAGCTTTTCAGCGAATTCGCGAGTCGCCTTGTGCAATTCACCCGCAGGCACGACGCGATTGTAGAGTCCGATTCGCTCTGCTTCGACGGCGCTAACGAAGTCGCCCGTGTAAAGCATCTCGGTCGCTTTCGAGAGTCCGACAATGCGCGGCAACAGATACGACGCAGCCATGTCCGTACCGGCAAGACCGACCTTCACAAACAGAAACGCGATACGCGCGTCCTCACTCGCGATGCGCAGATCGGAAGCGAGCGCGATGCAAGCGCCCGCGCCCGCCGTCGTGCCGTTCAAACTCGCAATCACTGGCTTCGGCAACGCGCGCATGTTGCGGATGAGCTCGCAGGTCAAACGCGTAAACTCCAGCAACCCTTCCATGTCGCGCTGGAACAGTTCGCCGATGATGTCGTGCACGTCACCGCCGGAACAGAACGCGCGACCCGCGCCGGTAATTATGACTACGCGAACGTGGCGCTCATCGCACAGCGCGGCAAACGTGTCCGTCAACTCGCGATAAACTTCAAACGTCAACGCATTCAAACGCTCGGGACGATTTAACGTGATCGTCGCGATCCCTTGCGCGTCTTGCTCGTAAAGAAATGTCCCCGGTTGCTTCATGCGGGTATGAGTGCCATGCCTTCGATTTCCACTTTCGCCAGGTCGTCTAAAAATCCCGCCACTTCCACCAGCACCATCGCGGGAAAATGTTTGCCCATGTACTTGCGATAGCGTTCGCCGACCTCGCGCGTTCGTGCGCGATACTCAATCTTGTTCGTCACATAAACCACGAGCCGAACGAGATGCTGCGGTTGTGCGCCCGCGTCGCGAATCACCGTGACGACGTTCGCCAGCGCGCGATCAAACTGCTCGACGAAATCGTCGCTCACGATCTTCTGTTTTTCGTTCCACGCGATCTGCCCGGAGATGAAGAGCAATTTACCGTTCGCGTCGGCAAGCACACCATGGCTGTAACCGCTCGGCGCGCCGAGTGATTCGGGATTAATCAGCGTAACTGGCATGCGGACAGTTTACAGTAGTTTGTCCAGGCGGGAAGCGAGTTGTGCCGCGAGATCGCCGTTGGGGTCGAGTCCGCTAATCGGCGCGCCCGAGATGTTGCCCTGTTTGTCGAGAATCACGATCGAAGGCAACTGATCGACGCCAAACTTCTTCGAGATGACGCCTTCCGGATCGCGCAGCACGGTGACTTTCAATCCGTACTTTTGCGAGAACGCGCGGAGTTGTTCGTCGCTTGCGTAGTTCTTTGACTTGCTATTGTCTGATTCAGTGCTGACCCAGTAAACGACGAGCCCGCGATCGGAATATTCGTCGGCGAGTTTTCTCACGCCCTGAAGTTGTGTGCGCGACAGCGGCAGCCATGAAGCGCCGAACGCGAGCACGACCACTTCGCCGTGCAGACTGTTGGCAGTTACCGTCTGGCCGTCGATCGATTTCAGCGAGAAGTCCACCGGCTGTTGCGCGAAAGCGAGGCAAGCCGCGAGTAGCATCATCACGCCGCCGAGGACCATCTTGCGAATGTTCAGAACCATCTCTTCTCCTTTGCCGAAGCGCCTGAAACGGGCGTTCGACTGGTGTGTTGGATGAGTCCACCCGGCCAATCGTTGGTCTATTCGCGCGGGGGGCCGGGCGGAGGTTCGCCGAAAACCTCACGGTAAAGTGCAGAATAATCATCCCACGTATCCATGTCGCGGGCAACGTAGCGCGACTTGACGGGGACGCGCTTGAGTTCGTCGCGGTGGGCGTCGAAGAGGGCTCTGAGGCCGCGGTTTGGGTCGAGG
>Ga0070693_100001430_pt1 | contig 10775 bp, 10 predicted proteins | sample KBSK1103metaG_FD_65472 | JGI IMG/M metagenome (GOLD analysis project Ga0070693, IMG submission 65472) | Corn, switchgrass and miscanthus rhizosphere microbial communities from Kellogg Biological Station, Michigan, USA - KBS K1-10-3 metaG | ecosystem: Host-associated > Plants > Roots >...
CGTGCAGGGCCTCAACATGACGCCCGCCCACGGCCACGCCGCGCTCTTCGGCGTGTACGGGATGCTCGGCGTGGGCCTCATGCTCTTCTGCCTGCGCGGACTGTTCGAGAGGAGCCGCCATTCCGACCGCATCCTGGGTCCGGCCTACTGGGCGCTCAACGCGGGCCTCGCGATGATGGTCTTCATGTCGCTGCTGCCCGCGGGCATCTACCAGGCCTACCACAGCGTGACGACCGGCCTCTGGTACGCGCGCTCCGCCGCGATCGTGCATTCGGGCGTGATGGAGGCGCTGGTGTGGCTGCGCGTGCCGGGCGACATCGTCTTCTCGCTCGGGGCGGTGGCGCTGGCGCTCTACGCGCTCAACCTGTTGTGGCCCACGCGGCGCGAACCGCGCCCGGTGGGCTCGGCGCAACCCGGCGCGGCCGACTGACGCCATGCGCCTCACCGCCTTCACCGACTACAGCCTGCGCGTGCTGATCCACGTCGCCACCGCGCCCGAAGGCCGCACCACGATCGCCGAGGTGGCGCGCGCGTTCGGCGTCTCGGAGCACCACCTGGTGAAGGTCGTGCACCTGCTGGGGCGCGAAGGCGTGCTGCTCAACACCCGGGGCCGCGGCGGCGGGCTTTCGCTCGCACGCCCGCCGAAGGCGATCAACCTCGGTGCGCTGGTCCGGGTGACCGAAGGCGGCGACGTGCCCGCCGAGTGCTTCAGGCCGGACGGCCGCTGCGTGCTCACGCCGGTGTGCCGGCTCTCGGGCGTGCTGGCCGATGCGCTCGCCGCGTTCTACCGCGTGCTGGACGCCCTTTCGCTCGACGACCTGATCCGCGACCGGCGCAGTCTCTCCACGATCCTCCACTTCCAATCCCGGGCCGCATGAACGCGCCCCAACGACAACGGAGCCCGCATCCCATGTCCCGCCGCCTCGTGGTCCTCTCCTGCGCCGCCATGCTGGCGCTCACCGCCTGCCAGCGCAACGACGTTGCGCCGAGCGCGGCGTCGAATGCTAGCGCCGCCGCCGATCCGTACGACGTGAAGAAGATGGACTTCAAGTCCCCGCCCGCGAAGGTCACCAGCGAGCGGCACACGGGGCCCTTCGCCATGGGCTCGGCGCTCTCGATGGACGCGGTGGTGAAACCGCTCGATCCGTCGCCGGTGAAGGAGGTGCGCCTCGACACCACGCACAAGATCATCGAGATCGCCCCCGGCGTGAAATTCTCGGCCTGGACCTTCGGCGACACGGTTCCCGGTCCCGTCGTGCGCGCACGCGTGGGCGACCGCATCAAGTTCACCATGAGCAACCGGTCGGACGAGCCGGTGCCGGGCGTGCGCTTCACCGCCGCGCCGATGATGCATTCGATGGACTTCCATTCGGCGATGGTCTCGCCGCAGGACAAGTACAAGTCGATCGCGCCGGGCCAGACGATGGCGTTCGAGTTCGTCGCCAACTATCCGGGCGTCTACATGTACCACTGCGGTACGCCCATGGTGCTCGAGCACATCGCCTCGGGGATGTACGGCATGATGATCGTCGAGCCGCGCGGCGGCTATCCGACGAAGGTCGACCGTGAGTACGCCGTCATCCAGAGCGAGTTCTACACCAAGCCCGACGAGCAGAAGCGCAAGGTGGATGGGGTACCGCTGTACGTCCTCGACGGCCCGCGGGTGCGTTCCAAGTCGCCCACCTACACGGTGTTCAACGGCCGCTACAACGGCTTCGTCGACAACCCGTTGCCCGCCAGGCCGGGCGAGCGCGTGCGCCTCTTCGTGCTGAACGTGGGGCCGTCCAACACGTCGAGCTTCCACGTCGTGGGCACGATCTTCGACCGCGTCTGGCTCGAGGGCAATCCCGACAACCAGCTGCGCGGCTCGCAGACGGTGCTGCTGGGATCGTCCAACAGCGCCATCGTGGAGTTCATGATCCCCGAGGCCGGCAAGTACGTCATGGTGGACCACCACTTCGCCAACGCCTCGCAGGGCGCCATCGGTCTCATTGCCGCGGGCGGCGCGCCGGAAGGCGGCGCCGGGGATTCCGAGCACCACAACATCCCGGCGACCGCCGCACCCACCGACGAGTCGGCGGTGCGCGGCAAGCTCTCGTTCGAGTCGAAGTGCCTCGCGTGCCACTCCATCGCGGGCGGCGACAAGCTCGGCCCCGACCTGCACGGCGTGACCAAGCGGCGCGACGCCGCCTGGATCGCGAAGTGGATGAAGGACCCGGACGGCATGCTCAAGTCCGATCCCACGGCGAAGGAGCTCCTCGCGAAATACAAGCTTCCGATGCCCAACCAGAATGCGACCGAGCAGGAGATCAGGGACTACATCGGATACTTCAAGTGGGCCGACGCGAACCTGCAGCCGAAGGGCACCACGCAGCCGCAGCCCGCGGCGGCGGGCACCGCGAAGGCGCCGAACGAGACCTACTCCGCGCCGAAGCCTTCGAGCGGAGGGTCGAAATGAGATTTTCCCGCGCGAAGCGGTTTGCCATGGCGGTCGCCATCGCGCCGGCCATGGCGCTCGCCTGCGGCGTCTGCATCGAGGACAAGGTGGCGACGACCTACGACCACGCGCTGGCGAGCCGCGCGCTCGCCTCGGGTCGCGTGGTGGTGTTCGCCGAGGTGACCGGCCATGGCGATGCGAAGGCACGCGTGCGTTCGGCGCGCGCCGCCGCGGCCAAGGTGCCCGGCGTGGAGCGCGCGACCATCCGTACCAACGAGGCACCCGCGGTGCTGTCGTTCGTCCTCGATCCCAGGGCGCGCACGCCCGAGCAGGCGCTCGCCCTCGCGCAGCTTTCCGGTGGAGAAGAGAGATTCAAGCTCGACTTGCTCAAGGTGCTGCGCTGACACCCGGGGCTCCGCGCTTCGCGCTCTGGGCCCTCGGCTTTCGCCCGTTCTATCTCGCCGCCAGTGCCTTCGCGGCGCTGTCGGTGGCGTTGTGGGCGCTCGTCTACGGCGGCGTGATCCCGCCCGGCGTGCTGCGCGGCGCCGTGTGGCACGCGCACGAGATGATCTTCGGCTTCACGCTCGCCGTGGTCGCGGGGTTCCTGTTCACGGCCGTGCGCAACTGGACCGAGCGGCCGACGCCGACCGGGGGAGCGCTCGCCGCGATCGTGGCGCTGTGGGTCGCCGGGCGAATCCTCGTGCTCACGCCGTACGCCCTCGCCGCGGCCATCGTGAACGCCGCGTTCCCGCTCGCCGTCGCCGTGGGCATCGCATTGCCGCTTCGCGCGAGCCGCAATCGCCGCAACTACTTCTTCGTGGCGCTGCTGGCGGGTGCGTGCGTCGCCGAGATCCTGGTGCATCTCGCGCAGGCGGGGCGCGTGGAGCTCTCGCCGCGCCTGGGGCTGCAGGCGGGCCTCGACATCGTCCTCTTCATGGTCGCGGTCATCGCCGGGCGCGTCGTGCCGATGTTCACCAACAACGGCGTGCCGGGCGCGGGCGCCACCCGCCACGCGTGGGTGGAGCGTGCGGCGCTCGCCGGCGTGCTGGCATTGCTGGGCGCGGACCTCGCGCAGCTCGACGGCGTGGCGATCGCGGTGCTCGCGTTGGCGGTGGCGGCCGCGCATGGCGCACGCCTGGCATTGTGGCGCCCGTGGCGCACTTTCTCCAACCCGCTCGTGTGGGTGCTGCACGCGGCGTACGCCTGGGTCCCGGTATACCTTGTGCTGCGAGCGCTCGCTGCCTTCGATCTTGTTGCCGCGCCTTTCGCGACCCATGCTCTCACCATCGGCGCCATCGGCGGCATGGTCATCGGCATGATGACGCGCACCGCGCGCGGCCATTCGGGAAGGCCGCTCAGGGCCGATCGCTTCGAGGTCGCCGCGTACGCGATGGTGCAGGCCGCGGCGATCGTGCGCGTGTTCGGCGGCCTGGCACTGCCGGGCTGGTACATGCCAACGGTGTACGTCGCCGCCGCGTGCTGGTCGGCGGCGTTCGCGATCTACGCGGTGCGCTACTGGCCGATCCTCACGCGTGCGCGCGTGGATGGCCGTCCCGGCTGATCACAGCGTGAGGATCCACGCCGCGAGCTGTTGCGCTTCCTCTTTCGTCACCAGGTTGGGGTACATGCGGATGGGGCCCCATTTTTTCGCGCTGCCGTTGAGGATGCTGTCGACGATGCGCTGCTCGCCGTCGGGCATCGGGCGGTATTTCCGGGCGACCTCGGAATACGCGGGGCCGACCACGCGCTTGTCCGGCGCATGGCAGGCCATGCAGCCCTTCTCGCGATAGAGCTCTTCGTTCGCCTGCGCGGGCATCGCGGCGCAGGCAAGGAGCAGTGCGGAGGGCAGCAGGACCGGCTTCACGACTGCATTTTGCCGCAGCGATCGCCGCCCTGCATGACCTGGATCAAACCGCCGCCCGCCGCCGCGGGCACCATGGAAGGCGAACCAACGGAGGACGCCATGAGGGGATTCGGGGAATGGGCGGCGTTCGGCCCGATCGGCCGGGCGGGTGCGCGCCGCTGCATCGAATGCCGTGCGGCGCGCCCGGCGTGGGAAAAGTGCGATGGCTTCGGGCCCGCGTGCTTCCTGCCGCGCGCGGAGGAGCCGCCGCGCGAGGGCGAGGACAAGGTCACGTTCAGTTCGAGCCGTCGTCCACCAGGCGCTCGTTGATGGCGTAGCGGATCAGCTCCGCCTGCGTCGTCATGTGCATCTTGTGCAGGATGTTGGCCTTGTGCGTGCTCACGGTCTTCACCGAGAGGTGCAGGCGCTCGGCGATGTCCGAGACCGATTTGCCCTCGCCGATGAGCTTGAAGACCTGGAACTCGCGATCCGACAGCGCCGCGTGCGGCGGCCCCTGGGCGTCGGGCATGGCACCGAGCGCCAGCTGCTGCGCCACCTCGGCGCTGATGTAGGCGCCGCCCGAAGCCACCTTGCGGATCGCGTCGACCAGGGCGCGCGTGGCACTTTCCTTCGTGAGGTAGCCGGCGGCGCCGGCGCGGATCGCGCGCACCGCGTACTGGTGCTCCTCGTGCATGCTGAGCACCAGGATCTTCAGCTTCGGCTTCTCGGAACGGACCTGCTTGATGAGCTCGATGCCGCTCTTGCCGGGCATGGACATGTCGAGCAGGAGCAGGTCGAACTCAAGTAACCGGATGCGCTCGATCACCTCGTGGCCGTTCTGCGCCTCGCCCACCACCTCGAGGTCGCCCGCGGCGCCGAGGAGCTGCTTCAGGCCCTCGCGCACGATGGTGTGGTCGTCGGCGACGACGATGCGGATCATCGCTTCGGCAGCGGCACGGTGAGCTCCACCCGCGTGCCCTTTCCGGGCTCGCTCTCCACGCGCACCTCGCCCTTCACGAGGAAGGCGCGCTCGCGCTGGCCGATGAGGCCGTGGGACCCCGGCGGCGATTCCCCCGGCGTGAAGCCGCGGCCATCGTCGCTCACGGTGAGCACCATCGCGTCGCCCTCGAGCTCGAGCGTCACCTCCACCTGCTTCGCCTCGGCGTGCCGGGCCACGTTGGTGAGCGACTCCTGCAGCACGCGAAAGAACGTGGTGGCGTAGGGATCGGGCAGGTCGAGGTCGCCCTCGCCGAGCACCAGCTCGCACGCGATGCCGGTGCGGGTGGTGAAGTTGTGGACCAGCCACTCGGCGGCGGCGGTGAGGCCCAGGTCGTCCAGCATCAGCGGGCGCAGGTCCGCGGAGATCCGCCGCGCGGCGGCCACGGTGCCGTCGACCAGCAGCTGCATGGTTGCGAGCTTGTGGGTTATCTCGGGACTCGCCGGCGCGATGTGCTCGCGCAGCCAGCCGAGGTCGATCTTGAGCGCGGTGAGCGACTGGCCGAGCTCGTCGTGCAGCTCGCGGGCGATGCGGCTCTTTTCCTGCTCGCGCGCGGTGTTGGCGGCTTCCGCGAACACCTGGATCTGGTCGTGCGAGGCGCGCAGCGCCTCCTCCTGCTCCACGCGCTGGGTCACGTCGCGGACGATGACGGTGAAGTACCGTTGCCCGCCCTCGATCACCTGCGAGATCGACGCGTCGATGGGAAACTCCTCGCCATTGCGGCGCAAGCCTCGCACCACCCGCGCGTGCGTGCCCATGCGGCGGGACTGGCCGCCGCTTTCTCCGAAGCGGCGTACCAGCTCGCGGTGCCCGCCGCGGAAACGGGCGGGGATGAACTCGTCGAGGGGCGCACCGAGGGCCTCCTCGCGCGGGCGGCCGAAGATCTCCTCGGCGGCCCGGTTGAACAGCACCACGTGCTGGGATTCGTCCACCGTGATGATGGCGTCCATTGCCGACTCGATGATCGAGCCCAGGCGAGTGTCCCTAAGGGGCTGCGATTTGACCTCGGTCAAGGGGGGCTCCCGGCCCGGCTCCATAGTAGGGCGATGAATGCCACGGATCACCTGCTGGTCGTCGACGAGGAGCTGCTGCGCAAGTACGGCGGCGCCGGGCCGCGCTACACGTCCTATCCCACCGCCGACCGCTTCGTGGAGGGATTCGACGCGGCGGCCTACCGGCACTGGCTCGGGCAGCGCGACATCGGCGGCTTCAAGCGGCCCCTCGGATTATACGTTCACGTCCCGTTCTGCGACACGCTGTGCTTCTACTGCGCGTGCAACAAGATCGCGGCGAAAGACCGCGCCAAGGGCACGCGCTATGTCGACCACCTGGCACGGGAGGTGGACCTGGTCTCCGACGCGCTGAGCGGGGGCCGGCGCGTCGCCAAGATGCACTGGGGTGGAGGCACGCCCACGTTCCTCGCGGAAGGCGACGCCGCGCGGCTGGTGGCGAAGCTGCGCGCGAGCTTCGAGTTCGACCCGGACGGCGAATACGCGATCGAGATCGACCCGCGCCGCGCCGGCCCCGGGCGCATCGCGTTCCTGGGAGCGCTCGGCTTCAACCGCCTGTCGATCGGCGTGCAGGACTTCGACCCGGCGGTGCAGCGCGCGGTGAACCGCGTGCAGTCGCTGGAACAAACGCGCGCGGTGATCGACGCCGGGCGCGCCCACGGCTTCCGCTCGATCAACCTCGACCTCATCTTCGGCCTGCCGAAACAGACGCTCGAAGGCTTCGGCGCCACGCTCGATCGCGTGATCGAATGCGACCCGGACCGCGTGGCGCTCTATTCGTACGCGCACCTGCCGGCGGTGTTCGCACCGCAGCGGCGCATCGTGTCCGCGGACCTGCCGTCCCCGCGCGTGAAGCTCGCGCTCATGACGATGGCGATCGAGCGGCTGGGCCGTGCGGGCTACGTCTACATCGGCATGGACCACTTCGCGAAGCCCGACGACGAGCTCGCGGTCGCGCAAAGGCACGGGCGGCTCATCCGCGACTTCCAGGGCTACTCCAGCGGGGGCGAGTGCGACCTGCTGGGCTTCGGCGTGTCGTCGATCGGAAACGTGGGGCCCACCTACGTGCAGAACGTGAAGGACCTCGAGGACTACTATGGCCACGTAACCGCGGGCGAGCTGCCGGTATTGCGCGGCCTGGAGCTCGGCGTCGACGATCTCGCCCGGCGCGCGGTGATCCAGTCGCTCGCGTGCCATTTCACGCTCTCCAGGGAATCGATCTCGCTCGCGCACCTCATCGACTTCGACGAGTACTTCGCCGACGAGCTGCGCGACCTCGAACGCCTCGCCGACGACGGCCTGGTCGAGCTCGACGGCGACTGGATCCACGTGACGCCGCGCGGGCGCCTGCTGGTGCGCGCCGTGTGCATGGTGTTCGACAAGTACCTGCGCCGCTCCGAGGAGCGCACGCGCTATTCGCGCGTGATGTGATCAGGCGTTGGTGTCTTCCGGTGGGACGCCGCGCGGCAGGCCCGCCGCCGCCTCGCCACCGGGTGCGGCCTGCGGTCGCGCGCCCACGACGTAGCTCGTCATCGAGATCGAGCCCATGGTGCAGCCCTCGACGAACGTGCGCGCGGGCTCGCCCGCCGCCTGGCAGATGCCGGCGAGGTAGAGCAGCGGCAGGAAGTGCTCCGACGTCGGCACCGCCGCCGCGAAATCGGGATGGGCCGCGACTTCGGGCAGCCGTTCCGGATGCGAGGTCATGACCTCTTTCACCTTCGCGTCGAAGCGCTCGGCCCAGTCGAACGCGAGCTCGGGGCGGCGGAAGTCGATGCGGCGCAGGTTGTGCACGACATTGCCGCTGCCCACGATGAAGATCCCCTTGCTTGCGAGCGCAGCGAGGCGGCTGCCCAAGTCCAGGTGATAGTCCGCGTCCTGGCCGCCGTGCAACGACAGTTGCAGCACCGGGATGTCGGCCTTGGGGAAGACGTGCGCGAGCACCGACCACGTGCCGTGGTCGAGGCCCCAGCTGTCGCGATCGAGGCCCACGTAGGCGGGCTTCACCGCTTCGGCGATCTCCTCGGCCACCTCGGGCGCTCCGGGTGCCGGATAGTCGAACTCGAACAGCTCCTTCGGGAAGCCGTAGAAATCGTGGATCACGCGCGGCTTCGGCATCGCGGTCACGGCGCTGCCGTTGATGAGCCAATGCGCGGAGATGCAGAGGATCGCGCGCGGCCGCGGTAGCGCCTGCCCGAAGCGGCGCCAGGCGGCGGTGAAGCGGTTGTCTTCGAGGGTGTTCATCGGGCTGCCGTGGCCGATGAATGCGGCGGGGAAGGGGGCGCTCATGGATCGATTATCCTGCAACCCGGCACTTTTACCCGGCCGCGCCGTCCCCACCTGCACCAGATGACTGCCCACATCGATCCCATCTGCGGCATGAGCGTCGAGGACGACTCGCCGCGGCGCTTCACGTTCGACGCGACGACCTACTACTTCTGCAGCGACCATTGCCTGCGGAAGTTCTCGGCGGATCCCGCGGCGTACGTGGGCGGGCGCAAGCCCGAGCCGATGCCGGCCGCCGAGGGTGCGACCTACACCTGCCCGATGCACCCGGAGGTCCGCCGGCAAGGCCCGGGAACCTGCCCCAAGTGCGGCATGGCGCTGGAGCCCGAGATGCCGTCGCTCGACGAGGGCGAGAACCCGGAGCTGGTGGATTTCCGGCGGCGCTTCTGGTGGACGCTGCCGCTCACCGCGGCGACGTTCATCCTGGCGATGTCGGGCGTGGGCGTGGCCTGGCTGCAGCTCGTGCTCGCGACCCCCGTGATCGTCTGGGCCGGGTGGCCGCTCATCGCGCGGGGCGTCGACTCGATCCGCACGCGCAACCCCAACATGTGGACGCTGATCGGCATCGGCGTCACCGCGGCGTACGCGTACAGCGTCGTCGCGACGGTGATGCCCGGCATCATACCGTCCGAGTTCCACGAGCACGGCCACGTCGCGGTCTACTTCGAGGCCGCCGCGGTGATCGTCTCGCTCACGCTCATGGGGCAGCTGCTCGAGCTGCGGGCGCGCTCGCAGACGTCGGCGGCGATCCGCGCGCTGCTGGGCCTCGCGCCGCGGACCGCGCGACGCATTCGCGCCGACGGGACCGACGAGGACATCGAGCTCGCGCACGTCCATGTCGGCGACCGCCTGCGCGTGCGCCCGGGCGAGAAGGTGCCCGTGGACGGCATCGTCGAGGACGGCCGTTCCAACGTCGACGAGTCGATGCTCACCGGTGAACCGATTCCGGTCGAGAAGGCGGCGGGCGCGCGCGTGGTCGGCGGGACGCTCAACGGAAACGGCAGCCTGGTGATGCGCGCGGAGAAGGTGGGCGCGGCGACCATGCTCGCGCAGATCGTGCAGATGGTGGCGCAGGCGCAGCGCTCGCGTGCGCCGATGCAGCGGATGGCCGACGCGGTTTCGTACTGGTTCGTGCTCGCGGTGGTCGCGATCGCCGTGCTCACGTTCCTCGCGTGGGGCTTCTTCGGGCCCGAGCCGCGCTGGATCTACGCGCTGCTCAACGCCGTGGCCGTCCTCATCATCGCGTGTCCCTGCGCGCTCGGGCTCGCCACGCCGATGTCCATCATGGTCGCCATGGGGCGAGGCGCTTCCGGCGGCGTGCTCTTCCACGACGCCGAGGCCATCGAGACGTTGCGGACCGTGGACACGCTGGTGGTCGACAAGACGGGCACGCTCACGCGCGGCAAGCCCGCCTTCCACGCCGTGGAGGGCGCCAACAGGTTCGCGCCGGACGAGGTGCTGCGCCTCGCGGCGAGCCTCGACGCCGGCAGTGAGCATCCGCTCGCCGATGCGATCGTCGCGGAGGCGCGCAGGCGATCGCTCGCGCTCTCGCCGGCGACGGCCTTCGACTCCGCCACGGGACTCGGCGTGCGCGGCGAGGTCGACGGCCACAAGCTCCTGCTCGGCAACACGATGCTCATGATGGACGGGATGGTGGACGCCTTCCCGATGATGGAGCGCGCCGAGGCGCTGCGCCGGGAAGGCGCGACGGTGATGTTCCTCGGCGTCGACGCGGCGCTGGCGGGGCTCATTGCCGTTTCCGATCCGGTGAAGGAGACCACACCCGAGGCGATCGCGAGCCTCAAGGCGCGCGGCATCCGCATCGTCATGGCGACGGGCGATGGGCTCGCGACGGCGAAGGCGGTGGGTGCCCGCCTCGGCATCGAGGAGGTGCGCGGCGAGGTGCGGCCGGCGGACAAGCTGGCGCTGGTGGCGAAGCTGCAGCAGGAGGGGCGCCGCGTCGCCATGGCGGGCGACGGCATCAACGATGCGCCGGCGCTCGCGAAGGCCGACGTCGGCATCGCCATGGGCACCGGCACCGACGTGGCGATGGCGAGCGGCAAGGTGACGCTGGTGAAGGGCGACTTGCGTGGCATCGTGCGCGCGCGCGAGCTCTCGGAGGCGACGGTCGCGAACATGAAGCAGAACCTCGCCTTCGCCCTGGCCTACAACGCGATCGGCGTGCCGGTCGCCGCCGGCGTGCTC
>Ga0070693_100001433_pt1 | contig 10749 bp, 9 predicted proteins | sample KBSK1103metaG_FD_65472 | JGI IMG/M metagenome (GOLD analysis project Ga0070693, IMG submission 65472) | Corn, switchgrass and miscanthus rhizosphere microbial communities from Kellogg Biological Station, Michigan, USA - KBS K1-10-3 metaG | ecosystem: Host-associated > Plants > Roots >...
TGGCACGTGGTCGGGCTGGCGGTCCGGCCGGAGCACCGGATGGTCGGGCACACCGCGTTCCTGGTCTCGGCGCGCCGGCTCGCGCCGGGCGTGACCGCGCCGGCCCGGCAGCGGCGGCCGGCCAAGGCGGCGGCGGACGAAGCGGCTGGCCCGTGATGTTTTTGCGCGGCATTCCCGCAACAGCCGGGATCGCCGGGCCGGCGGTCCCCGCGACGCCGGCCGGACCGCGGCGCCCCCTCCGGTCGGTGCCCCCCGTACCCGCTCTGACGTGGTCGGATCGGTCCCGATCGCCCCGCTTCGCCCTGCTGTGCCGACCGGGCCGGCCGGCGCGCTTCCGGCACCGCGCGACCCGGCCCGCCGGAGACTGACAACCCTTACGGCGCAAGGACACGCGCGGCCGGCGATGGGGGACGAGCGGATCGGGTGCGGACAGGCCTAGTGTCGGTCCCGCTGTGTAGGGTGACTTTTGACCGCAGGTTGCCGCAGGAGGTGGTGATCGTGGCCAGCGACTCCGACGACCAGGAGACCAGAGCCTCGAGGAACGAGAAGGACGTTCACGAGCTCACCACGCAGGTCTCCTTCCTCGAGGAGGAGGTGTCCATGCTCCGTCGCCGGCTGACGGAGTCCCCCCGGCACCTTCGGGTGCTCGAGGAGCGGCTCGCCGAAGCCCAGAGCCGAGTTGCGACGCTGACCGAGCGCAACGAGAAGTTGACGTCCACCCTCCGGGAGGCGCGCGACCAGGTCGTCGCGCTCAAGGAGGAGGTCGACCGGCTGGCCCAGCCGCCGAGCGGCTACGGCGTGTTCCTGCAGACCTACGACGACGGCACCGTCGACGTGTTCACCGGGGGGCGCAAGCTGCGGGTGGCGGTCTCGCCCTCGGTCGACGTCGCGAGCCTGCGGGTCGGCCAGGAGGTCATGCTCAACGAGGCACTCAACGTCGTGCTCGCCCGGGAGTTCGAGCGCGCCGGCGACGTGGTCATGCTCAAGGAGGTGCTGGACGGCGGCGACCGCGCGCTCGTCATCGGCCACACCGACGAGGAGCGGATCGTGCACATCGCCGACACGCTGCTGAGCGAGCGGCTGCGCGCCGGCGACTCGCTGCTGCTCGAGCCGCGCTCCGGCTACGTCTACGAGAAGATCCCGAAGTCCGAGGTCGAGGAGCTGATCCTGGAAGAGGTCCCGGACATCGACTACACGGACATCGGCGGCCTCTCCACCCAGATCGAGCAGATCCGCGACGCGGTCGAGCTGCCGTTCCTGCACGCCGACCTGTTCCGGGAGCACGAGCTCCGCCCGCCCAAGGGTGTCCTGCTCTACGGGCCGCCCGGCTGTGGCAAGACCCTCATCGCCAAGGCCGTGGCCAACTCGCTGTCCAAGAAGGTGGCCGAGGTCCGCGGCGAGGACGCCGGCCGGTCATACTTCCTGAACATCAAGGGTCCCGAGCTGCTCAACAAGTACGTCGGGGAGACCGAGCGGCACATCCGGCTGGTCTTCCAGCGGGCCCGGGAGAAGGCCAGCGAGGGCACGCCGGTCATCGTGTTCTTCGACGAGATGGACTCCATCTTCCGCACCCGGGGCTCGGGCGTGTCCTCCGACGTGGAGAACACGATCGTGCCGCAGCTGCTGTCCGAGATCGACGGCGTGGAAGGCCTGGAGAACGTCATCGTCATCGGCGCCTCCAACCGTGAGGACATGATCGACCCGGCGATCCTGCGGCCGGGCCGGCTCGACGTGAAGATCAAGATCGAGCGGCCGGACGCCGAAGCGGCGCGGGACATCTTCTCGAAGTACGTAACCGAGACGCTGCCGATCCATGACGACGACATCGCCGAGCACGGCGGCAACCGGCAGGCGACGGTCGCGGCGATGATCCAGCGGGCGGTCGAGCGGATGTACACCGAGAGCGAGGACAACCGCTTCCTCGAGGTGACGTACGCGAACGGCGACAAGGAAGTCCTCTACTTCAAGGACTTCAACTCCGGCGCGATGATCCAGAACATCGTCGACCGGGCGAAGAAGATGGCGATCAAGGACTTCCTGGAGCAGGGCTCGAAGGGGCTGCGCCTGCAGCACCTGGTCACCGCCTGCCTGGACGAGTTCCGGGAGAACGAGGACCTGCCCAACACGACCAACCCGGACGACTGGGCCCGCATCTCCGGCAAGAAGGGCGAGCGGATCGTCTACATCCGCACGCTGGTCACCGGCAAGGGCGCCGACTCCGGTCGCGCCATCGACACGATCTCCAACACCGGCCAATACCTGTAGGTCGCCGTTCCGGAGGCGCCGACCGCACCGCGGCCGGCGCCTCTGACGTCGCGGGAATCGGCGGACGTCGCGGGGAGACGGCGGACGTCGCGGGGAGACGGCGGACGTCGCGGGGACCGGGTGTCGACCGCTCTTCGCCGGGCGCCCGTGACACAGTGCCCTGCCGCTGCACACCCTGTCCCGGGGCGGGGAAGCCCCGGCCTGACCGCGCGGCGGGCCGGCGGGCCGGCGGTCCGGCCGTGGCCCGCGGGCGCCGGCTGGGCGGTGGCGGCGTCGCGTACTTGATCCGTCACGGTGCGGGGCGGGTGGGGGAGGGGTGGCGCGCCGGGCGGCGAAGCCGACGTAGGGTGCCCGGCGTGAACCGAGTCCTGTGGGCGGCCGCGACCGCGACGGTCGCGCTGGTGGTGGCCGGCTGCGGCGCCGGTCAGATCCCCGGTCACGGCACGCCGGCAGCGAACGCGACCACCCAGGCCGGCAGCGCGCCCAAGCCGTCGGCCGGCGCCGCGAGCACCCCGGCCCCGGGCGGCAGCGGCACCACGGTCTCCGGCGAGTCCGCCACCGTCGGCAAGGCCACGATCCCCCTCGCCGGCGTCACCAAGGCCAGCAAGGACGGCGACTACCTCTGCCTGACGCTCGGCGGCGACACCGGCTGCAGCCTGGAGGTCATCGACATCGGTGCGACCAGGCGGGCCGGCGGCTCGGTGTCCGACCCCGCCCCGGGCCAGCCGAACGGCTGGTGGTGGGGCTCGGACCCGCCGTCCTGCGGCACCGGCGAGACGGCCGGCCCGATCGCCCGCAGCACGGTCGTCGACAAGGGGTTCCGCAAGGTCGGCCCGAAGACCGCGGTGTACGCGCAGTGGCAGGTCAACTGCCAGAACGCGGACCTCGACTTCGACCCGCGGGTGTGGTGGCTGCCCACCTCGAAGATCGCGTTCCGGGAGCACAGCACGGCCGACGGCGCGGCCGCGGCGGTCGACCGCATCCTCGCCGGCGTGACGTTCGGCTCCTAACGGCGCCATGCCGAGCGAACCGCAGCCGTAGGCTGGAACCCATGACCGTTCGCCGGGTGATGGGCACGGAGGTCGAGTACGGGGTATCCGTGCCCGGCCAGCCGGGTGCCAACGCGATGCTGCTCTCGTCGCAGATCGTCAACGGGTACGGCGGCCGGCCGGACGTGCCCCGCAACCGCCGGGCCCGCTGGGACTTCGAGGAGGAGTCGCCGCTGCGCGACGCCCGCGGCTTCGACCTGGGCAGCGCGCTCGGCCCGGAATACCTGGAGGCCGAGGACGACGCCGGCCTTGCCAACGTCATCCTCACCAACGGCGCCCGGCTCTACGTCGACCACGCCCACCCCGAATACTCCACGCCCGAGGTGACCAACCCGCGCGACGCCGTGCTCTGGGACAAGGCCGGCGAGCGGATCATGGCCGAGGCGTCCCGGCGGGCGGCGCAGACCGTCCCGGGGCAGCCGCCGATCCAGCTCTACAAGAACAACACCGACAACAAGGGCCAGTCATACGGGTCGCACGAGAACTACCTGATGTCGCGGGCCACCCCGTTCGCGGACATCGTCCGGCACCTGACCCCGTTCTTCGTCTCCCGGCAGGTGGTCGCCGGCCAGGGCCGGGTCGGCATCGGCCAGGACGGCCGCGGCGAGGGGTTCCAGCTGTCCCAGCGGGCCGACTTCTTCGAGGTCGAGGTCGGCCTGGAGACCACGCTGAAACGGCCGATCATCAACACCAGGGACGAGCCGCACGCGGACGCCGAGCGCTACCGCCGGCTGCACGTGATCATCGGCGACGCCAACCTGTCCGAGACCTCGACGTACCTCAAGCTCGGCACGACCTCGCTGGTCCTGGCCATGATCGAGGACAAGTTCCTCACCGTGGACCTGTCGGTCGAGGAGCCGGTCTCCAGCCTGCGGGCGGTCTCCCACGACCCGAGCCTGCGGCACGTGCTGACGCTGCGCTCCGGCCGCACGCTCACCGCCGTCCAGTTGCAGATGGAATACCTGGAGCAGGCCCGCAAGTACGTCGAGGACCGGTTCGGCGACGATGTCGACGCGCAGACCGCCGACGTGCTCGACCGCTGGGAGTCGGTGCTGACCCGGCTCGAGCAGGACCCCATGCTGTGCGCCCGGGAGCTGGACTGGGTGGCCAAGCTGCGGCTGCTGGAGGGCTACCGGACCCGCGACGGGCTCGGCTGGGGCTCGTCCCGGCTGCAGCTGGTCGACCTGCAGTATTCGGACGTACGCCCGGAGAAGGGCCTCTACGCCCGGCTGGTGGCCCGCGGCGCGATGGAGCGGCTGGTCAGCGAGGACGAGGTGCTCTCGGCCGTCGAGCACGCGCCGGAGGACACCAGGGCCTACTTCCGGGGCGAGTGCCTGCGCCGGTATCCGACCCAGGTCGCGGCCGCCTCCTGGGACTCGGTCATCTTCGACCTCGGCCGGGAGTCGCTGGTGCGGGTGCCGACGCTGGAGCCGCTGCGCGGCACCCGGACGCACGTAGGCGCGCTGCTGGACCGTTCGCCCACGGCGGACGCGCTCGTGGAGGCGCTCTCCGGAGGGTGAGTCACGTGCCGCGGTGCTGACCGCCGACTAATGTCGGAACCCCGGGATGCGGAGGTTCCGATGGCGACGAGAGAGACCGGTGGCGGCCAGAGCAGGGCCACCCGGCGCACCGACGAGGTCGACGAGGTCGAGGCGAGCACCGAAACCGACGTCCAGGAGCGGCACGAGAAGCTCACCGAGGACGTCGACGCGATCCTGGACGAGATCGACGACGTCCTGGAGGAGAACGCGGAGGAGTTCGTCCGCGGGTACGTCCAGAAGGGCGGGCAGTGATCGCTAGGGTTGCGACCCTGACCGCTGCCGTGAGGATCACCGTGACGACGAACGAGGAGCTCCGTGCCCGCTGACCTGCCCGCAGGGCTGCCCGCCGCCTACCTGGCCGCGGGGAGCCCGTCGTTCACCGACCTGCTCCGGTCGGTGGCGCCCGACCTGCTGCCGGGTCGCCGGCCGCTGCCGCCCGGCCACGCCGGTGACCTCGCGCCGCATGCGACGACGATCGTCGCCGCGGCGTACGCGGACGGCGTGCTGATGGCCGGTGACCGCCGGGCCACGATGGGCAACATGATCGCCCAGCGGGACATCGAGAAGGTGTCCGCGGCCGACGCCTACAGCGTGGTCGGCTTCGCCGGGACGGCGGGCATCGGGATGGAGATGATCCGGCTGTTCCAGCTGGAGCTGGAGCACTACGAGAAGATCGAGTCGACGATCCTCACGCTGGACGGCAAGGCCAACCGGCTGGCCAGCATGATCCGCGGCAATCTCGGCGCGGCGATGCAGGGGCTGGCCGTGCTGCCGCTGTTCGCCGGCTTCGACCTGGACGCCGACACGCCGGCCCGGGCCGCGCGGATCTTCTCCTACGACGTCACCGGTGGCCCGTACGACGAGCAGAACTTCGCCGGCATCGGCTCCGGCTCGCTGTTCGCCCGCGGCTCGCTGAAGAAGCTCTGGCGACCGGAGATGAGCCGGGCGGACGTGATCCGGGTCGCCGTCGAGGCCCTGTACGACGCGGCCGACGACGACTCCGCCACCGGCGGACCCGACCTGGTCCGCAAGATCTACCCGCTGGTCATGCTCGCCACCGCGGAGGGCACCAGCCGGGTGTCCGACGACGAGATCGGGCGCCTGGCCGAGGCGGTCGTCGCCGAGCGCACCGCCAACCCGGTCTGAGCGGAGGGATCACGCCATGACGATGCCGTTCTATGCCTCCGCCGAGCAGATCATGCGCGACCGCGCGGAATACGCGCGGAAGAACATCATGCGCGGCCGGCCGGTCGTCGTGCTCAAGTACGCCGAGGGCGTGCTGTTCGTCGCCGAGAACCCGCAGAGCACGCTGTACAAGGTCGGCGAGATCTACGACCGGATCGGGTTCGCGGCGGTCGGCCGGTACAGCGAGTACGAGACGCTGCGGGTGGCCGGGATCCGGCTGGCCGACGTGCGCGGCTACTCCTACGACCGCCGGGACGTCACCGGCCGGGCGCTCGCCAACGCGTACGCGCAGACGCTCAACTCGATCTTCACCGAGCAGCAGAAGCCGTTCGAGGTGGAGCTGTGCGTCGGCGAGGTCGGGGAGACCTCGGCGGACGACCGGCTCTACCGGCTGCTGTTCGACGGCTCGATCTTCGACGAGCCGGAGTACGTGGTGCTCGGCGGGCAGGGTGAGCCGATCGTGGCGGTGCTCAAGGACGGCTACCGGGCCGACCTGCCGCTGGCCGAGGCGCTCGGGCTGGCCATCCGCGGGCTTGGCACGGTCGGCGCCGACAACGGCAAGCCGCGGGAGCTGGCCCCCAACCAGCTCGAGGTGGCGGTGCTCGACCGCGGCCGGCCGACCCGCAAGTTCCGCCGGCTGCAGGGCGCGGCGCTGACCGCGCTGCTGCCGCAGGCCGCCGCGGTCACGGGGGCGCCGGCGAGCGAGAGCGGCTCGATCGACCTGGACGCGACCGACGACCCGGAGGAAGGCTCGCCGTCGTGAGGTAGCCCGGTTGCGATAACCTTCGCCTGCGGTGCGGGGGTTGGAGGCCGGCGTGGGGGTCTTGCGCGGTTCGGTCGTCCTCGGCGCGGTCGCCGTCGGGGTCCTGCTGGTCGGACCGGCGGCATGGGCCGAGCCGGTGCCCGGCGCCACGAGCAGCGCGCCGCGAGGAGAGTCACCCGGCGCGCCGACCGCCATCCCGGAACCGGTGACGACCCCGCCGGCGACCACCACGCCGACGACCACCACGCCGACGACCACCACGCCGACGACCACCACGCCGACGAGCTCGCCGGCGACCACCTCGCCGGCACCGCCCACGGCGACGTCGCAGCCGGCGACGTCGCAGCCGGCGACCCCGACCGCGAGCCCGACCGCAGCGCCGACCGGTACGGCTTCCGGCGGTGCGGTGACCGGCACCGCCGTTGCCGACTGCTCCGCCGAGCAGGTCGTGTTCACGGTCGTCAACGGCACCGGCGCGGGCATCACCGCCGGCATCACCGCCGGCATCACCGCCGGCATCACCGCGTCCGGTGCGCCGCCGTTCCGCACGTTCCCGGTGCCGGCGGGGGAGCAGCGGGTGGTCCGGCTGTCACCGGGCACCGGCCCGTTCCAGTACACCCTCCAGCAGGTGAACCCCACCCGCGTCCTGGCGACCGTGGACGGCTTCTTCTCCTGCCCGTCCCGGCGGGACCTGGCCATCCCGGCCACGTCGGGGCGGCCGGCCACGGTGTCCGGCGTGTGCGCGGTCGCGGTCTTCCTGACCGGCGGCGGCCCCGCGCACGGCCGGGTGACGGTGACCGGCGACACGGGGCTCACCTACACCTCCGCCGCCGGCTACGCCGGCCCCGACCAGTTCGACTACGCATGCCTCACCAGCGAGGGCGTGTTCGGCACCGTGTTCGTCCAGGTGCACGCGGCAGCGACCGGCACGGTCGAGCCGACCCGGCCGGCCGCGGTGGTCCAGCCGACCGAGCCGCCACCGAGCGCGGGGGCGCTGGCGAGCACCGGCAGCGACAGCGCCGGGATCGCCGCGTCCGGGGCGGCGCTGGTGCTGGCCGGGGCGCTGCTGCTCGGCGGTCTCGGGCTGACCCGCCGTGCTCAGCGGGGCGGGCGGTTCTGGTCGTAGGTCTTGCCGGCCTGCTCCCGCTCCCTCATCCGCGCCTCGTACAGGTGCCGGCGCCCGCGGGCCAGCGTCTGCCTGGCCCTGTTCTCGTACTCGCGGAACACCGACCAGTAGGTGTCGTCGTACTCCTCGACGATCTGGTAGGTCCACTTGCCCGGCAGCACGTCGCGGCCGACCAGGCCGGCGTCGATCTGCTCGGCCAGCTCGTCGTGCCCGGCCGCGCGCAGCATCGCCACGCCCTCCTGCAGGTACAGGTCGGCCGAGCCGGACAGTTGGTGGAACGAGTACAGGTGGCCGCGGGCGCGGTCCGCCTTCTCCAGCGCCTCGCTGATCTTCCCCAGCGCGTCGATCGTGGCCGGGTCGGGCCGGTGTTCGGCTGAGTCCGTCACGGCCCCATCACTACCCCACGCCGTAAGGTGGCAGGCATGGATCGGCGCATCTTCGGGCTCGAGAACGAGTACGGCGTGACGTGCACGTTCCACGGGCAGCGCCGGCTGTCGCCGGACGAGGTGGCGCGCTACCTGTTCCGCCGAGTGGTGTCCTGGGGACGGTCGAGCAACGTCTTCCTCCGCAACGGCGCCAGGCTCTACCTGGACGTCGGCTCCCACCCGGAGTACGCGACGCCGGAGTGCGACAACCTGGTCGACCTCGTGGTGCACGACAAGGCCGGCGAGCGGATCCTCGAGGGCCTGCTGGTGGACGCCGAGCGCCGGCTGCACGAGGAAGGCATCACCGGCGACATCTACCTGTTCAAGAACAACACCGACTCCGCCGGCAACTCCTACGGCTGCCACGAGAACTACCTCGTCGCCCGGCACGGCGAGTTCTCCCGGCTGGCCGACGTGCTGATCCCGTTCCTGGTCACCCGGCAGGTGATCTGCGGGGCCGGCAAGGTGCTGCAGACCCCGCGCGGCGCGGTCTACTGCGTGTCCCAGCGGGCCGAGCACATCTGGGAGGGCGTCTCCAGCGCCACCACCCGGTCCCGGCCGATCATCAACACCAGGGACGAGCCGCACGCCGACGCCGAGCGGTTCCGCCGGCTGCACGTGATCGTCGGCGACTCGAACATGAGCGAGACGACCACGCTGCTCAAGGTCGGCGCCACCCACCTGGTGCTGCGGATGATCGAGGCCGGCATCGTCTTCCGCGACCTGACCCTGGAGAACCCGATCCGGGCCATCCGCGAGGTCAGCCACGACATCACGTCCCGGCGCCGGGTCAAGCTGGCCAACGGCCGGGAGGCGACCGCGCTGGACATCCAGCGCGAGTATCACCAGAAGGCCGCCGACTTCGTCGACCGGCGCGGCGGCGACCCGGTGTCCAAGCGGGTGGTCGAGCTGTGGGGGCGCACGCTGGACGCGATCGCCACCGGCGACCTGTCGCTGATCGACCGGGAGATCGACTGGGCGACGAAATACCAGCTGATCGAGCGTTACCGGGCCCGGCACGGGCTGACCCTGTCCTCGCCCCGGGTGGCCCAGCTCGACCTCGCGTACCACGACATCCACCGCGGCCGCGGGCTCTACTACCTGCTGGAGAAGAAGGGCTCGGTCGACCGGGTCGCCTCCGACGTGGCGATCTTCGAGGGCAAGAACACCCCGCCGCAGACCACCAGGGCCAGGCTGCGGGGCGAGTTCATCCGCCGCGCCCAGGAGAAGCGGCGCGACTTCACCGTCGACTGGGTGCACCTCAAGCTCAACGACCAGGCCCAGCGCACCGTGCTGTGCAAGGACCCGTTCCGATCCCAGGACGAGCGGGTGGAGAAGCTCATCGCCTCGATGTGAGCGCGGCCGGGGTCGTCGCTCGTTGGGCGCCGGGCGGCCGGGGGCAGGGCATCCGGCCCGACCCGGGACGCCGCATAGCGTGACGCGGGCCCGGTGGCGACTACGCTGGACGGGTGTCGTCGCGCCGGGCCGAGCGACTGGTCAACCTCGTGCTGTGCCTGCTGTCCACCCGGCAGTTCCTGACCGCGGAGCGGATCCGGACCGCGGTCCCTGGATACGAGCCGGACGACGGCACCGCGCGCGCCGACGAGGCGTTCAAGCGCATGTTCGAGCGGGACAAGGCCGAGCTGCGCGAGCTCGGCATCCCGCTGGAGACCGGCCGGACCAGCATCTTCGACGTCGAGGAGGGCTACCGGATCGCCCGCCGCGACTACGAGCTGCCCGAGGTGTCGCTGGAGCCGGACGAGGCCGCCGCGGTCGGCCTGGCCGCGCGGCTCTGGCAGTCGGCGGAGCTTGCCGACGCGGCCCGCGGCGCGCTGCTCAAGCTGCGGGCCGGCGGGGTGGACGTCGAGCCGGCCCGCACCCTCGACGTGGAGCCGCGCCTGGACGCGGCCGAGGAGGCGCTGCACCCCTGCCTGGACGCGGTGCAGGCCGGCCGGGCGGTGCGGTTCGCGTACCGCAAGCCCAACGGGTCCGAGTCCGACCGGCAGGTCGAGCCGTGGGGCGTGGTGTCCTGGCGCGGGCGGTGGTATCTGGTCGGCCACGACCGGGACCGGGGCGCGCCGCGCTGCTTCCGGCTGTCCAGGGTGCTCGGCGCGGTCAGCCCGGCCGGGCCCGAGGGCGCGGTCAAGGTGCCCACCGGCATCGACCTGGTCGAGTACGTGGTGGCGACCGAGCCGCCCGAGTTCCACCGGGTCGCCCGGGTCAGGGTCCGGCGCGGGCAGGGCACCTGGCTGCGCAAGATCGCGGCCCGGATCGAGCCGGGGGAGCGCGGGTCGGACTGGGACGTCGCCGAGATCGGCTACGACGACCCGGAGTGGATCGCCGACCGGGTCGCCCGGCAGGGCAGCGGGGCGGTGGTGGACGAGCCGGTCGAGGT
>Ga0070693_100001435_pt1 | contig 10742 bp, 9 predicted proteins | sample KBSK1103metaG_FD_65472 | JGI IMG/M metagenome (GOLD analysis project Ga0070693, IMG submission 65472) | Corn, switchgrass and miscanthus rhizosphere microbial communities from Kellogg Biological Station, Michigan, USA - KBS K1-10-3 metaG | ecosystem: Host-associated > Plants > Roots >...
GATGGGATGGCGGCTATACGGGATCGCATGGAAGCGTGGATCGTCGGTGAACTGCGCCAGGACCGCGACGTCCGTGCGGTAGTCGAGCAGCTCCTGCTGGACCACCTCGGAGTTTCCCACCCGCACCGACACGTTCACCCCCGGATAGCGCTGGTTGAAGCGCGCCAGCATCTCGGTCACGTGGAACGGCCCGACCGCGCCGACGCGCAGGTGGCCGGACTTGAGCTCGCCCGAATCCTCGAGAAGGTGGGTGGCATCACTCTCGAGCGCGAAGATGCGCTGCGCCATCTCGTAGAGCTGCTCGCCCAGCGGCGTGAGCGTCACCTTGTGGCCGCGCCGGTAGAAGAGCTCGACGCCGTAGGCCTCCTCGAGGAAGCGCACCTGGGTGGTGACCGTCGGCTGGCTGATGTGCAGCAGGCGCGCCGCGCCGGTGAATCCCCCGGCGCGCGCGACCGCGTGGAACGACCTCAATTGGGTGAGCCGCATCGCATGCCTTCTTGCCGGCAGCATAGCTTTACTGAATGGATCACTGCAAATAAAACAATTTGCTCAATGGAGCGCCGGCGAGCAGTCTCGCCGCAACGGCCGCCAAGAGCCGCCTGCGAGGAGGACGATTGCCCTTTCGTTATCACAATCCGGTCGCGATCCGCGGCGGGCCGGGCGCGCTCGGCGAGCTGCCGGAAGTGCTTGCCGGCCGGCGCGCCGTGCTGGTCACCTTCCCGGAGGCGCAGGGGCTGGGCCTCGTCCAGCGCATCCGCGGCATCCTCGGACCCGCGCTCGCCGGCGTCATCGACCGCATCGAGCCCAACCCGGACGTGAGCTATCTAGCCGCGACGTACGAGCGCTTCTGGCGCGAGCACGCGGGCGTCGAAGCCCTGGTCGCCGTGGGCGGCGGGAGCGCTATCGACACCGCCAAGGCGCTGATGGTCGGCACGGCGAGCGGCCGCTTCGACGATCTGGTCGCCCTGCTCGCGACCGGCAAGCCGTTCACGCCCGACCGCGTGAGGGCCCTGATCGCGGTTCCCACCACGGCAGGCACCGGGAGCGAGGTCACGCCCTGGGCCACGATCTGGGACAAGGCGGCGGGCAAGAAGCATTCGCTCCACCTCCCCGAGACCTGGCCCGAGGCGGCGATCGTCGATCCGGACCTGATGGCGACGCTACCCGCTTCGGTCACGGCGCAAAGCGGCCTCGACGCGCTTTCCCATTCGCTCGAGGCGGTCTGGAACGTGAATTCGAACCCGATCTCCGATATCTACGCGATCGCGGCGGCGCGCGAGGTGATGGCGACCTTGCCCGCGCTGCTCGCGAACCTCGGCGACCGCGAGCTGCGCGCGCGCATGGCGCTCGCCGCCCTCAAGGCGGGCCTCGCGTTCTCGAACACCAAGACCGCGCTCGCGCACTCGATCTCGTACGAGATGACGCTTCGCTTCGGCCTGCCCCACGGCATCGCCTGCTCCTTCACGCTGCCGATGGTGCTCGAGCGCGCGGCGGGCCGCGACGCCGGCCGCGACGCGGTGCTGGCCGCGATCTTCGACGGCGACCTCGCGGGCGCGCCGGCGCGGCTGCGCGCGTTCCTGGAGGGCGTGGGCGTGAAGACGGATTTCGCCGATTACGGCGTGACGCGCGACGACTCCGAGCGGATGATCGCGCACGCGCTCGACGGCGTGCGGGGAAAAAACTTCATCGGCAGGGGAGCAGGCGCATGAAGAAGCTCGTGGAGTGGATCGACCGCTTGACGCCGGTGGTCGACGCCATCAGCAACTGGGCCGGCAAGGCGGTCGCCTGGCTCATCGTGCCCATGTTCGGCGTGCTCTTCTACGAGGTGATCGTGCGCAAGCTCGGGCATCCCACGCTCTGGGCCAACGACATCGCCACCATGTGCTACGGGGCGCACTTCTTCCTCGCCGGCGCCTACACGCTGCAGCTGCAGAAGCACATCCGCACCGACTTCTTCTCCAAGAACTGGTCGCTCAAGGCGCAGGTGCGCATGGACATCGCGCAGTATTTGCTCATCTTCCTCCCCGGAATGGTGATCTTCACGTGGGTGAGCTGGGGCTACGCGGCCGAGTCGTGGGACCTCAAGGAGGCGCTCATGACCACGTGGCGCCCGCCCGCCTATTGGTACAAGAGCGTGATCCCGCTCGCATCCATCCTCATCCTGCTGCAGGGCCTCGCGGAGGTGCTGAAGTGCATCAAGACGCTGCACACGGGAATCGACTACCGCACGGAGCAGGGCCCCAGTGAGCTCACCTGACCTCGAAGGGCCTCGGGAAGGAGCCGCGCGATGAGCCCGGAGGTGCTCGGCATCATCCTTCTGGTGCTGATGTTCGTGGTGATCCTCGGGGGCTTCCCGATTTCGTTCACGCTCATCATGCTGGGGTTGGTGTTCGGCTACATCGGGCTGGGCGACAAGGTCTTCTACCTGATGACCCTGGGTGTCTTCGACACCATGACGGATACCGTGCTCGCGGCCGTGGCGATGTTCACCTTCATGGGCTACGTGCTGGAAAGCGCCGGCCTCATGAACCGGCTCTTCCACGCCGTGCAGCTCATGTTCGGGAGGGTGCACGGCTCGCTCTACCTCGCCACCATCTTCACGGCGACCCTCTTCGCGGCGGCCACGGGCATCGTCGGCGCCTCGGTCACCATCATCGCCCTCATGGCCGCGCCGGTGATGATGCGCTCGGGTTACGACGTGCGGCTTTCGGCCGGCACCATCTGCGCGGGCGGAACGCTCGGGATCCTGATTCCGCCCAGCGTGATGCTGGTGGTGATGGGCCCGGTGCTGCAGGTCTCCGTTGCGCGCCTGTATGCGGGAGCGCTCCTTCCGGGCCTGCTCCTCGCGGGACTCTACCTCGTGTACACCATGGGGCGGGTGTGGCTGAACCCGAAGCTCGGCCCGCCGCTTTCGGAGAAGGAGCTGGACGTCCCCCGCGGGCACGTCGCGCGCGAGTTCTTCTTCGGCCTCCTGCCGCCCGCGGTGCTGATCGGGGCGACGCTGGGCTCGATCGTGACGGGTTGGGCGACGCCCACCGAGGGTGCGGCCATCGGCTGCATCGGCGCGCTCGCCGTCACCGCCGCGCACGGCAAGCTCCGGTGGGCGGTGTTCAAGGACTCGACCTTCCGCACCGCGCAGACCGCGAGCATGGTGATGATCCTGCTGATGGCGTCCAACTTCCTGGGCTCGGTATTCTCGGCGCTGGGCACGCCCGCGTTCATCGCCAACACGCTGGTGGGCCTGCAGATCCCGGGCGACGCGCTGATTCTCACCATCCTGGTGCTGTGCTTCATCCTCGGCTGGCCCCTCGAGTGGGTGCCGATCGTCGTGATCATCGTGCCCATCTTCAGCCCGATCCTCGCCACGCTGAAGGTCGACATGGTGTGGTTCAGCATCCTGCTCGCGGTCACGCTGCAGACGTGCTGGCTCTCGCCGCCGGTCGCGCTCTCGGCCTACTACCTCAAGGCGGTGATGCCCAGGTGGGACCTCGCCGACGTCTACAAGGGAATGATGCCGTTCATGGCGCTGCAGTGGATCGCCGTGCTGATCCTCTACTTCTTCCCGCAGATCATCCTCGTGCTTCCCAACATGATGTTCGGCAACAGATAGCAGTCCAACCAGAGGAGGAGAAACCATGGAACGCAGGAAATTCCTGAAATCGGCGGGCGCCGGGATCGCCGTGGGTGCCGCGGCCGCCCCCGCCGTCGCGCAGGCCCAGGGCCAGACGCACCGCTGGAAGCTGCAAAGCGCCAACCCCGCCGGGACGCCGCACATGGTCCTGCTCAACAAGTTCGCATCCAACGTCGACAAGATGTCGGGCGGGCGGCTCAAGATCGAGGTGCTCACCAGCGGCGCCATCGTGAAGCCCGAAGCCATCCTCGACGCAGTCAACAAGGGGGTCGTGGATGCAGGGCAGTGGTGGGCGCACTACGCCACGGGCAAGCATCCTGCCGGGGGACTCTTCAGCGCTCCGCTCGGCGGCTCGGGCAGCGGCCTCGACCAGATGGGGCAGCTCGCGTGGTACATGCAGGGCGGCGGGCGCGCGCTCTACGTCGAGTATTACCAGCAGATGCTCAAGGCCGACGTGATGCCGTTCCTCTACGCCGCCGACGGTCCCGAGTGCTTCGGCTGGTTCAAGAAGCCGATCACCTCGGTGGCGGAGTTCACCAAGCTGCGCTTCCGCATCTCTTCGGGCCTGCCCTCCGACGTGCTGAAGGACATGGGCGGAACGCCGGTCAACCTGGCCGGCGCGGAGCTCATTCCCGCGGCCGAGCGCGGCGTGATCGACGGCGTCGAATGGATCAACCCCTCCAACGACATCAAGGTCGGGCTGCAGGACGTGTTCAAGTTCTACTCGATCCAGGGCCTGCACCAGGCGATCGACATCGCCGACATCATCATCAACGGCGCGAAGTGGAAGGCACTCGGACCCGACCTGCAGGCGATCGTGGAGACGGCGCTCACCACGTCGATCTTCGACGCGATCGTCTACTTCCAGTACGAGAACGCCAAGGCGCTCGCCGAGATCAAGACCAAGGGCGTGACCGTCTTCGACGCGCCGCCCGACTACGCGCCGGCGTTCATCAAGTCGGCCAAGAAGGTGCTCGCCCAGCTCGAGGCCAAGGATGCCTTCTTCAAGAAGGTGCTCGATTCCCAGCGCGCCTACGCGAAGATCACCGTCCCTTACACGCGCGAGACCTCCAAGCTCTCGACCCTGATCGCAGGCGCCGCCGAGACCTGAGCAGCGAAGCCGCACGGAGGCGAGGGACTCGGGGCCCCTCCCTCCGCCTGAGACACCTTGCGGAGATTTTGCAGATTGTTTACAATCCAACAATCCCCGCAACACCACCCGCCCTGCCGTGTCGATCCAGAACCTCGAGCTCGTCCGCAGCCAATCGCTCACCACGGTCGTGCGCCATGAGCTGGAGCGCCGGATCCTGGCCGGAGAGATCCTGCCGGGCGAGAAACTCGTGGAGGCCGACGTGGCCGAGGCGCTCAAGGTGTCGCGCGGCCCCGTGCGAGAAGCGTTCCGGGCGCTCGAGCAGGCAGGCCTCCTGCGCACCGAGAAGAATCGCGGCGTGTTCGTGCGCAGCCTCTCCCATTTCGAGGCGGACGAGCTCTACGAGGTCCGGGCGGGGCTCGACGCGCTCATCGGCCGGCTCGCCGCCGAGCGCTGCAAGCCTGCCCAATTGCAGGAGCTGCGCGACCTGTTGCGCGGCATGCAGAAGGCCGCGCGGTCCCGCGACGTCGACGAGTACTACCCGCTCAACCTGCGCTTCCACGACCTGCTCGCGCAGCTCACCGGGAACGCGACCCTGCTCGCCACTTACCGGCGCCTGGTGAACGAGCTGCACCTCTACCGCCGCGAGACCCTCGCCCACGGCCCGGGCAGCTTTCCCGCCTCGACCCACGAACACCAGGCGATCGTCGAGGCGATCGCGAAGGGCGACAGCGAGGTCGCCGCGCGCCTGCTCCACCGGCACGCCATGGAAAGCCGCGAGCGCCTGCACCGCGCGCTGGAGCGCCCCGTCGCCCTCGCCTCGCCCCGGGCGGGCGCCAACCGGAGGAAATGATGAAGCCCATCGAAGTGAACGGCCGGCGCTACGCCCCCATGACCGCACCCCTCGTGATCGTCTGCGTCGACGGCTGCGAATACGACTACCTCACCGAGGCCGCGGCCGCCGGCAAGGCGCCCTTCATCGAGAGGCTCATCGCCGCGGGCTCGGCCTTCAAGGGCGATTGCGTGGTGCCGTCGTTCACCAATCCCAACAACCTTTCGATCGTGACGGGCGTGCCGCCCTCGGTTCACGGCATCTGCGGCAATTACTTCTACGACCGCGACGCCGATGCCGAGGTGATGATGAACGACCCCAAGTACCTGCGCGCGGGCACCATCCTCGCTGCCTTCGCGGATGCCGGTGCCAAGGTCGCGGTCGTAACCGCCAAGGACAAGCTGCGCAAGCTCCTGGGACACCGCATGAAGGGCATCTGCTTTTCGTCGGAGAAGGCGGCCGAGGCGACGATCCCCGAGAACGGCATCGACCACGTGGTCGAGCTGGTCGGGATGCCGGTGCCGTCGGTGTACAGCGCCGAGCTCTCTGAGTTCGTGTTCGCAGCCGGCGTGAAGCTCCTCGAAACGCGTCGCCCCGACCTCATGTACCTCTCGACCACCGACTACATCCAGCACAAGTTCGCGCCGGGCAGCGACGGCGCCAACCGCTTCTACGCCATGATGGATCGCTACCTCGCGAAGATGGACGCCATGGGTGCGGTCATCGGCCTCACGGCCGACCATGGCATGAACGCGAAGACGAAGGCCGACGGCACGCCCAACGTGATCTACCTCCAGGACGCGATCGACGGCTGGATCGGCAAGGAGCGCGCGCGCGTGATCCTGCCCATCACCGACCCCTACGTCGTGCACCACGGCGCGCTCGGCTCGTTCGCCACGATCTACATCGAAGGCAAGGACAAGGAGACCGTCGCGGCGAAGCTGAAGGCCCTCGACGGCATCGAGGTCGTGCTCGACAACGCCGCGGCCGCGAACCGCTTCGAGCTCCCGCCCGACCGGCTGGGCGACCTGGTGGTCGTCTCCACCAAGCACGTGGTGCTCGGCACCAGCGCCGCGCGCCACGACCTCTCGGGCCTGGATGCGCCGCTACGCTCGCACGGCGGCATCTCCGAGCAGACCGTGCCCCTCCTCTTCAACCGCCGCGTCACCGGCGTGGGATCGAAGCGGCTGCGCAACTTCGACATCCTCGACGTGGCCCTCAACCACCTGGAAGCGCGCGCGCCGGCGACGGCCGCGGCGGACTGAGATGAACGACCGCGCGCAAGCCCAACGCGTCTTCGAGGTCCGCTATCCCTTCACGGGCGAGGCGGTCGGCACGGTTCCGAAGGCCACGGTCGATGACGTCCGCAAGGCGTTCGACGAGGCGCGGGCCTACAAACCCACGCTCACGCGCTACGAGCGCGCCACGATCCTGCAGAAGGCGGCAACCCTGCTGCGCGAGCGCGTGGCCCAGGCCTCCGACCTCATCACGCGCGAGTCGGGCCTCTCGAAGAAGGACTCGACCTACGAGGTCGGCCGGGTGTGCGACGTCTTCAACTTCTCCGCCACCGAGGCGCTGAGGGACGACGGCCAGGCGTTCTCGTGCGACATCACGCCGCATGGGCGCAACCGCCGCGTCTACACCCGCCGCGATCCGCTGCTGGGCGTGATCTCCGCCATCACTCCGTTCAACCACCCGATGAACCAGGTGGCGCACAAGCTGGCGCCGTCCATCGCCACCAACAACCGCATGGTGCTCAAGCCCTCGGAGAAGACGCCGATGTCGGCGTACTACCTGGCCGAGCTGCTGTACGAGGCGGGCCTCCCGAAGCCGATGTTCCGCGTCGTCACCGGCGACCCGCGCGAGATCGCCGACGAGCTGATCACCAACGAGCACGTCGACCTCGTCACCTTCACCGGGGGCGTGCCGATCGGGAAGTACATCGCCTCGAAGGCAGGCTACCGGAGGGTGGTCCTGGAGCTGGGCGGCAACGACCCCATCATCGTGATGGAGGACGCCGACATCGAGGAGGCCGCGTCGCTCGCGGCCCAGGGCTCCTACAAGAACAGCGGCCAGCGCTGCACGGCGGTCAAGCGGATGCTGGTGCAGGAGTCGGTCGCCGACCGCTTCGTGGAGCTCCTGGTCGAGAAGACGCGCGCCTGGACCTACGGCGATCCCATGGACCCGAAGATGGAGATGGGGACGGTGATCGACGAGGCGGCGGCGAAGCTGTTCGAGTCGCGCGTGAACGAGGCCGTCTCCCAGGGCGCGAAGCTGCTCGCGGGCAACGAGCGCCGCGGCGCGCTCTATTCGCCCACGGTGATCGACCGCGTCGACCCGAAGATGACCGTGGTGATGCAGGAAACCTTCGGCCCGGTGTCGCCGGTGATCCGCTTCAGGACGATCGACGAGGCCATCGCCATCTCGAACGGCACCGCCTACGGCCTCTCGTCGGCGGTCTGCACCAACCGCCTCGACTACATCAACAAGTTCGTGGCCGGCTTGCACGTCGGGACCGTGAACGTGCGCGAAGTGCCAGGCTACCGCCTCGAATTGACGCCGTTCGGTGGCATCAAGGACTCCGGATTGGGGTATAAAGAAGGGGTGCAGGAAGCCATCAAGAGTTTCACCAACCTCAAGACGTTCAGCATTCCCGGGAGCTGATGCAGACGCTCCTCAACCTCCTCGCGAGCGTCGCCCTCCTCGTCTGGGGCACGCATATCGTGCGCACGGGGATCCTGCGCGTGTTCGGCGCGGACCTGCGCCGCATCCTGTCGAAGAGTGTGGCCAACCGCGCCTCCGCGTTCCTCGCGGGCCTGGGCGTGACCGGACTGGTGCAGTCGTCGAGCGCCACGGCGCTCATCGCGAGCTCGTTCGTGGCGCAGAACCTCATCAGCCTCGCGGCCGCGCTCGCCATCATGCTGGGCGCCGACGTCGGCACCGCGCTCATGGCGCAGGTGTTCTCGCTCGACCTGTCGTGGCTCTCGCCGCTCGCCATCTTCTTCGGCGTGGTCTTCTTCCTGTCGCGGCGCAACACCCGCGCGGGGCAGATCGGGCGCGTGGCCATCGGCCTGGGGCTCATCATCCTGGCGCTCCAGCTGGTGATGCAGGCGACCCATCCCATCACGCAGGGTGCCGCGACCAAGGTCATCTTCGCCACCCTCACCGGCGACACGCTGCTCGACATGTTGATCGGCGCCGTCTTCACGGTCTTCTCCTTCTCGAGCCTCGCGGTGGTGCTGCTTTCCGCCACGCTGGCAGCGAGCAACGTGGTCTCCGTCCCCGTGGCCGCGTGCCTCGTGCTCGGCGCCAACCTCGGCAGCGGCCTGCTGGCGCTGGTGGTCAACTCGCGCACCCCGGGCGGCGGGCGCAACGTGGCCTTCGGCAACCTGCTGTTCAAGGTGGTGGGCTGCGTCATCTTCGCCCTGGCATTGCCCTGGGCGCTCGAGCTCATCCAGCGCTTCGACACCGACGCGCGCCGGCAGGTGGTGCACTTCCACGTGCTCTTCAACCTCACCATCGGCGTGATCTTCATCGGCCTCACGGAGAAGGTGGCGCAGTTCGTGGTGCGCTTCATGCCGCAGGTCGTCGACGACAAGGCCGCGCTCACGCAACCCAAGTACCTCGACGCGGCGGCGATCGACTCGCCGGCCCTCGCGCTCGCCAACGCCGCCCGCGAGACGCTGCGCATCGGCGACACCGTCGAGCGCATGCTCCACGGCATGCACGAGGCGATCAGCACCAACGACGTCGCCAAGGTCGAGGAGGTGATCAAGCTCGACGACGACGTGGACCGGCTCTATACGGCGGTGAAGCTCTACCTCACCACCATCAGCCGCGAGGCGCTCGACGAGAAGGACAGCCGCCGCTGGACCGAGATCATGCAGCTCACCATCAACCTCGAGCACGTGGGCGACATCATGGAACGCGTGATGCAGGACGTGCGCGACAAGAAGATCGCCCACCGCCTGTCGTTTTCCGACGCCGGGATGAAGGAGATCACCGAGCTCTACGAGAAGCTGGTGGTGAACCTGCGCCTGGGCCTGTCGGTGTTCCTCAACGGCGACGTGAAGAGCGCGCAGCAGCTGCTGGTCGAGAAGGAGCGCTTCCGCGACCTCGAGCGCGCCTACCACGACTCGCACCTCGGACGGCTCGCCGGCCAGACGGTGCAGTCGATCGAGACGAGCTCGCTGCACCTCGACATCATCAGCGACCTGCGGCGCATCAACTCCTTCTTCTGCTCCACCGCGTACCCGATCCTGGAATCCGCCGGGCAGCTCCGGAAGAGCCGCCTGCGCGACGGCACCGGGTTCCACACGGCCCGCCCCGACCTCGCCGACAGCAGCCTGGCCACCCGGGTGAAGTAGCAGGGCCGTGGGACTCTCGCTCGCCGACATCGAACGCCTCTTCCGCGACCACGGCGGCATCGAGTATTCGGGCGAGGGCGTCACGCAGCTCGAGCACGCGCTGCAGGCCGCCCACCTCGCGGAGGCCGAGGGCGCGGGCGACGAGCTCGTGACCGCGGCATTCCTGCACGACCTCGGCCACCTGCTCAACCTGCAGGGCGAAACGCCGACCGAGCGCGGCATCGACGACCAGCACCAGTACTACGCGATCCCGTTCCTGCGCCCGCTCTTCCCGCCCGCGGTGATCGAGGCGATCCGCCTTCACGTGGAGGCCAAGCGCGCCCTGTGCGCCCTCGAGCCCGGCTACTTCGACGCGCTCTCCGAGGATTCGAAGCGCAGCCTCGCGCTCCAGGGCGGCATCCATTCGCCCGGGGAAGCGCAGGCGTTCCTCGGCAAGCCCGGCGCCAAAGACGCGATGCGCGTGCGCCGCTGGGACGACCAGGCGAAGACGCCCGGTGCATCCACCCCGCCTATCGGGCACTATCTGGAAATCGCAGGTCGCTGCGCGAAGTAGGTCAAAAGCCGCCCACCACAGAGTACGCAGAGTTACGCAGAGTCTTTACGCTTCGCTTACCCCCACGTATGAAATGGAAGTTTTCAACCAGTCGGGGTGGTCTGTTGAGCAAAAACTCTGCGTAACTCTGCGTACTCTGTGGTGGGCGGCTTCAACAGGAGCCGGAGGCGTCAATGAAAAAAGCAGCAGCCAAAAAGGCAAGCAGCGCCAAGCGGGACGCCTCGACCATCGTCGAGGCGATCCGCAAGTCCACCCTCGGCAAGGTGAAG